>Ga0179593_1375812_pt1 | contig 20537 bp, 20 predicted proteins | sample CZODoug2_1_08_16_FD_185931 | JGI IMG/M metagenome (GOLD analysis project Ga0179593, IMG submission 185931) | Vadose zone soil fungal communities from Angelo Coast Range Reserve, California, USA - CZODoug2_1_08_16fungal (PacBio error correction) | ecosystem: Environmental > Terrestrial > Soil >... | reverse complement strand
TCCTGAACAACCCTCCCCCGTTCCACATGCACGCCGCCTCGGTGTGCCCCCCCCGTCGTGCCTTCTTCTGTATTTTTGGTTCCTCACATTTACGGCGCCCTTAGCCGCGGCCCGTTTGGCTCCTTTCCCCCGTCTGCGCTCAGTGTTTTCGGCGGTCTGCAGGTCTTAGTTGACCATTTCATGGGCGTTTTGACCACGCTTATGCAGGCTCGATGGGACCTTGCCGGCAGAACCATTTTGTTGATTTTCTTCGCGATGTCGCCCTATCGTGCCGGTATGCTGTTCTTATTTTGATCTAGCACATAGGTCTAGAGTTTTTTTTTTTCCTTTATCCCTAAGGCAATACCCTTTCTGTTTTATTTCCATCGAGACCATAGATTTGGCAGAGACCGAGACCGCCTAATGTCCGGTATTTAGTTTTCTCTGCCGGTGCAGAATGATCATTCCCCAACTCGAGACGCACCGAGAAAATGTCCCCAAATCCTCTTTTTTTTTGATAGTTTTTTGGGTCCGATTCGGGACCCCCAACCCGAGTTTCACTCCTTTACGCCTCCATTTCGCAATTTGACTCTTTTTTTGAGCTTATGAGCATGTCGTTTGGGGGTGAACCGCTTTCATTTCTGTCTTTACGGCGCTTCCCGTAATAGTTGTTTGAGATGACATATACCTCTTTCTCTTTTGACGATTTTTTATAGATCTCGCGCGCTGTCCCGCCCTTCTGCATTATCTCTTCTCCGCTTTCCAAACGTTAGTTATTTCCCTTAGCCTTTTCCTCCCGATATCAATGAATTTTTCGCTTTCTCTTGCGATCTCGCGTATGCTCGATCTTGAGAGTTCACCGCACCTTTGTGGCAACTCCCAAGGTCATTTCTCCTCCGGCCCATCCCCATTCTTCTTTTATTTCGCCATAGGATGTGTTGTGTTGAAACGCTAGAATCCGAGCTCGCTTTGCCCTCATTCGTTCTCGCCCCTTTCATAGATTCTCCAGTAATCTTCAGATCTCGAAAGAATTGCTTAAACTCCCCTTTCGCGCTTTTTCCAACGTGTTCTTCCCGGCCGCAGGCGGTCCTAACCCGGCTTGCTTTTGCTCACCTTTTTTGTTTTCCATTCTCTGTGGAACAAGATGGTCCACTTTCGAACGAGTGAACCTGATTTGTACCCCCTCCCTTTTCCCAACCTTTAGAAGTGTTCATGTTGTGATTCCTCAGCATCTGCTTCATCCCCTACCTCATCCTCTCACCCCTCCCCGTTCAGTCCAAATCTTAATCATGGTCTGATAGGCCATGAGAGTCCGCCAAGATTCTCCCCAGGGAGTTTTTTAACGCACCTTGTCATCTTACCATCTTTTGGGTTCCCGTCTGCGCCCACGCTTTTTATCATCCAGTTCACCGGCTGGCAGAAGGAAATCGATAAAGAGCTGGTGTGCCCATTGATTTTTACCCACCCATTCGATATTGAAATCGATGACGACTCTTCCTTTTCCCGAGTTTTCTGTTCTAAGTCGGCGATAGCTTTCCCTCCCTATTTAGTTTTTGACGATTCTCTTCTTCCCTTTTTTGAGAGATAAGTTCCACCTCGAGAAATTTTTTACCCGTACTCCCAGGAAGGAGCGAATCCGGTCATTTTTTATTCCTTTCCTTATACTATATATGGCCGGGTTCCCCCTTTGCCACCGCGCTATTTTTGATCCTTGTTCCTGGTGCCAGCCTCTTCTGCAGCACCTTTTTTCAAACCCTAGTTGTTTTCTCTCCTACCCACCGAGTTTTTCATCCCGTCGTGACGGATTGAAAGATTTTCGATTCATTGTCTCCCTATGTAATTGCGATTTTCGTGCTGTCGCCTGGAGGTGACGGGGGTTTTTTCTTGATTGGCCCCGGTGTTGCTCTGTTTGAGGCCCTTCGCCCTTCACCTGCGGCGACTTCCTGGACCCTGCGTGCTGTTTCCTACGTTAGGCGACTCTCACAATATGTTCTGAGTTGGCGATTCGACCGAATCGCGTCTTCTCTTTTATTCCAGCACCGACCTTTCTCCTCCCTGTATGGAGGTCATTGTCTGGACCGTGCTGGTTAGTGGGCTTCCGAGAGATACGTCTGTTTTTCTTTATGTTGGGGTTGAAGATGTTTTGCCTAGCCTGTATCCGAGGAATACCCCCCTGTTTCTTTTGCGACTTCACGCCGTCCCGCACTGCGTGGTTTATCTTTCCGTCCCTGAATTTGCCACTTTATGGTCGGATGGTCCCTTTTGTGATTCCTAGGTTATGCCTTTCAAGACGAACAGATATCGTCCTTCATTTTACGTTTCGAAATCTTGATTGCGATCGATTTAGGCCATCTTCGCGCGATCTGACCTTTGTCTTTTTTTTTTGCCTTTTGAATGCTGACCCTTCTGGATATCTTTTTTCCCCTGCGCGCTTCTTTACCTTATCCTTCAGCACCGATATATTCGGATACTTCCTCGCCGGACTGTCCCTAGCCTCCTCGCCCGCCTTGGTGACTTTTCCCTTTCACGGTTTAAGATTTGCTCACAATGACTAACATGCTTTCCCTCCGTCCCCGCCTGGCAGGCCTGGGTTCTGAAAAGGTCCGCTTTTTGTTCCTTTCCCCCCTCATTTAACCTGTAAGAATATGAGAACGTTCCTCCTTGTTGAAGTCTTCCTCCGAGGTTGAGATCTTCTTGGCCGTCCTACCCTATTCTTCACGTCGTTTCTCTTTTGTATTGGGGTTAACCGTTTTTTTTCCCTCCCTTGACCACGAGATTATAGTCGGTCTGGGCTGCGCGCTCACGGACCGTTTTTCTTTCTCCCTAAATGTACCCGCCTTTCTCTGTGTCTCTCTCACTTAAGTTCTGGTTTTTACCGTCCGTTTTCCCCATCTCGCCTTCCGCGTACTCCGGTATACTGTAGTGCCGTCCTACTGGACTCTCTTCAGTCCCCCGAGCGAAGTATCACGTTTTTTTCGCGTTCCCCCGTCCGTACACGCTTCCCCTTTTTTAAGAGATTCGAGTCGGAATTATGTTCTAGGGACCAGTTCAGCCGCCGCTTTAACTCCGTGTGACACAAGATTCGCTTGTTAAACTCTACTTTCCGGTCAGATCTCTGCTCTCCTCGACGGCTTCCTGTGATTGATCAGGAGCATGTTCTGCCCCCAATGAGAGGCGTCACCTCGGCAGATGATCATTCCCCCATCCTTCTCGCCATTCCGGTTTCCAGGTGCAGTAGGAGCGTATTCCCTGCCGCCTGCGTCCGTTCTTCTGTGACCATTATTGTAGGTATCAGCCTGTCCATCACGTTTTCATTCGGCTTGGGTAGTCTCCGCAGAGAATGACGAAAGACTTTGAGTATTAGTTTCGACCACGTTATTTAGAACCCATGAACGAGAGCTTTGATGACGTTCTTCCCCCCGTTGTCTGATCTTTCGGTTATGTTTCCAGTCCTAGAAACGAGGCGTCGTAGAGTTTCTTTCGCTTGCCTGCCTCCGATCGCCGCGCTCTACCTACGATGTCGGCCCTGAGAACGATGTCTCTCTCAACTTTTTTTTTCCTCATCCGGCGAGTTGCCCCCCCTGCGGACAGCTCTCCTGCTTTGTTCCTTTTTGTTCTGTCACGTCTCCCTCCCCCTCATCCGATTGCCATGGCCCCGTTCTGTTTCCGTGCCGTCTTCTTTTCTTTACGGAAGCAGCGCTGCCTGCGGGCCCGCTCTTTTTTACTCCGTCAGCCGTCGGCAAAGCCTCCGGGATGCGCCGTTCAGTTTTCTGGAACCCCCGGCATGACGGCCACGACGGCTTTTTCGGGTCCTTCCACGCCGATTCGGGATGCCCCCGCAAATTTTTTTCTCTTCTTTTTGGTGTTAGTTATTCTTTCCCGGGTTCGGCTCAACTTTTGTCCCCACAGGGCACTGATCCTTCTTCCTTTTACCGACAAGCCCGCTTGCTTTTCCAGCACTTGAGTCTGCTATCACGGATCCCCTTTGCCCTTCATTCCCCTCAGACAGATTTCCAAAGAGTACCTGACTCTTTCTCTCGTAACTTGAAAGACCCCAGGAGGCCTCCTACAATTTCTGAACGGTTTCGACTTCAAATCGGTTTGTGGCTCTGGATTTTTTGTTATCGAGCCTTTTCACCGTGTCCACAGTGGTTATTTTCCAGGTTCGTGCCAATTCCCTCCGATCCGGGAAGGCCTCCTAAGTTCTTGGCGAGCGGTTTCAGTCCCGTTATGGCCTTCCCTTTCCCCACTTTTTGGTCATGATCCCCCGTTTTATCTCTCGTCGTCCCACCTTCGATCCTTTCCGCCTACGCTTGCGTTTTGTCTCGCGTCCAAAGACTCGCCTTCCCCTCACGTCTTCGTGGATACTACTTTCATCTCGCCTCTCCCTGTTTTGGAGGAGAGAACACCTCTCTCCCTATATTATCGGCCCCTTTCGCTGATTTCCCATAACTTTATTTTTTCGATGTGGGATACCCTAGCTCAACCTTTACAAATGCCAATGGCTGGAGATCGCGAGATTTCTTTTGCCGTCACCTGGACACGGACAATCCAGTTCTCCTCTTAGTGGTGTCTCCGACACCGCTCCTTTCCTTGGTATCCCCCTCCTCTGGGCGTTTACCACATGTAGCGGTCAAGACTAGTTGATTTTTAGTAGATCTTAGCTGAGCGCGGCGTCGCCTGAACCCCTCCCTTTTAGTTCTTTCCACCTTAGTGGGAACGGATTTAACGCCCCGGGAGCAGCGGTATGTTCCCGAAACTATCTGCGTATCAGCCCAGCGTTTGATCCGTCTTCTTTATTCTTTCTCGGCCTTTATTTTCGACTCATTGGGCCTGGGAACTATTCCTTCCCTCTTTTGACCTGGTTCTCCCATAACCTTGCCCTCGTGGGGCGTTTCTACGGGCGCTATCTTGCAGCCTCTGTTTTGAGAGGAGGCATTCCCTCCCGTTTTTTTCGCGCGGGTCGCCGGTCCATGCTTTCTCCGACTCAGCTTTGGGTCCGCGTCCCTTCCTCGCCGCTGGTGCCCGATTTGCTCTAGCACGTCTCCTATGCCCTCAGTTTCAGGAGCCTCCCCACCTAGCTTCACTCTTTGCACATTGATACTTTTTCTATCCTCAGCAGTTTGCGCTTATTCCGGTCGACCCCCACCTCGGAACCTGGAATCCAACCCGCCGGGCCTGCTTTTTTCTCCATTTTTCTTTTCTAGCATGTGCTTCAGTGGTGGGTCTATTTATGTTTTTTTGCCATAACGACTTTTATTCCCTTGCCCTCTGGCCGTTCGGGGTACGGGCGCATCCCTTCGATGACATCGACAATTACAGACTTTTATTGGTTCCTATTCGACTGTTTTATCGCGCGCCCCCCGCTTCTGGCGCCTTTATCTTTTCTGGCCTTCCCAGGACAAACCACGTCAGGATCTTTCTTTTACCGATCGAGATCATGATTGCTCATAGGCACCTCCCTGCCCTACGAAAGCGGTCCCCCCCTTCCAGAGTTTTTTTTTTAATTGAGCAGAAACCCTCCTTAACATCACGGTCCTTTTTTACACCTGACCCCTCGGCTACTTTCCTGGATCCAAGAATAAATTTTCCTTGCCTTGTTTCGCCCCTCATCTACTTGTGTTTCTTTGCGTCATGCAAATCCTGGAGCTCGCTGCCTCAGTGCTCCTTTCCTGAACTTATAGTCATCTCCCCCTTACGACGTTGATATTTCCCCTCCCCTAGATGTGAACGGTCTTTCCAATGTTCCGGCTCATCAGAGGAGGTCCATGCGGCCCTCCCTTTTTTTCCCAACCCAGCTGCCGCCCCCTTTGCGATGGCTTCGACTTGTCGCCAGTTCTTTCCACCATGTGTTTTATCCTTCCGAAGCCTTTGAACCTTTCAGATGGCTGAATCCGTTCTTTCTTCCAATTATCCTTTGCAGGGTCCTAGGGATTCCGGCATCAGCACGTCCTTTCCCGCCGCACCCTATTTCCCCAGACTTATAATACCAGGATACCGCCGGGCTGATCTGGGACACATTAAGGCTTCCCTCCACTGCGCGCCTTGATTTTCCCCTCCTATCGCCGAGTAAGATTTTTACGCGCGGGTTCCTTCCGAGCCCCCACTCTGTTTCAGCAAATTTATGTCCCCCAAGAGTCTGACCCGCAGGACCGCGTGCCCGTAGCTCTTTTCCCGTTTTGTAACAAAGTACCGATATACCAAATAAAGACCCCCTGCTAGCAGTTTCTGCCGGTTTTGATACCTGGGTCCTCTTTTTGATACAGTCTTCGGCCCGCTGTTCCGTAGTGCGATTTTTCCTCCATTCTTTTATTCTCATGTTTTTATGATTCCCAACCTAAACAGCCTCACCCGCGTAGCCGTTTCCATTCTCCCACCTCGGACGGAGCTCTTCTTCCCTATCGGCTCGGCCACGCGTGTGTCGTCCAGTTATCATCTGTTCCCACTCCCTTTGCCCCCCCGTCTCGAGACTAATTCCCTCCTCGCTTTTATGTTTCCACATAGTGATGGTGGCGGCCTGACAGCTCTTTTTTCTTTTTGTTATCGGCCGAGGAAGTGCTTTAGAATCTTTTTTGGGGCCCCCCTTATCATCCCGGGCATGGTGTCGCTTCGCCGGCGTGGGTTTCTTGAGTAGATGTGCTTGTGATTTGCAGGCCGAGTCTGCTCCCCCGTGCAACCTGTTTCTTCTTTTAAATTGTGGTCATCCAGCTTTGGTCTGCTTGTTCTGATGATCACCATTGGTTAATATTTCGCCCCCGTTCCATTTCACATCGCGTCTTCGTGCCAGCCGTTTTCCCCCCCCCCCCCCCCCATTGATGATCCGTCATGTTGTCTCCCGTGCGTGTTCCTGCTGTCGCCTCCGATGAGATCGTCGTTCTCCCCCGAGAAGTATTTCATTGCAGTTCTCCTCCAAATTTCTGTTTCTCAATGTTATTTTTACACTAACCACGCTCCTTTTTATGGCGACGTCCCCCCCTTCCTCTAGGATCTTTCTTCTTGACCGTGGTCTGACGCTATACGGCCGGCTTTTTTTCCAAGCCGTGCTGTCCTGTTTTTTCTGATCCGGACGATTCTCCCGTCGGATCAGAATCCCTTGACTCCTTGAGGGATCTTAGTTTCGCCAGCTGCGCGGCGATCTGAGCTTCCGATTACCGTTTTTTGTTGCTCCTGCTGGATTCGTGCTTGCGACTCTTCGATTCCTAACTCTACAGCGTTCATCCCGAGATTCTTCGCGATCTGTGAGTTTTTTTTGATGATTTTTAATAGTTGACTGTCAGCGCACTTCAAGTCCCGCTGCTCACCTAGCACCTTTGCCTCTCGATTCGCCACCCAAGTGCGCCTTTTGGCTGAGTCTGACCCTTTCAGTTCTTTTTGGTCACGGATGTCGCCACCGTCCTAATGCTTTGGATTGAGCCCCTTGTTCTCGGGGCACGCTTATTGCGAGTTTGATTACATTTTTTCTTTACTAAAATGATCCCATTCGCTTATAGGGAGGTTCCCCAGTCTTGCAAACGAGGCGATAGCTCTTTTCCCCCCACTCGACTGAGTAGTCTGGGTTTCCTTTCCGCGTCCGCAGAAATTCATGCTCCACTCCTAGTCTGCCCGTCCCCAGCCCGCTTTCCCCAGACGAACATTTAGGTTTATGGCTCCGCCGGTTCCCACCCGAGTCCCTGACGCGTTTCCCTTCCCTGAACTGCGCGTCCCTCACTGATTTTTGATACCGAGACGAATCACGTTTCTCTTCAGCTTTTTTCTCGTAGCCGACAGCCTCGTACACTGGTGCGTTACGCCCCCTGTGAAACCCGAGGGCCAAACCATTCTATTATATTCAAGTCCGCTGCCGCTCCTCGTTTCCTCGGCAGGCAGAATATTCCTCTGGTCTGTGATCAAACCCAAGAGCTCCTGGTTTCGTCCCTTTCGTAGCTGTTTGTATCTTCCCTCTCTGACAGTTAGTTTCGCAGTCCTGTCCGAGCCGCTCTCCCTGATACCAGCCCTTTTTTTCCAGATTCTGTCTCCCCAGCTTAACTCTCACGGGTAAAAGGATTTTCTCCCGTGCAGTCTTCCGCGAAAAGACTCTCGTCTCTCTCACTCTGTAGGAAGCATCCATCCCTTCACCATGACCGAGAGCGAGCGTTGGCTTTCCCGGAGGTGAGGATGTTGAATGAGCTCCCCCACTCTCGGCAGTTAGAGCTTGGAACTACATTTGTGAACCCATCCCTAGCTACAGCTGACGCATGTCTTAGCCAGAGTACCAGAACTTCCCTAGGATAGTTTTTTTAACCAACCTTAGAGTACGAGTGACTGCTCTCAGATTGAACACAAGCGTGCATGTCTAGACTTTGGAAGCTGAATTATGAGGACTAGACGAAGCAGCTTCCGTGACTGACTAAGATCGGTTCCTTCTCCCCGTTATAACTTGTGTACATGTACGTAATACTTTCTTTGGTATTAGAAGAGAGCCAGTAGGGCAAATCGAATGTGGGTAATTTTTCTTACTTTCAATTCTAGTGACCCCCATTTTTCCTTGATATTTCGCTAGGCTTTTTACTTCATGCCCCCTGAGCTTGTATTTCTCCTGCCGGTATGACCTTGAGATTGGCCCTCATTGATTTTCCTCACCAGTTCTTATGATTTTAATATCCTGTTTTTGTTTGTTTATAAGGCCGCTAAATGGGTCCCATCTCACCATATGCTATCGGATTTAGCGTGACGCCCTTCCCCCGCCAGCTACCGATTTAGCCTCGTTCCGACCCACTGCTGCCTTCCCCCTATCTGGCATTCGTACTTTTGCCCGGCCCCGACTTTATTACCATCCCTTGTCCTGCCGTGCGTTGCCTTCTTATTCTCTCCTCAATTCTGCACCTCCCCTTCAGAACGGCGCCGTGAATATCTCCCCCCGATCTGCCGACCCTATTCGGTGCGATCTTGCAGGCCTCCCTTCACAACAAGGTTTTAGTCTGAGTGTCCGCATCGTTTTTCCCCCCCTCGCGATGACCTACCGGCCTGACCGACTCTGGGTCGTACTCTGATTTTTTACGACCTCTTGCCCTCTCCAGGTCCGCTGCTCTTCAGTCGTCCCGTTTATTACCAGTTTAGATTTCTGATACGTTTTACGAAGAGTGTCGTCTAGTTTCCCCCACACTCCGCCTGCCGGTATCGTCTGATTCTTGACCTATCAGCGCATCTCACCTGGGCGACGGAAACCTTTTCGACAATACGGCGTCGCTCCTATCTCTTACCTTCTTGCCACGAGTGAGGGTCCCCCCTAAATTTCCATCGGTCTCCACGCTTGCTCAGGGAACGCCTGGTGTAGTATTTTCCCCCGTTTGCCCTTGTAATGTAACTTCAAACTACTGGCTCGCGCTGCAGGGTGATCCGCCGTCCCTCTCTCTTTTCACTATCCCCCGCTCTTGGGTTCCTTATTCGACCTCCCGGGATGCAGTCATTTTATCGCTCTCGCTCTCCTTTCAGACCCCGTCGCCGGTTGCTAGGGTGTCACTGCTCCTTGAGTAGCTTTGTCGGTACCTCGAAACAGCTCATGGTCCCCTCACGTTTTACTTTCCCCCCCTTTTCTCGTTCGGGGATATTTTATGTTTTTCTCTTGCAATCTCGTCTTGGGGGGTACCACGGGTTTTTTTTCGCAAGGAACCACCTCGGGTTTTCCTTTAGCCTGGATTCATCCCCCTATTGGTCCCCCATGAGGCCTGTCCGCAGAAGGGCTCGAGATCGCGCCCGTCTCTAACTTTACTCACACTCCTTCCAAGTCCTTTTGTAGAGAATAGCCAGTGGCTCGGACCTCCAGAGAACTCCTGCTACTTTTTTATCTCTTTTCGTAGTACTTCTTCTCATGTCATTTTTTTCCCCCCCTAGGAATCGATCTGACCAACCATGGTTTTTCAATCTTCTCCTTCTGTCGGGTGCCGATACCTTTTTTTCCCCAAAAAGGCGGCCCTTTTTTTCCTAACTAGCGTCCGGGTCGCATTTTGCCGCAGATTGTGTTCTTAGTTTTGCATTTCGTCCTGGTTTCAAGATGTATCGCCGATGGGCCGGCGGGGACGGGATCCTATCCGGAGCTACCCCCCATCAGAACTTGTGATGATTGGTAGGAGGAGATTTGGTATTCGTTGAGAATTCTATAATTCTCCGGTTTCGTAGGCCCCACAACCCCCTCTCAGATTTGTCTCCTTCCTCCCGTTTCCCTCCCGCCTCTGATCTTCACTCAATGAGAGTGTCTGCTTTTGTCCTACGATGCTTATTTTCCTTCCCTCAACTTGGACCTCCGAAAACATCCGTCTGCATTAATCTTTCCTCGTCCCCCCCCTCCAGCCGCCATTCTTGCGTGATTTTCCGGCTTTTGTAGGTTATGACGTGACTTGACCATCCAGGATCCTCTCTGCCATTCCGTCGCTTCCCCTGTCGCGCTCCTCCCAGCCTAAGTCATCGATTAGCCAGAATGAAGCATTTTTCTCGACCATGACGCTTAGCTGGCGGCGCTTCCGCATTTGTGGCCTATGAATCAACGATCCTCACTCTCTTGATGTCATTTTCGACTTGACCCTGTGTTGATCCGCTGACGAAACACGAGAAGAAAGTCCTCTTGTCTGACCCCCCGTTTCCCCCCCCCCTCCTTTTCGCCGGAGGTTGAGTTCAGGCCCCTTCCGCATCGGCCTCCCCCCCCTCCCCTTCCCTAACCCCCCCGCCTACCCCCCTTCGACACGGGGATAGGAAATTCATTCCCCACTCCTTTGCGCCAGTTTATTTCCGCCGACCTCCCCCTTCTCTTTCCAGAGCGTGGGGTTTTGTGCTACCCCTCCACTATTGTTTTTAAGCACCCCCATTGTCTTCAGGAGTTTTTTTCGCAGAAAGATTCTTTTCCTTATCTCCCTCGGTGGGACCTTCCTTTTTTGCTTAACCCCCCCCAAAGCCATTTTCTACACTTTCCTTTTTCCCTGAACGCTGGCCTTCTCTTATGCTGGCCGATTTTATAAAGTTCGTAGCGCACGTCTAGTTGATTTTTGCCGATCTTTTTCCTCCTCTCTCCTTTTTTTTTTTTTTTCTACAACTCAACTAGCGCCCCGCGATCTCCTACTAACCAAACCTTGGCGGATAAGATCGGTCCCCTTTATCGTCGTTCTTCCCGTTCTCACTCTTTTTGGTAATCCAATTTTAAGCGCTTCATGCTGTTAAGTGCCAGTCACTTCTTGACGTCAATTTGATAAACCATACTTAATGCGGAACTTTAATGACAGAGATGGCCATATTAGGTAGTTTCTCGTTCGTCCAGCTGGGTACCGCGACTTGGCCACCACTTCAGTGTGAGGTAATACTGGAGGTTCGCTTGGAAGTTGCTCAGCCTTTTGTGCACTTGCTTCTTCTTTGGCTTGCCCTGGACTGTGAAGTCGACCCAGGAACCTGCGCTCCCTGAAGTGGAACAAGCTTGTCTTTCATCAACGTCCTTTGTTAGTTTGTAAGTGTTTATAACAAATGTTAGCTGGCGCCAATTAGCCGGCCCCCTAAGCCCCTCGGTTCTTTCGGGTTCAGAAGTACTAGATACATTCTGACTGGGCCTGCTGGTGCTCATGTTGAGCAGACCTCGTTTGAGATCCCCCGTCTTTTTGCCGTGTCGCTTTTTTCGCTACGCACTGTAGGCAGTGCGGTATTGAGAATGTCCCTACACCACGCTCTTCTATGGTCAGTCACGCCCGTTCCCGGATGGAGGGATTTGTTCCTGTCCGATGACCCTGGATAACTGATTGTGAATCCCCCGCCGTGATTCGCGGTTTCCCTCCCCATAGTCCCCCCTCGGCGCTGAACGCTAATAGCATTCCACTTTTTCTCAGATGGCTTTTCCGCGCGATAGTGCCAGATCTGCTGGTTGTTTCCGCCCGCAGAACGCCTTCGTTCTTATGCCGCATCGACGCGCTCGCGATACGTATACGGCTTTAGCCCCCCCTATGATAGTCCGGTGCTTTTTGTTCCCGTATTTTATCAAGAAAGAGCAGTTCCCCAGCGGCGGCACCGTCGGTTTCCCCCCGACCCCTCCTCTGTCCCATGAGCAGATCTTTTCTCACCCCTTGGATCCGGCCGTTTCCCAAGGTTTTTGGGGGTAAAGGACGTCATCGGCACCTTCCGAATTGCATTTACTTTGCGTGTTTCTGGGGAGAGTTTTATGTCCCGCTTTTTGAGTCTCTTCCGGCGTCATTCCAATTTTCTGAATCCCTTGGACCGGGGCCCGCTTCCCCAAGCGGCGTTTTTTTCCTCCTTGCCCCGCGACTGCTTCTTTCTTATTTCTTCATGACTCGCCATTTCCGCATTATTGAGTTACCCCTTTCAAAGCTCACCCGAGCCCCAAGTCTTCAGGCCGCCCACTAGGTCAGGTTTATTCTGGAACCGCCCGTCTCCACATCAGTGCCGTTAGTCCCCGCGCCAGTCCTGCGCTGAAACTCCTTCCCTCCTTCTTATACGAGATCCAACCTTCTTCCAAGCGTGTGGAAGAATTCTGTTCGGTCTTTAGACTACGAAAGGATCCCCAGTGCCAAACAATACAGAGTTGGCAGGCGAATTCTTTCAGTTCGAGCTGCCTGCTCGCGTCCCCCTCTCCGGCACCCGAGTTCTTTTTGAGATGTTCAGCTTTAAGGCGTAGCTTGCCCACGTTCGTCGCGGTCTCTCCAAATGCACTTCTCTCCTTTTTTCGGTTGGCCCTGCCCCCCTTCAACTGTCCTCCTAGCCAGTCCCGCCATGTCTCCATTTTTTATTTCCTTCGGAGTCCCAAGCTCCCCTTTCACTAGGCTTTCGCAGCCGATCCCTCGCCGCGATCCTCTCCTCAGCTTGTCGCGTTTTCCAAGGACGATGCCGCGGATGACGTACTCCCCCGCATCTCGATGTTCCTTCCCCTTCTTTGCCGCACACCCTTGCATAGTAGAGCTTGGCCAGCGTTTCAATCTCCTACGATTCAGTATGGGATTCCGAGGTCGGCCAAATCGATCGTAGCCAGCCTTCGACCCATCTCGCTCCTGTTCCCCCCTGATTGCGTAGGGGGCTCATGAGGACCCCCTGCATGGGGACTTCTTATGTATCTCCCCGACGAAGGTTCTCTGCACGAATCTGCTTCCCTTATTCCCCGTTTTCTTCCCCCTTGGACGTTCCTTTGTTCTCCCCGGCGCGGTGGGACCTTTTTGGTGTTATGTGCTTAGGTAATTTCGGCACACTTCCTCCTGGCGGGATCGCTGTCGTTACCTTCAGGACGGTTCAATCTTTGCTTTCAAGCCTTCTTCTTGAGATGGTTTCTCCGACGATCTCTATATTTTTACCCCCTCCTCCTGTTGTTTGTTTCTCCTTTGTGCGGCTCCACTTAGTCCACCAAGGTCAGATCCGGTCTTTTCCGCTTCCCTTTCCCCTGTGTCGATGGCCGTGCCCTTTCCAGAACCTTCGCCTTCCTCTCCGTGGCCGTTGAGTACTCAACGAAGGACCCTCTTGTTTTTTCGGAATTTATGACAGATTATTGCCTTACCCCTTTCAAGGTGCAGAACACTTTCCGCAGATCGGCCCCCGTCCTCGGGTTCCTCCTCCTTCCCTTTCTAAGTGCAATTTACAAGTTCGAGCGTGTCCCCTCATCTTGGTAACCTCGACGATTCCGGCACCTTCGCTTTTCCGCTAGGGACGACTATTCTTTCCTTACGAGATTTCTGGAGCGTAGTCTTTTCCGTCTCTCTCCTCTCCCGCTTCCGAATCCCTTCTTGCCCATCCTCCTCTTTCCCCCACCCAATCCTCTGAGTTTACCTCCGCCCGCTCCCTCTTCCGAGCGACAATAAGGCGTTTTATCTTCTATCGCGGCGCTGCGGAATCCTTGCCGTGTTTTGGGTTTTCTCCACGCCTTTCTTCCTCTCTGTGAAACGCCCATTGACGTGAGCCGTTTCCTGCGCCGTCCTGCCATGGCTCGTCCTCCTTTTGTTTATTGAAAGCCATCTGGGCAAGCCTCTCTTGGGTTCCTGCTCCGTCCAATCCCTGAGGATTGCCTTCTATGCTCTTCCAGCGCGGCGCTCCTAACTCCTCCCTTCTCGCGTTTTCCCTTGTTCACGTTGCTCTAACTGGAGGCGGCTGTCTTCGACAAAGCGTCTGCTCTCAGCCCGCGTGATTTTCTTTCTCGGTCTTCGCCTTGCTTTTGCTTTCGCGCCCTTTTTCCTTTCCCGGGGACTACGCGGGCAATTGCCTTTCTTGCTTTTACCAACGTTTGCGTTCCAGAGATTTTCCTTGCGACTATGCGCTCTCGGCCCGCGGTGCCATCTTTATTAGTCGCAAGCCATCTTCGGTTCGCGCGGCAGCTAAGCCTTTTCTCCCCTTTACCAGATAATACGCAGCTGGGCCCGTTTCCGACGAGTCCCTTCACGTTCTCGTTTTCTGATTTCCTTAAGTCTATCCTCCCCCCTCGCAGCGACGTTCCCCACCTCTCCCCTGGTCTTTCAAATCTCATCATTCTGACGGTGTGCCGGTTCGTGACCACCCGGACCTTTTCCATAAACTCGCCGGCTGTGCCACTTTTGCGACTAGATAGCATGTGCTCAGGGTTAGCTATTTCGGGGTGACACCCTTCCTTCTTGCCCTCTGAACTGTGCGCTGGGAATCCTCGATCGGGATGAACGCTTTTCTCGGTTATCGCGCGCGCTCGCTTGTGCATTATTCCTTTTTATCGGCTTCGGTCGGTTTCCCACAAACAATCCCTTTAGTCTTTTCGCCTCTGCCAGCTGGGCTCGATCTCCAGTTTCCTAGGAGAGGAGATAGCTCTTTGCTCGATAGTCTACGCAAGAACAAGCACCCGGCCCGGCCGGTTGGCGAACATCCTTCTCCTTTCAGGGCTCCGAGCTAAATTTCAGCTAGCCTAGCCGGCTGGTTTTGACGAATTCTGACCATCTCCCCCGCTCCCTCTGTCCTCACAGAGAAGTTATCCGCACTGACGACGCTTTTCTCTCGTTATGGCGAAGCATGAGCCCCACCACGCCCTGTCAAGGACCCTTTAATCTATAGGTGGTGCCCGCGCGAGCGATGTGTGGCGGCCGGACTTTCCAGCCACTGTCTCACGCTTTTCCTACTTTTTAGACGCAAGCTGATATTTTTTTTGAATTTGCCTGTTTCCTGTTTTTGCGCCGGCCTCAGCATGGCCGGCACGGAACTCATCCTAAAGCAACACCCTCCCCTCAAACTCCCATGCTGGCCTTGCGTTATGCCCCCTCCGGCCTACATCCGTTGCCAGCCTTGTAACAGGAGGTGTTGCCAATTAGCGGTTGTCTTCCCGTTGCCCCCACTACTTGTTTTCGGTGTCGCAAGCTTCGGAGACAGCAACCTCTTATTATTCTGGTGGAAAATTTTGCTACAACAACCATATGAGCACGGGACTCCCGACTTGGAGGCCCCTCTTATGGATAAGGGCACGATGGTTATAAAGTCTTCGTCACGAGTATCTATTTGAGTTTTGAGATGTTTACCTCAGTTGTTGTTGATAGAGCTCGTCAACAAAATCCAAAGCGTAAAAGTTCTCAACGTCCCAACACATATCAGTGTTAGCGTAAATCGACAGGAGGACATAGGCGGTGTGATTCTTTTATATTGGCTTTGGGTTCCAATTCCCTGGTGCCAGAGCTGTGGAAAAGCTGTTCCATGTGCCCCGCGTTGCGACAGCTCTTTTGAAACACCCATCCGGCGAGGTGGCCCGGGCGCACACGGCGCTGGGAAGCTGAGAGGATTGGAGACGCATTTCGCGCACGTTTTCTGGATGTCTCTCGGCCTGGACGATATCCAGCCTTTTTCGACCTGGGATGTTTTTCTGGGTTTTGGGAGATGGCTGGGTTCCTTTTTTTGCCGGGTTACTATGGTGGCTCAGAAAATGAGGCGAACTGGAACCGGTGGAACAAGTAAGCGGTTTCGCTGCCCCCTAATAACAAGCCTTTAGGGGCATCGCTTGTTAGGCCTCGCTTCGCTAATGCCACTCGTAGCTTCCCAATAGGACCATGAGACGTCAGAACGTCAGCGACCCACCAAGTAGTACGATAGCAGTCTCCCCGTAGAGGGTGGAACCACCCCCCCCAAGAACTGACCTTTTCTTTAAGAGCCCAATAAATTCGATCTAATCAGGGAGTAGAGTAAAGTGTTGAGCCGGGTGATTTCAGGAGTTCGGCTGAAGCTGAGGGGAGTGTCCAAGTAAGATATGACCGCTTGGCCCTTTATGCCGTGCGGTGGGGGAATGCGACTCAGGTTCAAAACAACCACGTCTCATATCTATGGCTATGACCCAACGTCAAGGATTGCGGGCTTTTCGGTGCTCCTCTGCCGCGGTATCCCGGATTCGGAGTCACCTCCGTGTTTTTCTTTTATGGTTCTTCTAATGCGATGCACTCTTGCAGATCTTCTTCCCGGCTCGGCCCCCTCAGTGTTAGATTAGTCTAGACGCTCCGCTCGAGATTTGAACGATTGACGCTGGTGTTGACGTTCATCAGATCTTCTATCCACTAGAATGTCGGCTATACAGTTATCCCCGCGTTAAAGATATTTCAGGAGATCCCGCTCCGGATTATTAGTTACTCCCCCGCCTGCCACGGGTCTCCCCAGTTTCAACCAAGCACGACCTATTTAACCCTGTTTTTGCTCCCCTCTCTCGAACCACAATCATCTGCCTGATGAGTTATGTGCCGGTCGCTTTTTTTGGGGTTCTTTCAAGTCGAAGTCCCCCATACACCCTTTATTTGAATGATTGAGATGAGCCGTTCTCTGGTTCCCCGTAGTCTAGGTTGTCGATTCATTCTTCTTTGACGTAAACCTCTGGAGATAGTAGAATTTATTTATGACGGTTCGTGCCTATGAACCCAGTGTTGAGAATGGACCCCAACGCCGAATTTATCAGGCTTGGCTTCCGCTTCGATTTTCACTTAGGGAGGACCAGACCATGCGCTATGGCCCAGAGTTTCGCTTGGAACTTTGTAGGGGGAGCTGTAGTTATAAGACGTTCACTTCTGTCTTGTTCTGGGACAGATAATTTTGGCCCAAAATCGCAGTTGGCCTTTGCAGATGATTACAACCAGGCATTTTGTGAATGGGCCCAGGAACAAGCACCGTGCTCAGGGAAGACCGAGAAGATTTTCACTTGAAGAGGAGCGTAATGAATAGAGCGGGTAGAACGTTAGACCCCACGAACAGCCGACAAAACGGGGAGAAGGAGACAGCCTACTCCCACCCCCCCAAGGAATGCTTTCCACAGAGCGAAAGTTCTGTTTAAGTAGACTGATACTTGCGAAGTAAGTTCCGAGTTAGTAGACATGGGTTACCACAGTCTATAGGTGAGTCAACGGATAGACCGGTAGATCCCCCCCTCTTTCCATTTGGCTGCCATGTTCCAGTACTCGCATACGCCCTGATGCGCTCCGAAATGTTACGGGATGAGCCTGTTGTGGAGCCCCCTATCGGTCATTGTCCGTTTCTCTCCAGCGCCTCCGCTCCGCGCTTATTGCTCCGAGTACCGTTGTCACAAACCGCCAGTTGCTTCGGTCTGTAACACCCATCAGGTGGTAAGGCCATTTTTTTCTGTTTGTTACAATTTCAATTGGAAGAGTTCTGCGGCTACCCATGTGCGCCGACGTTAGAGCTTATAGTCTGGAAGCCCGCCCGTGGAAGATCACCTCTTCGTAGAGCAGATTCGAGCCGTTGCCCCTGCACGTTACGTTTGCCATCGGAACGCTGCTACTTGGACTTCCTCAGGACGCGTTCTTCCCGTCGTCGGCCTGATTTCTAACGTCGACTTTTCTTCCCTTTTCTTGTGACTGCAGACGACCCCTTGCCTGGCCTAAAAGAAACTGGAAATGCTCTTGGTTCTTTTAATCTTCTTCCCTGTTTGCGCTCTTACAGTAAATGGAAATGTTTCCGCACTACCTCGGTTTTTTCCTTTTCACGGCAGTCCGCCCCCCATAGTACGGGCTTTCTGTAACGACCAGGATCGGCCTTGAGATTCCTCATTTTTTGCCTCCCCGGATCTCTCTTTGTACTCTTTTTTTGGTGGGTTGAGATTATTTTTTTCGGTCAAATGATTCCCATCTCAAGGTCGAGCACTTCGTTGACTTCAAGACAACCTTCGATGGAATACGAAACTGTTTAAACAGATACCCTGTTCAGGCTTGCCGCCTGATAACGACTCCTTATTACAAACTTGAAGATATGAGATTATCGTCAGATTACGCCAGTAGGACCCCAGTTTACCAAACTTTTCGACCTTTCCCCTTATTCTTAAGCCAAGATTCTATTTCAGAGAAGCAGCGAGGGACCTACTAAGTGAACTCCAAGGCACTTGTAAACAAGGGAACTCCGCTCTGGGCCAGTACGAGCGGTTTCAAGAAAGCTCATAGGGAAGACAGCGGACCGTAGTAGCTCAAGACCCGCCGTAGAGAAGAATGTTTTCCGAGCGTTCCCTGGCCCACTCGACCCCCAGGAGACCGTGACCCAGATTCGAGTTCCCGTATCTCCTATTTGGACCAACCTACCAGACGCACCGAAAAGTCCGAGACCGGACGGTGACTTCATGAATTCAATCAACAGTGCTCATCCGCCAACAATAGAGGTTGAGGGTGCAATCCTAAGTACCGACGGCAGCCCGCGTTTCTGTGGCTGATCCTTGTCGCCGCATAACCGTGTGTTAGAGAGAGTTGCGAGTGCAGCCTGCGGACGATACACCTCCCCCGTAAGTGCAGGTTGCGACGAGCGGCTATCTCTTCCAACATGTGAATGGTTCGAGGCGATATGTTTCCTTTCCTTCCTACCCCCCACCACCCCCCCCCCCCCCCCCCCCCCACAAATACTTTGCAAAAGGCAAAGAAGGGCTCTAGCTGCATTGTTGATCGCCCCCCTGCTACTGATCAGTGTTTGCACGACGCTCTTTGGTTCAAGGCGCAAACGACAATGCCAGTAGAGAGATGAGACGAGTCCCCCCCTCGGACTTGAATCATCCCCCTTCTACGGGAATTTAGGTTTTGAATTTCTAAGGTTCCAGTAGAAGGGATTATCCCCCAGATGAAAATACCAGTTGTGATACGACATTTGAGTTTGAGAATACCTGGTAGTCGACTTATAGTGTTGTAGGCTTGACCTCTGGAAGTTGAAGGGAACGCGGCCGGACCGTCGGGTACACGTTTGATGGCGCTCCCCGAAACGTGGGCGGAGTTCTGAGCAGCGGTAGCTCGTTCAGTCGATCCCAGATTGCGGCACTCGTTCGCTCGAGTCCCAATTGAAGTCCCTCTTCCCCTCGTTCCGCTTTGTATCGAGGATACCGGCTTATTCAACTATAAGTACTTGGGTCCCCAGCCTCCCTCCCTTAAGTGTGTTAACAGCGGCCGCCGAGCCCCGCTTTTGCGGCGTGTTTCAGCGGGGTTGCCTTCTGTCCTGAGTTCACAACCGCGAAGATTCTCCGTGCCCACATGAGAAATTTTTTTTCATCAATAAGGTGTGGGCGACTTCACCGTTGCGACCCCCCACAAAGCTTTTGCTTCACAGACAAATCGCCTCGTTCTCGGTCTCTAACTTTTGTCTCATGTGATCTGTTTTAGAATATACGTTCTTTGTACCCGAACGGCATACTCTAGTTCTTGGACTCAGGCTCCAAACATGGCGACCTCTTCCCCCTTCCGGGCGTAAGTTGTCTCATGCTTAGAGTCGCTTAGTTCTAACTTACCCCTATCGATTATTCCACACCCATAGTTAGAATAGTGGTCGATAGCGCCCCTCAGGATGGCACATATTCGACCTCAATTCTATCGTTTAGAGAGCTAGAGAAGAGATTTAGATCTATAGTGTGTAAACACTATCAAAAGATGCTGGGGCACCACCCTACACACGGAAAATTTATCGTCCTGGACCGCCATCAATAGCCGACGCGCGGAAGTGACATACTCCGAGTGTTGTAGTTACCCTTTGCAATTCGGAGCTAGGACCTCAGGCGTTTCTCCAAGTCCATCTTTCAGACTTACGATCGAGTATGCCTCGCCATGCGCCATCCATTAACTGGTCAAGACAATGATAGAGTCAGAACGCTGCCGTCCGCCTGATGCACGCTGCGGGCTTACCCCCACGACCAGAACGCCCCTCTGGTGCTTTCCTGTTTTCGCGACTTGAACATGATGTTTGATACACCCTTACGAAGCGGCCGTACCCAATGTTTGAACACTCTTTTCCACAATACCCGCCGACTTTTCATGCGAGACAGAAAAGCATCCCCAGAATAGACCCACCCAACGTCCGTCAGACACCTCTCCGATCGATTTTTCGGCCACCAAGGTAGCCCTGCAGTTTTTCCGACCCCCGTTGCGTAGATCACCTGCCGCAGATTACCGAGGTAGGCGAGCACTCACGCTTGTTTCCTCCCTTTTCTCTCTGCTTTTGATTAAAAGTCAGCACGGAAAGCGCCCTGTGCAACTACTTGAACCCCAGGCAGTTTATTTCTGAGACTCCCTTTCCGATGGTGACTATCTGCCGATAGCTCCGTTTTTCTGTTTTTGATTCAAGTCTGATTCTCGCTAAGTGGTTTTGAA
>Ga0179593_1587154_pt1 | contig 20538 bp, 17 predicted proteins | sample CZODoug2_1_08_16_FD_185931 | JGI IMG/M metagenome (GOLD analysis project Ga0179593, IMG submission 185931) | Vadose zone soil fungal communities from Angelo Coast Range Reserve, California, USA - CZODoug2_1_08_16fungal (PacBio error correction) | ecosystem: Environmental > Terrestrial > Soil >... | reverse complement strand
TACGCCATTCTTTTCATCTTCTCTTCCAATCCGGTAACGGGAAACTGGGCATTTCACGCGCTTTGTTACTCATTTTGCTTCTAGGTAGTGTTCGCTCCTGGAATCTCCATGGAGTTTTATTTTTCCTCCTCGTTTTTGTTAAGATATCGTTCCCTCCTCCCTCTTCCTGATTCCTTTTTTGCATCGAACTCTTTCTGAAGCCCTTTACATGAGTTTTAACTGGACTTTTGTTTTCCCGATCCCTAATTTACATCCTTTTCGGCCCTTTGGAGCCCTTCTTTTCAATCGTTCCGATGGCCAGAGTCTCGGTTTTCTCCAAATCACCCTTTCTTCGATCCTTTGCAAGTTTCCTTTCCCACTACGTTGACCTTCCTTCGAGTCTTCCTCCCTCTCCGGCACGCCCTTCTAGGAACTCCTGAATCTTTATCCAGGCTTTCCTTTAAAGTTCGTTCATTCCAGAGAACGAGTGACTAAGTCGTCTTACCCCCCCCCTTTTCTGTCTTTTGGATACGAAGCCATTGCTAAACGCTCTTTTTTCTTTCCCCTTGAAATTCCCTTTTTGTCTCCCCCTCCGATCACACACATCCCTTTCTTTCCCTGTTCTCCTGTCTTTCAGCCTCCCCGAATCCCTCCTAATGACGTACACTTCAAGCCGAAGTTTCTCTCCCTTAAATAGCGACTCCTCACCCGAATTCCCCCCTCTTCCTGATAGTCACCTCGAGTCCTTTTTTCCTTTTCACGGCCGATAAATTACTTACCCTGAATCCTTCCCTCTTGTTTCTTCCTAAATGATCAGGTCCTTCCTTCAGTTTTTTTTAACCCTTCGATGAGCTTTTTTTTTCTGGTTGAATACTTAGCCGGCTTTTCCCCCAGTCCTTCCTCACGATTTCAGCCTACTTCTTTCCCCTTTTCTTTTTAAATCCTCCCGAGACTTCGGCATTAAAACAGGCAATTTCAGCGTTCTCCCTTACACCCCCCTCCCCCACCCCCCCCCGAAGTTCCTTCTATCCTAGGATTTCTTTGACTCTTTCTCTCTCTCGCGTCCTTTCTCCTTTTACTTTCCTTTACCTCGATCCTTTTTTCTGGGATTAGATTCCCTTAAACTTCGTTTTTTCTCAAAGCCACTTCGAATCTCTTTTTTGCACTCCCCAGTTCCCAGCTCTACAGCGCCCTCTCCTTGTGTGGCTTCCTTCCCGCGCACTACTTTTTCAACGTTTTTTTTCCCTTAACTGCGCCCCTTGATCGACGAGTCGCAGATCCTCTTTGTACATCACGTCTTTTTTTTTTCAAGAACTGTCACCGTGTAACGCCTAGGTTCTTCCCCTTTGCTTTTCGGATCTTTTAACTCCCGTTGTGTTGTTGAAGATGCTGGGAGCTGTCGGTTCCCGTCGAAGTCCGCTGCCCGGCTTCCAAATCGGACAGCGTTCTTTCGTCCCCTTCCCCTCCCCTAATTTTTTTTCCCCCAAACATCCTCCGATTCCTCGTTCATCTTTGTGCGTTTGTTTTATTGCCTTTCCTAGGGTACCTTTCATCCCCTTTTCGGGGCCGACCGCAGTCCTCTGATTGGCCTTTCCCTCTTTCTGAGGCGAAATCCTTGGCCCGCTTTCTTGTTAAAGTTTTTTTTTAGGCAAGACAAGTTTTCTCCTTCTTCGACGATCTCTCCATGATCGATGCCCGACCTCTCGTTTCCCGAGGAGCAGCCTCTCTGCAAGCTTCCACCCCCGCATCCATCCAGTTTTTTACGATTGTGGCGGGGGAAGGAGCTTTCCCTCTCTTGCTTTTTGTTTCCTTTCCCCTCCCCCCTCTCTCTCACGCGCTTTCAGATGTTCCATCCGGAGACTGCTTCTCGAAATTCCTCGTTTGACTTCTTTTTCGGATTCAACCTCGCGACCTCTCCCGTTTTTTCGGTGTACAACCCTGAAAGGACCGATTAGACACACTTCTTATTTCCTTCGACGCTTCCGCTGCGCGTTGCAATGTGGCCCTCTTTTACGCGCGGCTGTTGGACTTTATTTAAGCTTTTTTTTGATTTTTATTTTTCGTTCCTTCTCTGCATCTGCATTAGTGCGCCTCTTCTCCGGTGATCTTCTCACAGGCGCTAACGCTTCTGAGTTGCTTTTTTTCTAGTGATTGTGACCCTTTTTTACGGCATTAGCACTTCCTGATCGTCTGTCCCCCCCTGACTTCCTCGATGACCCGCGTATTTTTTAATTTCCTGACTCTTTCAAGAACGTGGACCCCCAGGGCCATCTTCCTCTTCTTCGGATCGGCGAGCCTTATAGACTTTTATTCGTCCGGACATAGACCCCTTTGAAATCGCCCGTTATTTGATTTCCCCTGAGAGCTTTCTTCCCTAATAGTTTTGCTCAGGCTCCTCAGTACTCAGCGGGAACCACCCCCCCCCCCCCCCCCCCCCCCCCCCTTTCCTGATTCTTTCCTTTTCATTCCTTTTCAAAGGTCACGTGAAATTGTTTTTCGACGAGCTCCTTTGAAGCTTTCTTTTCCTCCCTTGTTTCTTTTCCCCAGCTTTTTTTTTAATTTGCGGCGTCTTTTAGTATCTCTTTTCCAACTTAGTTGTTCTCGAAGCTTCCCTTTTCCCCCTTCCTCATTATTGCCGAGTGTCCTTCTCTCAGAACCCCCCAAGCCGAAACCATCCTTCTTTACCCACATTTCCCCGGATATTCGCGATTTGCCAACTTCATTTCCCTTCCGGAAGGGTCGACTATAGTACTTTTTTTTTCTGTTTTTCTAGGTCTTTCGACGATGTACACGTGAGTCCCGCCTCTTCCTTTTAGATTCTTCCCCCTCTGATTTTCAACTGACTGTCTATCTCCTTCTCTTATAGTTAGTCCCATTTTTTAATCTCCCGTCCCTTCTGACGATCCCCCTATTAAAGGTCAATATTTTCACTTTCCAGTATCCCCCTTCTCCTTCAACGCATAACGAGATGTACCCCTTTCTTTCTTCTCGAGTATTTTCGAACCGATGAGCTCTTCCTCTCCCCATTTCCCCTTTCCCTGGCTCCCTGCTAAACCATTAAGATTAGCTTTCTTTCTAAGTCCCCTCTTTTTTTCAAGAACTTTCTTTCTTCCTACGGTCCCCTTAAGTCTTTGGGTCCTCAATTTCCTTCTTCAGCCTTTGCTTCAGCAGGCCTCCCCATTCCCCCCCCTTTCCCCTAGTCTCAAGCCTCTCTCTGTTTTCTTATGGCCAGGTACCCATATGGCATTTTCTCTGATTTCTGGGTTAGGAGGTACCCAAGTTCTTGGCTGTCGATAGTTTTATTTCCGTAGCCGATTCTCCGAATCCCCCGTGTTTTTCTACACTCGCTTGGAGGCGTAACTTTTTTCAGACAGTCTTTTTTCTTCTTTCCCGGAACTTTTAACAGAGCGGTGGAGAGTGCTTTCCCCCCTCTGACAGCGTCTCTCCTGGTTGTTCTTTTAAGCCCCTTCAACCTCTCTTCAGTGCGGTAGTACCTTTATGAGATCCAGCGAACGCTAGTCAGAGCCCCCTGTTAACTCTTTCCCCCTCTTTTCAGATCGCAGTTCTCCTCAGTCCTTCTACCTCCGCGCCCCCCGCTTTTCGGATTTTTCAGCAAGACGACGACGGTGACGGCCCGTCCTATCCAGATTCCCCACCGAACTTTCCCAGATCTTTTCGTCTCTTCTTTTCTTTTTTCTTTGATTTCTTCTCCCACTTTTCGTTGTAGAAGAACGTCCGTAAGCCTCCTTTTTCCCTCTCCTCCCAGGCCTCCCTTTGAACTCCATTCTATTCCTCCCCCCCCTGTGTTTCTTCCTTTTTTTTTTGTTCGATCTTTCCTCTAGTTGGACAACTTCCTTCTTTGCGTTTTTTTCCCCTCTTCTTGATGTCCTATCCCTATTCTCGGACTCTTTCTTTTTGTAGGTTACTTACGTAATTTTACCTTCCCCTGCGGTGCTCCTGCCTCCCTTCATGAGATACGCTGGCTCCTAGACTCTTTTCTCGCTTGCCTCTCACTTAGATTTTTTTCCTTGTCTATGTCCAAGTTCTTACTTCGCGCTTCCCCTTTCCCCAGGATCCTACGCTCCGCTGATCTTCGCAGTCCGCGCGTCTCTCTGCGCACTCTAGGACCTGAGGATTGTGTTTGTCCCTTTCTCAGTTTCTTATTTTTAATTTTCCCTTCTCTTTTTTTTCTGTCGCGCTCGAATGGACGCCCTCTCCCTTCTCCTTAACCTCTTATGCGGCTCTTTGATTTTAGAATCGTGGCTCTTGGACCAACAAGTCTCTGCCGATTTTTTCATTATTCCTTGACCCTTCCCCTGTCTCAGAGACAACTCTTAAAGCCTTTCCCTTTCTGGCTGACTCTTCGAGTATTTCGAGTTCGGATTTTTTTTTCCTTACGCGCGGGCCTGCTACGTCTTCTGCGGCCTCTTCGTTCAGTCCGTTGGCTGCTCTCCGAATTCTGTCCTTCTAAAGTTTTCTTGGGAGACGCGTTATGACATTATCACGCGAAGCTTACTGATCTTTTTTTTCTCCCTTTTTCAACGGACCTGGTCGATTTCCTTGATCCCTCCCCTTCTCCCCCTGTTTTGGATAGTGCAGACCACTGCAGCTTTTCTTTTTAGACCCTCCTTTCAGTTTTCTTTCTTGCTTTTTCCTCCTCTCTTAATTTACCTCCAGTGACTCTAGGGTTATCGTCCCAACTTATGCTTCTTCTTTTTTGGAATCTTTCAAAGCTGGGCAAAAACCCCCTCACGCCCCAGATTCTGCTTCCCTTTACCCTGATGCGCCGCTGTTGGCTTCTGGATTCTTGTCCAGTCCGCCGAGGAAGCGGTTCCTTATGTCCCTCATCTTGTCAAGGATCGTAAGTATGGGTAAATGCTCTCCCTCCGCGGTTTCCTTTTTTGATTTTTTTTCTTTTTCGCCTTCCCCCTCTTCATCTTCCCTTTTTTTTGAACCTCCTTCTTCTCTCATTTTTTCTGCCCGAGATCGTTTCAGCTTCCCTTATTTCCTCTTGCGGACTTCTTCTAAATTTTATTCCTCAAACGTTCCTTAAACTTCCCTGGACTATGTCCCTCCCTTTCAGTTTTCTTTTCAGGCATAATTGCCGGCGCCTTCTCTTTTCTTCTCCTTATTCCTCTTAGGTAATAGTGCTTGTCCCTTCCCAAGCCCTCGGGTTTCATCAGGAACTTTCCCTCTTTTTACGTTAGATGTTGCCAGCGTGCTCTCCTCTACTGTAGGAACCCGATACCGACACTGTGAGGCTCAGGGGCCATGAATTGGGATGTTTCCTTTCAGGTCTTCCCCCCTTCCCCCATCTGAGATTTTTTATTCTCTCGTTACTCTTCGGGTGAGACCGTTCTCTCGCGATCGGTCGATTCCTGGGCCTCCCCTTAATTTTCTCCCAAAGTCTTCACCTCAGTTCATGACTCGAACCTTTAGTCCACGGCTCTCGCCTTTTGACCTCTTGAGGCTCTTCGGTCAACTGCCGCCGAAATTTCCGCGTCAACCTCCGAGCGCCAGAGCCTCTAATCTTTTCCCTTCCTTCGAGTTCCCATTGTACACCCCTCGTTCCTGCTCGCCCTCCTCCTTGGAGCGTCAGCCGGAAGTAAGTCCCTATCTTCCTTAGATTTTTTTTCTTGAATGACCCTTTTTTGCCCCCCTTTCTTATTACCCCCCTTCCAGACAACTACCTTCATTTTTCGGGTCAGCTATTCCCCGATTCGAATGCTCCCAGCATAAACTTCTTTTCTGAGAGCCTTCCTTTCCCTTCGAGCGGCCAGGTTTACTTACCTTCCCAACTCCCGCAGTCCTTTCCGGTACCCCCCCTTATAAGTCCCTAGTATCCTTGCCTTTGTCAAGCTTTGCAGTTGCCTCCTTCTCTTAATGCGCCGCGTTGTCTTCAATCTTCTTTCTTTTGATATCCTCATTTTCTCTTTTTCCATAGCCGCCCGGCTAAACCCCTTTTCTATCAAGCAACTTACCCCTCTTTTTTTTTGACATCTTCTGATTTCTCTCCCTCTCGCTCCCCTACTTTTCCCTTCCTGAACCTTGTCCCCTCGCTCCCCGCTTTTGCCTCTTTACGTTGGAGATAATCACGGCCGATGACTCCTTTTTTTGAAGAGCAATCCTTATTTCCCCCCTGGAGAGGATTCTTTGCCTCTTGAAGAACGCTTCTCTTGGTTCTTAAGTCTTTCTGCGGGATCCTCCCCGCCCCCTCCTCATAATTTTTTTTCCTCTGTTAGGGTTTTCCTTTTTCCTGAAGTCCTCCGATGCTAGGACCCATGACTGCTTTGCGTCGTCCACTAATCCCCGACTTTCTTGATTTCTTCCCTATGACCGACCCGACTCGAATCCCTTCTTTTCTTTTGTTTATTTTTTTTTCCGAGTCTTCTTCCACTCGTCGGAGGTCGGGTTCGACCTCCCGAGAGCGCTTTCTTTTCCTATTTGGCACTTCAACCTCCCCTCTTCCTCTACAGGGGCTTTGACCTCGCTAAGTGTCCCTTTCGCGGCGCTCCTTCCGCATCACTCTTTATGTTTAGAGGAGTACACCGCTTTCATTTAGAGCTATCTTTGACGCGAATACCTCTACCTCTTCTGGCTGATTTTTAGGGGGGGACCCTTCTTAAGCCTTTGTTCCTTTTTTTTTCCGGAGCCTTCTCTTTCTTAAGACATCTCCTTTCCTAGTAGTTAGTTTTCTTCGGATTATTCCTTCTTCATGAGGATATAGGCCCCCCCGCGACCCCCCCAAAGCATCTCCTTAGGTTTTTATTATGAAAGGGCCATTCTTCTCCTTCGACCATCTACACCATCCAGCTCACCTTTTACTTCCTTTCAACTCCTGTTAAAGTTTTTTTTTAGCTATGTTCGTTTGACGCAACTCTCTTTGTCTTGACGAGATTTTCCCTTATGGCGCGCCCTTCTTTCCTCATGGAAATTTTTCCTTCTTCGTGTACGGCCCGTTGAGCATCTTACCCCCTTCAGATTACTTGTAATTCTTTTACGTCGTTCCCTTCCCCCCAATCCCTTTTCCTGGTCAGTTTCTATGTTGTTCTCGTTCGTCCCTTAGGGAAGGGAGTCTTCCCCAGAATTTTTCCTCATTGACTTAGAAAGCCTCCCCTCTTGTATACTCCCGATTCTCCCTGTAGTCCGCATTAGACGTTTGTTACTTCCATTTACCTCCGTTACGGGCCATCGTCATGTCCTTGGTTTTCTTCTTCCTCTCCGAGTCTGGCGATTTCAGCGGACACTTTCCCTAGACTCTTTCTCTTTCAGAGTCTCTAGGCTTGACTTTTTTAGCTTTCCGCATTAAGCTTTTTAGCTTCGGAGGCCTCCTCTTAAGGATTCCCCACTTCTTTCTAGGTATCGTTTCTTCTGCTTTTCTTTGTTTCGCCCTTGCTTTTCGCGGAACTGGTCTTTTTCGACCCTCAGGCCGCCTTTCCCCTTAAATAGGCGGCTTTGATTCTCTCTCCCCTCCGTTTCTTTTTTAGAGATCGTTCCCCCCTCCTTCCGCTCTTCCCCGATCACGGCTCCTAAGATTGATGCCCCCCTCAAGGATGAAGTCCGTATGCTTCCCCCTCCCAAACTTCCTGAGACCCTCTTCCCCTCAAGCTTCCCCCCTTTCGGTCCTAGCTTTGAATCTATTTGGATACTCCGCATGTCCCTCCCCCCACATCGTAAGATCTCTCCAGTGCAAGGCCCCCTTCCTTCATGAGCTTCCCCAGCTTTTCGCTCGAGACATCAGTAGGACGTTTCCAGACACTCCCTTTTCAAGATGACTTTCACTGTACTTTTGGCGTTCCCTTAGCCTCCCCTCTCCAACGAGAAGCGTCCTCGCTTCTCCCCCTCCTTATGTCCGGGGTTCCCCTTGAGCCCTTCTTGATTCAATGTTTTTTTCCAATATTAAGTTCCTTTTGTGACCCCTCCCCCCTCCCCCTATCGAGTATCTCCTTCGATCATTCCCAAGTCTCTTTCTTTCTGCACGCCGTTCCCTGACCTATCCTAACGATTTAATTGGCGCCCCTCACTCTTAGCCATGTCTCGAATATCGTAAGTCTTCCTTAGCGTTAACACCCCCCTTTGACCACTTCGAGTTCCCCCCATACGCGCATCTTTCCCCCGTCTGTCCAGTTACGCCCATCCCATTCTTTTTTTTGGAGAGTTTTTTCGAAATGACGGGTCAGTGCTTTTTCAGTGTCCGGGTACCCCCCGATGTCTCTTTTTTTTTCCGGTTTCCTATTACCTCTTCCCCTCGATCCTTCTCCGATTTCCTAGACTCCTCCGGACTTGCTCAGGGCGACCTTTTCTCATGGACCCTGTCCCCCCCTCTCTGACGCCGGTTCCCCCCGCCAAAATCTTTATAGCGCTTTTTGTACGCGGATTGCGCGCCTTTAGCGAGGACCACATTCCCTCGTTTTCCTAGAGATCGATCATTTTCTAGATGTTCCCTTCCCTCCCAGGTATCTTTCCTACCAAAGTTCCCCCTTCTTTTTTCGACTTTCTTCTGCAGCCCCGTCTCATGCAGCGCTCTTCCCGAGCCGCTCCTACTTCCGGGTCCACCGTACTTTTTTCAGTTCCCCCAGTTTGAAGAGGGTCTCTTCCCTGTTGAGATTCTATTTTTTTCCCATCACGGGCTGGGCTTCTGTGTATAACTTCCCTTTCGAACCCCTCCTTTTTTTCGCCTTGCTCCTCAGGCCTGGCTTCGTCTCTTTCCCCTAGCCCTCCTTTCTCCAGAGAGCTTTCCTTTCTGCTTTCAGAATTTCTCTCCGTGTGCCTGCCACATCGAAAATTCTTCTTCCCCCCACTACTCCCCGCTTATGTTCAATAATGTCCCCCTTCTCTCAGACTCGTCATCTTTTCTTTTCCTCGTGGTTACTTTATCTCGCTTTTGAAACTTCCCCTTAGCTTTGATTAGGCCTTACCTTGCCGATGGAGATGTACTATCGCGGGACGGTTTCTCTACACCTTCTTGAATCTGTTCTTTGCTTTGATATCCCCTTCCTAAGTGTAGCTGACTCTTTTCATTCCGTCTTTGATCGCTTAAACTATTCCTCCCTTAAACCCGGCCGTCCCCCCCATTCTCTTCTGCTGGCCTCGGTCCACGCCCCCTACATACCATCGAAGTCTTGTTTGGGTACGGCTTCTCTGTTGACGCGCGGGTTGTTCTGAAGAGATTTTCGTTATGGACGCATAGCTTTTTGTCGTCTTTTCGGAGTTTTTTTCCTTTTTTGATTAGCGGCCGCATCGTTCCCAAATACACTACACAAAAAGCCATTCGTTTCTTGTATACTTTCTCGGTTTTCATTTAGCACCTCGACTCCTACGTACTGTCTTTGAAGCTCCCTCTTTTCCTTTTTCAGATCTGGTTTAGGAGTGTGGACTACTCGAGTCCTTCTTGTAGTCTAGGGCTTGCTTTTTTTTCTGAGGTTCCTGAAGTCTTTTTTTACTTCGGCCTCTGGATTCCTCTCGTCAGGAGTTCCCTTTCCCCCTTTTCTCTTTGACTTAGTTCAGTATACCTCCCTGCTAAATGCGGTGATCTTTTTCTTTAGCCCCCCCGTGATTGGTCTTGCCGGGGAGTACGTCCTATATCCCTTGATTCAGTTCGGAGACATTTGAACGCTTCTGTAGAATACAGAGTCCTTTTCGTTCTGAGTTCCTTTCTCCTTGTGTCCATTCCCCCTTTCCCCACCCCCAGCTTCATGTCTTCCCTTTCGGATTTTTTTCGGAAGTATGGCGAGTTCCGCGCCACGTCTTTCCCAATTTAAGGTTCCGCTCGTTTGATCTCCTTTCTTTCGGACCGCCTCTTTTTGGAAATCTTCTCTATTTCCCCTGGGCCAGCCCTTCCTTTGTCCTTGTTCCTGCATCATTGTATTCCCCCTGTCCCCTTTTTCTTGAAATGCCAATCGTTCTTCTTTTTCAGTGTACCCTTTTTCTCTTTTTCGGCGGAAGTCACCCCCCGGCACTTTCCATCTTCACTTAAATTGACTCCCTCTTTCTTTTTGTTAGAGAAGATCTTCTTAGCTGCCTTATTGTTGATGAACGGCTTTGCTGGCCCTCCATGCATGAAGTCCGCCGACCCCTTCGACAACTTTTCGCTTTTGATGTGTGCGATCCCTTTTTAAAATCATGTCCTTTTTTTTTGAATTTCTCTCTTCTTACTCTTATTCCTTGAGCTCCCCCCTTCTACTTACCATCAATCACGATGCTCCCCATCCCTAGCGTCTGCTCTGCACGCGACCGCTTCCTTAAGGGCTCTTTTTCCCTGAGTCGCCATACTCCTACCACCCCTTCCCAGCTCCTACAATGTCGAGGACAGTTCTCCCTTTCCTGGTACAGTTAGTTCTGTAACTGCGGACCCCGCCCCGAGACCCTTCCGTCAATTTTTTTACCTCGACAGTTTTTTATTGTCTCCTAAATTTTGAACTTCGTTCGAGGCCGTTCGGAAATTAGAACCAGGTCTGATCCCCTTCCTCCCTTAAACTCCCTTAGGTTAAACCCCTGCAAGTTCCCTCCGATACATTTTTTTCTGTATAGCCTCTTTTTTTGTCGCATCGCCCCTTGTACCCTCTCAAGGGCCTAAAATTCCCTCCGCCGTTGATCGAACTATCTTCAATCATTCCTTCCGCTTCGTACACACGCCTTTGATCGTTTCTGCATTAATTTTCACGAGTAGTGCAATTTTCATAATCGTTCCCCCCTCCTCGTCCTCCTTGATCTTGAATCGGGGCCCTTTTGGATTCCCCAGTCCCTCCCCTTGTTTTTTTTTTTTTTTTATCATCTCTTTCCCCCCGATATTTGACTCCTCATCTCTATACTTTCCTTTTGTATTTCGATGGCGTCCTTTCTTTGAAAGTCTTCCTCTCCCTTCCCGGTCCCCCTCCCCGTTAAACGCGCGGTCACTTCTCCCACCTCTCGATCGTAATCTATCCTGTTCTTCCAGGTCGAGATCCCTCTCTCTTTGATGTCCCCTGTCCTCAATATCTAGTTTTGATGCGTGGACGCCTCTCCCCTTATAGGTGCCTTCAAACTTCCCTCCTGGTTTCTCCCCTTTTCGCAGTCAAGACTTCAGATTACCCCCTCCCCTCCAATCCTACCTCTTTGCTTTTTGCCCTCAACCTGAAAGAGTGACGGGCACGTACGCTTCCGATCACGTAACACGTCAGCACACTGCCTTCTCGATTTCTCCTTTGCGACTCTTCCCCTTATCACTTTCTTATTTTTGAACGTAAACGTGAAAGCCCGTCCCTGGTTTGCGCTTATTTTGATCCCCCCGACAGTGACTGTTCCTCCTCATGACTTTTTTGATTATTTTTTCCGCGATGTCCCTCTCCTCCCGCCGTGCCGCCTTCAAAATCCGACCCTTTTTCCGGTTCCTCTTTAAACCTTACCCTAGTGTGGATACGACCTTCCTCACGACTCTCATTGGACTCCTCTTGTCTTATTCCTAATTTTCCCCCTTTTTCCCTTTCTGTGATTCCCCTACCTCCCCTTGCGAGTTGCGCGTCGGCTCTTTTTCCTGAGTCTCCCTCCAACTCCCCCCCCGCTCGGACGCTTATTTTTTTTGATATCTTACGTGTAGTTTCGAGTTTCTTCCTGACTTTTTTCCTGAAAATTGACGATCCCTCATGAGTACCCTCCTTATTAATCCAGAGTTTGCTTTCCGCCCCCTGACGACATACAGGCTCTATTCCTTTTAGATGGTGGAGTTGTTTTTTCCGCCTTTTCCTTCGTTCTTTCCATTCCCCTGAATCTCTTCCCGAGTTTACAAGGCGACGTCTCCCCCACCTTTTTGGCTCCTTCTGAGGAGAGTTGCTTGCTTTGCAGAATCAGTATTTTTCCCTTCCCCAATGAGATCGTACTTTCGGTGTAATTTCGGCCAGTTTCCCCTTTTGATTCCCCTCCTTTCCCCAAATTTCTCCCTCTTGCATTGGACGTTACTTTCTTCTTCCCTCCTTTAGATTCTTCCTGCTTTTTGAACTCTGTTGTTATTAGCTCGTCATGTCTTGGAGGTTCGCTGCGGCGCGTTCTGAAGTTGTCCCCCTTTCGGCCTCCTTCGGCTTTTCTAGCCTTTTAACGTCTGCGATTTTTCCCGACCCCCTTGATTTGTTGTTTTTCGTGTCTGATCCAAATTCCTACTCATGCCCAACGTGATATGGTCCTTGAGGGCTAAAACCCTTTGAATTTTTTTTGTTTCCCCGTTAGGCCCGAAGATTTACTCCTTGCTAGTGTCTGAGACCCCAGTAAATAAGAACCTAGTGTTCCAATCCTTCGAAGATTTTCTTTTTCTTCTTCCGCCATTCTGAGTTTATGTCCCGTAACCTCTTAGGGCATTTTCAGCGTCCAGTGCCTTATCGCCTCCGTGTATGACTAAAGACCTTGGCAGTCGATCCTACAGCCCACTCTCTGACAAACCTTCTTTGCCCCAGGGTACGCCGGGCCGGTTGCGAGTCCTAGATGCATTTTCTCATCCTGGCACTTAGAGGAAAGTAGAAGCTACATCCTTGGCGAAGCCCCCCCCTTCCCGGCCGTCAGATATCGTGTAGAAGGCGTATCACTGGACCTAGTGTATGAGGGGAATCGGTAGTCCTAGGTAGGGTCTCTTGCTTTCGGAATAGCCGGGAGTGTCTAGGCAATCAGATGTTCCCCCCGGTGCAGACGGAAGCCGGCGGAGGTGGAGGTCAGTAGGGTGACAGAATCACTTTGTGTGAGGTTCACCTAACTGCCCTCACGGAGTGTTTGATACGTGACGTGAAATTGTGCGAACAACAAGGATGAAAGACAGACCCTACCTCATGACTTTGGACCAAAAGGGAACCAGAGTGTGCTGATCACTCTGAACATCTTTTCCTCAGGCCCCAGGTCGAGGAATCTCCCCCTGGGTTAAGAATTAGTCTGCCCCTCTGTACCTACATTGCGGGACCCTCTTTAGGAGTCTTTGTGCTATTTAGAGAAAAAACGATGAGTGTTGCCCCCCGCATCTGCGCAGCTCGGCCCCCCTACGCCTGTACCCCTTTGGCGATGTGCCCCGCTTTCTTCCGCTCTGCCCGCGGCTGCCTCGTGCAGCTTAAGTCCCCGTCTAGGTAGATGACGGGTCTTTTCCCAAGATTGTCTGAGTGAACAGGGAGCCATCAGCAACGTTATAGGGCGCACCATCACACCAATGTAACTGGTAGAACTGACCGTTCCGTCAGCATCGATTCTAAAAGAATAGCTTATTAGTTAAGTGTCTATGAGGACTTCCAGCTTTGACAGGCAAGCAGTGAGTGAAGGAAGAATCTAACTTCGGTATCCGTAAACCATTGACTGTGGTGTGTACGTGCAAGAGAAAACATTGTTAAAATAGAGTAGCGACTGGTTGGAAATAAGGACCCAGGCAGCACAGCGTATTGCAGAAGTTTTTGTAGAAGAGAGCTCACCCCCTGTCCTGGCCAAGAGGACCTTTCAAAAGTATCGGGCAAATCGTCGATTCCGGGCAAGACATTTGACATCGCTTACCCGAATATCTCTTCCTGCCTTTTAAATTAGTCCCCCCTAGTGCCCGCTGTTCGGCAACGGAGCCGTTCCAGAGTGTAATTTGAGTTGTGCCCCCATGTCCCCGGTTAATATGTAGATTTTGTCTCGCTACATTCTTCCCCTTTATTCGTTAAGCCCCGGCACTCCCCCCGCTTACTATTCTTTGTAGATTTTTACCGCTCCTTGCCGCATCGGATCCTCCTCTATCAACTTTATTCCGCTCCGGCGAGGGCCCCATTATCTGCGCCACCATTTACAGTCGGGGAAGGGCGGTGTAAACGCCCCGCTCCTAAAGAGCGTTTATGAAGGGTCAATCCATTGCACGTATTCTATTGGTCGCCGTGGAGGGCTCGACTAAGAGGAATGATGATGCTTTACTGTCGCAGTGTTTGAATCACCGGTTCTAGGAATATCTGATAAGGTTTTCTCTGGCCATCTCGTCCGGAAACCTACTGTACGTATTTTAAACAACGGCACACTTTCCTGTTTCTAGCAATTCGGTTTTGAAGCCGACACCCGTCAATATAAGCCCTCCACATTTGAGATCCCATTTGATGTCGTCAATATCACACAGAGCTTGTTTAATTTGTTCTCGCTGTCTTTAACCAAAACCCCCCAGTCACCCCAAAGCATTATGTTCCCTTTCCGGAGATTTCTCTCTATGATTTCGCGAACTGAGTTCGGTTAAAGAACAACGTGAAAATCCAGTCTGTTGGTACTCTTCTGGAAGGTTCTGCGTGGTTTCGACCCCTGAGCCGCAACCTCTCCTTTTTCCTTCTTTTGGGGTGTGATGGCTTCGTGTCTTCTTCTTTTTCGCCATGTTCCGCAGTCCGTCCGGTTCGTAACCTCGCCCCCTCGGAGGCACCGGTTGTCGTCTAACTAGTTGTCATTTCTCCATCCCACTAGAAGCCCAGACCGAACGGACGTGGGCCCCGAAGGATTTTCTAATGGGCTCGGGACGTATGCCCCCCTTTTCCCGGCCCAGGACATAGTGCGAGGGGGATCGGAAGCCCAACTTCCCCCCGAGACGTCTCCCCGGTTCTATCCTCGGGACTGTGAGGTGCGACATTAGACACGCCGAGCCACGACCAACTGTGTGTCTTCTCTCGTCCCCACACGTTTCCCCACCGAGCTTTTCCCTCCAGCATCACTCTAGATTGCCGACCTCCTCTCTTAACCCTCCCCGTACGGTCTTTCTCTGACCGCTTCGACGCTCAGCCTCTATCTGTCCTGGCAGCTGTTTCGTGTGTTCACTTTTATCCTGCTTTCTGGTTAGGGTTTCTTGCCTTTTCCCCATCAAGCGACGCAGATTCCTTTCCTCTTTATTCCCTCTCGGCCGGCTTGAGTCGTCGGCTTCATCTGCTGAGGCGCCGTCTGCCACTGCTGATTTCCCCCCCATCGCGTCCAAACGCTTCCTTTTTCCGGGCGTTTTCCTTTTTAGAATGTTTCGTCCAGGCACTTTAAAGACCAGCTCCATAAGAAACAGCTTTCTATGTATATTTCAAATTATTTCGAGCCGCTTGCGGTTACTTCTCCCGACGAGCGTGAACCCGTCTTTCGACATAAATTTACGAGTGGTCTTGACGATGCGGTCTCTTGTAGCGCCCATGTCCTCAGTCGGACGTCTGCCGGTTTATCCCCTGCTTCGCTCTATGAATAGTTCATTCAGAGACGGAGTGTCCGAGTGGCCGTTAAGAGTTGCTGCCAAAGGCGCTTTCAGCTTCAGGACGGTTTGCCGGGTTTTTTTCGGTTAGCCCCCCGTTTCTTGAGATTTCAAGGGGAATGTTCCCCATCGTACTATAGGGTCAGTCCGGCTCCGAGGGACCCGATGAAGAAGCCCAGAGGTTCCTTGACATTCGCCGAGCGCGCGCTGCGAGGCCCTGGTTTCGCTTGCAACCCCCCACCCCTCCCCAGGGACCCCGGACCCCCGTATAGTCAAATAGGACTTATACCAAGTGTCCTTCTCTCCCCGAGGCCGCTGGCGGCCTGAAGTCCTGGCGATAGAGCGGAATTCAAAAGATTTGAACATAACGTCATTGGGTTTCCGCCTCGTACTAACAGAGGTCCGCCCGATGGGAGGGCCAAATTGGGGCATTCTATAGGGACGACCGTCGGATACTAGCTGAAGCAAATAGTCTCTTTTTGATGTTCAATATTGACCCCCGTCCGGTATAACCCCCCCCCCCCATGTCACCTTTCGAGGGCCTGTGATCGTCTTTTTTGCGTTACGTTTTTCCCAGTGTCTTTGGTTCAGGAATAAGATAGTCGCGTGCACCCCGCCTGCCGGACTTTCCCGAACCATCGTAGGATGTATGGAATGAGTGCAACTACTAAGTTTTGTTTATAGCCATCTTTTTCCGTACTCATCTTATTGTCCGATGGAAGGCCGTCTCTTAAGAGACCCCCTAACGGATTATTCCTCCACGCACTGCATGTTGAAACAGCACCGCCAGGCCCGAGACCCCGAGGACCTAATTCATCGTGCTTACTGACCAAATGAAGTTTCAGAGCTTCTCGTACCGGATGAAGTGGTATACTTCCGTCGTTTAGATTAACAAAGAGGTTTTCAGAAACCTTTTAGCGCGAGACCGCAGGATCTAATCGTAAACCCTTTCCGCTGTTGCAAAGCTGCAGCCCTCTTTCCCCCTGTGGGCATCTTAGCTCGCACTTTCCGAAAATTCTTTTGCGACGATGGCACTGTTTCACCGCTACACAAGGGAGTTCCTTCAGTAGCATTCTAGGCGGACGGAAGACAAGAAGACCGTTGGAACGTACCTAAAACTCCCGTTCTCTGATAACGTTCTAACTCCCACCCCAGAAAAGAGGTAGGTATATTTCCATCGGTTGACCCCCAGGCAACGTCTGGTCTTTACTTAGCTTTACCCTTCACTTACGCGCTCTTTCTGGTATGTCCTCCAGATAACGCTGACGTTTTCAGCCTTCCGCACAACCATTACCGGAGCCTGGGTAACCCGACGGCAGTAAGAACGAATGATGATCAAGCCCGCCAGCAACAATAGGATCTCGCGACGAAGTCAACACTGAAAGACAGGATGACGTCGCCTAACAAGTGATGCCACAAGTATAGGCTCAAAGCCCACCCCAACCTTTCCCAATACGTAGAGATTGAAGTAGGCAGCCTTTTAAAGTCAACTAATAGCGGAGGAGATTTTTTTTAGTACTCTAGTTCTTTAATTGGTAAGTAAAAGTCATCACAAACGGAACTGATATTTTTGAGGGTTTTAGACTTTCTCTTCGGCGCACTGTGCTATCTCAATCCCAACTACGCGGAACGACATCTTTTCCCGAAACCATCTAACGAACCCGGATAGGTTCGGCCCGCCCCTGCCTGATTGGACGCCTTGTTTTTAGAAGCCGTACAGTGAGTCACACCCCCGAGCCCTCTGTAGACTCGCCGACAACCGTCTAAACAAGACACCTCCCACTTCGAAAGCGAGACAGGTCCACTAAGCCCTCCCCAATCGCAAGGAATCTCGAGATTTCCATTGACGTATGCCGCGGCCATCATTCGTGTACATGAGAGGTTTTTTTCTTTCTGAATCAGTTTTTGTCGTTCGCCATTCAGCGACGTTTCCGTGCACTTCCATCTTCCTCGTCCTACACATTAGGTGCAGTCCCAATACACTTTTTGGAAACGGCCTGTTCCAATAGCCGTTTTATTTTCCCTTCCCACTTACCGCTAGAACTCAGCAGCTCTTCTCCGGGCTTGCCACGTCCGAAGACGCGTTGTGTCATTTACGCGGCCCTACCCTGAAACCTGCTGAACCTCGTGACGCGCAGCTTCCTCTGCAGTATTTAGAGTCCTTTTTCGTAGCATTGTTGTATCATGGTAGAACTCCCCGTGCCCCGACCAACTTGTCCATGTTTTTTCTCTCTCAGGCGTCAGCTTTGCTTCTGCCTCTGACCAGAGTTCCACGAAAATTCCTCCTTCCTCCTTTTGTTTTGTTCTTTCGATGTTTGGCTCTTTGTTTTTCCCCCCCCCTTTCCTCCCGAATCATTTGACGGATTACATAGTCCCCCATTCTGTTTCAACTTTCCCAAGAATTTCCCCCGCCTTATACGAAAATCGGGAAGCTTTAGGTCCTCCTCATTTTTCTTTCCCCTTTAGTGTCTTTACTTTTCGCTTACTTTACTCCCTCGCGCGACGGACCTGCAGACCACGGTCAACTACGCTTACTGTATATCTCTGGGATAGTGCAACGAAATCAGCCAGAACAAGGCCCTGAGGAGACTGCCGGTTACTTTTTTCGTAGAGAGGCCAGAGCATTTCGAATGGACGAGCTGCGATTCTGTTCATCTAAGAAATTCTTTATAGAGAGGGACAGTAGCCCTCCTGACCTTGAGTACCCGATTGAGCAAGGCTAGAGAGCCTCTCGAGGAATCGTCAGAGCACTCCAGGACTTCTGGAAGGCTCGTGGGCGCATGCTGGGTATTCCGGGGACCGTTAGACGTACTCCTAGAGGTTGACAGCAGGGCCGGGGAAAGGAAGCATTAAGCCCCTTAGCTCCTTGAAGGGCCCCAAGACCGGCAGGAGTGAGTGGAGGCTTTACTTTTAATTGAGGCTTTGGAGCTTCTTAGGCCCCCCTTGACTCGGCGACTCGTTCAACTTAGCCCTCCAAACCCTTTTCTGTACGGTGTAGTTGCATGAAAGGACAGGCATTACAGGACATTCTTTTGAACACTCTCTTCAAGATATTATACAAATAGCCCCAGATTCATGAGAGGTGTTCTTATGCTTGGGCCCTGTTACTGTCCCTACGCCCTTTTCCCCCTGCTTGAAGATTTTCTTGCTCCTGCCCGCTGCTACTGACGTTCTCTCCCTTCGCGGACTTGACCTCCGCTCTTGAATGGAGTTGCTCGGATTTGGAGTTTTGCATGAATCGGTTATAGTGCCGGAGCATTCTCAACGCGGAAATCGAAGGGGAGAGTTTTGTAGCAGGGAAAAACAGGTATGTGGAGGTCAACTTGGCGGGCTTCGAGATCCCGAGTGTGAGCCTGGAGAGGTTACCAATTTAGACATAGAACGTGAGAGAAAATTTGTCTACGTTAGGCTGTGGGACGACGATTCAATCAGTGACAATACTTCCAACTTTTAAGGGAAATTGAGTAATATAAAGTTCCCGGTACAGAGCGTTCTTAGAGAATCTTCTGGAGATAGAGGCATGAAAGATTTTGAAACGAAAGTCATTCCCTTCCCTTCTCTATGACGACCTATGATCGCTTAGGGTGGATAAGAAGCTTCGCTTTGAGGAAAAAGCTGGCATACCAAGAGTGTACAATTCCGGCGATAGAGTGTTAAAAGGACGTTATTTTCGTAACAGGCTTGGGGAGTGAACATGATTTGAATATATATGACCGTTTTTCTTTCCAGTCAGAATGTTTTCTTTAGGAGTACTCCAGGGGTTTTAGATGACAAGAGAAGAGATCTCCCCCCTGTAACGAAGGCTTAAGACTGATATCTGACCTCGCATAATATCCAGGGGTTTGTTTTATTATTATTCTGAGCAGTTAAACGAAACCCCCAGAATGAGTGCCCATTCGAAGACGATTAAGCTTGCCCGCGCACAAACGCTCAGATCGTAAGACACGAAAAGATTCGGTAAACGTGAAAAGACGAGGTGAGCAAGATTGCATCACATGAACACTCGAATGGGGGCCATCAACTGAAGTTGAACCCCTCAGCTCCACCGTCACTTCTGCTTAATCTTTCCTCGGACCTATGAGCAACTTTTTTTTCGGTCCCTCTAGTGGGTTCTCCGTCCGGACGCGTCAGCTTCTTGAGTTGGATTTTAGCGTTCGAGGCCCGGATTTCCCATAAGCGGCGGCGGAAGATCGTTCCGCTTTCACACGTTGTGCCGATGCTTTCGGTAACTATGTTTCACGTGTAATTGTGTTCAGTGAAAAGGTGCAAGGAGTTTCTTCATTTTTAGAGAGACCTCTGCTTCTATGATTAGACCGTACGTTATGTTTCTATTTTTTACCCGAGCCAGTTGAACCCAGGTGTCCCTTCGTCTTCGGCGATCCCCCTGGGCTCAAAACCCAGTGGGCTACTCTTTTGAAATATTAAGGAAGAGTCTCCGGCGCTTTGTAGCTCCAGTTAAGTAACGTAGCACATAGTATTCCTTAATCAGGTGTGGTTTCCGAAGTTGGTTAACCCGGACCCTCAGGGCCCCCCGTGCGTCTCCAACCGCTTAGGAACCCCAGCGTCGCCCTCCGAGCACCAGAATTATCTTTTCACTAGGCCTCACAATAGCTCTCACCCGACGTTCCCCAGCGTTGCACAAGCGCCTTCCGTTTTTTCTGAGAGTCCCCTTTGGAAAGGTACACGCGGGAATAGTGATTTCTCTCGGCCCTCATCTTCCCCAAGTGCCTTCCTGCAGGAATCACATCCCATCTTACCTGCTCTTTTTTTTAGGTTTGAATACAGGGAGACCGCCTGACAGAAACCCTCTGATAAGACAGACCGTGAACGACACCGATGACGCGACTGACTTGATGGAGTAAAGGAGTCCTCGAAATTCAACCGTAGAGGACGGAAAAGACAGAAAGCGCGTTCTTTCCCGAGAGGGAGAATCGGTCAAACGGCCATCAAGCCTCCTAGACTGGATTTCGCGTAGAAGCGGCGGCATCTCGCTTGCGTAATCCTGGTTGTACTTGCGATACAATATCGCCGTGTTTCGCTTAATCGCTCCTTCGTCCGGCGAGCACTATCGGTTCGATTTCACCACCCGGTTACAACTGGAGGTCCCCTATCAATCTTATGATCGCCGGCAAACAGTCAAGAGATCGAAAGCTACGAGTTTGCACGTTTCGGTCGTTTTTTAGCAAAGCTCTACAGAGGTGCCGGTCACCTTCTTTGGATAAATAAACAACTTCCCCGAAAAGAAGGATCGGAGAGTAGCATGCCCCTCGATAATTTAGTATACCATTCACGGAGGGAGGTTTCGAAATTACGCTTTACAAAGAATTCTTCCTCTTTGTACAAAAATCTGAGGCATCCTGAGTCGTTTTCGACCCGTTCCCTCCCCG
>Ga0179593_1431475_pt1:17500-20538 | contig 20538 bp, 13 predicted proteins | sample CZODoug2_1_08_16_FD_185931 | JGI IMG/M metagenome (GOLD analysis project Ga0179593, IMG submission 185931) | Vadose zone soil fungal communities from Angelo Coast Range Reserve, California, USA - CZODoug2_1_08_16fungal (PacBio error correction) | ecosystem: Environmental >... | reverse complement strand
CACCCTTAGTCTCCCCATGAGGCTCCTACCTCACCAGCTTCCCACCGCTGCGTATCAAAGTGTCCCGCTCCCTTTCCGATCCAAATTCTTTTTGGAGAGTCAGGTCTTTCCCCCGTGGGTCGGATTTCGGTCTTTTTTTGTTCTCCCAAACGTAGACAGAGCTTTCTTCCCTCCGGACAGGAGATATCCCAAGCCCCATCAGCTTTGGGTCGCGCGCCTGAGACTTCCGGAAGTTTTGCAGTTCCTTAGGACTCCAGCTCGTAATCCCCTTTGGATGCGAAGTTCTTTCCCAGAACTTTCTTATCGAAACAGCGCCCTTAGGCTCCAAATCGTTCGTATTTACCACATGATTTTGATCGACGTAGCCTTTTCCCCCTTCTTAATCGATAGGCAGCTATCCTCCGCCACACATCTTTTGCCGTAGGCCGTCTCGACTCGGATCTTCACCGACCCTCCCTACGCCGGGTAATCCCCCCTTGACCCCCAATTGCCCTTGCGGAATACGTTCACAGATTATTTCATAACTCCCTTTCCCCTTTTTGTTTGCGGAAAGCGGGACCTTTTTGTTCTTTTCCCCAAGCAGGACATCATCTCTATTCTCATGCGGAACTCTGGCCTGCCTGTTCGATGTCCGCCCCTGCCCTTTTCCACGAGCCGGATACGAAAGGTTCCTGCCTCCTTGTCTTTCAGCTGAAACCTCCCCTCTTCCGGTGAAAAATTGACTGGACGTTTTACCCCCGTTTCTTCGGTCGCGAAGCATCCAGCTTCGTGCGGCTCAGTTATTCTTCGAGAGGTGTTGATTGTATGTATCTCCTTTTGCACTTGTTCCCTTCCAGATCTGGCCGTCCAAGTTACACCGTGTTGGTCCATTCCTCCCCCCATCCTGATATTTTTTTTTTTATCACGCCTTGAACTTACCCTCTCTTAACGTTGATGAAACGGTAAATGACCCTCGTCCAATTGGAGTTTTCCCCTCCGAGATGCCGTTTACTCATTTGTCAAGTCCCCTTCGAGTGGTCTTCTCACTTCTTTTTCAGTTTTTCCCCTTTGTGTTATTAGCTTTCATCCTCTTTCTACCGCCCCCTTCCCCAAATGGAGTCTAAGATGTGGTAAGAGAGATCCTCCGACCATTCCCCTCTTCTGCAGAATTTCTCGAGGGCGGTCTGCGTATTTTCTTTATGCGTCGCCCCAAGGCCCCCAGTCTCCTGTACCCCCATTTGGTGACCCCCCTTAACACCCTGCCAGTAGAGTCTGCTTCTGTAGCTTGCATACTTTTTTCGACCTTCCTTAGAGCATTACAGTGACTGGCTTTGGATTACCCTTGTCCGTTTCTTTCCCGAAATTCGAAACATGAGCTGTCCCCCTTCAATGTTTGGTTGCTTCTCCTTTCTCAGTTTGCGTGAGTTTCTTTTTTTGCCCCAGAGACTCGATAGTGTCATATCTCACCCCCAGCAACTACCGATCCTCCGAAGCCCAGCCGTCGAGCCCCAACTTTTTTTTTGCCCCTAGCTTCCCCTGAACTCCAAGCATACTTCGACCGTCTCGCAATTGCCCTTTTACTTCAATGTCCCCCCACAGGTTGCGACCATTTGTTGAAGTAGTCTCATTGACCGGTTAAATCAAGCCTTTTCCCTGGTTTGTGAAGTCGTCCTTTTTTGGGAACCCTTGATCTCTTCTTCGACCTTTCCCTCATACAAAGATACAGTTATTGGGTATATCCGTGTTTCGGGCCCCCAGTTCGCCTTTTTGTTGGTTTTTTTTGTTTTTTTTGTCTCTCCTTTTAGCTGGCCCCTCTTCTCCCCACTTTTTCTTCCCGAACAAGCAGTTTTGTTTTCTAAACACCGCTGTGCGATCTCCTCTCCTTCCTACCCGCCCGACCATCCCATCAGAGCGCGGCCATGATTCTCGGCACTGTTCCTCCTGATATCCCCTGCATACCAGTCTGAGCCCTCTACTTGTTTTCTGAATTGAAGTTTCAGCAGGGACGATTGTCTGTCTTTTCCCCATCTTCCTCTTCCCCCTGCTCGTGTGCACTGCCTCCCAAGCATGACTCATTTTCAAATTAACGAACCACTTATTCTCCTTCCCCCCTTTTTTTCCTTCCCCGCGGGCTGTCTCTGACCTTGTTACAGAAATTTCCTCCTTTTCCCTTTTGATCACAGCGCTAGCTTGCATCGATCGCGTTGTCCATCTTTCTATTTTCCCAGTTTTTCCGCGTACGCCGATTAGTCCCTACTGCCTAAACCGAGAATCCCGCATGTTTTCTACTCGCTTCGAAGAGCTTGAGAGCCTCATTTTTTTTGACCATCGCACGTTGGCTAGGTTTGGACAATTTTCCTTGTATCCGGATCGAGGGACTGTTCTCATCTGCTTAGCTTTGTACCACCTCTCCTCTCCATGAGCGCTTGGAACTCCCCTTCTCCGACCGCCCTCATTCCATTTTCCCCTTTCTTATACAGTTCGCTTCTTGTCGTAAGGAATTGAGCCGAATGAAACATTTGCTTCCGATTCCCCGTTTGCGCGGACCTCCCTTTTTCCGGATGTTTTCGCCCCCTTCCGGCGTTTAGATTTCCTTCCTGTATCGTTAGTTTTTTAAGTCATCTCCTTTATAAATCCCTAAGTTTTGTGATTCTATTCCTAACTTTCACCCAAGCATGCAACATCATTAACTTAGACAGAGTGTCTTCACAACGCCAGTCTCTCTGATGAGGGATCAGGCCGCTGTGAATTTGAGAAAAGGTGTCTATTTCCCCCCTTCTCACGTCAGTGGTACGGTTTTTAACAGTTTCAGATCCCTTATGAGACCAGTCTTTTCCTCCCTCCCCTCCATTTTCCAGGACTCTTTTTCCCCCTCTAGTGGCGACCGCCAGGTCATTTTTCCTCTAGCGCAAGTTCCCTCCTCTGGTACCTCGTCACCATAAAGGCCGAGTGGAGGCTTCCCTGCTACATCGCGATCATGAACAATCCCTATTGACTCTTCCCCTTTGAGAGTTTCGCCGGCGGCCGGAAAGTTAGTCTCCAAACCTAATCCAGCTCCG
>Ga0179593_1431475_pt1:0-10000 | contig 20538 bp, 13 predicted proteins | sample CZODoug2_1_08_16_FD_185931 | JGI IMG/M metagenome (GOLD analysis project Ga0179593, IMG submission 185931) | Vadose zone soil fungal communities from Angelo Coast Range Reserve, California, USA - CZODoug2_1_08_16fungal (PacBio error correction) | ecosystem: Environmental > Terrestrial >... | reverse complement strand
TTTCCTCTCCCCAAAAATTGCTTTCCCCGCTACAATTTACGTGACTCTAGGGTTCGTTTTTCAACCTTTTCGTTTTCTTAAGCGGCGTCCCAATTTCCTTCTTTGGGCGGATCCAGAGTTGCTCCCTTTTCCTCCTTCGCCCTGACTTTTTTTCTTTACTTCATGCGCGCTTTCCAATTATGACCTGCGCTTTTTATATACTCAAATTACCTCCCTGTCCTCCAGCTGTCCTTTTAAACAGCGAGGCGGTGCCCCTCCTGGTTTTTAAATCTTTCTCTGCTCGCAAATAAAGAGGTCTTTGCCAGCTTGATTCTTACTCTCTGAGATTGTCTGATTGCTTCTTATCTTGTTCGGCAAAGCATGCCCTTCCGTATTTTTCCGTTTCACACCACTTTAGTCCCCTCTCCCCCTTTTTTGCAAGAGGAATTTAAGAACTCGGCTTTTTCCCCAAAATTGTTTCCCCCCCCTTTTCCCCCTAACAAATTGTTTTCCAAGCCGCGATGACCGCCCGCTGCTTTTTCCAGTAACTTCTCCTTTTTATTCAAACTTCCATGTTAGGAAAGCGGATTTGAGGCTTTGGCCCCGCCCCGGTTAATTCCCCTCCCACCTTGTTCTGTCTTTTATTATTGTGGTACCAGGTCTCCCCTAGCTTGAGTAGACATCTTACCTTCGGTTCATTGGTTTTATGTGGCTTCTTCTGCTATGCGGCAGTTAGTACTTTCGGCCGTCACCCACCTTTGCAGGATAGTTTCAACGTGCATCTTTTGCAAATGCCACCCTTTGCGCTGCTTAATTTGCCCCGGCCGAAGGGTCCCCTTTGAGAGTTGAAAAGCTGACGACAGCGAACAGTCCTGCGTGGCTCCCCGTTGGAAACATTGAGGTGTACTTTGCGTCCCTCGGTTTAGACCTTTTTTATCCCCCGTCGCACTGGTTGTGTAGTTTCTCATAGCTTTTAATGGATTCTTCTTTGGTGGACACCGTTTCTTTGCCCTTTTATCTGTACATTGAAGAAACCGCGAAAGTCTCAGTTTACAACCAAGAGCCCATAGAAAAAATGCTCCCCAGTTTTTGAACCGTCCCCCATACTGGCTCCCCGGTCCTTAGAAATGAATCCATGCGGCCTACCACCCCCCTGGGTTACCTTTGGCAAGAGTTCCGAAACCACTTCAACTAGGATTCCCTTTTCTTGTTGCATCGTTTAACCCCTGCGGCTTCATTTGAAATCTATATATTATTTTCGTTTTTAGGCCTCTTTATATGAGAGGCCCGTTCGCCCCCTTCTACATAATTTAGCTGGAACCCCAATATTCTCCCCCTCTCACGAAATTTCTCTCCCAAGCTTCTTCTGCCCAACCCCCCTAGTGGATCGATCTAACGTCGTTGAAGCCGCCAGACCTGCCCCTCTCCCGTCTCATGACGAGTGTGTTATCCATTCGATTTAAACTTCTTAAGCCCTTCCTGACTTTCCTTTTTTTCCTTCCGCTGCATTTCTTTTCCTTAATTCAGTCAGAGATTGATTGAAAACGTCTCACTTCATTAGGCTCAAGCACCTCCTCTTGCCTGAACTCAAGTAATTGACCAGGTATTTCTCACTCTCCACATGGCATCTAAACGTTGAGCCCCCCTGGTTCCAGACATCATCTGCCTCCCTCCTATCCCCCTCCGCTGCTGAGATTCCTTCTCCTCGTTGGATTTAGCTGCGATGCTTCCAGTAGCCTTCCACCCCTTTTCACTTTACCCTCTGCGTCGGAGAGCAAGATTTCCCACCATAGCGTTGGATCCCTGAGCGCGATTTGAGCTCCCCTTTACTCTGCCCGGCCCCAAGGCGGGCGTTGGTTGTCCCGATGGTCATTCTCGGAGAACTATTTTTGCCTACAGATAGGATGACGTGGGGTGGGTTGGTTGGTTTTTTTTTTTTTTTTTTGGTGTTTCTCATCTTTAGGAGTAGCGATCTTTTTGACCCCTTACAGTTAGAGCCTCTGCTTTGAAACTCCCGTTTCCCCTCCCCGCCGACTTATCATTTGTCCCAGTTCGAGGACGGCCTCTTCTCTTTTAGTTTCCTGAATAGCTGAACCGTTTACCGAACCGCGAGGACGGCTTCCGGCCATGAGCTGCGTTCCCTCCATCGCTGCGGAGGCACTTTTGAGTGAAGGTTCCGACGCGTTGGAGTTCCTTATACTTCCTTTTCCTCCCTCCGTTGTTTTTTGTTTCTCGATATCTCCCTTCCACGCCGCTAATCCTTAGCGCCCTTGATGTCTGGCACACTTTTTTCCTTAAGCGGATCCAAGAATCTGCCTCGGGCCTTTGTCACAGTTTTCCCCTCCACTCCAAGCCCGGTACTTCACCTCAAGTTTAAACCTCCCAAGGCGTCGGGCCATCCCCCCTTTTTCCAGCCCCTTTCTCATTGTCTTAATTAGAGTTCTTAACCCTGACCTCCGATAAACTTTTCTCCCTATCCTTCCCTCCTTTCCTATCTTTACAATAGGAAACCCTCTCGTGCTCGTTCCGGCTGTAAAAGGCGCTCCCAAGCTCTCTATCACGCTGCAAAATATTGCGAGGAATAGGTTACCTCCTTTCCTTTTTTCCGACATCCTCTCGCGGACACTGGACGCAAGTCTGAGTCTTGCGCGAGCGATGAACTGATCGCTCGTTCACTTTTTCTCAAGCCCAGCGTTTCTCCTTTTGAACACTTCTGCTCAATTTGACCTCGGAGATGGGAACCCCCGTGGACGAGTTCGACAGATTTACCCCATTCACTATTGACTCAATCGGCAAGGTCATTTTTTCTGTTTTTTTCCTAGCCATTTCTCTCCCCTCGTTCCTTCTCCGGTACATGCCGTCCCCACTTCAAGGGACAGCCTAAACTTCACGAGTTGAGGACTTTAGAGTGAAGGTTTTGCAGTGGATATCGTCAGGAGAAAACCTTTTCCTCTCTTCATTGTACCAGAGCAGAAGTGAGCCCGGTCTGTTATGGGCGGCAACCCTTGGGCTGTCTGGTGTTAAGAAAGGATTCTCCCTTCCAGGGCATCTTTATAGGGGTATTCTCTTGGGGACCTTATGTGTCAAGGCTTTAACCTTCGATCACATTTTTCTTTCACGCCGATAAATAGGTCCCCCCCTACGTGAAATGTTATACGGTTTTTTTCCTCACCTTCCCTCTCACTCTGCTCACTCTTTAAAGTACGACTTCCACACCGGCACCGTTTTTACTCAAATTCGTAAAGCTTCCACCCGGCCGGTCCCCCCCATTTTTCCCCCTTTCAGATCTTTCCCCTTCTTCATTTCCCACTGTCAGACGGAGGATCCTAAGGAAATATCTTTTCCTGCCCTTTTTTCCTCTGACTTTCTGTTTGTGAGCGTTTCGCTTGTTATGGTTTTTCCACCCCCAAATTCCCCCTTATTCCGGTGAGCCCAAACACTCCCGCTGCAACATCTTCCCCATCCCCCCCATGCCGGAAGATAAGCGTCTTTCCTGGAACTGCTAAAAGTCCCCCATTCCCCCCCCCCCCTTCACTTCACCCCCTCCCATCCTTTTCCAGATACTTCCTTTCCCCTCAAATATCCCTTCTGACCCGGAATCGCAGAGACCGGGTGACTTTTTCAACAATCTTAAACTTTGGATCCTCCTTTTTTGCGGCCTAATCTTTCTTCAACCTTAAGAAGAATCAGACATGCCGACGAACATCCATTTCGCCTCCACCCCTTAGTTGTCTCTTCTCTTACTCCTTTCACAATTTTTTTCCGAGTTTAAGGGAGGCAAGCTTAGTAAGAACCCACGCTGCGTCTAACCGAGACTATCCCCTTTTCCATAGTACTCACCCCAAGCTTCGTCTTCGCGTTTACCCCCAAATCGAAGGTTTTCAGTTCCCACACTTACCACCAGTTTTTGAAGAGACGATGAGAGTTCACGGGCGTTTAAAACTTTTTCTCACTTGACTCCCCCCCCGTTTTTTTGAAAATGTGATTTTAAGGCACTTTCCTACCCCTGCTCTTTTTTACATCCTAACTTACCCCGACCCACCCCTCTCAAGCTGACCGAAGGCCTGCCCAGATTCTTCTTTCTCTCCCCCTTCTGTCCATCTTTCCCCTAAAGCCAACCCCATTATTGTCCCGTCCCATAGACTCTTTTTACCCCTCCCCTGAGGCGCAGTCTTCTTTTCAAGTGCTCGGATGTGGTAATTTAGTCTGGGTTACATTTTTTTCCAGCTTTTTCTTTCCTTATATCGCCATTAAGAGAGTCAATGCCTTCTTCCCTCCCACCCCCCTATTCTTACCCGCGATCCACTCACAATTTTTACAGCCAAAGACTATATCACGACCTTTGCTCCGTGGCCCTCACTTTAAGGCGACAGATTCGTATTTCCCTTGCTCGTGATCTTTCTCCTTCCCTATATACCTGCCCAAGACCATATGGGAAATTCTGATAGTCCGAGTTTCCTCCTATATTGCTTCTTGTACCCCCTCTTTTCTACTTTTGCCCTTCAGAGGTCTTTGTTTTCAATATAATTCCGGCCACTATTGATCGCCTTTTTCGCCTTTTCTATACCCCCCCGTCTGAACGACCTCCATACACATTAGTGAAGATCCATGGGGCTGATCTTACCCCGATCCCCCCACCCCCATTTTCCCCCCCCTTCGTCCACGATATGAGAGCTCCCACACAACTCTGATGGGTTGGACGGAGTTTTGGCCCGTCAACGTATTATTCTAGGCCACGCACCCGTAGTTCTGACCCCTCTTTCCTCCCCATAGTCTATCCTTACAAACAAAGTTTCTCAATCCAATTTGGGCGAGACTTTGAGCTTTCTTCCTTCCTGTCTTAGGCGGTCTTTCCTTTTTTTTCTCTTGGATTTATTGAGAGTCTTGCATTTTCCTCTTTCAATTGTTATCTCTCTTCGTTTCCTACTTAATTGGTTTTTTGACTTCCGACCTGTTCTCCTTCACAGGATCCCCCTCCGACCCATGCTCCCCCCCCCTACCACTCTCCTTTTCTCCCAGTCTTATCTGCACAAGTGAGTGCCATGTCGCTAGCCTTTTTGTTAATTATGATTATATTTTTTTAGCCGCCTATGTTCAAGGAACGTTTCTGGCCCGCCTGGAATTTCCCGTCTCCCTCCCCCCCTTCCACATCATATTTTTTCTTCTCCATCTTTTCGATCGAGGCAGAATCCCTTTTAATTTTCTGCATTTTTCTCCCCCCATTTTCACTAAGTGGATTAACTACGTTCCATTGTAGGTTCCCGAAACTGATTCCTCCCTCCAATATCCAGGACTTATCTTCTCCCTTCACATTGCTTTTGCTAGCCAGTAGAGGGGTTCACGCTCACTCTCTCTTGGCCCTGGGTCTATTTTCCGCCTCACCGTTTATTGACTGATGAGGAGATCTTTCCAACCCCCCGTTAGATACCAGGGCTACCTCCTTTTTTGCCGTAAACCCTGATGCCTGCGTCCTCCCTCCTTGAATAATATTTTCTTTTCTTTTTTCATCGGGTCTTTTGCGGAGGTTAAGGATGATTGGTGTCTTATGTCCCGACATGGAGAATTTCTGGCCCTTTCCGGCGATATCTCCTCGAGTCCAGATGTGAAGGAAGTTCTACCCAGATTCAACCCTCCTCGCTTGACCTCGCAATCCCATAAAATGAATTGTCAGTTCCCAGCTTAAACTCTGCTCTGGCTGTGCCCAACGGCTTTTTTCCAACTGAATTCATCGGAAAGACCCTCTTACTGCCTGTTTATTCCATCGTTGATCTTTTTTAGAGAGTTCGGCGAGTAGGAGTTCGTTTCTTTCCCGATGCCCCCCCCCTCCTTTTTTTCTGTCCACTTGTTCATTCCCAGCCTCCTTACTTTGTTTTTCGGTGACATCAGAATCTTTGGTAACAACGTTGTCTAAACGTGGCCCCCACCCGCCCCTTTTTTATAACCCCACGTATCCTGAAGGAAGATCTCCGTAAATTCGCCTCCTTATTCAACAACCGACTTCTCATTACTTTCCGACGTTCTGTTTTGAAGGACTCAAATTCGTTTCCGGTCCAACTGCCCTTTCCCTTTTGGCTTTAAGTCTTCACGTGGTCCAACTCCAAATGGAGGAACTAACTGGTACTATTTAGGCCTTCGGATGATGAGTCTTCTTCTTGTCAGTCTAGTCCGGCCGCCCCACGGGCCGGCTCCGGATATGTGAAAAGTAACCTCTGTGCGTCGTGCCGTCCCCCCTCTCGTTCCTTGTAGCTCCTTTTTGCCAATGAGGACCCCCTCTTGTTACCCTTGTAAGGGTTCCGTGATTTATTCTCAAATGGAGGAGAGTCCCTTTTTTTTGTTCTACTTCCTTTTTAGCGTTTTTCTTTTTGTTTCAAGAAAAGGATTTTATTCCCTTTTTTATTTTCTCCACCCCAGCCAACGCTGCCCAGTCATAACCCACCGACTGTAAGAGAACCCTTGGCTCCCCACTTTCTGAACTAAAAAGTTACCCTTCGAACCTTCCCATTTAGTCATTTTACCCACTCCTCTTTTTCCCCACCCCTGGTGTACCTTTGGGTATGAGTCCGTCATTTGAACGCCAGAAGAGGAAGTTTCAGTCGTACTCCTTCAACTTTGTCTGAGGGCTTTCCCTTTCCTTATAGTCCCTATCCATTCTTGTAATTGCCTGTTTTTCCGTCGCCGCACTGAGACGTTTTATGTCTTACCCACAAAACGATCCCCACTTCTTTCCTCACTGCTCCGCCTCGGCGTCTTTTCCCCCCAGAGTTTCTACCTTATACGGTGTCTCCCATGCCCGGACCGCTCTAGTCAGGACCATGATTTTTTGCCATTTGTTTGTTCGAGCTACTTCCCTTCAGTCACCCCCATTATGAGATCTTATACTTCTTTTTTTTAAGTTCAGACGACCTATGCGTCTTCACAGTGCTTGACCGCTCCATTCATCAACATGCATGAAATTGAAGAGGTTCGGTTAAATTCCCTCCGTACCCACGTATTTCCTCCCTTGACCCCCCTCGGTTCTGTTAAGAAGGTCAATTGTTTACTATTTTTTTCTCTATTTTGTATCCCCCCAGTTTCCTCTTCTGGCGCAGAGTTCTCTCGATAATGAGAAATTAAGTTTTCAGTCTTAATGACCCCGTGACCCTTTTTTCGAATTTATCCCCCGTCCGCTCCACTCCCTTTTCCTCGCGATCAGAGAGAGTGCTTCCTTACCTCCTGACCTCTCACGTCTGTTATAGGGGGGTAGTTATAGGAGAAGACGGACCACTGGGTTCCTATACTTTCGGCGTCCGTCATTGTTACCCCCCCTCGATATGAGAGCATGAGGCCTCTTCTCCTCCTCCTCCCTTATCTTTTTGACCTGTTTCTCTATTGACAGTGCCGTTTGAGGAAGAAGCAAATTGAAAGGAAGAGGCCCGCGGTTTATTCGCGGCCCTGCTTGCGTTTCGTCCCCCTATCTGCGGCGGACGATTACTTCCTTTCGCGCTTTGATAAGTTAATCATATTTTCCTCACCTCCTTTTTTTTTTGTTTAGATATATTTGAACTTCGAATTTCCTTCCTTCTAAGAGAAGAGATGGCTGGCCACTCCGACCCATAGTCCGCGGATCCCCGACTCTTCTCCTCCCCAGTTTTTTCTGATCGTCCTTTCCCTGCAGTTTTCAAATGATTCAAATTGGTCTGGGTTTAAGTAAGTAATGAACGCTAATTGGGAGTCCCCTATTTGGTCCCCTCCTCCCTCCTGACAATAATTTTTAGTAGTTCCATTCCCGATCTTTTCAGATTAGGATCCTAGAAGCGAATTCCTCTTTCCCCCCACCGTCCCTTTGAGCTTTCTTTCCTTTGATTTCAAGATACTTGCCCCTTAGCCAAACGATTGTAGTTTTGCTAGAATAGCAGGAGAGTTCACTTGGGACACTCCACGCTTTTCCCTTCATCAGTCGCAGGCTCCTCCTCCTATTCTCGTCCTCCCCGCGCGGATCTGGGTATTTTTTTTCCAGATGACCTGAGAATGATTTACCAATTTAATGATAAGGAAAGTGGCTGGCCCTCTTCTTCACTTTAGTTCCTACCTTCCCCTTGGCTTCCTTCCCCAATTCCTTTTCTTCTTTTTTGCCCAGAGAACCCTTATTTAGAAATCTTTCAATTGCCTCTTCCTTCCTTTCACTGTTATTCATCTCCCCGGCACTCGTTCCTTTCTCCCTTAAGGTCTGCATGTGGAGCAGACCAACCACCACTGGCCATAGATGGCGCACCGGTAGATGGGTGGTCGGGCTGGTACCCGAGCTTTCTCCCCTCGGGTTTTTCAACACAGAGCTTTTTTCAGACCTTCGGAGAAGGATCTTATCCCACATTAGATATAATTTGGTAGCCGTGCCTCCCCCTCCGCTCCACACGAGAATTCTGGACTTCTCTATACCTTCTCACTTTCTCATTTTCCTCGTTACTCATTCAAACCCACATTGGGAATATTTCCCCTGCTACCCCCTCCTTCCACCTTTTTCCCTCCCCCATTGTTTGACTTTTTCTTCTCTAACCCATAATGAGAGAACGGCTGTCTTCTTTTCCTCTATTATATAGGTTTTTTTTTTGGATGTTTAATGCTGGGGGGATCTCGCCTTTCCGATGGTTTTTTGTTGGAGAAACCCCCCCCCCTCTTTACCCATGCGTGGCCGCTGGCCACCCCAATCATCACGGCCATGTCACGCTCTTAAATAAAAAAAAAACCAGTTCCTCAGCCGCTCCGCCTTTCTTACCGCGCAACCCCCCCGACTACCACGAGTCTCACTTTTCTCTTTTTCCCCTTCCTTGCCTGCCTCAACTTTAAAGCGAAGGACTTACTTCGCGCTCCTCTTTTTCCTGTGCGGCCTTTCAGAGTGAGAAGATTTTGCTGACACATGACAGCCAAGACTTCTCATCATCCTCCCCCCCCCGCGCCTGTCATCGGCCCTTCCCTCCTTGCCCCCTCTCCGTGAACCCTGAAGAATATTAAGAAATTTTGGAAGTTCCTGTGTCCTCTGGGCCAAGTGCTCCTCACCACGCGGCCGAATGATAAATTACGAATGTGACTGATCTCCATTGGTCACTTTACCAAAACACTCGCAGTCCCTTAGCTGGTAAATGAAAATTTTGGTCCCTATGGCGGAATTTCCCCCTTTTATCCCCGGAGAGCCCCGTTTCTTTTCCACTGGATGCCCGCCCAATATTCAGTCCTTGTAACTGGGACCCACCTGGTTGGACACTGTCGACGTCCCCATCAGTGGTCCTGTTTTCCGCACTTTCCAAATTTTACTCAGACTATTTCCTAACTCCCATCTTCCACTCTTTCTGATGTCACTGTGGATCTTTTGATGCGCACCTTTGAAAAGTGACCCCAACCCTCCTTTTTTTTCCACCTCCAAGCTTCCCCCCTTTCATTCCCTGGTCAGCGCTGTCTGGTGCATGGTCGACCTCTTCATGACCGGAGCTTCTCATCACGCGCGACACTCTCCTTGCCTTTTTTCCCCCCTCTGGGGCGTCTTCGCCCCCACCACACCTGAGTTTAAGTCCTTCTTCCAATTTTTTCGATCCGCCTGCCAAATTTCGGTTAAACCCGAATCGACCGGTCAGGCTAACTTTTTTTTCTATTCTCCCCGTTCATTTTCATCTCCCCCACCTTACTTCCTGGTCCTCACGGCCCCTCCCCCCTACGACTGGCCAGATCCCTGATTGAGCGGACGGAGAGGCCATTGGTTAGATTCCAACCAATCTCTTTGGTACTCCGAAACCTTCTCCCAATATGCCCGTCCCTTCTTTATATACCTACAGTCCGCCTTTCACCACTTAGTGCCTCCGCTGGGCTTGCTACGACAGCACCATGAACACCTTACTTAACTCCCATCCCGGTCGCCCGTCATCCCCACCACTATGCTTTTGGACTCGAGTGACTCCTTTTAAACTTATTCTAGACGGCTGAAGTTCTTGCCCTCTCTTGCTTTCCCCCTCAGTCCCTTCACTAGCAAAAAAGTGCTAGATGCCAAAATACA
>Ga0179593_1758614_pt1 | contig 20550 bp, 11 predicted proteins | sample CZODoug2_1_08_16_FD_185931 | JGI IMG/M metagenome (GOLD analysis project Ga0179593, IMG submission 185931) | Vadose zone soil fungal communities from Angelo Coast Range Reserve, California, USA - CZODoug2_1_08_16fungal (PacBio error correction) | ecosystem: Environmental > Terrestrial > Soil >... | reverse complement strand
TCCTCAAGATTTTTTGTAGAGGGTATGGGTTCGGTGCCGAGCTGGGGGAGCAACCAGCCGGTTATCCCAGCTGCCGGTGTTCCAGCTCGCAGGCGGTCCCTGCTACAAGTTGCAGACTCTGTTTTTTTGAGGTACAAATCTTCCCAAACACCTCACGAGAGAGCGCAGCATTTAAGGGATCGCGATCACTCGCAGAGAAGAACCTCAAGAGTACGCGTAAGACAAAGATTTGAAGGAAATTTTTTTGTCGAAGGTAGTCGAGCATAGCAATCGATCAGAGCCGACTACCAAGTACCAGTCGCTTACCAGAATTTCCGTCGGTTAGAATTTAATATGCATTTAGGATAGTTTAGTCTCTAATAGGCCGGGCGAGTCACACATTCTGAGCCCGTGGCTCTGTACTAACTAAGTTCACAGGTCCCCCCAGTTCCTATCATGTCCAAAAACCGGAAGACAGTCATAATTCGGCCTTATGGGTACAGAGAGCTGAAGCTGCCCCGCGGACTTTTGCCCTGCGGCCTTAGTTTACAGCTTATGCTATTCCCCTCTCTGGCAGGGTACCCGCGCCTGCCCGGCCGGTTCAGTCCCTCCTAGGGTTATAAGATCGTACCGTTTTAATGATGCGAGAGAATGCTAGTCCTTTGACCCCCACCTCCAGGGACCGGTTATCACCCTGATAGACAGGCGGATCCGAGGGGGGTTCTGTTCCCCGCGCACTTTTTTTGGCTGTAGGGGAAAGCTCAGGTCAGGTCAAAAGTGTTCTCTCCCCCCTTGGCGACCTACCCAGTTTGCAGGTCGCTTCTTTTTTGTGAACCCCCCCGGTGGTTCCGACGTCAGTTCTTGTCACCCTCTCGGCGCGGCATTCCTCGGTCCTCCGGACAGAATTTGCTGGTTCTCCGCGCGAAGTTTCCCTCGATGGTAATTGTTCCCTTCAGCAGTTAGGCGGTAGCCACGCGCCGAGGTTTTCTTTTTAGTTGCTTGCATAATATCCATCGCGCGCTACTACGCGATATACTAAGTGCCGCGGGGAACGATGTTTAGGAATCTGAGTTTTGGGGCGGGTCGCATTAAACTCCCTCCCTCCTGTCTCCCTTTATTTTGACGGGGCCGGCTCTTGGTAACAGAACAGGGGCGCGTCTTCCAGATGATCTGAAACTAAGCTATCTATTAGTTTTTATTTACTGCTAAGGAGACAACAAGCCCACAATAAGAGGATACTCCTGTGAATTATCCAGGAAACACATCGAAAGGGCTATAAGGTACCAAGTTCTGTACTAAATCGAGAGTAGGGACAGACACCTACCTTTTAAACTCAGGAAGCAAAAGGGGTCTCAATTAGTGTAGATCGGATGAGTCACTTTCAGACCGGACCCCGAGACGGGTGATGCTTAATAGTAAAGAACAATCGTGCTTAGATAGTGAATCGGGGCGGTATCCATTTCACAGATAATACAAATCGAGGAGGCCGAGACCCAAATCCCTGGTCCCCGCCGCCGGCGCAAACGGCGGTGCCCCTTCATTTCACGAGAGATAATTCACGTCCGCGCTGCCGCCGATATCTCGACACCCCGTTTTACCCTGTCGTGCCTGCCTACGCCCCGCTCGCTTCGAGTTCATGTCCTACACTATTCAACCGTTCTCCGGCGCCGGCGTCAGCGTTTTCTATTTGCGCGAGGCCCACCTTTTCCCAGATCCGAGTAGCGGTACTTATGGAACATCCCTCTGTAACACCGTCTCATTTGCGCACTATTGGTTCGTGCGTCTGTTCACACAGAAATACCATTTCATGTCATTCCTATCTATCCTATGATCGGATGAAGATTGAGGGCCTGCGAAGGTATCAGAAGACACACAATAGACATACTCCGGTATTGGATATGACACCCAAGTGCTTTCCAGTAGGTGCCCTTAAGCAACTTCTTAGACGTTTCACCGATACCGTTTTTGTAAGTGCGGCCCCCCTCTAGCCAGTCTGGGGTAATCCGCTGAGTAACTTGTCCCATGCATTGTAATACCAGCTTCTGTGGACTTGGACATTCTTTAGCTAATGACCGTGGGAAATACGCTGCGACTCTCACACTTGCGCGATTCCTTCTGTGGAGAGCCGTCGTTTAGATCCGCCCTGCTGCCTAATTATCCCCCCGCTCGCAACCCTACCGCCGCCACACAATCACAGGAGAACTTCTTTTTCGATATACAGAATACTGCCTTCCGGCACTAATATCCCCCATAACAATCCAGGGAGGTGGGTCCTAGTCATTTTTCGCCCGCTACCATTGTCCGAGAGTCGAATGCCCCTTGGTTACTGGTAACTCGGGTCAGTCATTGCTTTTTAGTTCCGCCTCAACCTTCAACTCTTCGTTTTCTCCTCAAGCTACGTTTGAGACCCGCCCGGTCCCGCCTCCCTCCTCTCCGTAGCTCTTGGGTCCCCCTCTGCCGGTTTTTTTCTCCCCCGCGACCCCTGCGTTAGGATACCCCACCGCTCGTGCCTGTCCATTCTGTCCAGCAAGTTGACAGAAGAAGGTAAGTAGTTGTCCCCGGGTCCAAGTTGTAGGCAACGAAAAACAGGGCGTTGCAATAGTTTTCCGACTGCCGCGCTTTCCGGTTGACAACACTTTATTTTTTGCTTATTTTTGGGAACAGATGCCTATCCTGGGCTAGTTTTTTCCCACACAAATATTATCCATCTTTCTTGACTCGAGCTCGTCCTCTCTCCTTCGGATCTCCTAGCTGCGTAGCGGATAGCAAAAAGTTCTTTCCCCCCCACATACGGCGTTCACGCGACACTTCCTACGTGGTTGAAGTGTTTCCCCTATTCGCTAACGGCAGATAGACCACTTCTAGTTTCCTTTTACCCGGTACGTGGAGTGTCATGCACACACCGTTCTGCGACGGACCTCACGCCCAGGACATATTTTCCTCCCCTTTTCCTGGTGTACGTGCAAGCGGGAGAACGAGGTACTCATACACTTTAATATAAAACGTTCCCAGAGGACACGCGTAAGCCCCCCGTACGAGTTGTCACGGTAAGAACCCCGTGGAGGGCGCGGCGACCCGCCTTAGCAACGTTGTTTGGCATGAGAGCGGATTGCTTTGTGGGCGTGCCGGCACGCCTTTTTTTCCAAGCGCCTAAGCTTTCACATCTTCTCGCGGCGACGAATACTGACCCGCCCAAGCGATCGATCACATCTTTGAGGAGTAAGCGGTAGAGCCGGCTTCGCTTCGTGTTTTTTGTGATGGCCTATATATTTTTGGATGTTGCATCTCGACGCAGTCCTTCACGGGTGCTGGAGCCTTTATGGTGCCTGTGGATGGCCACTCTTCTCCACCCACGCCGTTCTCGTCTTTATCATACCCGGGGAGGTAGGAGGAAGACTTAGGGAACGTGATAATATACGTGGTTTGACAGCGTGCTTGGACCGATAATCTGTCTTCCTTATTGAGGAAGTGTACTTTGGACCTTTTGGCGCGCGATACGACGAGTCATGATGAGCTCTTTCCTCGTGGCCCTGATTGGTGTGGCATCCCCACTTGGGGTTGTGCTCGGTTAGCTTACCCCCCAATTATTTATTTCTTTGAAGAGTCTGAGCGTCGCTTCAGTTCCCGACGCGGCGGGATTTCTCATCCGAACAGGGGTGCTTCTTTCGGACTTCACTATTGTACCTTCCCAGCCTACCTCTTTGCTCCGCCGGAGCGTGTCTTCACTTTCTAACATTTTCTGGACAGGGCGGACTCTCTTTCAAATCCAGTCTTACCCCGGCTTCCGCTGTTCCAGACAGGCCTCTCCGCCATCGTCGAACGGTTTTCGTTCGCCCTTGAGTAGGATCGACCCCAGAGAAACGCTGTTTCGCCAATGTTGCTGGCGCCGGTCCGTTTTTCAGCTCTCCCATCTCTTTCTTTTTCCTCATCCTACTTTGTATATCGGATGGCCCCGATGCTGACCCCTTTCAACGCGGCCATCAGTTTCATTGCCGGGTTTCGAGGCTTTCGCGGGGTAGATACGCTAATCACCTTCCCCTGGAAGGACCCGCAGGGCTGGTTGTTTTCTCCCTTACGAGGGTGGGGCTTTATTTGCTCTTAGTTTCCTTTGGGAGTCCTCCCGGTTCCATTCTGGGGAGCGAGAAGGTGAACGACGTGCTTCTCCCTGGTCGGGCGGCCTCTGACTTCTTCGTCTCGCTAGTCCGTTACCCTCCTTTTCGAGGAGGCCGACGCCCTCCTCGTAGGATAACTGCTCGGCGGATCGACAGGCCGACCCTGAGGGTTCCCCCTCGGCGAACCCCGCCCCCTTCGTTACCGCGGCCTGAAGGAATCTTTCGACCTGCCTCACCAAGACGGATATAAGGTCAGGGCCCCTCGACAGGCCTGTTAGCACTTCTGCACCGCTCAGGCCAGGATTTAGTCCCCCGGTCCGGCCCGGTACCCCCCTCCTTGTGCCCGCTGGCCCCCGGCGGTCCTTTTTGGTGGTCCGGCTTTGGGCACCCCGCCTCGTCTGTGTTCGGCTCTTACCCCCTTTGTTTTGTGCTAGCACGAAGGCTTCAGGCTTCTCCGATACACATTGCCAAAATCTCTGTGGAGGGCTGTGCTTTCGCGGAGGGGGCGGATTTGGTCGTTGATGCGTCCGGCGGGGGTCTGCATGCCCTTTAAGCTGTATCACATATCAGCATCCTCTTGGGGTAGAAGCCGAAGTCCCCCTTTTCGGCCAGCTAGGACGGCGCTTAGTTCTCGTGGTCGACATCCCGGTTCTTTCTGAAGTTTCCAGAGATAGTCTTGTACCTTTCCTCGGGGAGAGGATGACGTAACGACTTCTGCGAATTTGTGGCTCAAGAAGAAGACCATTTTTCAGCGTACTGGATATCGATCGGGCGAGCACCGGACAAGAAGGCCATCTCCCCCAGGTCACTTTTCGAGAGCGCATCCTCCCCCCACAATGGCCCCCGGAAGAGGCTTTTCCCCTGGCGTCTTTTCCCTATTGGCCTCCTCGTGCCTCTCAGCACTAATTCCTCTGCAGGGAGTTAAGAGAGGTTAGCTACTCTGTGAAGCGTGGTTTATCGCCAATGCTCCGAGCCATTCTCCTTCGGCGACCGCGTGGGGTGGGGAGCGTGTGGCAGCCAAGCGGGCGGCTTTGGTAGGAGTTCGGCATAAAGGCTAAACGTCCGTCCGCCTTCGGTCATCGACGACTTTGCCGATGTCTCTCCCTCCTTCTCTCCAGATCCGCGTTGGGCGAGTGGAAGGCAGATGGTCAATCCCAGCAGGCCGGGTTTTGGAGAAGGAGCGGACCCCCCAAAGGGATTTTACTGCTTCCCGGCATCAGAAGCTCGCAGCTGGGCCCGTACGCCGGAGGAGGTCTACATGGACAGTTCAATGACCGGTTCCCCTTCCCAGGTAGTTGGAAGCACCTGAATGTCCCGACCTAGACGGTTGGCAGGATACCTAGACCGACTTACCCGTTGCGCACCGCTAAATGGGCCTAGGTGTCTTTCGCGCACGTGCGCTTGGTTTCTCTTCTTTGGTTGTTTTGGTTTGGTTTTGTTTTTGGGTGGTGGGCCCAAAGCTCCAAGCTCCGCGGTCCCGGGCGGAGAGGAAGGGGGTTCCGGTGGCGGGTTGCCGAGGACTTCGTAATATGACCGCAGACAGTTTGGTCGACCGCGGGTCTGATGGCCCCCCCCCCCCCCCCCCCCGAGAAGGTGAACCCTCTCTCTCTTGAGTGCCGTTTTCAGATGTTGTCGCTCTTTTCCGTTAAGGCGATTCTCTTGATTCCCCCGGTGAGCGAATCGTTGCGACCCCCATGGGAATCGCTTCCCCTGATGACATCCCTCACTCACCCTAAGTCCTGTCACTAAGCGGTGTCTCTGGCGAGCGACCCCCCGTCTGCTGTGTATCATCCGGACCTCCCCAACACAGGAACCACCCATGCCACTACCCGGCCGATTGACCGCTTGAGTCCCCTTCAAATCTCCGAGATTCGGGAACCTGCCCGTCAGACTCTTTCCTTATTTCTTTTTTTTAAGCGTCAGCGGCTACCGAGATTGGTGCGCGACGTCCAGCTAGTCCCACATCGCACGGGGTTCCGCTGGCATCGTTCACCTGCCCGCCGTTCTACGGCCGTTTACATCTGCTCTCTTTTATTCTAAATTACCCTCCGAGAATCTGCCCAACCCTAAGACGAGTTTGCCCTTCCCAGAGTTCATTCCCCCTCCTTCTCTTTTAGGGTGAGGCCACAGTCTGCTGGTAATCCGAATTGGAGGAGGGGAGCTTTACTGGACCCATTGGACGGGGATTGCCGAGATTTAGGGCCCGCCCAGACTCAGTTCAGCGCTGGGGGATCACCGCAAAGACTTTGCGTAGCTGGCTTACTCCGTATGGGCCGGCCGTACGAGTTTGGCGAGGCCTTTTGCCGACAAAGCCACTAGACCTCCGCCGAGTGCCCGTAGCTTTCAGGACTTTCCGCTTTCCCGCCTGCCCCCCTCACGGGAGTGATTATAAACTGCGTTCGGATTCGGAGAGCAGAACCTCTCTGAACTAACTCGTCCACAGGACGGCAGCCTTCCCGTTTCCCAGGTATTAAAGGGACTGCTGGGATCGGCTCATCTGTCTTGAAAACCCAAGATCAAGATTATCTACTAAAAGTTTGTGTTGATATATGTAGAGTTTGGGTGTGGCTGTAGCATAGCCCTTTAGAGCCTTTGGTCTCTAGATGACGAGGCCCGTCCCCTTTACCCCTTAACGGTTGCGAGGCTTTCCGTGATTCTTTCCGGCGACTTACCGCCCACCCATTCATCGTCATTCCCTGATTCCCCCGAGAGGACCGGGGGCGCTTTTTCCGAACGTTACGCAGCTCTCCGTTCCAGCCTCTTTTGTTTCCGTCGAAGTTTGCCCCCTTAGGTTTTCTTCCCAACCTTGACTAGGACCAAGCAGCCGTCGTTCCTTTTAAAAAGAAGGATGACACGGCCTATAAAAGCTGGCACTTGATGGAGGATTCCATCTCTCTTTCAACCCGTGCTGCCTTCGGGCACGAAAACTCTCCCTGGGATCTTCGAACGGACTCCGCCCGGTAAAGCCCAGAACCCCAGCTTTTTGTCCCGACTAGACGAACATGTGCTCGGCCCTACTAGCCCGGAAAGCGCCAGGATCGGAGAGTTGATCGAGGGATGCACATTTCGTAGGTGGACATAGTAAGGGACCAGGTGTTACAACGGATTCCCTATGTTAGAACTGATACAGTTTTTGAATGCGGTCGAATGGAACAGGTGGCAGGACAATTTCCTAGGCTGGTTGAAGATTTTTTAGAAGACAAACCATTTAGAGCGGAATCGCCGAAAGGTGAAGCTTTTCGTCTCTCGTCAGCTGTAGCTGGAAAATACCTTCTGAGTTCTAATAGGAGTTGTCATGCTTTGCAGTATGGTTTTGGTTTTGGCTCTAATGAAATTATATAGTCCGATCGGTGTGGAAGCTTATACCGGGCCTTCTACCAAGGCAAAAGGTTACGAGCTTGGTGACAGTACTATTGCTTTTGAGTATTTTATGGACGCCTCCTGATTGGGTCCCTTCAAACGCCCGCTTATGCAAGAAGAGCCAAGATTCTATTCCATAATTTTTCATACTTATCGACAGTATCTGCAGACCAGTACGCTCGAATCTCCGAAAATTCGCAGCCCTTTGTACAAGAGGTGATGTAAGCCCCCTCTTTTTTAGAGTTACTTGGATTTCCCTTAACGGACTTTTGATGCAGCTTGAGCTGCTCTTTAGCCCTTTTCGACTATTACCGCCGAAACGCCGCTAAGAGAGTGCGCTTCACCTTTTCTCCTTCGGTACCAGGCTTCTTACAGAATAGGGGCGCCCAAATAGGAGTAGGTCTCGGCGACTGCACAATGATTGCCACGGGGGCTTCCAAGTTGCCTTTTTTTCTTTAGTTTGTAAGGCCCTTCAGACTGCATCCCTTAATTGCCTCATTGCATAGCTTCTGTTTCTTTCAGAGCGGCGGGTTGCCCTCCCATGTCTCGGTTATAGGCCCTCTTCTCCTGCATAACCTACGTCCTGCTGCGTGAAGTCTCCTCTGACCCGGCTCGTTTTCGGTTGGCGTCCTTGCGTTTCTGACAAGATCGGACACGGCCATTCCCGTCTGACTTCTTTTCTAGTTGGCGGTTGTCGATATAGCCTTGGGCTGGAGCCTCGCGGCGGTACCCCTAGGCTTTGGCGGCAAAACCCTTTTCGCACTGAACTGGCCACAGGTCCCTCGTCTCTCTAGCTGGCTACTCCCGCCCTTGTAGCGCCGCCGAATATCGTGTAAGACCCTCTCGCCGGGTTCGTTCTTCGGCTTTCCACTTCGAGGACCCTTTCTTCGCCAAGACCTCACGCGTCCCAGCCCCTCCCCTTGTTAATTCACTTTTTGATGTTCCGCTTGTTTCCGTCGAGTGACTCTTCTGCTTCTGCTGGCCTTCGAGCCCCTCCGGCTTTTTGGTAATTTTCGTACTTATTCTGTCTAAGGACCCCTTTGTGTTCCATGTCGAATCGCCCGATCTCGAGTAAGATTTTATTCTATCGTGCCTCAGGCCCGATATTCCCCCCGCCTGACTCTGTTCCCGGCCCCGAACGGTTCCTAAGCAACGGCTTCTTGACGTCGGAGGCCCCCAGAGGACCCAGGTTCTTTTGAGGTTTACTCTTCTTCTGACACTTTTTGGCGCCCTTTAGCCCGGCCCAGACTTTCCCCCCGCCGACCACGCCGACACCCCTCATTCCCGAACCTTTCTCCACCGGGAGCATTTTGTACCGAGACTCAGGGTTCGTCTTTCGAACGCCGGTCTTGCCTTGTCGAACAACCCCTTGTAATTTGACAGAGGCGTGAACCCTCAAACAACAGGGTTGGCAATTCCTCCCCTTCAAGGGGGTTTGATCCGTACCCTCTGTTTCATTGAGTCTTCTTAGTTGACTTGGCTTAGCTCTAGCTAGCAGTTCTGGAGAGTCCTCTCGGTCCGTGGTAGAGGTTGAGCGCCATAGAGGTTCCTCAGTTGGGGTTGTTTCCCCCCCTGCGTAGGTTTGGGGGGCGTCTGGTCTCCGCTCCCTTAAACCCTTACATTTTTGTCTGGCCGGTCTCTCTGATCAGTTCGCCGACCGGGCTCCCCTGAGGAGGGCGTCCGGTCCGCTACTCGAAATGCGTTCCCTTCTATACGAGGCGAGCCCCCGGTCATGCCCCTAGTTGCTGTTTCTCCTTCTCTCCGCACGCTCGGCTTTTTTCCCCTCCCCAGAATTTTCCGGGCGGTTAAGCAATTTCCTGTCACATCCCTTCCCTCAGGTTGCCCTCCAGAGGCCCGCTTGGTCTTCAAAAAGCCCTGGCGGTCCTAGCTCCGTTTTTTCTCCTTCTTACCCCCGTGAACCTCCGGCGCTGTACGCGGAAGGTCATGAACTGATAGCTGGAGACGTTCCGCGCGGGGGTCTTCGCCACTTTCCCTCCCTCTTGTTGAGATATGCTTGAGCTTTGTTCCCCCCCCCTTCGGCAGCGAAGTTCATGCCCTTGCCCCTGAGTGTTCTCGGGGCCCTGTTTTTCAAGCTTCGTTTCTGCTTTCATCTTTCCTTTCGTCCGAGTTTCGCTTTGCGCCAGGCGGGCATTCGTCTTGCTTTTACGCACGGTCTTCTTAATCCCCCCTTTCCTTATGGGCTGGCCGTGTTCCAATTCCGTGCGGAGATCGCGGCCGAGGTACGGTTTCTTTTTGACCCTCGTCGTCGGCCGCGTAGTCCTGCGGTCTTTCCCCCGAGTTCGGCCAGATCTTCCCAAGACCCGGCGCCTCTAGGCCCTCCTTTTCGGAATGGTGTCTCCGACGCGAGACCCACAGGAGTGACCGTCCTCTCCCAAACCTCGACCCCGGTCCTATGGGCAGGTCGCATCGTCCCTAGATACCCTACTGTCCCAAGTAGCCAACAGGGCCATCTCACTCTGATTCGACACGGTGTCATGGATGTCAGGTTGGCGGTCCCCGCAGGTGCCCCCGCAGCCTCTTTTGTGGTACGTTTTTCGTTATCCAGAGTCACGGACCTTGCTGGTTGGTCGCTCCCAAGTCCAAGTTTCGACAGAAAAACCCTCTTTAGGTCCCACTCTTCGGTGGAGGAGGAGGGGGCTCCCTGGGGGAGGGGGCAGGAGGGAAGGGCTGTAACGGTCGGGCACCCACCCTGTCCCATTCCGTCATCGCAACCCAACCTGTTTTGGGGTCCGGCCTCCTCCTCAAGAAAGTCTCTTGTTCGGCAAGTCGGTGCAGGTGAATTGGTTCTGCCTCTGCGATTTCCGAAAAGGATTAATCTCGGATTGTTGAGAGCTCCAAGTCGTGTTCTTCCCTATCCAGCGGGAGCGGCGGCCCGGACCCACGGGCGTATCCCCTGCGCAGTAAGCCAGTTAAGCTTTTTTTTTTGATGACGCGAGGCTCTCCTTCTGAGTCACAGAAGTCACCTCCACTGGACAGGGAGTTGACACCCCCCATCCCTGGACCATCCCTTTCTTCTCGTGGCGCCGCGTCTCCTGGTTTGGGGTTGGGGGGGTTGGGGGTTGAGGTAAAGCTTTTCCGGTAATCCGAGGCAAACCCCAATCCTCGGTTCTTAGAGTTGATTCTAAGAGGCTTAAGTTTTAGGTAGTCTCTTCGCTTCTACGGCGGCGACCGGGAGTTTCGGGAGATGGAGGACGCAGCGGGCTTCGCTTCCTTCCTCCTTCGTTTCCCGGACCCATTAGACTTCTACCATTCAAGAGTCCCAGTACGGTAGCTTTCTCAGGTCACGACGAGCGGGCTTTGCCCTAGCGGTTCGCTCGTCGGAATTTGACCCAACGGCAAGTTGTACGTGAGTGGAAGGGCCGAGGAGTCCCTCTTCCGGGATTAGGTTCCCCGGCCCATTGACTCGAGTGACCCTCTGCGTTTCCTCGGCCGCCCTCGGCCCGGCAAAGTCCCGCCTGATGGGCCGTATCTCTGCAGGAATTATTCCCCCTCAAGCAGTGACCACCTTTTGGACGCCATGCCGGGTTTAATTCTGCCGCCTCGCCACTATTTCTAGGCTCCCCGAGCTCCGGTAAGAACAGGGTTCTCCCCGGTGGAAGCGGTCGGTCGGTGGCCTCTCATCACCCTGAGCCGTCCCCGGGCGCTGCGTTCCGCGGTCTCTTGAGGTACGCCGGGAACTCGAAGCTATCCTCGGCGGTATCCTTCCCAAGCTTTTTTTTGAATTAGGTGGCCCTCGGCTGGTTGGCGCGGTCCCGGTTCCGCGAAGTGTTCCGTTTCGGTCCTTTGAGAGGTTTTAGGTGAGCTCGTCGTGGGGTGCGATGACCCACAGCCCCTCCCACCCAAAAGCTCCTTTTTAGCGACGGTTTTCTCACGCCTTGGCCTCCGACGTTTAATCTGCGACGTAGCTCTTGCGGAACCACCCCCCAATTCCCCCCATGGCAACCCCCGTGGACTTTCAGAGTTCATAAATACCTCAGGGACCCTGACGTTGCCGACTCCTCCTCTATGCAAGGTTTCTTGGTCCTTTTCACTGGGGCAACGCGTGAGCTCGATGGCTGTGAGAAACTGGAAGCCTTAGTCTTTCCCCTTGGGTCTCCCAACCGAGGTGATACCTGGTATTGTGCATCCTTTTGGTTCGACAGTTTGCCTTGACTGAGCTAGATGTTCCTACTCCGTTCATTGTTTCTTCTCCCTCCTCGGTACTGGCGTTCGGCTAGTTCGCTTCCTGACCCCGAGGAGATCTTGGGGCTGAGGCCTACTTTCTGCGGATATCAGGGCCAGAGAGAGCCGAGAAGATGGTGCCCCTCAATCAAGTCTCTTTTCTATTCGCGCCCTCCTGTGAGGTTCTCCCGCAGAATATGTGCAAGGGTCGAAGGCGGGGCTCTTCCCCCGGTGCCCACCCTACCACGCCCTTCGACTCCCCTCTTAACCGCGGCCGAGGCTCGGGCTTTTTACTTACTACTCCCCCCCCTCCGTGTTCTTTATGTGTCCTCTTCTTTCTTCTTTAAGGCGAGCCCTGCAACCCAGCTCTCCCGATCGGGGTCTCAGCCGCGTGCCCGTTTTGAATTCCCTGGGCGCATTGGATAGCGATTATCGGCACCCCCTAAACAACCTCTAAGACCCTCCTAATTTTGTTGTTGTTTGAGAGTCTGTAAGCGTTCGTTGAGTGCCTAGACCGTTCTCCCGACTCCCTGACATTTGCTTCGGGCCCGCTTGATGACCCCGATGTTGCTTGTCGACGAGAGCAGTTGCGGAAGTTCCTCCGCACGAAACCGCCGAATCCCCTCTCCCGAGGCTGCTTGGGGTTTCCCTTAATTTCGCCCTATCCCCCCTTTCTTCTCACTATTCGCCCCTTTCCCGGTGGTAGTTTCTAACTGGCGCGGACACCGTTTCAAGGCCTGTCACCCACTTAAGTCGGCCCACTGATCGCGGCCTGTTGCCGGCCGCCCCTCCTCCGGACTTTAAACGTGATGCTCCTCTGGAGCCCACTTCCTCGTCGAGATCCTGGAATCGACCAGGTAAACTTCCCTCCGCATGCTTATCATCTCAGAATAACTTTGACCTACAATGCGGCTTAGCAAGTACTAGAGGCTAATTTTCCCTTGTTTTACTTTGTAGGTGGAAGCGAGTCTTAGTATTTTCACAAAGTGTATACTCTCTTTTTCAAGGCCGTACTTTTACTGGGTTTCACTCGTTGCCGGACCCTGTTGCGCTTGGAAGAAGAGTGAATTGTTTCTCGCACCCAAAATATAGGAGCGCTCCTGTTTGCCCTTTTACAGCTCCCGGCGCAGTCGTCTTCGCAGAGCCCGATCTCTGGCGAAGTTTCTTTTCAGATTTCGGATCGGCCTAAAGGTTGCAGTTTTTTCCCCCCGTCATGGTTTGTTATGGGTTGGGCTTTTTCCCGCATTTACGCGCCGCAGCACTGGTTGATCGGAAGACCCCAGGAGGTAATCCACAGTCGCGACGATGTGTGAAGTCCCCTCCTAGTTGTTGGGTGGCGGGATCACGCGGCTTCACTGCCGTCTCCCACCTACGAATTCTATCCTCTTCTTCCAGGAAAGGTTAAGTTAGCTATCATAGACCAAGTACCTCCGCCGTCCGATGCGGCCCAAAATTCTCTTATTGTCTCCCCTCCGGTCCTAAAGAAGAAGTGTAAGTAATCTGCGTTATTCTCCGAGGACTTCCTTCTGAGTATTTCCCCCGCGGTGGGTTTGCCGGGCTAGAAACCCCCGAACGCTCAGGTTCCTTTCCTTGTTGTTTTTTTGGTCCTTTGAGTCCTTCCCCACCGAGGCCTTTTTCGAGGCGGACCTTAGACACTACCGGGTCAGGGTCCGTAGTGTGACTTGTACAAGGCTTACATACTTCCTCCTGATAGTAGTCCCCCCCGACGAGTTCTTTTTGTTTCGTTTCGTCGGCCCTAACTGGAGGTGATCGTATCCCTTGCCTTGCGCTGAAGAAACAAGTCCCCCCCTAATGCTTGCCCCCGATCTTACTCGAGCTCTTTAACCTGGGATTTTGGCGTTCTTGAGAGATTTTTCCGCGCCTTAGGTCCCGTGCCGATGACTTACCGGGGGAATTTTACTAGGGAAGGAGCTAGGACCTTTCCGCCTTTCGAGTTGCGTGCCCCCCAGCATGCCGATACCTATCAGCAGAGAGACTTAACGACGTTTCGCAGCTCGATCTTCCTCCCCCCTTCCCGGGCTGCCTTTAACCGCTTAACTAATGCCCGCTTCCTGTCGGTAGGTTGGACTTCGGGACCGCTTCCCTCCCCCTCTGTTTAAGAGTTCAAGAGTTAGCCAAGCCCTCCTTCGGTTGTTGGCTCTGTCCCTGGGCGAGTTGCTGTTCCTGCAGGGAGACTCTCGAGTCATCCCCCTATGACTACTGAGGTCTTTCAGCCACGGAGCGAACGCCTGTTTTACAGGTTGACCATTCCGCCGCCCTCCGTCGGGCTCGGTTGGAGGCTCTCGTTGGCGCCTCTTTCCTCTGTCCAAAGCCCTTTTTTTTTTTCCCCTGTCGGACCTTCAGGAACGCACCGGTTCTTCCGTCAGACCAAGTTGTTTTTCAGCGGATGACCCCGCCGCATTTCTTCTTTGGAGCTCGTCTTGGGGGTGGGCGTCTCGAGTACCCGTCCTCCGCCCCCACGACCACCCCACCTCTCCCCCCCCGGCCCTGCCCCTCCCCTTTTTAGCCCCTTTTTTCGTCACGAGACCCGGTAGGGAACCGGTTGTTCGCGCCTTGTTCTGGACCCCCCCAAAGAAAGGGGTAGTCTCCGAGGCGTTGCGCCAGTAGCCAACAATCTTTGCGCTGTTTTGCAACGGTTGGCCGCCCGGTTGGTTCGCCTACTCAATCAGCGGACTCGTGATACCGTCTTCCCCCCCTGGCGGGCTCGCTGTTAGTCGTTCTGGTCTGATCCTTCTAGGAGGGGCCTTGATGCAGGTGAATCTCTCGGTGCAGCTTCGGTCTTTTTTCACAACTCCCTTCCCCCCCTTCTCCCTCCTTGTCCTTTCTGAGCGACGTTTTGAGGGCGAACCTCGGGACAAGAGTTTATATTTAATGCTCGGGGACCGAGTTGCGGGATGGTCCCCGAGATCTCCGCAAGGTTTTAGATTGCTCTAACCCTCTGGAACGGGGTCAGTTGCCGGCCCCCAGTCTACCCCGGCGGTCTTCTGGAGCCTCCCTCACCGCCCTTCGCATCGTCTGGAAGGAACCGGATTCAATTGAGCGGATAGAAATTCTGAACTTTGCCCGTTGTTTTTTTCCCCCGGTGTCCCCGAACTGATCTTCTAGTGTTCAAAGCCGGGGGTCTTTTTTAAACCACTTCACACCCCCGACCCTTTTTTTTCTATTTTTAATACTTTTTTGTTTTCCTCTGCGATGATCCCCTCCCCTTGGGAAAGGCGGGAGTAAGTTCTCCCTTCTCCGGAATTCGCCGGAGGTTCTCGGTTCGATACTTCCCTTCCACGGGAAGCGGCCCGCTAGAGGGCTTTTTTGACGGACGCGGGGACCCTGCCTTTCCGTTTCTTTGTTGGGGAAGACTGAGAGTTTTGAGGGAGGACTACGCACGGTAAAGTCTGAGGCCCTTGACCCTCCACTAGTGGAGATTGCGTTTTTCTGCACCCCTCCAATCGGGCCGGCCCATCGCGTCGGCCGCGTAGTAGATTTTTATTTCCCCCTTTATAGGAGAGGTTAGCCCTCTCCGCTTCTACTCCCCCCATGCGGCTTACGGACCGTTCGTCATTTTGATTATTGAACCCGACCAGCGATCACCCAAATGGATTGACTGATCCTTTACCCCTTAGACCCCTGCGGTTTACACCACTTAAGCTCCCTCCCGACGGCTCTTCTTTGGAACCCCCTCCGCCTACGTGCTTTCCCCAAGATAGGGCTTGGAGTGCTCCTGGAGGTCCCAAGAAGGGTGCCTTGAGTCGTTTTTTTTTCTCCCGGGTTCCCCGACCGTTTCAACCCTCGGGGGGCCCTCCAAGGCACTACTTCCCTCGCTTACAGTCATATAGTCCCCAAGCCGAGGGTTCGGGGGCGGCCGGTCCCTTTTTGGCGGCTTTCATTATGGGCCGGCCGGAGGGGCCTGCCCCCTCACCCCCCCCCCCCTCGCCGCTATCCTCTTTTCTTGCCTCCTGAAGTCCACTTCCGCCTTGGGCTTCGGAAGTTCTCGGGCGGGGCATGGTCGTGCCTTCCAAGGAGGGCCGTGGACATCGAGAGGTCCTCCCCGAGATTTTCATGACCGTTCTCCCTCTGGCTCTTATCCCTGGACCGGTGCGGAGAATTTTCTCTCCCCAGAAGCTGACCCAGAGTCATCGGTCCCCCTGATCCTTTTTGACTCGGTCGAGTACCCCTCACAGAGTCTGCCCAGACTTGCCCCCGTCTTTTTTTCCCGAATCAACTTTACCCCAAGGAACCTGGCGGGCTGGTAAAGCTTCTTTGAGAAGGACGGTATGAATTCCCCAGCCTGACGCCCTCTTCTCTTGGATTTCCCGCGAGACATCGTAGCTTTTTTTTCCCTTTCCTGGGAGTAGGCCATCGTCCTCGAGGCGATTAGTCGGGATGTCGGCGGGATTAGCTTTTTTTCAGACCCCTCTCTGGGTAGATGGTTTCCTGGGGTTCCTTCGTACCTGCAGCAAGGCGTTTACATGAAAGTTACAGCCTGCCAGTCCTGGGAAGAAGGATCTACGCTCTTTTTTTTTGTGTCCCTTCTTTCCCCGATGGGCGCTAATTTTTCTATCCCCCGAAAGGGTTACGAGGCGAAGACTCTGACTTGGTTACGCTCCGCTTAGGGCGGGGTTCCCCGACGTTCCCTTCTGAGGAGAGCCCCATCAAGGCTCCTAGATTAAAGGAAAAGACTTTGCTAGGCCCTAAGATTAGTTGCCTTGACGCAGAAAGACCTGGACCTTTTCAAGTTAATCAGTCCAACCCCCACCCAAACCCCCAACCCCCCACAGCCCCCCCCCCCAACCATGAGGGGTAGAAAGAAGACTCCCTTTTCAACTTCGAGGTGTTTTTAAAATTTCCAATCGGGTCTCCAACCTGGTCTTCCACTCCCCATGGCCCCCTTTCTGGGTGTCCCCTTGGTCCGGCGACCAAATATGAGCGTTCGACGGGACGATTCGGTTTTCATCCTCCCTGGATTCCCCCCCCCCCTCCGGTCCCCGTCGAGTTCGGAACTCGACCTGGCCCCCCTCTGATTTCCCCATCGGCTTTCTTGACGTGAATGATTGAGCTGCGGCCTTAATCCCTCCGGTAGCTTGATTGAAGGCGTGCTTTTTTGCCGGTTCGCTCTCCCTCCTCCACACCCTTTCCCCCTTTTTCCTGTCACCTCACCCACTTTTCCCTGGCCGGTTTCACGCGTCACCCTTGCGCGAATGCGTCCACCTCCCAACGGACCCTGACAGGCCACCCGTCACCCCCACTCCGGCCGCTCCGGTCTTCCATACCTACTTTCATGAATCTTCCTTGACGCCGAGTCCGGTTGGTAGCCCGATGGCAAGTGGCCGTCCCCCTTCAAGCTCAGAGTTCTTTTGCGCAACGGCTCTTCGTAGGCCCATAGACAGGGTTTCTTTCAAAACCCCCTCGACCTGGACTCGTCCCTTTCACATTCCGTAAACGTTTGATTCGAGAATACGATTAACTAGAAGGGTATTTCGTTTGAGATCTTCGACCTACTTTTAATGCTGTTTAATGCTCGGCGAGGAGGACGCAGCTGGCTGCGGTCTGCGCGAAATTTCTCTCTCTATGAGTTAGCGTCGGAAGAAGAGGTTTGTCACTCCAAGGCCTCAGGTAACCGAAGGTCCTTTTCATTTTGCAGAAATACTGGCAGCGTTCCCTTTTTTGCCTCTAGAATCTTGAAGGAATTTAGTAGGGTACTTTAAACCATTTACCCAAAAAAGCCACAGGTCTCCCCCTCGGATTAAGTCCCCCGATTATAGGTATGACTCAGGATCCGTGAGCCTCGTTCTTGATGCCTCCCCTGAGTCCTTGTCCTGAGAGTTCCGCCAACTGCAATGAATTCCACCCTCGTCACAGTTCCTAGGTGGGTAAGTCTGCGGTCTCATCCCGACTTTCTCTGTCTCTCGTAGTCTTAAAACCTATAAAGCCTTCTTCCCCTAAGTTGTTCTTTTTCTCAGATATGTATGTTGGAGCGTTTGACCTTGCTGAGAAGAGGGAGCGGGATTCTCGTGACTGGGACCTCTCCCCCCATCTATGACAGGTTCTTCCGGCACTGTGTTGTTACTCAGACAGAAACGAAGGGTATAAGAGTTCCCTCTGCGGAATTGGGAGTGTAGTCGTTCCGAGTAGGTCGGTCTAGTCTTCTTCTATGCTGTTTTTGTAGGTTTTTACTGACTCATCACGTTTGTACATTAAGTCAAAGTCCCTTCATTTTTCCTTCTCCGTCAAAGTCTTTTCAAAGAAAGTTATTCCGGATTCTGAAGACGTGTCTGGCACTATTCCCATTCTCTCAGACCCTGCGACCTTAAGAAGGGGCCCACACGCCCAGAAATACTCCCAGTTTAAGACACGCATTGGCTGGCAACTCACTATATCTCCCACCAAAGTTATCTCCGGATATAGCAGTGTCGCTCACACGTGCTTTTGCGACTGTTTTTCCCTTCTAAGGTTCAAACGTCGTTTAACAAGAAAGCCCATTGTTCCTTCCGATACTTGGCATGTGGCGGTTTTCTTCACCCCTTTCGTCAGGTTACGAGTCGCCTCTCCCCCTGGTTTTCCCCGTTCCTTTGCGCGACCGCCCCGGCGCTCTTTTTTCGTTTTCCTTTTTTCCCCCGATCTCTGTGATTTCAGGTGCCGAAGGAGCGTAAGGGTTGGACGGTTAGTCTCCAGGTGGTGGGGAAGGGTTGGTGGGGACCGGTTCCTGCAACCCACGATAGTTGGTGACGATTTTAGCCTATAAAAAGTTTTGAGTTGTTTTGGTGATGTGACGGAGACTTTTTGGGACCGCGGGATAAGTTTAAGAGTCGGCCTCCGCCCGCTCCCTGAAGAAGGATTCCCGCCCGTACATGACGAAGATACATCTTCGACCTACCTCTCACAAAGACTATTCTTTTACTCTTGCCACCTTAGAGGCGTGCAAATCTGTCGATCCCTTTCCTTCCGCTTCGTCTAGTTAAATCTTGGCTTTTTTCTCGCCCGATTATACACTTCATTTCGGGTGCGGTTCCTCTGTCAAGGACCCACAGCACCTCCTTTCCTTTTTTTATTACCTTTCGGTTTCTCCGGCCGCCCACCAGCGGTGGCGGGAGTTTCCTGCGTTCAGAAAATAAAGGCTTTGGAGTCCCGGTGGAAGGCCCCCTCTTATTTAAAGGTCTACTTTCTCCTAAGAAGATAGTCCTCCCTCCTTCCCTCGGAGGCTTCTCGTCGGAATTCTGGAGTTACTCAGCTGAGTTTTACGAAACACCCCCATGCTGTCGCCCTACCGCATAGTTCCCTTCCGCTCTCTGGAGGTGGAGCTAAGCTCCTCGAGGTTTCTTTTTCACACGTCCACAGGTAGCTAAATTCTTCCGCTCGGGCGAATGGTAATCGTTCTTTCGATTCTTAGATTGAGTCCCCGCATCTCGGAATTGACTCTCACCGTTTTAGGCATCCATGCTAAAGACGACATGTGCCCGTCGCATAGCGTTTTTTCAGAACCTTGTCTCTTCTCTCGGCCCTTCACTCATAGAATCGGGCTTCGAGTCCGGTTGGACCCCTAGAAAAGCCGCTTAAAGACCGAGAAACTCCATCCCCCGCCTGGCCAGGGTGGGTTTTACTTGTCCGATGTAATTAGTCTTTTGGTGCTCGTGACTAATATCAGGCTTTACTGGTTTAATTTTCTGGAGTTTCGCCCCCTGACCTTTTGCGTAAAGTTTGGCCTCCCTCCGCTCCCCCCCGATTCTAGCTCTGAGGATTATAGGTGCCCGAACGGCCGACCTATTGTAATGCCAGCGGGAAGTACCCTGACCCCCATTCCCGACTCGAACAATGAGTTCGTGGAAGTCGGCCCTAACGCAGAGTTGAAAAGGTTTCCTCTTTTCTCAGCGTTTCCAGGCCAGGCTCACCCGCGTGGACCGAAAGAGGTGCCCCCCTAATACCAAAACGCACACTTCCGCCAGGAGAGAGTCTTGTAAGTCCTTTTTTCCTTTTCGGGCGTTCAGACGTCTTTCTCCCACTTTATCCCCTACAAAAGAGGAGGTCCCTGGTGAAGAGGATGGTTGCCACCCTCCGCTGCCAAACCCAAGACACGCGGGGAAAACGGAGTTGCCCCTCAAGGACCTTTTTCCCCCAGAGCGTGGACCAAGTGAGAAAGTCGTAGATCACTTTGTTTTCGAGATGCGTCCGTCTATAGCCTTATGGATTCGGATTCTTTTGTTTTCTATTTTTTTTCTGAAGCAAGCGGTAACCCGTTTTTATATTGGTTCTCAAGCATTCCACCCTCTCCCTTATTTTCTATCCTTTTGAAGAAGCTGCGGAGGATTGCTTTCGTAGATATCTCCAAGGTCACGTTTTATTCCCCCCTCCGCTACTACGAGGTTCAATAGAAGATTTTTGACCTAGTCCCCTATATCGCCTGGAGAGGGTCGAATTTTCAATTTCCCCATACCTTGACCGGGACTTCTCCAAAGTGCGTTCAATCCAGTATTACAAGGCTTTCCGAAGGGTCAATCCAGGCCATTCTCCCCTTTCACCTGCCGGCGTAGCCCGACCAGCCGTCAATCTTCCCCTGTGTCAACCCGACCTATCATTAGCTTTTTTCAATGAGAGGGGCAGACACCCTTAGCATCGACATCTCTCATTTTCTTTACGTTGTTGTTTTTGACTCTCTGATGTTTCTTTGCGGCGGGACCTCTTCGTCCCCTTTCCATGCCGTCTCAGACAGTTTTTCGGGGTATAAGCCTAACCGTTTCCAGCTTGCTCGTTTTAAATTGCAGTCTAGGGTTGACGGACTTTTGAGTTCTTTTCGTTTTCGCCTCGCGGGTCACGGACGGGCGTGCCGAAGGGTAGTCTTTGAGGCGAGCGTTGAACGTCCCCCCCCTCTCCTTTTTGAGATCTTTGGTTTGCCGGAAAAATCGGCCTG
>Ga0179593_1453353_pt1 | contig 20553 bp, 29 predicted proteins | sample CZODoug2_1_08_16_FD_185931 | JGI IMG/M metagenome (GOLD analysis project Ga0179593, IMG submission 185931) | Vadose zone soil fungal communities from Angelo Coast Range Reserve, California, USA - CZODoug2_1_08_16fungal (PacBio error correction) | ecosystem: Environmental > Terrestrial > Soil >... | reverse complement strand
TGGTCTTTTTTTTTTCTGGCCTAGGTAACAGTGTGGTATGGCTTTTTTTTTTCCCGATGGCAGGGCGGGTGGTGACTCGGTAGGGTTGTTGGGTTCCCCGCGGACCTTACTTTTTTCCCCTGCTAATGTTGGCTTCCCCTTTTCTCCTTGCTTACAGAATGTGGAATGGCTTTGAGCGGCTGGTTATTCCCTGTCTAGTTATCCTGTTCAAAGGATAGAGTGATGGTGCTCGGAAGTCATTCGGCCGGCCTTGGTGTTGTCCTGTAGATGGTCGAGAACCTGGCGGTCTCCTCTTTGGGTGGCATGTCGGGACACGTTGCCCCGTGTAATGCTGTTATTGTTGCTTTTTTTGTGGTGGCTGTGACCCCGGGTGCCGTGAGTCTGGTTTGGTTGCGTTCTGTGAACCGGCTCCGGTCTTGTGGGTTTGCTTGAGGAAACTGTTCCTCCGGGCACGCGCCCTCTTACTTTGTCCCGGTCCGCTGACCTTTTCCGGGTCTTCGTGGGGAAGGTTTGTGCGTACCGGGCGTCCGCAAGTTTTTCGTTTCTTCTCTTTTTTTTTTTCGCGTCAGGGAGGGGCGCGGGGTGTTTTTGGACACTTCTCGGGCTGGCGATGGCGGTGAAGTCGGCTCGCTTGCGTCGTTTTCGTCTGGCTTTCGTAACCTGTTTTCGCGCCTTTCCCTCTGGTGACCGTTTAGGGCATTTTGAAGGGGAGCGGCTCCCACCCACGGCAGGTGGCTTTTGAGCTCTGTAGTTCGCCTTCTTCTTTGTTGGGCGCGGTTGGCGGGATTTTGAAAATACACCGTTTGTCACGACCCTTTCCGGGCTCTTCTCTGTCCCGGCTGCTCCCCCCCAGTATCGTACCCGGTCCCTGCGCTGCTCTCGAAACTTTTTTTCCCCCTGCTCACATCACTTCTTCTTTTCGTTTTCAACGTTATGGATTCAGTTCCTGGGGAGGGCGTTTTGTCATGATGGCTTGATCGGGGCGGTCCCGTTCCCCTGTCGCTTTTCCCCAACCTGTGATTCTTATCCCGCAGCGGGCTTTTCCCCTCCGTGTTTTTCCCCGCCTTATGGAGTATTAACCGGCCACTTTTCCCCCATTGGTGGGAGAGATGGCTCTTGTCGCCCCAACGGCGGGGTCTGGTTTTTTTACCGGTCCCCTTTCGGTGGACGTTTTCGCGTAGTCTGCCTTTCTTCTCCCTCTCGGTGCACCGTGAACCAATCTCGACCCCACCGGTCTCGTGGTTTGTTGTGATCGTTTCGCAACCCTTTTTTTTTACTTGTTCCCCCCGAGGGTAGGAAGCTTCCCTGGACTGAGCCCCCCCACAAACTCCTTTTGTGATTAGGGCAGATTCCTCTTTTTTTCTGACGGTTTTTTCAGTCTGTGGATGCTTCCTGGGGCGACCCACACGCTTGTTTCTGGGCTGGACCCCCTCTTCGAGTTAACCCTTTTGCACCTCCCCCCTCGGTACTGGCTGCGACGTTCGCGACTTCGTCCAACTCTCTTTCCCCCTGTTGGGCGTGACGGGCACTTCTCTGTCCTTGCCAACTTTTCCGGAACCGCGTTCCGGCTGACCTCGTTGGGCGGAAGAATTTCTTTTTTCTTCTTTTTCTGTCCGTCACGGGACATTGTGGTCCCGCCTCCCTTTGCACAGTTTTCCTCCAGCTTTAGCCCCCCGATTATCCCCTTCCCTTCCGGTTTGCACCTGGCCACGAGACAGGAATGTTCTGTGAAGCTTCTTTTTTTTTTTCTGTCTGTTCGCACTATTATCTCCTTTCCTATTACCGGTTTTTTGTTTGCAAGCCCCCCTTGCCGTTTCCTTTTGCCGGTACAAATATCGGTCTTTTCTTTTTCCTCAACAACTAAGTCACTTTCGCCACCAGGCGATTTGACACAGGCCCAGTCGCAACCGCTCCCCCTACGACCAAACGCCTGCTCGAGATTTGCCAGGGCACGAGGGAACAACCATTTCCCTTTTTTTGCTGAACGAACGGCAGTTCCCTTTTTTTTTTATTTCCCGTTCGTTCCCCCGCAGGCCATCACTTCCGGACGGTTGGGCCCGGTGCAGGACACCCTTTTCATTTTGCCTTTTTTCCCCAACCTTTGATTTCTTATAGGCTTGTCCCTGCCTGTGATAGGTCAGGGGCTTCACGTAGTGAACTTTCGCCCCCGATGGTTTTTTCTGAGAGGGAAGCTTTCCTTCCCCCCCACCGTATTGTCCCCTTTAGCTTCTTGGATAACACGACAAAAGCCAGCCCAGGTCCAGGTGGCTTACTTATCTGTCCTGGTTTGTTTTTTTCGGCCCATCGTGGTTCCGGACCCCCCTCCCCTCCCCCCTGGGCCAGGCACCCGGCGCCCCCGGTTCATTCACGCCTTTGGTTAATGGTCAGCGCCCCGAGTTAGCCCGCCCCTTTGCTCCCGCGTGTTACCCCGTCGTCGGGCCGCCAGGCTCCACGTGGTTTTTGTTCGAGGATCTTGCCCTACTTCTCGGTTTATTCGCGTTTTTTTTCGCCTTATGCGCACTCGTGGTCGGCAACCTCCTGATATCTGGTTCCAGGTAGGCCCCTGGTCCTCCTCCCCTTTTCCCCCTGCGTACGGAATCGGCTGCTGTTTTGTTCCTCTATGGGGAATGGATCGTTTTCCCTTGAATCTTTTTCGTTCTCTTTCTAAGATCTGGCTTCCCGCGCTCCCCTTTTCAGTTGGGCGCGCTTCCGGAACGTTCACTCTGTTTGTTTCATGGCCCGACAAGCGTTCCACTGGACCCCCTACGCCCTGGTGGGTCAGTCGCGATAGACCCCGTTCAGACTTTTATTTCCTTTTTGGCTTGAAGGTTCTACGCATTTCCCCTTTTCCCTTTTCCCTTGGGTCCTCTGTCCCCTCTTTACAAGGTGAGGTGCGGTTTTCTTGACATGTCTGTAGAGACTTGGTCTTGTCTTGCCGTGTAGTCCCTGACCGCCGTCCCTCTGTGAGGCATCGTTCTTGCCTTTCTTTGTTTGCGCTCTGCTTGCAAGTCTCTCGCGTACTCCCCCGGCGGCACGAGGATATGGGACCATCCGCTCGGTGATTTGCGGGGGGTGCCTTTATTCCGCTTTTTTTCGTATATTTTTCTTAGCTACACTTTGTGGCTTTTTTTTCGGTCCCTTTTTCCCGTCTGTTTCAAGCGGGCCTCATAGGTCACTTTTATCGGGTTTCCACTGGAACCGTACTGATCCCTTTTCCCCTTTTCGGTTTCCCCTGCGGCCACACAAGCGTCTTCGGAGCGGGTTTTCGAATCGGTAGCAAGAGGCCTCCGCCCGCTTTAGAGGCGGCGTTTTGATTTCAGTGCGGAGTATAACTAATCGAGTTTTGTCTCCCTTCCCTTAATATTTCGGTTCAGGGCCTGCGTGTTTTGTTTCAATTGGTTTTTTGTTCTGACTGGGATCTTTCCACTTTCCTCTCAGGCGGTTCCTAGTGTTCCCCCCGGTACCTCGCCCCAGCTTAGGACACGCTCCCCCCGTTTGTCCATCCCCTCAAAGGGGAATGCAGGGTTATTTTACTTCTCCTTCGATTTTTTCCGATCCTTTTGGCCTTCGCAGGCAGCCAGGGGGGCGTTGGTCCGCGTTTCACCTTCCTTCTGCTGGGGGAATACCCTGTTCTTCTTTTTTCGAAGATGACACTGAGACATCGTCTCCGCTGGCGGGGGCCAATGGATTGTTTTTCTTCCTCGTCCTTACGGCGCTTTTTTTTAGTTTTTCTGACACCGTGGTATGTTTTTGGTTGACCCTGGCAACGTCCGCGCCTGGAATTCGGCACGCGGCCGGTGTTTCTGCGGTTTAATTACCCCTTTTGGTCCACCTTCTTATTTTCCCTTCTGTTCGTTTCCCTCTTTTCTCTCGGGGCCGGTTTGTTTCTTCTTGCTGTGCGACCGTTAAGGGATATGAGGGAGTGGTCTTTTCCTTCTCTTTTTTCCTTGCCTCTTCCCCCCCTTGGTAGCAAGTCAAGGGCTTTTTTTTTCTCCGGGCCTTCCCGCTTTTTTTTTTTTTCTCTTTTTTTTCGATCCGATCGGTGAAGCTTTTCCTGGACTTCCTTTCCCCACGTTTGTACCTCCCTTTGGCCCCCCCTCTTTTTAATTTTGCTCCCCCTTTTTCCTTCGTTACCAAGTAGCACAGCCCTCCCCCCTCACTGTGGTCCCCCCTTCTCGAAGCTTACCAGGCCCTCCTCCGTTTCAGGCTGCTTTCCCCCCCTTTCCCCGACTTTTCGTTTTTTCTGGTTTCCAGTCCAGTGCGTCATTTCGGTTAAACCCTCCCCGGTTCTATCCGACCCCGTTCCTTCTTTGCGATGTCCATCTCCCTTCAGATCCTAGTCCCGCCCAGCGCCTGACGGTTTTTTCTTCGGCTCCCCTGGGCCGGAATGCGCACCATGAAGCGTCCGCGATTTGTCTCCTCCCCTCGAACCTCCCTTTCCGCACGTTGAAGGCCTGCCGGCCGTTTTTCCCCAAGTCGCCCTTTTTCGATTTTTTAAGGACAGGCTCGGGCAGCGTCGGTTTTTGGTGGTCCCTGTCTTCCCTTTCCCTCCCTTTGCCGATTTTGATGGGGCTCGGTCAAAACAGTTTGGACTTCCTTGTCCCCCTGCCCCTTTTTGCCAAACAAACACGCTTTTGACCCCTCCCCCCTTCTAGTTTCATCCCCTATGCTCTAAGACAGCGTCCCCGCACGCCCGCCGCTAGCGGCGATTTGCCTACCGGCGGTTTTTGGGCCAGTCCTGAGTCTTAGTGATGGTCCCCTTTTTCAGTGGTTTTTTCCCCCTCCCTTTTCAGGCACCCCGACTAGGGTTAAACTATTGATTGTCTTGCTTTCCCTACCTCAAAGTTAGTTGCCCCAGGTGTTCGCGAAGAAAACAGAGCTTCAGCCGTCTTTCCCCGTGCCCCTGCCCCTTTTTTTTCTCTATAGGATCATCCAAGAGGCGCGCAGCGTCGTTCTCTTGGATGCGTTGAGGTACACTTATTTTAGGCGGCGCCAATTCTGGATCGGCTCGGGTCAAAAGCCGTTCCCCCCCGCACCCCCGCCTGATGTCCTCCCAGGTGTGGTACCTTCCTGCTTCGCCCCTTCACGGTGGGCTCCGGGGGCTGTTCGGTGGTCGTCCGACCTTTTACCCTTTTCTCCTCCGTGATCTGTTCTTCGTGCGTCTTTTTTTTCCCTGCGTTAGACTTCCCTCCTTTTCCGTTTCGTTGCAGTACTTGCGCTTGGGCGCACTTTTTCCCTCTGCAATTGCGGCCCCGTCTGAGCGCAGCCGACATCCTCCCCTTCTCCTTTTCCTTTCAATCCGCCAGCCTCTTATTAGACACCGCAGCCCGGCGGCCTCTGGACGACCCGACATTTAGAGGACCGTCCATTTCGCCTCTTTTCAGCTTTTCCTTTCCTGCCCATCGCACGGCCGAGGGCCCCTTTCTCACCCCGCTCTCGGTGACGTTTTCCCGCCTAGTGAGCTCAGCGTCTGTCCCCTCGTCTTATACCTTCCTAGTAGTAATGATCGTCAGGCAACATTTTTCACGTTTGCGCCTTTTCCTTCGTACGACCATTTCCCCGGAGAGTTTTACTTGACAGACGTCTTTCCTCACCCTTTTTCCCTTGTAGTCATCGTGAGCTCTTGAGTTTTCGCAGTCGGTTGCTTGGGGCGGATTTTGTTTTCCTGCTGGATACTCCGGGACTTTGGTTCTCTTATTTTTTTCCTTTTCTCCGGAGTTGTCTTTTTCTTGTTTTCGTGGTGGACGGCCCTTCTCTTCCCCCTTTTTGCTCCCTGTGAGCATTCTCTTCGAGCTGCGTCCGCCCCTCCAGTTTTTTCTTTTTCCCGCGTTTTGGACATGGGTCCCCCTCCCCGTTGACTGTTTCCCCGCCCTCAGTACGGATCTGGTCAACCTCCGTCCTTTCTGTTGAGCTTCCTGGACTCCCCCCGTGTCCATCTCTTCTCTTCATCCTTGTCCCGCGTTTTAACAGACCCGCGTACACTTTTTTTTTGCGCCCCTCTTTTACTTTTCGCGCAGCCCGGTTTTGTCGCATAGAGGTTTCTTGCCTCGTCTTTAATAGTTGTTATGGCGTCCCCTTCTTTACTTTGGTGGCTATTTGGTGAAGTAGTACGTTCTTTTTTTCCAGGATTTTTTTCCCCCCTTGGACCGCGTTTTTTTTGGGGTTGAGTTCAAAATTCACCAGTCAACCGGTCTTATTCCCATCTTCTCCTTTTGATGCCCGACTACAGATGCGTTCCGCCTTGTTTGCTTTCCTTACGTGTATGGCCATTTTTCCCCCGGTGAGCATCTGGTGTTTCATACGCTTGGTGACGACGGGTTTCCCTTTTCCCCCCTTCCTTCTTCCCCCCCCCCCAAGTCCCCTGGCCGGGGTGAACTCGGTTCCCCGAAAGACCAACCCTCAGTTTTCTTCTCTTTTTGCACGAGCTTTTCGGGCCATGTGCAAGTTTTTCCCCACCGGCACCCAACAAGGTTTTCTTCCGATGTTTTTCCCCGGCAGGCTTTTTCGCGTTGTAACTTAGATCATTCGGGCCCTCTCTCCTTGGGGCGTCCCTCGGTCCCCCTCTTCTCTCTGACCAGCAGTGACTTTTGCCCTGGGCCGCCTCCGCCCAACCAGGGATTCCCCTGTCCAGGCCTGTTTTCAGTCGGCGATCCCCCTACGGTGGTAGGGCTAGGTCCTTCTCTTTGAGTGTTCCTTTGGACCCCCTTCCCCCCTTTGTGGAGAACGTCGATTCAACCCCAACGTAGGAAGATGTTGTGTTTTCCGGATTGATTTTCTTCCGGGAGTCTTGGACAAAGGTTTCTTTTCGTCGCGTTCCTTTTCCCATCTCCCGACGAGGCTCTCAACGGTTCAGGGTATCACAACCTCGTGCTCTGCTGTTTCTCCGTCCCCCAACCATTCTCTTTTTGTATTACGGTCGTTTTCCCTCACTCAGGTTCCTCCCCTTGTTTGATCTCTCTGAGGCTGTACTCGGGCTCAACTTTTTAACTTTTTGCCATCCGCGCTTTTCCCCGGAAATTCATTGTGCCGTCCACTCCCCGTATTCCTTTCTTTCTAGGCCTTATTTGTCAGCTCGGATCCCTGGTTTCGGTCGGGAATGTTTTGAGACCCCCCCCTCAGCTTTCCGGCCATCCATGGAGTTTTGGCCTGCAATCCGGTTTTAATGGCGTTTGGTATCGCGGTGCCCCCGATCCTGCTGCCGAATTAAGGTCTCAAAGCGCCCCAGCCCCTGTGTTTTTCCCCCTCACTTCCCACCCGAATTTAGTGTTAGGTTTCCCGCCTTCCCCCGGGGTTCTCGTTTCGTTCGGTTTCCACAGAGTGCAGCAAGCTGTCACCCCGAATCCTCCCTTCATGGCATCCGCCCACACCGCCTCCCCGCTCGTGCCTGTCCCCTCCCTCCCTGCGCTTTCCAGACTGCAACCCGCTCCCGTTTTTTTCCTTCCCCCAGGACGAATATCGCCCTTTCTGCTTTTTCTTTTGGAAGGCAGCACTTTGGGTCGCTCGGGGCGGCGCCACAGTCCGCAATCCCGCAGTTATCACTTTCCTCCTCTCCCGATCCCTTTTTTGTTCAATGGCCCAGGTAAAACTCGGACGCAGGCCCCCCCCCCCCATTTCCCATGTTGAAGACCAGATCGGTCGACTCACCGCTGACCCGTTATTTGTTTTTTCCCAGGCTACCTTCTCCCCCACCAGTCCCTGGGCTGGACGGCTGCTTCCCGGCGGGGGTGGGTCGGGTGGGGCCATCATGGGTTCCGGGGGGGCGGGGTTGGTGGGTGCCGGCGTTAGTGTCCAGAGCACCAACTCGGTTCCCCTATATCTCTCCGTTGTACCTATCGGAGGATGCAAGTTTGCATGGATGTCCAAACGCCTGCCCTCGCCCCCATTATTTACCCTCCGGTTCCCCCCGATTCCACCCGACCCCCTTCACCTGATGCATTTCTCCGGGAAATGGCTTTTCGAGGGATTTGTCGGCACCTCACCCCCCCCTTCTTACAACGTGTACCATCGTGAACATTTTTTCTAACAGGAGCGGGCCTTTTCCCCTCCGGTTCCCTGCGAGACAGTCCCCTGCCAAACATCTCTTTTAATAATTTACTCCCCCGTTGTTTTTTTGTGTTCTTCATGTCGAGAGTTGGTTGCCTTTGATGCTTAGAGCCCCTTCGGGTATTTTCTCCCTGGGACTTCTTGTAGTTAGATCCGGACTGTGCTTTCTCCGTCTTTTTGGATTCTGTGCCTCCTTTGCCTTCCGTTTCCCCTGGACCCTTGAAGTTACCAGGTGTTGTGTTGTGCGGTATTCTTCTTGAACTTCTTTTTAGTAATGGTTTTGCTTCTGGGTTTTTTGGGTCATTCCCCCGTGTTGCGCCCCCGGCATTCCGGCACTTTTGGAATGGCGGGTGTTTTTTTTTTGTTTGCTGGGTTCCCGGAACCCTTTTTCGCATGCGTGTCCTTTGGAGCCGGCTGAAGTGAAAGTTAAAATGGGGTCAGAGGTTGGCTTTCTCCTTGTCTTGTATTGTGGTCCTGAGTGAGAGGTTTACACCCTTTTGCCCTGGCTGGTCGCTCTGGGGCATCCCCGGGACTTCCCTTTCTTTCTTCCCCTTTTTAAAAAAGCAGCCAACGTTCGCACTTTTCTTTTTCAATTCTTTTTACCGTTAGAAGGTTGCCCTGACTATGAGGAGGGATTAGGCAAACTCGAGTTTTCTTTTACCCTGAGTTTGTTCCCGGCTGGGCGGGCGCTTAAGGGCTCTTGTGTTTTTTTTTTTTTTTGGGCGGTCTTTTTACGTAGGGTCCTGATGGGAGGTTTCCGTTAGTTCCGGAAGGGCGTTTACGTTTTTCGGTCTTTTTTCATGAGAAACTGCCGGAACCTCTAGGCAATTACGTTACCCTTGCCGTCCCCTTTGGCCTGTTGGACCCGGGTGTTTTCTGGGGTTTTGCTTTTTTTTTTTTCCGGCTTGACTTCTTCCTCGAGTTTGAGGGGCACCTCCTTTTTCGCGCTTTCCCCCCACGCTGGGGGCCCTGCGTTTCCCTGTCGGTCTTGGCGTCCTTCTCAGTGATCGCTCCAACCCCGTCCCCCTTTTCCTGGTGCTGAATTCCATGGAACCCTCTCCCTGATTTTCTGCCTTTTGGAAATCGATCGTTTTTCCTTGTCTTGTCCGTATGGTTTTTGTTCTTCATTCCTTTTTTTCTTGTGATGCAGTTCGGCCGTCTGGTGTCTTTGCACCCTCTTCTTGAATCAGACTTATACGCTTCGCCTTCCCCCCCGGTTGCTTCCTGTTCTTTTTTTTTTGTTTTCCTGCCACCCGGAAATTTTTAAATCCCCCCCCTTTGGAACTCTTTTGTGTGTTTTCCTGGTCTATGAGGCGCCGCAGACCGGCAGCGGGGTGTTTTTTACCTTTTGTGTCAGCCTGGGTACGCGTGGCGGTATTTTCTGCACATCCTCCCGTACTGGGCCCATTCTCCCTTTTTTGACCCGTAAATGGGCCGCTTCCCCCCGTTTTTTCCGGTGATGGAGTCTGATCGTTTTTCGCCAAACCCCGTTCCGTTCCCGATTCTCCGCGGATCCCTTCTTTATCCCTTTCCAAGGTCGGACTCTGGCGTCTTTCGATGAGCTGTGGGATCTGCCTTCCATCCTTTGGGGCCATCGGGGTTGTTTTTGCGCTCTTTTCCCCCCCTTTTTTTGCGTTTTTTGGGCGAAAACGTTCTCAGAGGCGTCTCCCCGGGCCGCCCAGTCCGGTAATCGGTGACACCCAAATTATTTTTTCCCTTTGTTTGGTTCACGATTCTTCCCCTCCGTATTCACGAACCTCTTTTTTTTCCAAGGGTGGTGCTTCTTTGTGGACCCTTCCTCCTTTTATGCTTGGACCCGCCCGCGTTCGGATTTCTTTTTCTTTTCTGGCAGCTTTTTTTTCGTATGTATTGGCATGCAGGTCCGTGGTTTCCTTGGTGGGTGCCCCCCGAGGTTGGTCCCTCATCAAACAAGTCCTTCCCTGCTGTCTCCCCCCGAGGCTTCTCGTTTTTTTGGCAATTTCGCTGCCTTCTCACTTTGTTTTTTTTTTTTGTTCCGGTCTGTTGTGGGTCCCGCTGGTTCTGTGCAGTCCCGGTTTTCTCTGCCTTTGGTTTTGTCCTGTTTTCCAACTTGCACCCCTGTTTGACCTCCAGCCCGCCCCACAGATTTATTTTCTAGAACACGTTTTTTTTCACACTCTTCCCCACCCACGTCGAACGGAAGAGAAACGCCCTTACTGACTCCACGTGTTCCACCCTTAAGATCTTGCGATGCACCTTGTTGGTAAAACCCCCTTTTCTGACTTCCTGTAATTCCCTCGGTCACTTGCGTCACCCCTTTGTAAATCCTGTTATCTAGCAACACCACAGCGGGATGTGCCCGTCACAGGTAAGGGTCGGGTCCCCACTTTGATTCTTATTGACATTCTAAAATCCCTTGTCACCGCGTACCCTGGATCCGGGGGCTTACCTTTTATGAGTCCTTTTTCCCTTTTTTGGCTGGGTACCGTTTCCATTGTTCGAGTTTTTTTTCCACGACTGGTCGGTTTATGAAGTGCCCTTCCCTAGCACTTTCCTTTACAAACCCAGGGTGATTCTTCTTTTTTTTTTTTTTTTGACCCCCCCCCCCAAAGGGCCATTTCAGCGCTGGCGACCTTTGATCCTTTTGCAGCTACGGCGTTTCTTTTCTTAGGATTTCCAAAACACCCCCCTGACCTTTGGCCGGGAACACAAGGATGACCCGTTTCATTCTCCCGCTTGGGTGGTTACTCATGGTACCTCCATTTGTTATTTATCGAGGTCTCCATGTTTTCCTCTTTTTCACCTTCCTCCTTCTCGACTGGGGAGTGCTCGTGGTCATTTTTTTGAGGCGGATCCATCTGCATACTCTCCTTTTATCGTTAGCGCCCTTTTCCCCCTTCTACCATGAGGCGTCGCTTCCCCCCGCCTGAAGAGCCTTCCTTTAAATTTATGGCCTGGCCTCGCGGACAGTCCGGGGACCCCCCCCCCCTCCCCTGTGTCCCTCGACGGTCTCATAGGCGGGAACTTGGCATCGTCCCCTAGTCGTCCCGGGGACGTTTTCCTTGATCGGCGATGTCCCTAGATCAGTTTTCTTTTTTAGGTCCTGCTGCCTTCCCAGTTCCCTTTACTCCCTTATCTTTAAAGATACTTCAGGGTACAAGACTACCCCCGGCGGTCGTCATAAGGACCCCCCCTTGGGCGCCTAGCCCTCTGAGCTGGTGGGAAACGGTTCCCTTGCCGTTCCCCTCTTTTTTTCTTTTTTTCATTCTGGCCCCCCTTTTGACCCCTGGCGGAAAACTTTTCCGTTCCGGTCCCATTTGCTCCTTTCTTGAAAGCGACGTTGGGGTCGGGACAACTGCCCTGTAGGCTTACCAGCCGTACTCCACCTGTTTGGCTTTCTTCCTTCCACCCTAGATTGAGAATCGGCCCTTTTCCCGAACCCGCGGCTCTGTAGGTATCTCCTTTCCCGATTTCCGGGTGTTTGCTACTAGGTGACCGCGGTTGGCGCGCCTTTCCATGACTTTATTGGTCACGCCCTCCGGTTGTGTTGTGACCCCACACCCAGCGCCCTTTCCAGAGTCTATTAGTAGGGGGGCTTTCCCTTTCCCCGGAGTTTCCCCAGCTCTCCTGCGTTGACCCACCACCCCGTGCGACTCGTCAGGGTCGCCCTGTTTTCGTTTTCGTGCATCCTGACGGCGGCGCGCCCTTTGCTGTTGTCTGCGGCTAGCTCGGGTTGATCACTCTTTCAGGGTCACTTTTTGGTTTTTTTTTCACTGGCGTCTGCTCCCTTGCTGTTCTCTGTCCTCCCGATGGCTCGGGCCATCTGTGAAACGGGCCGACCTTCCCTTTGTTCGTTGGCCGTGGGGCCCGGGGGCTGACCTCACCGTTTGGCCGGGGTCCTGTTTTCTCGCGGATACGTTCCTTCCTTTTTCCCCTATGTGCCGTTTGGCGTCGTGTCTGTTTGATTACCAACGTTGTTCACACTCCCGGTATTGTTTTTTTGTGGACATAAAGCGTACCCCGGCCGGGTCCCTTGGCCGTAGGTCCTGTCGCTGGGCGGTCCCTCACCCGTTTCTTTGTGACCTTCTGTGGTTCTCTCCTCCCCCCTGCGACCTTCTTGTTCTTAGCCGTTCTTCTGGGGAAACGGACGGTTTTGAGCCTGTCCCTCACGGGCTCGGCCTGGCCTCTTTTTCCCTTCGGGCCAGTCGGAGGCCTAGGAAAGGTAGTGAGCTTCCCTTTCACACCCTCCTTTTCATTCTGTTCCGTCGTCGGATTTTTCTCTTTGGTTAGACGGTTGTAGTTGGATCAATGTATTCTCGCGACTCACCTTTTTTTCTGGTATAGCCCTGTAGTTCGCGTTTTTCACGCTTCTCTTCTCTTCCGGTGTTTGTGGAGTCGGTCTTTTGAATTCGCCCGAGACTCCTTCCGGGGCGATCCGAAGTTTTGCTTAGTGGCCTTTCGTGACTCGTCGCCGTTGGCAATTAGTCAACCAAAGTCGCCTTGCCGCACGGACGGGTCTTGCTTTTGAAGTAAAGACAGACGAACCTTCGATGGCCGCATTCCTTCCCCTTTTTTCCACCCCCCTTTTCGTTCAAGGAGCTATTTATTCCCCTTCCGCCCTTTTTCTTTAGCAGACCGTAGCGGAGGCTGACTGAATCGGACGGTTCAGCTCGGTTTTCGGTCCCTCCCCCCCCCTTAGTGAGACGGAGCAGAAGGTCCTTGTTGTCAACCCGCGCCCTTTCCTTTTTCCCGTTTTTCACAAGGCGGAACCGCAGCGTTTGTGTCAACCGCCCTTTCCCAGACCGAAACCGGCCCCCCCCCATTCTCCCCCGGTCCTTCAAGCATGTAAACAGGCCACCGGTGAGTCCAGCGGCTGCGTTTTTTCAAGAGGGGGCCGAGGCCTTCATGGCCGCGCCGATTCTTTTTTTCCCACGGAGATCCAACGGCCCCTGCCAGTGGACCCCCAACCCCCCCTGAGACAGTCGCTAACCCCCCCCCCTTTCTACCTTTAGAGGATACCGCGGACTGAACTGCAGAGGAGAGTATGGTCCCTTCCTTCGACCCCTCCCCATGTCGAGGGGTTCTGCCCCAGGGGGATACACGTTCCAGATTTGACCAGTTTTCTCCTTCCCTTCCCAATTGACCCACAGACTCCTCACTATCTTCCTCTTTTTTCACCCCCTTTCTTTTGGTCCTGAGTTTGACGGACCAGCCTTTTTCAGCGACCCCTACCCCCCTTGAGACCGTCTGTCGCCGGTCTCCCCCTTTTCCCCGCCAGTTCTGAGCGGCCTGAGCGGGCTCTGAGCCCTTTTTTGAGCACGCCGATCGTCTCTTTTTTTTTTTCCTCAGGAGACGCGGGGCCGCGTGTGAAACGTAAAAGTGGCACTTTTTCCCCTCCCCAAATGTGCTAACGGGAGGCTGCCGTCAGGCCGTTTACGATATGCAACTTGCGGCGTTCCAGTGTTCAGGCAGGCGGACACCCCTTTTTGGTTGGGATTATGTGTGCCGTTCGCGGGAGACGTTCGGTTTGAGTCGGTTCCCATCCCCTCGTCTGTTGGCCAGTTTCCCGGCGTCAGGCGTCCCGGTTTCTTTCGCATTCTCAGGTTGCCCACTGATTTTTTCGTTCCTGTTTTCATCCGAGCTGATCTGAAGAAGCCCGGCGGCGCGTTATGATACTGACATGGACCTAGAGTCTCCCCTACCCCATCGTCTATTGAATTTTGTAGTGAGATTTGCCCTCGGACTGGGATTAGAATCGACCTCCTTATGTGGTACCTTCCCACTTTTTTGAGATGGTCCCTTCTTGCGGACTCTACCTGTTCTCTTTTTGTCAATCTTTTCCGATGCTCTCGACGGTGTCTCCTCCTTTGCCGGACGACAACCCCTTTGCTCCTAATCAACATGGGGAGAACATATCTTTCCCCGCTTTCTTCTTTTTTTTTGAAGTTTTCCTTTTGGAGTTCCTGTTTTTTTTGGTGTGTGTGGTTCCTTCTTCTGGACCGTTCGGAATCGATGATTCCCGTTTATCCGTGACCTTGTTTTTTTGAAGTCTTTTCGAGGTGTTTTCTTTTTTGGTTATCCCTTCCCCCCTGCTCTATGGGGACTGTGAAACCCTCTGGCCCCTGGTCTCTGTAAATTTGTAGCCCCTCGTGTGCCGGCCCTTCTTTCCTGGGACCCCGGGGAAGACCCCCTTCCCGGTTCCTCTCTCTCTCCTGAGATTTCTTCTTTTGGATTTGAGGAGAATGCAAAACGTCCCGTCGTCCTCTTTCTTTCCCGCGGTCCAGCGGACAGCCCCTCTTTTCCTGCGTTTTCATTCGTCAGATGTCCTTCGTCGTGTTACCTCCCTGTTTTCAGGAATAGCGAGTGATCTGCTCTTTTCCTCGGAGTTTGTAACTTTTTCGACTTTTTTTTTTCTCGAGGTTATTCTTCCTCAGCCTGATCTTGGATTTGCCTGTCGTCCCCGTTTTTCTTTTTTAGTTAAAAAGTGTTCCCTGAAACCTTTTTTTTTTCCCTTCCTGCGATTTTCCCTGATACATTGCGCGCTCCCTCATCCCGTGATAAATTCGCTTCAGGGGTCCCTGGAAGATGTATCTTGTGAGATAAGGACGGTTGTTTTTTATGGCTACTTTCGTTCTCTGTACACCTTTCCCCTGTGGAATGATTGTCGACGCCTCGAAGAGTTTTTTGCCGCCACCCACGTTTCCCCATAGGTGTTACCTTGCAGTTTCCAGCTGGTCATGTCAACCGCCCCCACCACTTTTCCCTTATTAGGAGCTTACTTCCGCGTCTTTTAGCCGTGATTTTTTTTTTCCGTCGGCTCCCCGGCGGTTTTTTCTCGGTGGAGACCCTCTCCCCGCCCCCTGAGGAATTCCCAAGGGGGTGCCTCTCCTTTGGAAAATGCCGATGGCCTGCTTCATCGAATGCTTCTGATTCCGCCGTGTTTAGGGGTCGGCTGGCTCGGTCGCGTTTCGTTGTTGTTTTCGAGCCTTCTCTCACCCTCCAACGGCGCAAAGGGCGTTGTGCGGGTGCCGGTTTTTTTCCTACTTTAGCTTCCCCCCGGCCTTATGCGTCCTCAGTGTACTAATGGCCCCCTCTTCCCAGCCCTTTTTTGCTCACCCAGAGGAACTGTCGCACCCTCTGTACCTTTTTTTTGCGTGATCTCAATCCTTTTACCCCAGATCTTTCCGGTTTTCCCGCCCAGAAGTTGGCATCCTGACCTGGCACAGTCGCGTCTCGAGCTTGGTAGAGACTTCTTTTACTCAAGTTGCTGACCACTCGGGTACCAGCAGTCTTCAGCGCCTCGAAATACTTCTACTACCTGACCCTTCCCCACTCGGGATTTTTTTGACCCTTTTATTCTTCCCCTGGAGTGCCTGTGACTTTTGTGTTTTCGATAATGGGCCTAGTTTTGCCCGCCCTCTTTTTGCTTCGGCGCACCTTGCAGTGCCTGATTTCATGATTTCTCTTCCCGGTTGTGACAGGCGCTTTAGACCGGAGCGACACCTTCAGCATAGGCTCCCCATTCCCCCCCCCTACTTTTTTTTGGCCCCCCGGGACCTTGTTCAACCGGAGAACGTACGAGGACCGGCGCTTGAATTTTAGAATGATCCACGCCTTCTTTCGCCCCCCCCTATCAGACTCCGATGTCCCCCCCCTACGAAGAATGAATGCACCACCCAACCCCATCGCCTGTTTTGTTTTTGGTGGAGTTCCCCTGCAAGTTTTACCGGCCTGCGAAGCGGTTCGGTTACGGCAAAACCTCAACACAGCGTTTCGGTCTGTTACCCTTCGTCTTGCTAAAGTTCCTGGCCAGGGGCAGGCCCTGCTCGCGTGGAGCTCCAGTTTCCTGCCCGTCTTAAGTGCCGGGCGTGACGCTTCCCAGCTCCGGAACCGTTATCCCGCTCTCGTTCAACCATACCCCACTTGCCCCAGTTCCATCGGAGTGTCTAAGTCCACCCCGTTCAAAAGCGGCTTCAGTACCTCTTGCCGGCCGCCCATACAAAAGAAGGCTGAAGTACGGAGCCCATCTGATTTATTGGCAAGTGATGGCGGTCGCAGCGGCTTTGTGGAACCCGTCCCCCCAAGCTTCAACGATTCCTCAAGTCCCGTCCCCTTATTCATCCCCTTTGTTAAGCGGCAGTTTCTGCCGGTTAGGAGGAGCCCGGCACCCCGCCCTACCCCGACAAATTCCCCCCCGAAACGTTCCAGCATCCCCCAGTTAGTCTTTAAGAGAATACCAAACCCAATCCCCATCTCTCCTTTTGTAACAATCGTTGTGTTGGTTGTCCTATTGAGTTGGTCGAGTAAACCTATTAACGGGCGGCCCATGGGATGGCTCTATGGCCCACCCCACGTGGGTCTCTCCGAGGTTTCCTGGGGACCCTCTTAGGGGGGTGCCGTGGAGGGGGGTGAGGGAGGTTGCCGACGAAAGAGCACCAATTGTTCCCTGAGAAGGTTCCCCTTTTCCTTGGGTTGGGTTGCGGGTAAGGACCGCTCTTGGAGTTTACATTTTCTTTCGCGGGCCCCTTTTTTCCCTGAACTTGTTCTGCGATCATCCTTCACCCCAAGTTCCCGTGGCGGATTCGGTTTGCTCGTGTACCTTAATTCGCCTTTTTTGCTCTAACCAAGCCTGGCGGTGTCCGGGACACGGCTTTTATTTTGATTTTTCCCCTGTTTCCGTTCTTTCGCGGTTGGCAGTCAAATAGGTTTTTTTGTCCTTTTCTACTTTTTTTTTTTCTGGCGCGGCCGTGGATGTGACCCGTTTCAATTTCGCTTTTTGGATAGTCTATTTTTCACGGCCTGGACTTGAGACTCCCTGTTTAAACGCCTCCGGCGCGTGAATTGTCCTGCCGGCCCGTTAGTAGGCCGGCCTGATTGCCTTCCTGCGTTGGTCCAGAGTGTGACTTTTCTTGGAGCTCTTTCCGTGGCTGTGTGCGGATAAGTGAGCTGTTCCCTTCTTTTGGTTGGGGGGCGGTTCTCCCCCCTTTTTTTGGTGATGTGTTGAAGGCGGGGCGGTCGTGTTTGGTTGTCTTGGGCTCGTTTTTCTCCAAAACTGGTCGTCCGGTGTCCTCCTGACCTTTCGGGGCCGCCGGGTTTGGCCCCCCCGGCACGGGCTGGGGGCGTTGACTGCTGTCTTTTTTCGTTCTATGGGAGCGTGGAACCCGTGATCTCTACACCGCTTGCTGCAGGCTTCGCTCCGCGTTTGTTGCACTTGCTTCCTTTTTATTTCGTCACCCAGATCTTCGTTCCTTTCCCCCTTTCCCTCCCCCCCCCGAGGCGAGTTCATTTCCTGATTTTCGTTGTATCTGGGCGATCATTTTAGGATTCGGAGCGTTCGCTGCTGGGGCCGCTGTTTGCCGCTTCCCACTCCTTTCCCCTTCGTTTTGACCCCTCTTTCCGATCCCGCTCAGTGCGGGGTTTTCCTTCTGGGGGTTGCCCTTTGTGCGGGACGCCGTCACAGGCACCTGTCCAGGATCTTTTGTTTGTTGAGCGGCGGAGAGTCGTTCCTCCCTCCGGCGTTTGCGGTGGGCGGACTGGTTTTGAGGCTTTCTTTTGAGTTTTATGTCACTCCTTTAGTATCCCATCTTAGGGTCAAAGTGACATCACTATAGAACCATCCCCTGGCCCTTTTTTTCCCGGAGCGGTCTGGGTTGACTTTGGTCCCCAACCCCGTTAATGTTGGTTTTACGGGGTACAATAGCACCTAAACTACTGATATCCCCTGCAGCGTATCTTACATCGTCCGGGAATAATTATTGGTCCTGGGGTCTTCTTGACCCGTGACCTTTGCTTTGATTTTTGGCCAAGTTATTATCGGCAAGCTGCGCGCCGGTCGGACAGCTTCCACACCTGATAGAGGGACTGCAAGGCCTTTCTAGGCCTTCCTTTTCGCCGTCACCTGTCTCCCCCAGGGGTGTGGCCGGTTTGGGCACAATGCCTCCTTCGGCCAAGTTGTACTTTTTCACTAAGTCATCCTTTTGCTGCGGTCGTTGCAGCATGCTTGATTTTGGCCCTCAATCTTCCCCCCTTTCTGTTTGTCCCTGGTCTGTTTTGATACTCAGGTAGTTTGTCCCCCCCCTTGAGGAAGATAAACCATGCGGTTGTTCCATCTTTCTCGGGAACTTTCCCCCCTGCCTGTGAATTTGAGACACGGATGCAGTGAACGATGGTTTTCGAGGGCGGGTCATTCCCATCTTGGGCGTAATATTGACCTTTCTTCTGTTCAGATGTGAACTTTTTGCACCCCCCCCCCTGCTGCCAGGTCTCCCCCCCCCGATGCTTGCTTTCCTCCTCCCTTACACCCCTCTCGACAAGTAGGAGTTCACCCAGACGCCTGGCTCTCTGGACAACCCCGCGTCCCCCGACCCGCCGCCATTGAGCGCCGGGCTTTCCTACCCCCCCCCCGTTTTGAGGACATTCCCCGCGCGTCCCCACATTGAAACACTCGCTTACTTGTTCGTGTACTTCGTCCCCCCACCCCTAGGCAACCTGAGCGGGCAGGTTCGTTTCTTTTTAGTCTCTTGCCCCCTCTCCCCCTTTAACCGGCAGAGTAAACTTATTTCGTTTGGTTCGGTCTGGGCGTAGGCTTTGGGGTGATTTTTCCGGTTTGTCCGACCTCAGCTTTAACAACTCTTTGCTTTTCTCATGTGCGCTTGAAGAGCCTAGTCCCTTTTTTTTTTTAACCTCCCGGGGGATCGGAGCTGGGCCTTGATTCAAACAAAAAGGCCATCCCCCCCTGCAAGGAAGGGCTTTTTTCCCAATTTACCATTCGTGTTTGCTGCGTTGTGAACGTAGGCCCTTACCGGACACCCCCATTTGTCAAGGGCCCTTCCCCTTTCTGACCACCTTTGAGACCCCTTTGGAGGACTACTTTATGCTTTGTCAAGGTCACCTTGATGTGGTGATTTCTCTTGTTTTTTCCCTTTCGGATTTCTTCCCTCCCGTGGATTGGTCCGGCTGGCGGCGGACATTGCCTCCTCTCCCCTTTTTTATCGCGTTCGCTCTTCCACTCTGTCTTCACCCTCTTTCTTTGTCCCCACCATTTTTCTACGACTTCCTGCATGCGCACAGTTTTGAAAGGTCTCTCCGGGTGCCCGTCGCCTGTTGGATCGAAACTTCTCCATATCCTCCATTCGCCCCCCGTTCTCTCGGGGCCTTTTTGAACGATAGTCACCTCGCCTTTGGCTCTTTATCATGCCGGCGATGGCTCTTTTCTGACTTTTCATTTTTGCATCTTGCCTTTCCCAGATGTTCCCTGCGGCACTTCGTGTCCAATTTTGATCCGTTCACGTCCCCCTACGTCCGGCCCTTTCTCCCGAGATTTACTCTAACTGCCCTCCCTATTACCTGCTTTTTCCACCCTGTTTCGACCTCCCCTTTTACAGTTAGGTTGCTTTTTTTCGAGTCCCACCTTGAAGCCGGAGGGCGTCACCTTGGACGGAAATGTCCTCCTTAGCGCCTCTTGGTCGGGTTCCCAAGTTTTCCGTTTACATTTTGGCCCATCCGACTCATCGACTCCTGACCCAGTTCTCGCGTTTCCCGCGCCGCTACGCCCAAGGCTTATTTCCTCAGCTTTTTTTTTGACTACGCGATTGCGGGGGGAATCGGGGCGCTTCACTGGCGCTCTTTTCCTTCCGCTTTATATTTGCCTTGCCCTCTTTCATCAGTGAACACCTTCCTTCTGTTAACTTGGGGTTTTCAAAATTCCCGAAGTTCTTTATACTTCCAGGTAAACGACTCCCCCCGTGCTCCCTTCTGCCATTTTCGACGTTGACTTTAGAGGCGGAATACCAGCGAGCGAGGAGTTGATTTCACGGCTGGCTGTCTCTTCCTTCGAGGTCGATTCCTTGTGAAGACGTTTTTTCCGGTCCTTGGAATTTTTTTTTGTGTTGGCTGGCCTCCCTTCCTTCTTGATTTATGATCCGCACTTGTTACGAGGCTCATTCGCGGTTCGGTCGGCTAGCCCGTCTTGGGATTCCCCGTTCAGCTGCCATCCACGTGGTTTTGCCTTGTCTCGATCTTGGATCCCTTTTTTTTTCGGTTGCCTGCTTTTTTTCGGCCGGGGGTCGGATGTGCAGTTCCAACGAGTTCCCAGCCCCTTTCCTTTTTGGCTTTTATTCCGGGTTGTTCTGCCGCGGACCGGTTTTTTCTTATTTTTTCGGGGGTGCTTGTTTTTTTTTTTTCAATTGGACTCTTCCCTTCCCTTGCGGTTGCCTTTCGAATGCCCTTTCTCCACCCGGGTTTTTGTCCGAAATTCCTCTCCTGGCCCTTCCTTTTTGGCGGGGTCGGCCGGGCCTGACTGCCTTTTTTTTTCTCCCTCGTTTTAGCGTCCCATTTTTTTTCTGTGTTTTGTTTCGGTCAATTTTTTTCGACGGTCTCCCTTCCCTACTCTGCCCCTTGTTTCCGGTTTCCACAGTTGGAGTTCGGGCTACCTGTCTTTCCTTTTTTTTTTTGTTGTTTGAGATCCGGTGTGAAGTCCCTCTCCTCCTCACGGCGCTACGTCCCCTGGCGTGGAGTTTTTCCCCCTTGCAG
>Ga0179593_1282704_pt1 | contig 20553 bp, 29 predicted proteins | sample CZODoug2_1_08_16_FD_185931 | JGI IMG/M metagenome (GOLD analysis project Ga0179593, IMG submission 185931) | Vadose zone soil fungal communities from Angelo Coast Range Reserve, California, USA - CZODoug2_1_08_16fungal (PacBio error correction) | ecosystem: Environmental > Terrestrial > Soil >... | reverse complement strand
GACCCCCTGCTGTCAGACCTTACCCAAGCGCACTTTCTTCTCCATAAGTCTTTTCCACCCGTTTTTCTCTTATTTTCGAATGTTTTTTTGTGCTCAACCTCCGGACTCAGCGGGCCCTTTTTCGACCGTTGATTCTCACCTCCTTTTGTAGTTTTTTTGAGTCCTCAGTTTCTTTTGAACCAGGCTTTCCTCTTTACCAAACTTCATTTCCTTTTTTTTAATAGGCTGCTCGGATCTATTTCAAACATACCTTTCCAGAGGTGGACCCATTTCTTCATACGATTTCTGCCGTAATTCAGAGATCTAGATTGACTTCCCAGATTCTCCGGTAAGGGTCGCTTTCCAGCAGCTTTACGTTCGAGTTTTTAGAGTTTCCTTAGTGTGAGTTCGGTGTTCTTCTTTTGGCATGCTTAATCGCACAACTCGCTTCCGTTCCTTTGAAGATGATTTAAAGGGGAAGGATTTTGTTTGAGAGTAACTGGTTCTTACCCATCCAGTTCCCTCCGGTGACAATTTCTAGCTAGCCCCTGCAGATCCATTATCTATCGTTCTGCGGTGAACCCCCCCGGTCGACCTCGCAATTTTTCCGGCCTTGACTATGGTTTTTTCCCCTTTTTACTTTTATTTTCGCCACCCATGCGTATTGACTTGCCGATGAACCTTGCCCCGCATTCCTTCTATCTACGTTTTCTTGTCCTCTCTCATAGCGACTACCTACTCGTCACTCCTGCTTTCAAGTCGTCTCCTTCCTTCTGCTTTCCGCTTTCCCTCTGCGAGACTCGCACGTGCAAAAATTCTCTCCCTTCATATCCTCCCCACCACTGTTCCGTAGAGTACTCTGTGTCAGTGACTTCCCGCCTATCCCTCTTGCACTCCCTCCCTTGCAGTAATACATGCTTTCGCTTTTCCTGCCTTGACCCTTTTGTCAAATCGTTCTCGACTGCCTCTACTATCCCTTGCCAGGCCCCTTCCACATTTTGGTCCTGGTTAACCAAGCAGTATGTGAGTAAGCCCCCCCTTTTTTTTCTTGATCCTTTGTATTTTCTTTTATCAAAGTGTATCCCCAACATTTGTGCCCGTCTTGGCAGCCGGGTTTTTCTGCCCCCCTCAATGCGCGACCTTCTTTTTAACCCCCTCTTTCTCCGCCGGACCTGTTTCTCTCCCACTGTTTGTTCTCGGGTCTATCGAGTACTTTGATCCCGTGCCCGTAACCAAACTTTTTCGGCTATCCATCCTACCACCCTTCTATTTAATGGGCATTTTGGTTTACTATTTTTTTCTCCACAACCAGCGTTTCTTTGTTCTTTTATTTTTTTTTTTGTACTTGACTTATTTTCTGATGCGAGGTAGTTACGTTACTCCGATTTTTTTTTTATTAAGACAAAGTACTGCTATCTTAATTTCTCGCCCCCATTTTGATTGTGGACTTTTGCCTGCCTTTTGTCTCGATAGTTCCTCATACTCTTCGGTGCTTAGTCCCCACGCCGATTTCAATTTGATGTCCGTCCCCCCTGGTTGTCTCCCCCTCTTTCCGGTTCACGCGGATGAAATTAAGGGGTTTTGCATTTAAAAGCTTCCGTAGGCGCCTTGTTCTGCGTGAGCCCGAGTGGAGTCCTCACTTGTCCCCATCTTGAATTTAGATTCCAGTTCTCCATCTGCTTTTCCCCCGGCAGTAGCCACCGGCAGGACTCTGATCTAAATGGCGATGTTTTTTGATTATCTTCCCCCGCCGGAGCTTCAGTTTGCGCTTTGCTGAGCGCCATGGGTTCTCAAGATTCTGCGCCTCCCGTTGGTCTTTCCCCGTCTTTATTTGAGGCGTATTACCTTGTGCGAGTTCTGGCGTCAGCCAGGCGCCCAGTTTTTACTCTTTTGCGTCTTTTTTTTTTCCAAGCTCCCCCGTTGCCGCATTCCATCGGGGGGTTATTTTATATATTATTTTTTTTTATAGCGCCTGTTCTTCTTCCCAATGTTTAGTTCTTCGCCCCCAGGCGTTTTATGCACTGCCTATGGGTCCTGGTTGCATTCGCCACTGTCCTTGTCTCCCACCGCTATTTGGCCTTTGTTTCGCAGTCCAAATTCGTTTTATTTTCCTCGTCTGTCCACACTCCTACAGGGATTTTAGAAGACCCTCGTCCCTTAACTTTAATTACCTTCCCCTCGTTACAACCCCCTGCCCCCCAAACATCTCCATAAGCGATTACTTTTATATTCTATGTTTATCCTTTCGATCTCCAATTTTTCTGCTATGCATCAAGGGGAAACTTCTTTCTGGTTCCTCTCGATTTTCCACAGGGATCCCTTTGCAATAGGACGAACTCATCCTTCTTTTTCTTTCCGCATCGTCAGAACCAAAGGAAGAAGAGGGTTCTTTCCCACGTCCGCGCGTTTCCTTTCTCTCTGGCATACAACCCCCTAGCTCTACCTTAACCGCTTACTGCGGAGAAGGTACTATGAGATCGACACCGTTTTCCCCTGATATTATCATTTGGTTTAGAGTTAATTTATGACCATCGCTTTCCCCCTCTGCTTTTGAAGCATGAGCCAACAGGTTTCCCGGCTTTTTTTCCTTTCCCACTTCAACCACTTTTGCGCGATTTTTCCGCTTACCCTACCAGTTTATCGCGTGATACGTGCTCCTCCCCCTGCGTTTTTTCGCCTATTTACATATTCCTTACCCATCGGGCAACCTTCCTGTGATGGTTTGACGAGCCTCCACCGGATGGCTTCCCTCATTTCTTTAGCCAGCTCCCTCTTTTTTTTATTTTTTCTCTTTTTTTTTTTCTTTCTTTTTTCTATCACCTTTCGCCGCCCCTTGCTTATGTTCGACCTTTCGCTGTTGGCTGTCGCTCGGAAAGTTTTTTTTTTCGTTGGGAAAATACTTGAAGGGATCCTCTTTTTCTTCAATGTGCCCCTTGATGCCCGACAGGTCGAAGACATCTTGGCGGCGTTTCTTTTGCCCTTTTGCCGCCCGTCCAACCCCGTAGAAACTCGGTAACCCTTCTTCTTTTTTTTTAGCCCATTCTCGCCCTTTTGTTTTCCCTGCGACCTTTTATGTTGTCATTGCATCTCTGCGGAGGTTCTTTAGTTTCCTACCTTCCCTCATCCCTTTTCTATTTTCAGAGCACCTGGTTTGAATCTTCCCCTTCGTGGTTCCTGCAGGGTCCTTGCTAATCCCTCTGTTTTCGGCCGTCCAACTCGGCTTGGCTTGCCGATTTTTCTCTCTCTAGTGAACTTTATTCCGAAATAGACCACTTTCCCCTTTCAAATCGTAGTTCACCCATCACCCCAAGACCTCTAGTTCTTTCGCCTTATGTTGTCTCTTTTTAGGAATCCGGTCTTTTTAATAGTTGAAACTTTTTCAAAAGCTCCCGCACAAAAATCCCCCAAGACTTTTTTAGCTTGTGCAGAAGGTCACACCTTTTTCGCTTCCAGGAACGTATTTTTTCCTCCCTGTGCCCTCGAGGTGTTGATCTTCCTGAGTCCCCTCGTGCTTTTTTTCTAGAACTTTCTTCTGTATCGACCGACCCCAATTTTCAGCTACATTCTCTTCGAAGAAGTTAAAATTTTTTAGTTTTGCGTCCAGTACCTACCGCAGCGACGTCCCCCTGTCAGACTCCCCCAGCACCCTGGGCGCACGTTTATTTTTGAGCTTGGTTCGTCGCTCATGAACGATTTAGCGACCCCCCTGCGGCCTTTTTTAAGTGCTTCCGTTTCTCCTCGGTTGTTGGTCTGTTTTTTTTTTTTGATTTCTACCGCCTCCGCCAAAACCCCAGTTTCTTTTCCAGTTCTTCTCGATTCCGGTTTTTTTTTCCTTTTCGCCTTGCTGTCTTTCCTGACTTCTGCAAAAATGTTCCCGGTGTTGCTGGTCTCGACTGAAAAACCCCCCCCCCCGACTCGCCTCCGTTTCGGAAACACTCGTTTGAAATTTTTCCTTCAGGTGCTGGTTCTGAATGAGGTTGACACCTCCTCTCTTTCCTATTTTGCGATTATACCCATTTAATCTTCTTTCGCGCTTGCTCTCAGTGACCTGATTTTTTTTTTCTCCCGCCCATCACGGGTCCCCTTTTCCCTGTATCTTGGTTTTTGTCCGTCTGACACTCCTCATCCTTTTCTTGTTCTGATTTTGTGTGTGCTTTTTTCCCCAAGGTTTTTTTGTTTTTTCAATTTCCAGGCCCCCTCTCCTGTTCTGACCACCTTGTAAAACTTCTCGGTTTGTATTTTCCTTATTTTTTTCTGTTTTCCCCCTTTGGTCCGTTTTTTCGCTTAATGGCTACATCTGCTGGGCGAATCGCCCCTTTTCTTGATGACCTCTACTACAAGCGCTCGACCGCGACCGATGTACGGCTTTTTCTCTTCCCCCCCATGGTACCAGTAAGAGTTTTCTTCGTCCGTGCCTTTTTGCCACACCCTTTTATCGCTTCCCCCTAGACGCGGTGCGAATGCCACAGTAAGTAGGCGATGTTGCCCCCCATATGTTATTGACGTTTTTTTTGTCCTGTTCTTATCCACTCCTCTGAACAGATCTATGTCTTTTTTCCCTTTCTTCTTTCCTCCCTCTTTTTGCGTCTTCCTTTTCGAGATGTCCATGTCCTCTAGCCGTGAATATTTTACATGTTTTCCTGCCTTAGCCCTGATTCCACACGTCCTTAACAGTCTTCCTTCAAGCCTATAGTTCGCTAAGTTCTTGGATATGACTGTGAGTCTTCCTTTTAGAGACGCCTTCTTATCGGCCCCCCTTTCCCTTTTGTTTGATTTCCTTTGTCTTCCTCTGCCGTTCAGTTCCTGTACCATTTTCTTATGGGTTCTACTTTATCGTCCCCCCCCCGGACCCCTTCCTCAGTCTTTTAGCCCTTGGTAGTAGCTTAATGGACGTTTTTTTTTTTTTTTGGTACCGGTTGACTTCTATCGGTTCTGTCCCTCTTTTCCGAGCTTTTCCCACAGCTCCCCGACCCTCCGTCCCGTGAACTTTTTCGAACGTTCCCATCCTTTCGTCCCGACCTGAATGGTTCGCTCCCCCTGTCAGTTCATCGACCCCCTCCCTCCACTTTTCTTCCCTGGTGGAGGGATTTAGTATACGGTCTCGTCGGTCAGCCCTTCTTGATGAAGCCTTCCCCCCACGCCCTTTACGGCTGAAAGATAACCCAAATTTCCTTTGCACTATTCATAGTTTTTTCCGATTCTTTGAGGGATGTCTTTCGTAATTTTTTCCGCATGTCTGACGCTGAGCGAAGTCTTCCTAGGACTTTCCCATTTGCGTGTTCTCGGGCCGACCACCGTCTCTCCCCCCCCCTGCAATAAGCTTTTGCGTTTACTTCACCTTCTGGTCCTTCCGCCCAACCTCGTATCTTGTACAACGGAGCTTTCCGACTCGCCGAAAAATTGATATTTCCTCCCTCATACGAGCAGCCAATTAGACCTCTTTTCTTCAAATGCACGCCCTCAGCATAGGGTTAAACCTTCGTAGATTTTGCTGCTTACTTCGTAAGAAACCTTCACTCGCGTCTATGTTCCCTAGGTCGGTCAGCCTTTACGACCCCCCCTTCTTTCGATTCCGACTATTTTATCGTTTAGTCAGTTCTTAACGATTCGTCCCTCGATTTTCCCCCCCTTGTCTTTTTTCAGCTCGCACCCCCCACCTTTTGTTCCCCCTCCCTTTCAGTCATAAACTGAGCCCCAGCGAAGGCACAGTCGCTTTTTTTTTGACACCTCCCGATCCATCCCCCTTTTTCCCGCTAACATAGCTCTTAAATACGCCTCCCTCCCTCCATCCTCTTCATAACCCTGCACCCCTGCCTTTCCTTTGCACGTTTGCTTCTTGCCCGTCGAACTCTTCTTCCCCCCCCTTTTTCTTGTTCTTCCTCCTCCCTTGTTTTCGTTCCATTATTCTACTCTATCTTTTGGCCGCTCCTGACCCCCCTCCATCTTTTTCTTTTCCCAGCCCCAGCCGGCTGTCTACGTCCCCATCATGTTCAATCGTTTTTTGTCTCGTCCCCCAAGTCCACGGCCCTTCGACTTCCAGCTTGCCCTCATCATTCCGAACTCCCCCAGCCACTTCCCCGCCTGTGTATTTCCCTTCCCACAAACCCCTACGCCCTAGCTCTTGTAGCGTCCTCGTTTCCTGACCCCCCTGATTTTTTGTTATTCCACGTGTAACGCGCTTCCGCGCGTTTTATCGTAGGATTTTACGTCCCCCCTTTTCGGAACGCTGCACTCTTCGCTTTTCTTCAACACGTGGTCCACAAGGCAGGATTTTTCTCTTTCGTCGTTTTCTCCCCCATTCGTACTTCCCTCTTGAACATCACCCCAGCTTGCTGTTTCTGAAGGGAGCCACCCCTGGCCGCGAGACTTCCTCCCCTATCTCTCTGAACTAAGCTAGTATGATGGCTTTTTTTTTTTTGCTTGGCGCTTGTAACGCCTTGGGTCTGGCCTCAACTCCTCCCTCTCGTTGAAATTTCTCTCATTCCCCCCTTTCCTGAATCCTTTTTTGTCCGTCTCGCCCTGGTTTCACGTTTTATTTGGTTTACATGCGAAAGAGCCCTCCTATTGTCCTCCTCCTGAGTTTTTCCGAATGTACAATTTTTACTCCTGTGGGAGTCTTTGTTCCTTTTCGTCGCATGTCTTCAGCTGTCGCTTCTTCATGAATTTTCTCGAATGGTCTTCCCGCCTTCTCACTCTTACTCTCGTTCTCTACGCTTTCCCTTTTTTTCCCTAGTGCCTCTACTGGACTATGTTTCCCCCTTTATGCATACTTTCTTGGTTTGTCCTTCTGTCTTCTTTTCTCTAGTTCCTGTTCTTCTCTATTCCGCCCCGCGACTCCACCCTTTTCTTTATTTCTCTCCTTGCCTGTGTTCAAGGTTACTCCTTCCTTTTTACCTGTTTCTTTTCTCTTTTGTTGTATAACCCGCCGTCGGTTCCTCCCGCGTTGCAATTGCATCTTCTTTCTTACCTGTCTTTTATGATCCCATTACCCCGGCTCGTCGATCCTTCCGGTGCGCCGACAATCAACACATGCTATACTTTTTTTTCTTTTTCTTCGTTCTTTCATATTCCTTCTGCCCGGCCGCCTTCTGATGGTACTTCGCCGTACCCCCGAGGTATTTCCTGCCCCGCAGATCCTTCCGCCCCCTTTTTCCCCCAAGCTCTACCCTTCACTTTTTTTTTCATTCACCCTCGCTACCTCCCCTCAAACAGTTTTCGAAACTTTTTTTTTTAATCTTGCTCTTAGGACACTTTTTCCTCCTTTACCTCCCGCGAGGTATGTAGACCCGGCACCTCCACCTTTTTTCGTCCTCGCTTCTTGTTGTCCCCCTCCGGTAGATTTCTCCCTTTCCCACCGCTCAAGTTTTCCGTTCCGACCCCCTATTTCGTCCTGCCTTGTTCATTTCACAATTTTTTCTTTCAACTGCACTAATTTCCCACTCCCTCTCTCTGAACGTGAAATACCCAATAATGTCCCTTTTTTTCCTTCTTATTGCTCCGGAAATTCACAAAACTTCACCCCGTCTTTTTTTTTGCGTAAGAGCCGAAACCTTTTATCAACCATATTCCCCTCAGTCTCTGACTGTTTTTTTCCGCGCCCTATATATTTTTTCTGACCTACACTTGGTAATCACCCCTTTTTTTTCTGTGCGCTTTGGTTTAGACATGCCTCTTTGCGTACCCCTCTCCTCACTTTTCTTCTTCCCTTTTTCTTCATAATTGTTTTGACTCGATTTGATTTTACCCTGAGAGTATTTCTTTCGTCTAGTTCCTTCTAGTAGGCTGTTCGACACCCTTTTCGGTCTCTTTTACCCCCCCTCTTCCGTGTCGTGATTTTTTTTCCCCTTCATCTCTCCTGTTTTGGGGTTTTTCGATGGGCTTTTCTAGTGGTGTTGTTTTCTTTTCCCTGCTTCCTTCTGCAGCTTTTCTTTTTTTTCTTTTCGCGTTGATTGTCCATTTCCTCGTTTCTTTTTTCCTTTCTTAGTTTACCCCTTTCCTTTGCAGCATCCCTTTTTTTCTTGGCCATCTTGTACCACTTCCCTTTGTCTGTGATTTTTAACTTCTCCATGACTCCTTCGGTCATGGAAGTGTCCCCCCCATCTCTTTTCACATTTTCTCCCCTCTTTTTCATCTTTTGATAGTGCGGTTGAAGCTAATTTCCCTTGTTTACTGAGATTTCCCCATTTCTCCTCTTCCCCCTTTCCTGACTATGGCGCCGTTTCACGCATTGACTCTCTGTCATCTTTTCTCCGTCTTGGAGGTTTTGCAGTAGCTCGCGACGACTTGTTCGCTTTTCCTCCGTTTTTGAGTTGCTCCAGTGTTTCGTCCGACCCATTTTCCCGTTAATCCCACAGACGGTGACTCTGTCTTATCACACTGGGGATGACTAGGTTGAAGACCTTTTTTTTCTTCCCTTTGAAATTTCTTCCTCCCCGTTATAGTGTTTTCTCCCAGTTTACAACTACATTTTTCACTCCGTTCCTACGCTCGCGTTTTTCGTTTACGCCCGTACCCCCGCGAAATTCTAGATGTTGGAGTTTTGTCCTTTTCCCACTGACCACTGTCTTTTCACTTCTGAGGTCTTCCCGACGTTATCACTCGTTGTTGAATCGCTGGTCCCCCACCCCCCCTTTCATCGAGATTCCCACGGTAAAAGCTCTTACCTGTCCCCGGCCCTCTCCCCCCCCAGTATCCGTCCCCCCTTTTTTTTCCTTCCTTGATTCCGGAGCGGGCATAGGCCCCCGTTCCCACCCCCGCGTATTTCCCGAAGTTGTTGAATTAATTGAGCTATCTAGTACGACAATTCAGTGCCCCCTTTCTCTCCCCCTTCCCGGTTGATCTCTAAACCTTACTCCCCGTCCCTCTCGATTCCCCTTCTCAGTAGGCCTTTGCCTCCCTACTTATCTTAGTCCCAAATTTACAGCCTTTCTGGTTCTCAGTTGATTTGGTCTCAGCATCTCCTTTCCGTTCTTTTTTCCCCTCTCGTCTTTTTTCCCCCTCCTATCTGACGTTTAACTCTACTAGACGTCTAAGGCCTTTCTCAAGTCGCCTCCTGTCTGACCTATTTCGCCACTTTCTCTTCCTCCTCCTTTGTCCTCTACGACTTTTTCTTTTCCTCCTCTCCACCGTATGGTTTTTTTTTCCTTTTGTATTTGGCGCCCCTGGTTTTCCGCCCCTTCCCCTACTTCCGTCCACCCCCCTTTGCTTGATATCGCCCCTGCTTGCGTTCCCCAGATTCTTCCTTTTTGTTGATACAGCCGACATTTACTGCCGCTCTTCTCGTGTCCTCCGAGTTGTTGATTTTTTGTTGTATTTCCTGCTTCCTTATCCTTTCCTCGTGTATACCACCTTGTTTCGCGCTCTACCCATATCTTTGTTCCCTCTGCTTTCCCCTCTTTTGTTTGCTTGCCGTTCCTGATGTGGCCCCTCTTCTCTTTTTTTCTCTATCGTCTTCTTGTACACTAGATTATTTCCGTTTTTTTTTCTGATGCCCGTCTTGTTTTCCCTCGTTGCGTGCGCTGTGTCCTGCTTCTTGAAAATTTTGCTTTACTTGGTCCCGTTCCCTCTCATTCCCTTTCTGTGCTTGTCTTACCTCCCTCCAGAATCGAGTATGCTATTCTTTTTTCTCAATCGAGTTTTTCGTGCATATCCTAGTTCGTGCTATCTTGCTTTCCTGTCAGTTCGGGTGCTGTATTTCTTTTGAATCCGAGTGCTCCTAGTGGCATTGTCCTGCGTTCAGTCTTTCTTAGTTAGTATCCTCTTTTTTCCTTCATTTGTTTTGCTGCCTGGTTGTCTCTCACCTCTATTGAGTGGATTCCCTTCCCGCGGTTTTCGCTGCTTTTCAGGTCCTACGTTCTTATCACTCTCCTCCACTTTTTCTCCTACGCGTCGTGTTCTCCCTTGATGGTTGGCCCTGTGGTCCGATCGCTGACTGTTCATCATCTGGTGTTTTCTTTTTCTTTTTTCCGCAGCTAAGGGGAGCGCAGTTTTTCCCCCCCGGCTCCGCAGTCGCACTCCGTTTACCTGGCCTTGTGAGTTTCATCTCTGTTTTCCTCGTGGCCGTTCCACTTGCCCTTTCCCTTCGTGTGTTTCCTTTCCCTGCCTTTTCGGATGACTCCTTGCCTTTATATTCCCCCTCAATTTTCCCTTTCCCTGGCCTCCCTGACTTTCCCTGTTTCGGTTCGATTGCGTGAATGGCATTTTTCTAAGACCTTTTTTCCCTCGAGTGTCCTGTCCGCCATATACCTCCAAGACCCTCGTCCTCGCGCCTTCCTTAGGTATGGATTCTCTTCCAGTTCGGGTTCACGCTGATCCCTTGTGCTTTTCATTGCAATTCTAACTGAAGTTCCAAAGCACTTTTTCTCCAGTGAGCCGATCTAACCGTTCTTTCTTCTCGATCTCTCCCTAATGGCTCTTTTGTTTCGGTTCTCCCATGCGTTACCTCATACAGGACTTTTCTGTACTCCCCCCCTTGTTGATCCCATTCTTGTTAACACGCTGTAGTGCCTTCCCGCTTCGTCGTCTCGAATAATTTTCTTACATGGTTTTATTGCACGCCCTCGGCCCCCTTCCCCTCATTCCTTCCTTACGACTTCCTGCATATTATTTCACATGCCATGTCTTCCTTTTCTGCTCTTTTTCCCGGATGACCCTTCCCTTTTACGTTCCGATCTGCTGACTTCCCCTGCCCCCCTTTGTTTAGTAAAACATCTCCTGATCCCTTTTCCTTTTATCCTTCCTTTTTTTTCTCATCCCTTACCTCCCTCTCCCTCTTTTTTTCCTCCCCTTTTCCACCCCGCAGTCCCCCCACGTTCCTTTCTCCGTTTTTGCCTGTGTCGGCTGCTTTACTTCTCCTAAACACTAGTTTCAATTTCCATCGCCACCTTTCCCACCATCACGCCCTAAATTTTTGTTACACTTGGCATCAGACTGATGTTTTGAGTTTTTCCCCTCAGATCCCCCCCTCGTTTCTTTTTTGCCTCCGATACCGCCCCCTCGTGACCTCCCCTTCCTGGTAAGTCTTCTTTGCGTTCTTTGTGACCTTCTTCATTTTTCGCTCCCATCCGAGTCGCCAAGTATCCTCCTTTTCTATACCGCCCCGTGGTAGGAGAAGGTACCGATTCCCTTTCCGTTCTTTTCGTCGATCCTACGTTTGCTTGTTCAAACTTCTTTTCCGGTAGATTCAATGCTCCATATCTTAAAGAGCTAATATTGCTCCCTTTGTGACTTAGTAATTTGCATTCCGTTATTTTTTTCGTCCCAATTCCCCGTGGTTCCCCGTTTTTGTTCCCCCCCCCCGGCTCTATTTTTGCATTCGTGTCCTGCTGACCCGTTTGGCTTTGCTCGGCTCACTTTTCCCCCCCTGCCATGTGTTTCTTTTTCTTGGTGCTGTTTCTCCTACCGTGGTGGCCCAAGTTTTGTTTTTTGATTTCTCCGAACGCGCTCTCTTCCTGCCCCCCTGTTCTTGGTTAGAGTAGCGCCTCCCCCTGGAACTAAACATCCGATTCTGTCCCTTCCCCTCCCCCCAACATCGCTTTTCCGGATGTGTCTATTCCCCCTTGGCAATCTTTTTTTCCAAGCCACTTTGGGAACCCAAATCTTCCCCACTCCCCTTACGAGTTTTTTCTCTTTCTTACACACACCCTAGACCTCTCTTACCTGTTACGGTTTTTCGCCTTTGGGACCTGTCTCTCTGAACTTGCGAAGTGCTAGTTGGTATACTCCCGAAATTTTTTGCCGCAGGCGCTCACAATTCTTCCGACGTTTTTGTCCTGAATCGATGGTCCGTCTTGTTCTTCCGCATAAACCTGGCTGCATTTCTTTTCCTCTTCCGTCTGACCTGAGACTTGTGCAGATTCGCCTCTGGTTCTTTTCAGAAGAGGGGCCTTGTTTCCCTGTCTTTATCTCCTTTCCTTCCTTTCCTTTTGTTGTTTATAGATTTCTCGCCTGAACCGCCTTTCCGACCCAGCTTGCTTTCCGTCATCGCCCCTCTCTCGAAAATGGCGCCCTTTTTTCACAACGCGAACAGCGGAGTTTCTTCTCCCCAACTTTTTCAGGATTTTCTTTCGTTGCGCGCTCGGCCCCCCCCCCCTTCGTGTCGCTATATGCTTCTTTCCTTTTGAGGTCTCTCTTTCCCTATTGTACTAAAGTCTCGTAACACTTCCTTTCTGTCATCTTAACTTTCCTCCCCTTTGTGGTGATTTTTTGTGCGGGCTTCCCCCATTCTTTCTTCCTTTTCCAATGCCACCCTTCTTTAGCCCGATTTAAATTGTCAAACTGTGTAGAAAATCGCAAGTTTTTTAGTAATTTTTAGCATCCCCCCCTTTCAGCCGGCTTCGGTCGCTCTCTCTGGCTGCCCCTCCAACTTTTGGACCAATTCGTCCCCCGCGTACCACCCTTCCCGATTGTCCCCTGGTCCGTCCACCGCATCATCTTTCTGTTTGGAAGGCCCACGCGACGAAATTTCTTTGCACCAGTACATCGAGTTGGGCACACCGTTTTCTTTCGGTTTTTTTCAATCGACCGGACCGTCTTTTCTTGAATTCACTTTCTAAGCCGTTATGAAGAGGGACGCTCTCTGGACCTTTCCTTCGGTCAAGCTTTTGAAAGACGGGAGTCCCCCTTTTCTTTTGCTCGAATCCACTCCCCCTCTTTCAACCCGTTCTTCATATCGGTTCTTTTCGGGCGTTTGCTACTCTTTGACCGGACTTTCTAAACATGACTTCCCTGGTCCATCGAGGTGAAGATATTGTCCCCCTCTTTTCACTTGCAGTTGCAAGCGTCTGAGTATGAGTGTGTAACTTCTCCCTCGTCCAACCCCCTGCTCCCCGATCGTAGCCTCCTAGGGCCGCTTACCACTATCTCCTTTGCCCTCAGGGCAAAGGTTTCTGACGGTTATTTTATCTCTGGCAGATGTCCCCCACCCAGCTTACCCAATACCTGACCTTACCTTTGCGACGTTTTTTCTCCCCTGCTGGAACTTCTCTGCTAAGTGGCTCGTCTCCCCCCTCCTTTAGTTTCATCGCCGCCTTCGCCCTCTTTTCCTTTTTTTTTTTCGGCGGTTATCAACGTAGTGTCCCTTCCCTTCTGTACGCCTTTTAGTCTCTCCCCACACTACTTGCCCTTTTCATTCATCCAGGCCCTTCCTTTCTATACCCCCAGTCCCCCCCTCTCTGTCTGTTTTCTTGTGGATTCCTTGCAGTTTTTTCCCACCTTCCGCCCTCCGACCGTCTTAGGCGCCGGAGTTATTTTCAGCCTCCCTCTTTTGTCCCCATCCTCGGCCATCTTTCCACTTTACTTGCGCCTGCGTCGCTCCCACATCCGGCACACATTATTTTTGCGACCTATCCTTCAACCTTTCGCCTGTCCTATGGGGTCGGTTCCTTCCAATGCCCACACTCCTGCTTTAGTTCCAATTTCTGTCTGAGCGTTTTGCTTTATCTTGTCGTCGCTCCTGCTGTTCGTTCCCGATTCCGAGAATTTTTACCAGTTTCCCGACCTTAAAACCTCCGAGCTGAAAATCATAGCGCGCTATCCTTCCTAGGGCCTTCGCAGCTTTTCTTAGCTGTTTTCCCCCGTCAGAGGAAACTTTTGCCGTTCCATAGACCTGACTCCAGACTACTCCTGTGGCACCTTCCTTGTTTCCTCGCGTCCTGGTCGTTTTGTCCCCTCATCGGCTTTCTCACATTTCTTGAATTCTCTTGCCACCGCTTTCCCTTCATAGTCTTTTCTTTCCCGTTCCCGGGCCCTTGACCCGCTTTTTCCCTTTCCTGTCGCCTCACCCCCGTTTGGGGAATCCTCTTCCTCTTGCTACACTCCATCGAAGACTTGCAGCTCCGCCCCCACTTGGTGCCCTTTTTGTATTCACCCCCATCTTGCAAACCCCAAGTCTCCCTCCCTTTATGTCGTTCTTTTTCCCTTTCAAAAGTGAGGGACGTCTTTTTAATTAAGCCTTCCCCTCTCCAAAACCCCACTGTTGCTTCCGCCGCACTCGGTCTTCTTTCCTGTGGGGACCACAACCTTCTTGTGCCATTTTTTTCGCGTCCGGTCAGCCGCGACACCGTCCTGAGGTTGCACTAGAATCGTTTGCAACCATATACCCCCCCTTTTGATTTTTTTTACACCCTTTTGGGCCCCCCCCAATTTCCTTGCTTCGCCAGGACCTGCATTTTAATTGCGCATAGGTTACGTTCGATCGTTTAAAGACTATCCTCTTAGATTTCGCCTTCTAGCTCGAACCCTCCTTTGTCTAAATGTCTGGGCGTTTTGCCCAAGCTGATGTTTGCAAATCTCTCTTCCCGCTGTCAATTTGGCTTTGGGGGTTTGAGATTTTCTTGTCTATTCATACGATCACGCGTTTAAGTGGACGCTTTTCCCCTGCGTCCGGTTATGCGCTCCCCGAGTTACTTTTAGGTCATTTCTTTTTTATGTTTCTAGAGTTTCAGCCGGCTTGTCCTAAGTACCTTGTGGCTTTCCAAATACAGCGCTATCCCCCTCTCTAGGGGGTCTTCTCTTGATGTGCCCTGCGCCTTGTAGGAAGGCAGTTTTACGTTAGGTCGGACTTTGGTTCTAGAGCCCAGGACTCCTTGACCTTCAGCCAAAGAGGAACTCCTTACCCTTTTCTCTCGATGTCCCTACCCTGATATTTTTTCACACTTCTGCGTAATATTCTCTCCCTGAGTTCTCTTTATCTCTTTCTTCGTTTTTTTTGAAATGTCCCACCTCTTTCTCCTCGCGTATTAGATTTGAGCTCTCTTCCTGCCAGCGTGAATTCTTTTCCCTCTTCTCGATTCTCCCCGTTTCCTGACTTTTCTTCCCGGGTTTCCCTCTTTGCCCCCCCCCAATCCCCTCCTCTTTTGGCAATTCTCCACTTCCCTTCCTCTTCATTCCGTTTGAGCGGTCACTGCACTCTCCTAGCTCGCCTTCGCCGACCTCCCCTTGTCATTCTGATTAGAGTTTCCCCCCTCCTGCCGCGTTGGTTAGTCATGGGGTACTCTCAAATTTTTGTTTGATAGCTCTCTTCTCTAGCACCCCTTCCCTGGCCCCTCTAAGAGTTCCCTCTGCAACGTGCGATCGCCCTAACTTTTTTATTCGTACACCTTTCGTCTGAGGGCCTGTTTTTGATTTCGTGAATTGACCTCTCATTTGTCCAGTCTGCCTTGTAGCTGGGCTTTCGAATTCTTTTCCGAATCACGTATTTTTTTCTTCCTCCATTGTCCTTTCCCCGGCTTTGCAGTGCCAAACTCCTGTTTGGTTTACCGTCTGCCTGGTCAACAGTCCCTTTTCTCCCTTTGGAAATTTTTTAGTAACCTTCCGATTCTCAAGTAATCCCCGATGCGTCACAGTCATTTCTCTTTTGGAACTAGATCCTTAGTTTATTTCATGTCTGCATTATTTTTAAAGCAGACAGGTAAGTCTCTAGTCCGGCCAGCGCTCGTGACCGTTGGAGTGTTTCTTGGGTGCTCTTGCGCGAGCAGAAGACGTTCCGGGGCAATATGGGTGATCCCGTTGCTCAGGCCCTGCCTCCCGGCTTCGATGCGCTCACGAACGGTCCGCGACTTCAAACCCTCCCGGCCTATCAATTCGTTCAAGGAGCTGAGCCCGTAATTTTAAGTAGACGAAATTCCTGGTTTGATCTGGAGGGTCGTTCCCAAGATTCCGACATTTTTGTAAACCTTTGCGCCAACGGACCAGCGCGGCAGACGTCTCTATGCATTACTCCTATCGAGTCCACGCCTTCGATTGTGCTCGCTATACAGAGCCGCCCATCCGTGCCCTATTGAGCCTTCACAGGTTCCTCTTCATGCCCCAAACTCGCAAGAGAACCCGCCACTTCCCCCTTTCACATGAATCACAAAACCAGGACGCTTCCTTTCCTCGCGTATGTTCCCTACCGCTTGACCACCATCCGTTTGCCCTTAAATTCGCGTTTAGATTTTCTTTCTTCTTTTTGTGCTTTCCCTCCAAACGTTCATCGCGGTTTTTCGCCTTTACCCCCCTCGAGATTATATCGGACCTTCCCAATTGGGTGTCCACTCAGACCCCTGTCTGATCCCCCCCTGTTGTTTAGTCGGGTTGATTATGTTGGACCACGAGCTTCTTATGCGCAGTAGGCTTTTCGCAAGTTTTCCCCTACTGTTCTGATCCTTAGTACCTAGTTAGTTTGTCCCGGAAGCCGAGCCCTTATGATTCTTATCCCCAGTTGTTTCTTGTGATCTTCGTCCCCCTTTGCACTACGTAAAACAACCTCAATGCGTTTCTCGGTTCTAACCCCCTAACATTCTAGTTACTCATGGCCTGTTGGCATCTGTGTTTCTCCAAACAAGTCTTCCGTTTCTGATTTTTTCTGCCTCTTTCCCGAGGATTTGTTTTTCTGTACAATCAGCTGTGTTCCATCGTTGTCTGCGAAATTAATGCGTTTCTTCCTCTATTCTGCCTGGACCTCCTAACTTCGTGGGTCCGGCTAGCCACCGGTGCCTCTCTATATGTTCCAATCCGCCGTCGGCTCGCATAGAGTTGCCACAAGCCTTCCTTCATTTTAAATCCTTCCGGTCATTCTTGTGACTTAGTCTCTTTTTTTCTATGCGTTGCCTGGCTTTAGTCCATCCCCTTGCGTTTTAGAGGGTTCTCTTGCAGCTCCCTACATTTCCTTCAACTGCTCTAGGAGTGTCCTCTCGGGGCGAAGATTTCGCCACCTTCCCTCGAGACTCGGATTACGACCCGTTTCGCGAGTTAAGCGCGCCCTGTCCTAAGGTTTTGCGCGCCCTCTCCGCACTCGATTCTCTGTCAAAGGCTTAATTGCAGCCTACCAATTCCTTCAAAATTTTGAATTTAGTTTCGCTTTGATTCCGTTTCAGGCTATGTTCTTCCGCTTGGGTTTTTTCTCCACGCTCAGGTGCGAGCCCGAGTTTTCTGGGGCTAGCTATTATCCCCGACTTTGCATCCCCTTCCTCTTTATCGCGCTGGCGGAATCCCCTCCTGCTTTCCCCATTACACTTCCTAACTCGTCGAATCTCTGCTGTTCTGTCGCCTGCTTCCTTTCCCTTTTGGTGCTGGATCTTCCAGCCGGGTAAGAGTTGTGGTCGTAGTCGCTCAACCTTTCTTTCGTTACCTGAAGATGGCTCCCGTCCACCGCCTTTCCCTGCTTTCCCCCTCTTCCTCCTAAATGGTTATTCCCTCAAGCAGGTTCCTTTGTCACTAGCAGTCCCCCTTACCCTCGAACCCCTTGTTCCCACTTTCCGGGTTTTTTGGTCGGCCGTTTTGGCCCTGTATCCTCCCCCATCACTAACCTCCCGTCCAGCCCATGGTACCCTGACGTTTTCCTGAGTTCCTGAGTTGTGCTCGACTCAATCTAAACTCTTTTTATTTAAAGGTTCGCTAAAACGCGCGTCCGACCCTTTTGCTTCCCCCCCCCTCCTCTTGACGTTGTCCCCTTCCCAGCTTTGTCCCTTTAGCTTAACCGTGGTAGTCGCCTAAACTTCGCTGCAGTAAGTAGTACCTAGCTCAAGCGAGCTAGATTTCTGCACTGTCTGACCCATGTTAGAGCTTTGTGAGGTGTGAGCGACGCTTTCCCTCTGGTTGAATCCATTTTCGATGTCCCTTGGCGATATCTTCCCGTACTTCTTCTGATTTCCTGTTGAAATGCAGGGAAGCCGTTTACTGGGTCGATTGAGCACGCACTGCCTGTCAACGGGGGTTCCGAACCCGCTGAGTTTTTTATTCCCCTTCTAGTGGGCATGCGTAAACGGGGCAGCACCCGTTTGCTCGGCTTCTCCTTGCACGTTCCCCTCCCCTGGCGCCCTTTGCCGATTATTTGCTCTCCCAAGAAGTTGTGGAAAGCATTTTTCCGGAGTTGACCGCGAGATAGTTTCGCCCGCGGCCCCTCTGTCTGATTAGTCTTCATGCCAACCAGACTTACTAAAACCGCCGATTGTTGTCTCAAATTTTTTCCCTGCCGGACTTCTTATTGTCCTTTAAAGGAAACTCACAGAAGAAATTTTTGGAACAAGCCACGCCCACCCAAGGGTCCTCGTATTTCAGTCTAGAGTACAACTACGTCCCTCGAATTGGAATGTACGACGTTTAGCAAGCGTTGCGTCGTAGCCTCTTTCAAGGCCCTCCCTAATGTTTCCTACACGCACTGTTCTGCTGTTGCCACGCCTTTTTTGAGAATTCCCCTTCTTCCGAGTTTTGCGAAAGAGTCCTGATGGCTTTTTCTTTTGTTTCTTCACCATGCCCCCCTTTGTTTCGAGCCTGAGGCGGCGCGTTCTGCAATCTGTGGCAGTCTCGAAGCGGCGTAAACTTTTTGGAGCGATTTTTGACTTCTCTCTTTCTTTCTAAGTTTTTTCTAGAGACTCTTCTCCGGACCAAATGGCCCTTGCTTCAATTCCCGCGGATTTTCCACGAATTGCGCCCGCAACGTATCTGAACTCCGATAACTTTTGAGAAATTGGGTCTGTTCTTCTCAACCCCCTTGCAGCGGATCTTCTTTTTAACCAACATCGTTTCGCCGTTTAGTAGAGATTTGCGTGTCCCAAAGCTATTTTTCTTTTCTATTTTACCACGCCTTCCCTGCTTCTTTCTGCGCCTCGAGGCGCCTATGACGGTCCTTTTCAACCATATGACTCCCCTTAGTCCGCGGTTTCTCTTTGTCCGTCATCTGAACTCCATCCATCCTTTCTGGTTGTTTGATTTTGTTCGGGTTTTTCCCCCACCGTGACTTGCTTCCATTTAACGTACAAATAATAGTTCCGTCCGATGAATGTTTCTTTCGTTCACCCTTTAGTAATTTTATGATGATCCTGTTCGATGTCCTTTTCCCTCTATAGTCTCGAAGTGAGCATACGCAACTTGGGCCCCACAACTCTTCCAGACCTAGGGAGAGTTCCGGAAATGTCTCCCCTCCTTTTTCCCCACTTTGTGAGCCCTCAAGTGGTGTCACCACGTCATATCGTTCGCCACCACTTTGTAGTTTTAGCGGCAGGTCTTTTTAGTAATACCTTTGTCCTGCCCTCGGCATTCACCTTTCGCACGAATATTCGTGACTCACTACAGTACTCTCCCGGAAGCTTTTCCATCCCGACGAAAGTTTTTGCGCCATCCAACTCCTCACGGTTTCCCCTATCCCGGAGAATTGAGTTTATCTCTCGACTTCCTTTTTTTCTACCTAATTCTTTTTCCGGCGCCCTTAGAGGTTGCTTTCTTTTCTCAAAACAAGCGGCTTTTTTGCCTCCCTCGTCAGTAGTTCTCCCCCGATTTCTCTTTTTCACGATCCATCAGATTGTTTATTTAGTTTCTTTTCGCGCACACTGTCACTGGGTACATTCTTTTTTTCTTTCCGGTGGATGGAGGCGGTTTTTTCTAGAGTTACCAAAGTCGCACAATACCTCACTTTCCTTTTAGATTTCCAGCCCGGTAGCCCCTTCATTTTCGATGTCGCCTTTTATTTCCCCACCTTTAAGCTAGCAATGTTTTCCTTGGCTTCTGTCTCCCGTAAGGGGTAAACGTTCGACCTCCCTGTTTGAAGTCAGTTTTCCACCCACTATTGTTGGGCGATCCCGACACAAAGGTCCTCTTTTCTCAGCTCTTCGCACCTCTGTCCGTCCGTGATAGTTTTTTCTCTTTTTGGTATCCTCATTCGAACTTTTGCCTAGATAAATTCTTCTGGAGCCTTGTTTCCCGTCGAGAGTTAACTCATCTTTGAACTCCCCGTCGTTCACGTCGTGAGACCTCTCGTCTTCACTCTGCCTGCCAATTAACCGAGAACTCTTCTCCCCCTTTCTTCCCTGCGATTAGGAGGAGGTTCTCATCGTTCCCTTCCATTCCTCCGTTAACCTTGGTACCGATTCGCTGGTGAGCGTCTCATCTTTCTCCCCTCTTCCGCGTACTCAGATTTCCTTAGAGTTTCTCCCATCTTTCTTCCAATCGAGCGGCCATACCGTGCATTTCCCTTTCTTTCCCCGTGCTTAGCAGGCCTTTTCAGTATCTAGCTCTGCGCAATCCATGAGACTTTCGGTTGCTCCCCTTCTCCGCACCGCACGTTTCCATGTCTTTCCCCTGCCTCTTCAGAAGTAAGATAGGCTTTTCTCCTCAACGCGTTGACATTCGTTCGTGTTTTCTGACTGCCCCACGACAGTAGGCCTTCCTCGGCTTCTCTCACTCCCCATTTTTTGCCTGCAACACCCGCTTTTTTTCCCCCATCGGCAAGTTCCCACACGCGCATCTCTCTTTCTCCATCCTTCAGCCCCTTCTTCTCCCTCTTTTTTTCAACGGCCCCTGTTCCAGCGGTTAGGAGTCGTTTCTCGTCCAACTGCTTTTTTCTTCTCCCCACTGCTGATATCAGAATTTCCACTTTTTTCTCCTCCCTCCTATTCGCCTTCCCCACACTGTCGTTTGCCGCATTGTTCCCTTCCAAACAGCATCTCTTGTTCTCCTCCGTTTTCATTTTTTCCCCCTCCTCACCCCCTGGGGAGGTTACACCTGCCCTCTTTTTCTGCCCAATTGAAAATTTTGTTCGTCAGTTAAGTGGAATTTGACTTTTCCTTTCGAAGGCGACATCTCGCCCGAAATCTTGTT
>Ga0179593_1460755_pt1 | contig 20554 bp, 20 predicted proteins | sample CZODoug2_1_08_16_FD_185931 | JGI IMG/M metagenome (GOLD analysis project Ga0179593, IMG submission 185931) | Vadose zone soil fungal communities from Angelo Coast Range Reserve, California, USA - CZODoug2_1_08_16fungal (PacBio error correction) | ecosystem: Environmental > Terrestrial > Soil >... | reverse complement strand
GTTCGGGGCACCTTGCTTTTTTTTTTGCATCCGCGATCCCGCGGCCCTTTTTTGCCGCGCATTGATGAGCCACCCTAGCTCTTTGTGCCGTAGCTGGCCGCCCTTCCCGCCCGGGTGCCCAGACTAAGCAGTCCCTGGACTTGTGAGGTTCTCCTTTATTCACAGCCAGCGAGCCGCACAGCAGCTTGCGGACTCCTTCCGGATTAGTCTTGCTCCCATTGAACCTCTTAGGGTGTCCCCGTACTCCATGCTCCCATTTCCTTGTCCGCTGAGGTTTACTGACCATTTTTTTTTCTCACTTTTTTGATCGCTTCCCGCGGCCCCAGCCTTTTTTTGCCCCGAGGCTCCCTGTAGCGAGTCAAATTCATTTTGCCGGTGTCAAACTTGTGTAATTTCCACCACACACGTCCCCCTCTGCCTTTTCACCTGAAATATCCCTTATTCCACATCCGTGATACCCGTGCCCTTGCGCTGAAGTCGTGCTATTACTCCCCGCTTTTTTCTACGGCCAGCCAAAAAGCATCTCCCCAGCGGAGTTCCGTCTCCCTTTTTTCAAGATTTGCGCAGCCATGCAATTTGGCACGTTGAACGAACCCCTTGGAGGGGTTATTCCAAACGTTTCCCTCTTAGAAATGGCGTCCAAAATTATCGCCTTTCACCGCTTTGAGATAGGTGTTATTCAATCACCGGCTTGATACCTCCCCCGAGCACCCAAAAATTACCACTTTCGCAATCCTCCCCGCAATAAGTGACTTCGGCACAAGACGCTTGAGAGCAGCCTTTCAAACCCTCCATCAATTTCTCGGTCACCGCATCCAGAATCCCTTCAATCCCTTGTGCAAAACCCACATGTTGACTGTCACCTGATCCGGGAGGACCGTATACCATTCCCCTAACCGCGGTCCTACATTCCCCTCTATGCTGCTTCCATGGAAACCAAGTTGTCGGTGCCCGCCCCTTCACAATCAGGCTGAGCCTTTCTTCCCCCCGCGTCTTCCTTGGACTCAACATACATAGGCGGAAAGTAGCGTCCGGGTAAGACCCCTTCACTCTATAAAAGAGTCAGAAGAGTTCCTACTCATTCTGGGGTCGTGCGACCATACATTTTCGTAGAGATACTTCTATACACGAGCTGCCTGTCTTGTTCCCGTCTCCCCACCTTTAAACACATCGCGTCCAGCCCGATTCTCCTCCCCCTCCTTAAGCATCGCCCTTCCATTTCTACCAGCCCCCCGATCCCCCTACCTTTCTGTAGCGCTCTTTCAGGGACAAGGCTCGGTTGGTTTAACGGGCCGTAAACTCGGGCACGTCAAAAAGAGAACTAGGAGGGAAGGACCCCAGTGGGGAATGGAGGTATGCCCTACGTTTCTTCCCCTCGCAGAAAGACGCAAACGGACCAAAGAAGCCTAATGGAACGCCTCTTTTTTTGCACAAGACTACAGTGACCTGCACGTGATTTCCTTCTGAACTCAGAGGATTCTTTCTTTGTAGTGTTTGGTTGTCTCGTTTCTCGCTCTACTCTTACCCCTGTATCGCGCGACTTTTGAAATATTCGACGCTCTGCTTATGGTCTTCGAAAGGTTCTTGATTCACCGATGGCGTTATTATGCGACACACCATAATCGTTGCGATATCCGTTGCGTCTCCGCCTTGTCCGCGTGAGGCCCCGCGGTTGGATCGTGTAAGGTGGTCCGAGGGCAACAGAAACTGCACAGGTTCGTAATCCCTTTTTCCCTTTCCGCCTTTTCCTTCCCTTCGTTCTTCTCCCAGCGGTGGACAACCAAAGCGCTTCGCTCCCTGGACGCAAACCCTTCATGGATTTTCCGCCACGAGCACTGGGCTCTCCTTCTCTTTCGCACGCTTTCCGCAAACATTGCTCACTTTTCTCTACCGTCCGAAGGGTAACCCCCCCTGGCGGCCCTAATCTTATTTATTGACGCTCCCTCCCCTTAAAACCCCCCCCTTACCCCTTCGTTTCACATCCCCTATCTGATCCCGCTGGCCCGCTGTTCTTGAGTTGCCCGACACTTGCCCTTTCCTTCAATTCCGCTACCGCCCCCTGTTTGCTTAATGGACCCTCAACGCCCCCCGGTGCTCTCTTTTTGGTCCACGGCTCCTTGGAGTCCCTTCGTCACCCCCTTGCTCTATCGTGCTTTTTGAGATTAAGTCCTACTCTTTTTCTGAATCCGGCCCAGCTTTCGCTCCGAGGTACTGCCGTGGGTCCTTTCTTTTTTTTCCGGGTAAATGCCGCCGAGTTAGTTTTTTTCTCCTCTTTCTTCCCGACCCTCCGCTACAAATTTTTTGAATTCCTTCTCCGCATCTTCCCCCCTTTTCGCGTTTTTTCCGCAAATCGCTTGAGTCAGATTCGGGCCTCTCTTTCCGCGAACGATTTGATGTAGAGGGTTCCTCAACAGTACTCCCCGCAGTGTCTCCGTGGATTCGTCCCGTCGTAGCAGGTTGCCCCCGCCCCTCATTCATTCTAGCAGGATGACTGACTGCTCAGGAGGCGGCCTTGTGTGGATTCCTCTTCCTTTGAACAAAGCCGCTGGCGTAGGATTCTGAACCTTTTTGGGATACTTTTTTACCCCACCGCCTACCCTACCCCTCAAGCGACCCCAGCTTCGACGATTCGTCGGGCTCTCCTTTCGACCCCTGCTCCCCCTTGGCTTTCATTTATCTCCGCAGAGCGACCCAAAGCAGCTCTTTTCCTTCCGTTTCCCGGAGGGTACTTTCGCAGTTCGACTCCGTATTTCTGAATTTTAGTGCAATTAAAGGAGCGCTTACCCACGGCAACCTTTCGTAAGTCTGTTTTCGCTATGGGAAATTTAGGAGTAGCCTGAACCTGTCTTCCGTATCGTAGCGTCGCTTTCCTTTCAATTGCTTCGAGGGAGGACCTCGCGGTCTTTTTGACTCTGTACCACGGACCCTTCTTGTAGATCGACGCTTTTTTTTAGATTGTTGCCAATATGCTTTTCAGGCCTCCCCCTTTTCAAAATTTTCTCGTGGGATATCGGTCTTTGGTAACTCTCTCGCGCCAGTGTGGTACCCCCCTCCCCTTCGTTTCGAGCTGCACTGCCCCTAACTTCCCCCCCCCAAATTTTTTTCCCAGGTTTTCCAAGGTGCCAGTTATGTTTTTCTCAGTTGCAGTATCCATGGGGAGAGGGTGATCTTTTCCTATCCCTCTTCCCCCACTTCCACTCATTTCCGGTTTGGGGGCTTGCCCTTTCGCTTTGTTGATTTGATGTAGGACTCTAGCCTTCACTTTCTCCATGCCCCGTCTTGAATTCTCCTTGACGGGCCTCCGTACGGACCGGTTTCGCTTCAATGGCGGCCCCCCTCTTTCAAATTCGGTTTTAGAGTTCCTCCTTTCCCCGTGTCCGTCGAGTAGACCCCCGCGGTGTGGGACGTCGAACATTTCTACTGCCACCATAACTTTTTTCAACTCCCAGCTCCTGCTGAATGCATCGCATTCGTTTAAACGCCTCAGGGACGGGTGTCTTCTGAGAAATTTTTTTGAGGTTTTCCCCCTCCGCGCCCTCCTTATAATGATCTGTCTTTCGCAAGAGCTGATCCGTTTCGTAACGTTCCTTTTTTTCCACCCCTCGGGTGTTGTCGTTGCCCGCACAAATCCCCCCCCCCAGGCTTTTCCTCGATTTGCTTTCCCCCCCCCCCAACACGCGTGTGTTTGTTGTTTTCAAATGAAGCCGTTTTCTGGACCTGATTGTGATTCTTGGACGCCCCATCCCGAGTGAACCCGATCTCTCCGCCCGATGTTTTTAACTCCCCCTGAGAGCTTCTTCTTCGCAGCCCTTCCGAGGGCCTACAGATGATTAATTTCGGCCAGTAGGTCCACAGACCCACTCCTTCTTCCTCCTTCCCCCCTTTTTGTCTCTTCGGCACTGTTTTCCGATTTTTTATCTGAACTACATGTAACAAGATTATTGCCACCTAAGGACCCGAAAATTCCCCCTTCATCTTGAGTTTCTTTCTTAACATACGTCGATCGGTTTTTAGTTGCTTGGTAGTGCTCGAACCGCAATTGAAGCCCATCAGCACACACCCCGCACAGCACGTTTTTCACCTGCCCTCCTAGCCACATGGCGGGCCCGCCCAGTGGAATCTGGTGGTGGAACTCCCCATCACTTTGTGCATCCTTCTCCCAAACGCCTACCTTACCGCTCTTTAGCCCCCGCGACCTCCTCCGGCGACTACATTGCGCCGGTTTCGCGGCCCCAGACCACATTTTCTAGTCCCACTCCTGTCCGTTATCCCAACTTTCCAGAAATCACCCCTCCGTCCGTGTGATCTTTGGGCTGCACTGTTGAATCTCATTTTTCTTTTCTTCCTCAAATGTGGCTTTCCCCAACTTGCGGGCCAACCTTCGACCTCACCGTCGATCACAAAACGATTTCCCTTCCCCACATGAATTTTCAAGCACAAACAATTTGCTTCCGAAACCAGCGGGAGTGCCACTTTCTCCCCCCCGGTTGAGAATCTCTAAGTCCGACACCCCACGATGGGTTTTGATTTTTCTACCCCAAGCTTTCTTTTAAACTCAAACGAGACCCCATCATTTCACGGGGAGTCTCGGCCCATAACCTCACCCAGTTAGACGTTTTTCCAATGCCTTTCCCCTCCAAACACAATCCTCGCAGCCCACTTCCAAATTTTGACCGCAGACTGTATAATTTGGATGCGCGCGCCCGCTCGCAGATGTTTGGCTCCCTTGGAGTGCCCCGAGATTACCACTTTCACCCACGCGCGATCCCCCCTTCGCATCTCCCTCAGCGTGCGCCACCGCACATCTCCCCACTTCTTGTAGTTTTTTTTTTTTAAATGTAAGCCAACTCATCCGTGTCCCCCATCGTCTCCCGGCCAGTCCCTTCTTTTAACCATCCGCAGTTTCTTCTAAGGTCGAGCTTCGCCTCCCGCCATTTTCGAGATACCGTAAAAAGGGAAGCGAAATACCCCTTTTCTTTCGGGATCTCGGTCTTCAGCACCGCACCATCATTGCGCAGCCCCCCCATCAATGCGCTTTCGATCCCCCCACCCCCCTGCGTCTTCTTACTTCTATTTCATCCCTTTCATGTTTCTAGGGTTGTGATCTTCAATCGCCCTCTCCGTTCTATCCCTACCTCCCTCCACCTACATCCCGCCCGTCTTCCCTCAGCAACCCTCTTTCCTCTAATCCCCTAAAACCTACTCCTGTCCCTACCATCTCTCTTTTCCACCCCTCTGCCCCTTCCTCCCTTATCACCTTTTCCCACTTTTACTATCTCCACTTTTCTGGGTAGAGGTAGAGGAGATTACGAAACTTATATGCTGAAAATTACTGTTCAGCCTTCACGGACATTTACGTCCTCTGATTTTGTCCTCTTCGGTTACTTTGCCACATACAGTGTGGAGCACATGTTAGAGGATTAGTCCCTCCCACCTCTCGAGGCTGGCTTCGGCTGGGAGTTCAGTATTTCAAGTTGAATATCACGCGGTGCCGATTTTCTAGTCGAAACGAGTTTGGAGGAAGGAAAAACCCCGTACCCCGCCCCTTCCTTCGTAATCGCACCCTGCCTATCTTCAGAAGCGGTTTCCTGGATTCCCCCCCAGGCGGGTAGACCCCCGTTCTCATTCGGAGGAGGAAAACACATTTCTCGATTTTTTTTTCCCCCGTAACAAACCCCCTTACGTATGCGTGCTCTATCTTTTCCCTCCCCCAGAGCTTTTTCTCTCCGCGGCCTGTTGTGGATACCATAGACTAACGCTAAGGGCAGGGCCTCCTAGTATTTGTAGCTTTCCCAATATGTCTTCATTGCTCCCATGCCTTCGTTTTTACCCATGTTCAAGCTAGACGGCTCCCAAGGAACCCAGCCTTGTGTTTCTCCCCACCCTCTTCCGTGAGCCTGCCCAGGGATTCGCAAAAACTTGTTTCTATGTTCCTATAAGATACGTCTGATCGGCTCCATCCCAGCCCACCCGCTTCCCCTCTTACCCCTTCGAGCAAAAAGGGTGCGCTGGCGGTCATCGACTCAGAGTGGATGCAACATGTTCCACACGCGCCCCCTGATCGATCCTTCCCCGAAGTACGATGTTCCAGTTTTTCTTTTTTAGCGCCCGCCTACAAGACCGTTCATGAGCCATCCCCCGGTCTTATTTCTCAACTCCTTTGACTTTTTGTCCTTTTCAATGTCCGGTGCGCGTGGCTTTTGACCCTGCCATCACGGGTTTTTCCCTTTCAAGAAGCGCGCAAGTCCACGGGACGTCATACGAAGTGCATAATCGCGTCCCCCTCTTGCGGATGGCTGGCATTATAACCTCCCTCCCCCTCCACACCCGTTTGCAGTTTCTGAGTCAGTTGGCCCTCGTTACCTCCCTCGCGTCCCCAGATATAAGGATTGATCGCAAATTCCCCCCCTAGTCTTCTCTCGTACTCTAGTGGAGCCTTATGTGTCCTCACTTCCAGACGAAGACACCGGCCAGCAAACGACAACACCGACTCAGCGAGACCAAGGGCGCCCATGGACCACGTTTTCTCGCTTCGAAGCCCCTTCAGATACCATAACCCCAGTGATTGCATCGATCTCTCTTCTCGAGGGTTCGAAATACTTCTGATGAGATTTTTCCCTGTTTCTGCGGCCATTCTCGAGGGACACCCTCCTCCGTACTCTCCCAGCGTTTTCCTTTTTCCGTGCCAAAGTCACAAACCCCTCAGACTCCCTTCGTCCAATTTGCCCCCATGCAGTGTCATTGATGATCACTGACTTATACCTTTCGGTGTAGCCGGGCTCTGGTCCCGCTGGTCCCTTTTGTCGGCTGTAACAAGTTCGCTCGCTTCAGCGAAGGTATCACGTAAATGTATCCCGGGAGGTTAGGCCCCGATACATACGGCACCCGTGTTTTTCGCCCAATCCCGGCCGCACGCCCTTCGAACACGACCTCTCTACAAGTTTGTTGCACCGCTCAGAGGTTTCTGAAAGGCCCCCGATTGCGAAACGGCGGTTCTTACCTTTCCGGTAAGTTTTTTCACAATTGAGTGGGGCTTACGACCGAAATACTGCAAGGTGAATGGCCCGGTACATTTGATTTTTGGAAGCCGAAACTCCCAATGACCCCTTACGGTGGACCCGGCACTCCGGCTTAATGCCTGATCACTTGTTCCTTCGATATTGAATAGGTCGCCCCCCCGCGCTGTCTGTTTTGATTCGCTTGTTTTTTTCCAACCTTACAGTCTGACTTCCCACTCTTGATAATTGCGTCGGTCCCTTCTTTCGACCAACCTTGGTTAATGCGCAGCGATTCGAAGCTTTGGCATCCAACCCTACCCCCATGTAGGGACTTCCTCTCAAGTCTCTGAAAAGTTGGTTTGAATTGCTCTCCCTCTACAGCGCGTTTGTTGCCCCAGCTGCGTGAGTTTTGGCGCCTCGCTCTGGGGTACCACCCTCTTCTTCATCCCCTCCGCGGAATTATTTCCGCGGGCCCCGAGGTTTTTTCACATGGCGTTGAAATTTACGAGGTCATCCTTGTTTTTCCCTCCAATAGAGTCGACCAATTGGCATTCATTCCCTGGATGCTGGGAACGCACGACGCCAAGTACGTGCCTTTTCTCCTTTTTAATAATCTACGTTGTCTGACGAGAGATGTTCGGCCTGCTTTTCCCTGTCCCTTGTAGCAAGTTCTCTGCGTGGACAAGTCTGACGTTTTTTTCGTCGCGCGCCCTTCGTCCAATTGCTCGTGAGTGCCGGCCCCCACCCCCCCCGATGATCTGACCGTTGTCCCCCCTCCCCTTCCCGATCGCTCATCCGAGTCCTTTGATTCCTGTCCCCCTTCTCTGACAAGAACTGAAGCTGACGAAACTCTACTCTTGCGGAAGCTATCTTTCTTAGCATGTCGTATGACACTGCAAACCTGGTTTCGTCCGAGAAGATGACCCCCTCCTGTCCCGGGCTCTTAGGTGAGGTGCTTTTAATGATTTTCCTCTCCCCGCCGGCCCGCGTTTTTTAGCCACCTCGGCGCAAGAGCGCGGTCCAATTTTTTATCCGTTAGGTGGACACTTCGGTTTACGTTCCCCCGCAGCCCCCTTTCGCGGCAAGTCCCACTGCCCTATTCGTTTGCTCCCAGATTTCTGAAGCACTGCCCCCCAGTATCTCTTTTGAACCGATGGCACCTTTCCGTCCAATGCGTTCGAAGTTCTCAAAATGCTCTGAACAATTCCCTTCCCCCTTCGCCCCTTGGCATCTTCGCCGCGGCCTTTCGTTGTCACGAAAAAACTGGTTTTCTCCCTAGCCGTTTCGAGTTTGGTTTCCGAACAAATATTCCGGCTCGCGAACTGTATAGTTGGTCACGGTAGCGAGAACCGTCTCTCGGGTAGAGATTACTCGATTGTTGCCACCAGACAAGTTGAAAGGACAGGAGAATAGCCGTAAGAACCAGGAAGCATTCATTCCGTTAAGAAAAGAAGCTCGATTCCGATGACTTGTACCTCCGCCTCAACGCGTCGCTTGCCCGACCCCTCGGAAACCGGCCCCCACCCTATAGTTTCCCCTTGCGGGATCATCCAGGTTGTGGCCCCCCATTTGCGCTCAGCGTAGGAATATGCCGCGGTTTTTGGGCTCCCGTGGCCACGGCCCAAATCACCTTGATGAGTTACGGCCGGTTCTTCCCTCCTCATGGCCGGATACAAAGACCACACGCCGTCTTGCCCCATGTTCAGAAAGCAGGGGACCGCGATCCGCTTAGTTTTTCCAGTCGGGGTTAGGTATCTGGATCGAACTCCTCAAACTTTCCCTCCTTCACTTGAGTCATATCGATGATCGTGTTCGCTTTGTCTTCTCTGCATTGCGTGATTTAACAAGAATTCTACCCCCTGCTGAGCCGCAAGAAGTTTGAGAGCTGGCAAGTTCTCCCCCCTTTAGTCTTTTGGTCAGCCGTCAGAGTGAGGCGGAACTTATCAGGAAATGCAACTCGTTTCGACTCTTTCCAGTTCTTGCCCGAGATTACGTGCCCGGTGATCCCCTTCACTAACCCGCCTGCGGAATTTGAGCTTGCAACCTGCTGTCTTTTCCCCCCCACGAGTTCGAGTTTAATAGGCGCAACGGTCTTCGCCATTCTGAGCCAACCCCCCTTTAAACGCTGGAATGCTACCCGTGAAAAGACCATGTCATTCTTCGTTCTTGCGCCACAGTTCCCCCCCCCCTTTTTCTTTTTTCATAGGGAGGAGCGCCCTCGGTCTCAAGCGTCCTGTAGGCCTGAGTTGTTGCACACGGAACTTCGTGAATTAGCTTCCCATTATTTTGATTAATGGAAACTTCGATTCCGATTGGTTCCCCCAGCTCCTGGTCTCCGTCGTCAAGCGACTTTTTTGGTTACGCCCAGATTCAAGTTGGATTGATGGTGTTGCACCTCCACCTTCCTGGATCCGCTTGGCAGATCCGGGGCTCGGGAGTTCTGGTCGTTAGGGTGCCACTTGCATCCGAATCGTTGAATGTGGACCTTCGTTATTCCCGCCCGTCCCCAAATTACTGATAACCTTCCTCCTCCCCCCTCGCCAAGTTAGATGGAGTAAACGAAGCCGCCCTCTGCGGACTACCTCGATCGCCCTATCGGGTTTCGGAACGACTCGTTTCGTCTTGTCTCTTCTTGTTTTTCCGAATTGTTTTTCCAGCCGAGTTTAACATTCTCTTCTGAAGATCGACGTTTGCTGACCCTCCCCTGACATACGTTTTTCGCGTGTTCCCTTTCTCCCCTCCCTTCGAACCCGCGCTTTGCTTTCGTCTTCTGCATTGCCTGACTTAACAACCTCCCCGCCGATCCATCCGCCGTCTTTTTCGTGGCTCCCTTTCGGCCCTTTTGTCACCCCTTCTGAATGTTATCCAGCCTCTCTTCCACAAGCCCTCCTCTCATCGGAAATAAGGGGGCCTCCTTTCGAACGCGGTTTAGACGTTAATTTCTTCCAATCTCACAGCCTTTCCCTATCCCCCCGGAAACTGTAATATCCCCTTTTTTCATTCGCTCTCCGAACCTTTTATGTTTGGCAAAGGCTCGGAAGTAGCTTCCTGGCCACCAGCCTTCGGCAAGGCCGCGAGACCCAACAGAGGGAGGAAGGGGGAGAACGCCAGAGGTGGATATGAATTGGCAGTGGAGGCCTTAGAACCCTCCTCCTTTTTCGATTTGGTGAATCCGGCCCATGCCTGAAGATGAGTCTCTTTTCTCGTTTGGGATACCTCAGTGTTGCCTTTTTCCCTTCTCTTTTTGTAGACTTTATACTGGCACCGATCCAGTTTACGAGCGCAAGACCTAACACTTCAATAAAGTTGTTCCAGGGGCAACAGTGGTTTTTGTGGGGTGGAGGTGATGTTGGTTGCAGGTGCCACTCTTAGATCTTATAGGTTTTCTGTTTCGGTTTCACTTCCCCCCATTCTTTCATTAATCTGAGGTGTTTTCCCTTACGCGTTTGGTGCGGAAATCCCTCGTGTTTCAGCACTCCCTTCCCTGTGTCGCCGTGCCCCACGCCGGAGTGCAATTTTCCGCCGTTTTCGTAAGGTTTTTATTTTATCCCACGCCCTTCCCCTTCCACCTTTTTTTTTTTCCCTCTGTGCTTTCGAAGGTACTTGGCCCCCGCCCCTGTATATCCACTGGTTGAGACGTCCTAAACTGGAGATTCGGCCCAGCCCCCCCCCCACTCCTTTCAATCCAGCGGTTCCTTGCTTTCGATTCAATCGTTTGAGATACTCTGGGACGTCTTTTCCCCTGATCCAAATTTTTGGACTGACGAAGTCAGGCCACTTTGTCTACTCCCCTCCCCCTCGCTCTTCGACCCTAGTCTCGCAGTGAACCGCGTTACGGATTTCACTCCTCACCACTTTTTTTTCGCCCCTACCCTAAATGGCGTGCGCCGACTTTGCTCGGACGTTCCCCCACCACGCTGCTTTCGGTCCTCAATATCCCGTGTTGCCGAGGGACAACCGATGTTTTTTTCGCTCTTTTTCCACCCCCCCCGAGAAGCAACCTCCAGAGACCACAACTGCGATATCCTCATTATTTTCCGAAGGGAATTCTTTTCCACGGGCTTTCGCTTTTGCCTCTCTATAACTTAGTACCGTTATATAATTTCAGAGGCCGCAGGAGAATATCGGCACGTAGGCCCCCGAATATCCTCTCTGGTACTATCAGAAGTTTGGAGAGTATCTGTGGACTCCGGGCTTTTGTCCTCCTCATCTTTCCGACAGGGACCATCTGATAACGTCGATTTTTCTGCCGCAAAATCCCGCTCCCCCCCCCTCTGAGTTTTTCCCGGCGCCGGCAATTCCTCCGGTACCTCTTCTTTGTGAATTCGTTCGTGGAGTATATGGACGTTTTTTTTACCGAACCTTCCTCCTCCAGCACCAAAGCACAGCAAGCGTGTGGCTACCGCAGCGAGCAAATTGCGCCACCGATTACTCTGGGTGCGTTCCCCCACCCCCCCACCCATGTAGCTTTTGACCGACTTTAACGTTCATTCACTTCCATCGCCCTTCGACCGGAGAACGCGTTCTCTTCCTAACGAGAGCTGCACCAACCAAACAATTTCCACGAAGTCCTTCGGTCTACCCCGATGAATATGTTTCTCAGAACCCCCCTTGGAGTTTGAAGTGTTTTTCTCTTTTTAGGGAACTTTCATTCCTGTTGATCTTTTTATCACAGTTCTTCAAGATTTGGGGGGCCACAAGGTTACCTCTTCTTCCTCCCACGATTTTCCTTTCACTGACACAGTGAAGGCGGCGTGGGACAAGCCCATTTCTCCTCCCTGCCAAAACAAGTATGCTCAATTGACATTCCCCCACTAAGGTCATTAGGCTAATACGGTCCCCTGGGCTTGCCCCTATGGTATACCCCCCAAAGACGCTTATTCCCATTTCCCCCCCCTTTCGAACAGACGACTGCCAAGGGTTTTTTATTACCGACGGACCGAGATACACCAAGGGCCGTTGCATCAGAGCCATGAAACTGAGAACATACAACAGATCAGATCCCACCGTTCCCACCAGGAAAGAATCTATACTTGAATCTGAATTGAGATAACACAGCCCGTCTTGGAGTACCGCTCCCCAAGCTTTCCCCCCGCAACCCTGATATCTTCCCGGACTCTTACCCGGAAGAGACCCCGCGTTCAACTACCACCAGAGCAATAGTCGATTCAATCCCCCCCCCCTCCATTACCGGGTCCCGGTCCTTCGGCTACTTTTTCCCCCTCCTCCCTCGATCTCCTTTGTACGAGACTTGGCCGCCCTCCCCCTCGACCCCACTCTACGCCAAATTTCTAGATGGATCTGGCCTGACCCCCCTCCCAGATCGGACGTGTCTCCAATTTTTGTTTTCCCGCGCTGGTCATTCGCAGGACCCCCCTCTGCGTACCCTCGTTCTAACTTTTGAGACTTCCCCACGGAAATTACGATTACTTTTTTCATTTTCTTCGGGCTGCTTTTTGTCCCCTCGTTGAGAGAAGATGGGGAGCCTTTTTTTTCAAGGCTAGTCCCCCCTCCCCGAACGCTACGATTATTGTCGATGGGCGGGGTAGGAGTTTTCCTTCATTCCACCCTTTTCGTTGGGGCGGCTTTTACAGCCGATTGGACAAGGTAAAAACCTGGAGCGCCCTTCTGTCTTCGCAACTGAATCGATACTTACCCGAATCACCCCATACGGCTTTAAAAGGGATTTTTCCATCCACGAATTATAATCTTTCCCCCCCCTGAGGGTTCGCTTTTTCGAAAACCCCGTTTTTCCTTTTTTCGAGTCCTTTCGGCCATCCATTTGTGGCGCTTTTTCTTTTGGACTCCATAGATTTGTCTCCCCTCTAGAAGGGCAGATCTTCCCTCCTTTGGAGCGGAAGGTTGTGTTTTTCCACTCCGTCTGTTCACATCCTGAACTATTCGAATGAGCTTTCGTAAGGCCACTACCATGGAACCCGAGCTTTCCCCCCCTTCAAAAAACTCCCGTAAGCCGCGCTTTTTCCCAGGCTAGGACCCCCACCCCCCTCGACTTCGACTGCATAGGTTTCCCCGACCGGGCCAGTCCCGCTTGGCGACTTCGCCAATCTTTAACCGCTACGTTATTCCCGTTTCTCCTGCCCCCAGCTGGCGCGATTTGCTAATTCCGGAAGACTTTTCCCCCTTTTTGGCCCTCAAAACTACCCCTGCCCGAGCTGCTTCTCCTTTTTTTCGGGTGCTCCCGAGAATGTAGAAATGGTTTCAATTGTTTTCAAGGTTGTGTTCTCGACACTAAACCAAGATTTCCTGTGCCTTCATGTAAGCCGTCCGCGGTTCTTCGAGCTTTCAGAATGGGGGCGGTTTTCCTCGTTGTCCGTCGTATGGTTCTCCGTGCAGTTTTTCTTTCCCAGCAGCTGTCGAATCCTTTTTAAACGTCCCCAGGGCGCTCTTTTAAAAGCGGTTTTTGACCGGGACCCTTTCTCTCGGACCTCTGACGCTCGCGGTTGCATTTCTGGATTGAGTGTTCTCGAACACACATAGCCCTTATGAAATAAGCTTTTCCGAGTTTTTTGAGTAAGGAGAAAAACGGGAATAACGTCTCAAGCGCGAGTCCTATATCTAATTATTATGTTCTCTCGATCTTTTTTTTAAACCCCGGCCACCCCGCTCAGTCCACCAGAGGCTAATAGATATTTAAAGTTCCCCCTCTTTCCCGCGCTAGTGCAAAAGGGGTATGTGGTGTTTTCTTCCCCCGAGAAGATCACGATTCACCTCCCGTCCTTGATGACCCTTAGACTTTTAAGGATTTGGGCGACCCTGCTTCACAGAGTCCCTCTTGTATTTCAATTCCTGAGGCCCTAAAAGACCACAGGCAGTGCCCTGTCAAAGCGGTTCAGCCTTAGGAGGACCGCTAAACCCCCCGTCTTCCCTCAAACACCCAACCCCCGAGTTTGGTGCAGATTTTTCCTCAGATCTGGACCTTTCAAATTTTCCACACCTTGAATCATGGTTTTATGTCCCTTTCTTGCCCCCGCTGAAGTCCGGCGTCCCCCTAAATCTTGTGGTATCCCGAGTCAGATGGACGAAAGGTTGACGCTGGGGACAGTTCCCCTCGACCGCCGCGCAAATGATCACCCTGCCCCCCACACTGAATATGGTGGGCTCCCCTGCTTGCACGGAGATGAGAGCCAGAGGGAAGGAAGATTCCCTGAATTGTATTTGTCCGGAGGAAGCTTTTACAACTCTCAGCTGCCCTTCCCAACCGCGACCTCGTTTTTTTCGAACCTTTTTCCCCCCCCCCTATCTCAAACGTTTTGACTCTCATCGACCTGCCGTATGCAGGATGTTTTCCTAGACTATTGTACCCGAAGCATGCCGAATTTCCCCCCGGGGACTTCCAAAGGGCACGTGGCGGCCCTCGTTAAACTGTCCAATGCACGGAACGGTTTCCAAGTGGGAGAAGCCGGGATCTCGAGTATTCCCTCATTTCCTGGAAATTAATGGGCCCGCTCCCATCTTCTCGTCTGGAGGCGGTATCACCGGTTTAATTTTTCGTTTAGAAGCCGTTGACTTTTCGCGAAGCTCCCGGGCGGGTCGAGGAGGTTTTGTTTTGAATCTGGGGTCCACTTAAACAGCTTTTCCCAGATTCTTTTCCTGCCTACCCTTTTTACCGGATATTCCAGGCGGCGCCCACTCCTTTTTTTCCGTTTGCCCAGCGCAGCTTTGCTGTTCTCCGCCGCCTGACTGGCCCCACGGCCAATTCTTGAGTTCCCAGTAGAACGACCCCGATTTCAATTTTTTTCCCGGTTTCTAATATCGCTGAATTTCATAAGACGTTTCCTTCCCGGCGTCTGAGTGCTTCGCTTTCCCTCTTATTTCCTCGAGTCCCAACACATATTTCCTCCCCCACGCGGCCTGACTTTCTCGATCTGGAAAAGATGTTGAAAACTTCCGGCTCTCTAGTCAGGGACCAGTCGCATTGGGAGCCTGACAAGCGTCAGTCGCCCAGGGAGCTTTCCAGAGCTTCTGACCACCCTGTTTTTTCAACGTCGGTCCCCATGGTGTTTCAAGAACACCTTTTTTTTCCTTAATCCATTTGTTTTTGAGAGAGCTCGGTGATTGATTTGATGTACTCCCGTTAAGCCATCGAGTATAACCGACCGTTCGTTTTGCGAGGATCAGTTTTTCCTACCCCGCCAACTGCTCCTCCGACAGTGACCTCTGCGATTACCATTTCACCCTTGTTCCTGGGTTTCCATTTTCTCCCTTCCTAACAGTCGGCGTGACCTTGTGACTCCCCAGATGGTTCCCTAGAAGAATTCCCAGGCAGACCCCCCCCCTCAGTTTAAAGCGCGAGGATTGACCGATTTCCCTGCCTGAAACAACTTTCAGTTTCGGTTAGTTCCGACGCCTGTCCATCGTATAAAATCCTTTGTCCCCTTTCTGTTTCGATGAAAGACTTCCCTAGCTTTTCTTCTAGGACATAGTTTTGTTCTCCCGAGCAACGATAGCCCCTCCAGAACCGCCGAGCTCTGAAAACCGTCTACCCCTCCTGACTCAAGCGCTCCCCGGGCGGTTTCTCTGCCTTTTCACCCTCCACGTATCCCCCCCCAATCTTCTCGTCTTAGGGGACCCAGGCTCATTAACCCACATACCTCATTATTCCCACGAAGAGGAGAATCCATGTTCAATCCTCCATATATCTGGGAGAGCGGCCGATTTAAAGTCGAGGACCTGGTAACTCTCCAGTCCCAAGCGAAACGACGGCTCCTCGCACGCCCTTCTGACTCCGTGCCCCCAAAGTGCGATGATGCTTGTCCTGAGAGCTACCCTCCCCCCTCCCACACGCAAACCTGCACCAGTCACGGGGAATGTGGACGTCCATACCTTGGTTACTCTTTCCGCCCACCCAGAGGCCTCAGGACCTGTTACTGCAACCAGGCCCCTTTTGAGAGAAAAGTACGGTTTCAATCGCGGTGTCAGCAAAACGAGAGTGACCTCTTTTCCAAAAAGCCCTTTTTAGATTTTACAGGAAGAACTCGTCGCCCCACTTGCTTCAACGATCCCCGTCTTTTTTTCACCCAATGTCCACACGTCCCCGACTAATCGCCTTCCAGCTGTCGCAGCGGCCCCTGCCGCTCGCCAAGAGCCTTGAATGTCGAGAAGGTGAAAGAAAGGACTTCCGGGGAGAGACTGAGTTCCCTGCATGGACAAGAGGTGAACAAAGGTATCCTTGAAAGTAGGGATCTACCAGACCAGTTCACTGGTTTGTGTCCAATTTGAATTCCTGCCTCTTGATGCCTTTCTCTGTGGGTCGCCAGCTGCGTGTGACCAATGGAAGACGACACCGAAAACGGGACGTCCCCGCGGGTTCTGCCCCGGAATGGTAGTCCCTTGAATGCTACCTTCCTCATAATCGGCAACCTCGATTGCCGCCGCGTTCGCCCTCTTCAGGTTTTGTCCGAGCGCTCCCTGAAACGCGGCCCGCGAGAGGGACCTGCGGCCGCCCTTACACACTTTGACCCCCCCCAAGTCGCGAAGCTCTGTGTGCTCCAGCGCGATCATTCCTTGCTCCGCGGATTAGGATGGAGGGTCGGCCGATGGAAGGTTTTCCGAGCATTTGTTCTATCCAGAGAATTAGTTCCGAAGGGAGCCCTACGAGAGCTGTATCCTTCGATTCTCCGCCAGGACGTGGCTAAGAATTTCGAGCGTGCTTTCCCCAGATGGCCCCACGCTACCCCGACCCGGCAAACCGCGTTCGAACCCTCGAATTCTTAGCGATTTTCCCCTTTATGAAATGAGGATGAAGCGCGTGGTAAAAGTCCCCCGCAGATTTTTTGAGATTCCCAAACCCCTTTATGGCTTTTCCAGCAATTCCCCCCTTCGCGTTCTGCCGCGAAACATACCCCTACAACATTCTGATCCACTTGTGCAGACCCAGTGACAATCGGCTCAGGGACCAAACGCGTCCTGCACTTCTTCTTAGCTACCCTCCCCCCCTTTGCAAACCCCTTTTTAACCGTTACTCGTGTTACACCTCTTCTCCGCCTCAACGCGGAGTTCTGCAGTGAGTTTCCCCCCGGAATGAGGTGTGGAATTCCTTCAGATTCGACCCATCCTTTTTCTTCTGAAACGTACGCTTTTTTTTTTTGCTTTTTGGTCCCCCGGATCCCCTCTGTCTCCGTTCTTAAGGAGACTTGCTTGATCCTGGACGACCCTCTACTTTAAGGATTGCGAAGCCCGGCAGCTCTGGTCCTCCCCTTATTGGATAAGTGCTCCTTTCTAGTTTTTCTGGTAGTAAGTGTTTTACGGATTTCAGTTCTAATCGTTTTTGAATGTTTTGAGCCGGCTGCTGCCCGCACCCCCATTTCCCCCCACTTAGCTTACTTATTAGAACGGCCCACCTACGCCTAAATTCGAGGTTAGGAAAAGATTACGCTTGCCTGGATTGCCGCGTCGTGAACCCTCAGTAGCCGTTTTTCGAAACCTCTTACCTCACAGTTTTTCCCCTTTCGGTCTTCCTTTTTTGTATTCTGTAAAGCGTCAAAATCGTTGTGAACAAGACTGTCGATTAGAGCCGGGTTTCTTGCTGTACAAATTTGCGACGTTTTTTCTTTGCCTCCTTTAGAAACCGCCGACGGGTATTTAGGTTTTGCAACTGGTGTCCAACGAAAACGACCGCCGCAAGCGGACATCCGCGTTCTTTTTAGGCTCTATTTAGAAAGGGTCCACCCTGAGCCAAAGTCTCTCTTCCTGAGTTCCACGTCAGCCCTATATTTAAATTCCTTCTCCCGTTCCTTCATCGGTTTTTTCCGAGCAGTTTTCTGCGATCTCCTTCTTCCACCCGCCGGTCTATCCCAGATTGTTAGTCAGGTTTTCCCCTTCGCTCTGTTTGAGTTGCCGCTAGAACTCGATCACTGCGCTGTGCTATGTCAATGGTGCCCTCAAGTGGGAATTTTCCCCGCTCCAGCTACCGGTGACCACTGTGTTACTTTTCTGAATTTAGACGTTATATTTCGATTGTGCTGGTAGAGCGATGGAATTTCACTTGGTAGGTTTCTCGTGGTATTTGTCTAAGGGGAAAGCCAAGAGTCTTCGCCACTTTCATTCCCCTTTTTTTTATTATCCTCTTTGTTAAAAGTTGGGCACCCGGGCCTGGTCTGGGATCTTTTGCCCGAAGTGCTGTATTCCCTTCTACTTGTTCTTATTCGATCCGCAATACTCCCGTGCCCTTTTTAGAGGGGCTTACTGCGTCGTTGGTGTAGGAATCCACCCCTGTTTTCTTAACGTCCCTTTGAGGCCTGATTCCCTGCCTCCATGGGATCCCGCGACTTTTTTTTTTTCGTGCAATTCCTCGTTGGATTGTCCCCGAGCCCTGTAACATGAGTCCGACCAGAGGATGCGATTTATTTGAGGGCGGTACATTTTTCCCGCCCGAGTATTATCAACGTCTTTTATTTTTTCTGGGGAGGCTGCCAGTCTAGAAAGCGGATGAAAAGCAAAACTATCCAAGGCCCCACACCAGCGAGGATGCAGTGGAATGCCCATCCTTGAAGACCGCATGCATGTGGGACTGTTCCCTTTGTGGTTCTCAAAGCACGACGCGCTTACTGTCGACCCTTCCTCTTAGTGAATTCCTTCGGTCATTCGCAGGGTTTTCTTGGTGCAGCCCCCCCTTGCAGTGCTACGTTTCCCTGCTTTTCAGTGCTGTCTTTGGTCTGAATAGTTTTTCTTGGAAACCTTTCCGACTCCCTGCAAGACCAGTCCGAGGCCACAACGTTCCCGTACCTTATGTTGCGTATTTTAAAACTCCCGGATCTTCAATTGCGGCCTTAGGCCTGTTATCCCCCCCCCCCACCTTTCGGACCCCCCAGTGCAATGGAGCGGAGGGTCCCCCCTTGAATATTTTCTCATCAGTGTTTTTTTGATGAGATATTTCCCCCTGAAGTCTCTCTTTATCGGATACCCCCCCCTTCAACTCGGCGGGAGAACGCGATAATGAATTCTACCAACCAAAAGACCCCCCCTCCAGGGCGTCAACGGACAGGCCCTTTTTTCTGTCCCAGAGACAGGTCCGTCCTCGTTGTTTTTGTATTCGATGGGCGGTACCAAGTCCATTAAGACCTTTTTATAGAACCCCAAAAGAGACCTTTGTTTAAGCGCGCGCTACTCCACCCCCTTTTTTTCCCTCTGAAAGTTGGAACTGGGTGCGGGGTCGGGCCACCTCACAATCACGTTGGTGGCTACCCCCCCGCCTTATCAAAGTACTTCGACCTTCTCGAGAGTCCTCAAAGTTATTTGGCCCCCCTTCGGACCCCCACCGCAACAGGGTCCTTCTTGACACAGCTCCAGGGACAATTGTGGTTCCGTCTCTTTTTACAAACGATTTGGTGAAGCGTGTGAAGCCATTTCCCTCCCGATGAGGGTAAATTGTTTTTCTCTTTGGTTTTTGACTTTCCTCTCTCGTTTCGATTCCTCCCTGCTTTGATAAACCTCTGTCGTTTCCCACTTCCCTGACCTCACCGGAGATCGCCCCCAACCCCTAAGCTTACTGAAATTCTCCAGCTTGGGTTAATCCCACCTTCGATACTTGCAGACAAACCCAAGCAGTCTTCTGGACCATGCTCCTGCGGACAACTATTAAGATAAGCCTGTGCGCAAAAAGTGGGCACCACCTCCCGCTTAGGGAACCCTCCATCTACATTTTAACTTTCAGGGCGCATCCTTCCTCTTTTTCACCTCACCCCAGGAAGTGATTTTTTCATTCCTTTCATGCCCCCCCCACCCCGCAGATCCCGTTTGCCCTTTACAGCCCTACGTATTCTTGTCCGTGAGGCCGTGGCTTTTTCAACCCTAGGTCTTTTTGCCCCCCTTTGTACCAAGAGTACAACGCACCTTTCTAAGAAAACCGGCTGCGAGGCCATCGTTGGGGCGGCTTGAACAACGCCCAAAATATCTTTTGATTCCTCACACTCCCCCCCGACACGTTTGCCCGGCTCCGGCACGTCCTAACTTTCGACCCCCAGCTAGGGCAGGCGCCGACTCTCCTTTTCCATCCGCCATTTTTTCCCTCGCGCTCCACCAACTTCATCTATACAGCATCGGTGAGTCCGGCGGTTGGCGTCGAACCCCCCCTCGACGAGACCGTCAATTTTTCTTGCTTGTTTCATTTCTAGGATGATTCCTGCGCTGCGGATATTTCCGTGCATCTTGGAGCCAAGGCACGGTATCCCCCTCCTCCCTCTCTCGTGGGATTTTTGCTTCTGGGGGCTTTTTTCCGTCTTACCCCCCCTTTTTTCCCCCTCCTCTAAAGAACCGGGCGTTACCCTGTGGCAAGCCCGTCCCTCCTTCATTTTTTTCTTGCGTAAGCCCATGCTCGGGTTTTTGTTCCTTCTTCAGCGAGTTTCATCTTCCCCAGGCTTGACCCTCCCCTCTTCTCTTCCCCCCCCGGAACACGTCTGTCTCTTAAAACGTATGTTCCTCTAGTCTTTTCGCTCGAGGTCTTCTCCTCGAAATTCTTTTATCTGGAAGGCCCAGAGTATCTTTTAGCGGACGGTGGAATCCCGCCTAGCGGCTTCCCCCTTCCGACCGATTTTTCT
>Ga0179593_1344837_pt1 | contig 20556 bp, 23 predicted proteins | sample CZODoug2_1_08_16_FD_185931 | JGI IMG/M metagenome (GOLD analysis project Ga0179593, IMG submission 185931) | Vadose zone soil fungal communities from Angelo Coast Range Reserve, California, USA - CZODoug2_1_08_16fungal (PacBio error correction) | ecosystem: Environmental > Terrestrial > Soil >... | reverse complement strand
GCTTCTTGAGAATAGTGAGCCGGTACTGATCCTTTTTTTTCTTGAGATTTTTGCCCCGGTTGTTGTTTGGTTGCGCCCTTCAAGTCCGTCCGGTTTGCTCGGCTTCTCATCTGGTACAGATCGTGTTTTTGCCTCCCTAGCTTTTCGTCACTCCGGTTCCCCTTCCGTCGATTTGAGTCTTACATGTGTATTAAAGAACGAGGGTCCTTGTATGGAGTCCCTTCCTAATTTCCCTTACGTTTTTTTGCTTCCCCCCTGGCCTGCGTTACTACCCCAAGAATGATCTCATGACAGCAGACAGGCTTTCCCCTTCCCTCCCTTCCCCGCTATTTTTTTGACCCTCGCACCCGTTTGGTTTCACCCGCGCTCTTGAGGAGGATCACCTTTGAAAAATTGTTCCCTTCCCCTGGCTGATCCGTTGACTTCCTTTGACTTCCCCACCCCCCTACGGTCTCGCTCTAACGCCCGTAACCGGCGTCAGCAGTGGTTTACTTCACGACCATAGGTTTTCTTTGACTTGTGCCTCCCCCTTAATTCCTTTCAGGCCTCACCTTCTTCTTCTTTCTAGCCGTGAGTACCCACTCCCCAGTACCATTTAATTTGCCAGCCTCCAGCAATTCTTTTTTCGGATCCTCTTCCTATTTCTTATCATCACGTCAATTTTTTCCCGAGGGTAGAGCAAGTTGATGTCTGCCTCACCCCCGGAGCCACTCCTGTCTTGATTTTCCCCCAGTTCCCCTGCCACAGTACGAAAAATGCGGCAGAAGACCCCCGTCTCTCCTTCTTTCCATTGCCAGGCCCCCCCTCCGTCCTCCCCTTCGTTGACCAGAACGAAACTTCCAGCCGATCACACCCTTACTTCCTTTCTTCCTTTAGACCTGCAGCTGGTCTTTTTTCCCTCAGGGTTTTTGCTGTCCCCTCTTTTTCTTCTTCGTCGTTAATGACCCACAAGTTGATTAAGTGCTCCCTTCTTCGTAGGTTATCCCTTTTCAATTTGCTGTTGGAGTGGGAGTGAAGACTGTTTCACCTTCCGCGGCCTCACGTTTTTTTAAAAGTACTTAAATGGAGCGAGAGAGGGGCGAGGCGACCCTTTATGTCTTTCCGCCTCCCCTTTTCCTTCTTTTACTTGCCAGAGTATGGAGACCTTTCCCCTTTCTCCTTCCTCATCCCTTGTTTTCCAATTGCATTGATCTAACGGTTAAGAGTGTACCGTATTCGTCCTCCCTGTTCTTATTTTTTTCCGTGGTGTGCCTCCCGTTTCTGAGCACCTTTTCGTCTTTCTGTTTCCGTCCAACCCTCGTGTCCCCTGTTTGCTATTTCTAAGTAGTGGGAACTGGCTGAAGATCGATGAGCTCTTTTTCTTTCTGCGCTCTCTGGCTCAATCTTTCCCCTTCTGGGCCCCCTCCCACTCAGTTTTTTCGTTTACAGGCCTAGAGAGCCCAAGAAGGTTTGTAGGTACTAGGGTGAAGTTGAGAGATAATCCTCTTTTTCCCAGTCAGTCGGGTTCTTGAAATCCTTCCTCTTTCCTCCCATACCCTTTCCCCCTCTTATGTCCCCTATCTCTCTCCCGTTTTCCCTTTTTAGCTCTTGTGGTAGAGCGGAGGGGGTTGCCAGGATGATGCCCCCTCTCATTTACGTTGAAGCTTTCTTCCTCCCCCTTTGAGTTACCCCGATATGCGACCCACCCTATCTGCCAATATAGAGGAGATATGTCATGCATTTTTTTAGAGCGCTAACGGGTTGACTGTAAGAAAGGAGGCTGGTTGTTCTAGGCGGATCTGCCCCCTTCCCCTTTGGGGCCCCCTCCGCCCTTCTCGTTGGCTGGCCCTGTTCCTGATGATTCGCACTCCAAAGAAGGAAAGACTGAACCTTTCCGGAAACCAGTAGCAAGGTATTCCCCCCTCCCTTTCACAGGAATTCCTAGCACCCTACTTCTCTCAATTTCCAATAATAAGTTGTGAGCATAAATTGGTGTCAGAGTTTTCTGGCCCTCCCCCTTTCCTTTTTCATTTGCATTCAACTGTTTCTTTTCTTGCAGTCCTTTCCTCTATTATCTGTTGCCCCTATTGGGGGAAGGTGAAGACAATTCTAGGGGAGCGGCTGTTTGGTTTTTTTGCCCTTCCGGGAGTCCTCTTTCCTTGACCCTCGCAACAGTTCCGCAGACCCTGCTTTCCCTTGGGCGTAGTTCCCAGATCCCTGGCGCTCGGATGCCCAAGTCAGCGCCCGATCTCTTCCTTTGGCGCTTCTTCTCGGATAGTTTAGCGCCCACTCTCCCCCCCTTTTTCCCGTTATGAGCTGCAGAGCATTTGCACCTGTCCTCCTCTCCCAACTTTTCAAGAAATGAGCTTTTTTCGAATAGAATAGAGTGTTTTAAGGGCCTCTGTTTGAATTCTCCTCCTCTCCCCAGGTGCCTTTCTTTTTATGTTCACAGATCTTGTCACCAGGAGACGACAGAAGAGTGAAGAGCTCCCTTTGTCCTCAGGAAGTCTTTTTTCTTCCTTTCTTCAACTATCCCCATTTGGGATCCGTCGACCTTTTTCCTCCTCCTGAATTTAGTCTTCTTTGGAGGGCTTCCCTCTTAGCTTCCCTGCCTATAGAATAAGACTGAATATGAAAAGCTAAGATACTCTGAAACTTTAAAAGGACTCGGACCTCATTCTATTCCCTTTTTTCCGGTACCTTTCCCTGAATTTCTCCCCTGTTCCCCCGCAAGGGGAGTGAAAAGACCGTTGACAGCAGGGCTTGTATTTTTTGTTCCGGGTACCTCCTTTCCCCCGGCTGGCCATGGGTCCGGTTTCTACTCTGGAACCGGCCGGCGCCTAGGTGGAGATAAAATATCCTTTCCCCATCTCCCCTTGCAGCTTATCTTCTCCCCCATCCCAGTTTGACCTTCCCCCCTCCCCTCTTCCGCCCGTTTCTTCTTACCTCGGAGGGTAAGACCTCCTGACTTGAAGGGTTCCCCCCCCCAGCCCCCCCTGGCCTTTCCCCTTACGACTTTTTTCCTATTGGTTTTCTTTCCATTTTTTCCCTTTGCAAGGAGACCTAAAGCGTGTCAGAATGACGACACCCTTTCCCCCCCCCAACTTTCCTCACAAGTCCCTTTTTTATATCGGAATTAGGTTATCCCGGTCCCTCTTTTCTTAATTTCGTGATAGCGTGAAATCCCTCTTAGTTCTGTACCCTTTTGCACATCCTCTTCTGTGGAACTTTTCATTTAAAGAAGTAGTTTTGAAGGTTTTCGTTCGTGTTCTGCTTTTATGCGTAATTGTTGCCCCTAGTCCATCCTTTGTTTCAGGTTTTCAGAGGGGAGTCTCCATTTGCGCCGGCATGCAAACGGGCGGTTTTCCTTTCCATCCTCCTCCCCGCCCCCCCCTCCCTTCTTGCTGGTTCTCCTTTTCTTTAATCTTATTCCTCTTGTCAGGGAGGCATGGTTGAATAGCTTGATAGCCTCGTCCCCTCGGGGTCTTTCAATCCACCCTTTCTTTTCCTTTCCAACCTGATGTTCCCCTTTCTTCTTCCCCAACTTCCCTTCCTTCCGCTGCTTCCTGTGAGGGATTCCCGAAGTGTGGAAGATCCCCTTAAAGAAGGGATCTCCACGGTTTGCCTGGGCCGTTATTTTTTTCTTCTCATCCCCTCGTTTCTTCCATCACTTTTTCTTGATGTCACCAAAAGGAAGGGTAAAGCCCAGTCTAAGATTGAATGGATGTCGCTTCTACATAGAGATTTCATCTGGTTGGGAGTTTTCCCCTTCCCCCGCGAGCAAGTTCCTTCACTTATGCCGGGTCACTCCAGGAAGGCCAATAGACTTTGCTATCCACTTTCTGCATCTCCGTCAGAGGAGGAAATAAGGAGTGCCTTAGAGGAAAGAGTGATTTGTCTCGTGGAATGTCTTTTCCCCCTCTACTCATAAGTTCCTTCTCCTTTGTTGCGACAACCCCCCACTTTCCGGCGTTGATTTTCCTCCCGGCTACCCCCTTTTCTTTCTCTCGCGGGAATATAGTTGTTGTTGAGAGATGTACCAAGATGATAAGTCGAGATCCTTCCTGTCATTCCCCCCTTTTCTCTTTTTTTTTTTTCTCCATCACCGCAGTCTTCCTTTTATTTTATCGGCTCTTTTCCCTCTTGTCCCAACCATCACCAGTGCGGACTCAGGTAGGAACGATACCTTCCCTCCCTCTAGCTCCTGGCACGGATTCCTTTTCTCGACAGAGGCGAGGGTTCCCCTTTTCCCTTTTTGAGTCCCCGAGAAGTAAACCTTGTTGCACACTTCAAAGGAGTTAACCCCTTCTTTTTTACTGAGCAAGCTTCTCCCTACTCCTCTTTTCGGCCCCAGGCATCGTTGTTTCGCCTCTTCTTTCCCCCGGGACGACTTTACAGAGCTTTCGGAAAATAGAAAGGACCCAGTATTCCCCCTGTGCTTTTCAACCGTACGTTCCGAAGGCTAACTCCTCCTTCCCTTGCAGGCTGGGTCCAGCTTTTTTTTCCTCTTCCTTACCACAAGGTTCGTTTCTCATTGAGCAGGGCGGAATGGAGCCTCTATCCAAACGCCGCCCCAGTACCCTGGTCTCTCCTTTGGCCGCTTTTTTCCACCAGCAATTATGTTGTGGTCGAGGATCCGGCTTCTTTGCACCTCTTTCTGAGCCCGTGCCGAGGGCCTCTTCCCTTTCTCCCACCGCGTTCATGCGTCTCGTGTCCCCCTTCCTGTTCAACCTCACCAGACCACGCCAACCAGACACCCCTGCGTTTTCCTTCTTTCCCAGAGCCCCTCCTTCTCTGTCCCCTAACGACGAACAGTGGCCCTGCGTTCCCTCCCCCCAACTGACGATTACTGACTTACCGAATGGCCGCGCGATCCCTGGGCTTGATTTTCTTTTTTTCTTCCCTTTTTTCGTACATTTTTCCCCTCCCCCTCTTGTTGCTAATTTTATCTCTCGCCATCTTCTTCCTGTCAGGATTTGAACTTTTCTTGGCGTGGAGCCTCACAGCAAGCGCGCGGTCTCCGTACCCTACATAGCTTTTTTAATTTTTGAGTCCCTAGCTTTCTGGGTTTCCTCCCCTTTTTCCTTAGCTTCTCGGCTGCCGGGGCGTTTTTCTTTTTCCCTCCGCTCTGGGCGTCCACTCTTTCTCAGTCCAGGGCCGGGGCTAGACAAGCTCGGTTGCTTGCCCTCTTCTCCTCCCCATACCTTCTTTCCCCCTTTTCTTGGCACTCTGTTGTCACGCCCCGATCCTTTATCTTTCCCCTGCCCGGCAGGAAAAAGATTGATCGAGTAGAGCTAAGTAAAGACTGCGGTCCGAAGTTCTTTTTTTCCTTTTGGCTCTGCGATTCATCGTCTTTTTTTCCCCTTTTCTCCGATTCCCTCGCCCCCATGTTTTTTTCCCTCCTTTTCCTTTTTCAGACACGCTGTGAGGACCAAGCTGCGAAGTGTCGTGCAGACCGTGATCGCCCCTCGGCAAGTTTTTGAGCGGGATCTTTTTGATTGTTGTGTTTTTTTGAGTGGTGACATACTCTGGGTTATTCTCCCTTTCTTCACTTCCCGCCTCTTCAGTCGTTTCACACCCTGTTTTTTCAGTTTACGTTTATTCCTTTTTTTTTCTTTTCCGGCGATTTGCCGTTTATTTTTTGTGATTATAAATGCATGGGAATGGTTAAGATCCGTCGGCGACTCTCTTCTGAATCCGCAGCAAGATCTGTCTTCTCTTTTTCCACTTCGAGCTCTTCCTTTTCTTTGCGGTTTTGTCCTTCCCAGTTCTTTGCGTGTTGAGTTTTTCAGCGATATGCACGGGTGACCCAACCGCCTCCCTTCCTTCTGCTTGATTCCCCCGTACGGCCAAGGCTCTCTCCCTTCTTCCCCCAGCACTGAACCTGGGAGCCCCCTACCCTTCTCGGTGCAAATGAACAGGACTGCACCGAAGCCCCAGAATATCTCTCTTAACAAGTAGTGTTGGGATTTTTTCCCTTTTTTGGTTTCCTGTGCTTTCCTTTTTAGGGTACTTTTTTTTCCCTTTTTCCGTTTTGGCCCCGCCTGAGAGTTTTTTGGTTCGAGGCAGTTTCTCCTCCCCCCCCCCTGCTTGGTAGCCTGATTTGTGAAATAACGTGAAGATCGTCCAATCCGCAGATCTGCTTTTTTTTTTTTCGAAAGTATCTCCTCCTTGCGTCCATCGATTTCTCCCCCCTTCGCCTCCTGATTTGCGCGTTGGTCCTCTCCTCCCTTCCTTCCGGCTTTGAGAAAAATATCTCGAGGTACAGGCCGAATTGAACAACCCCCCCTGCTCCCTTTTCTTTTCCTCTGAGCGTATCCCTTAGGAATCTTTCCCTCCCCCCCTTCCTTTCCTTGCCCTTCTTGCTTATCCTTATTTTCACCCCCTTCCCTGTCCTTCCCCTCGGTCTCGAAGCGAAAGGTGTTAGAGGAGAGCTCGACTGATCCTGGTTTGGGATAGAGGGAATTCCTTTGTCCCTGCACGGCCTGTAGAGAACAGTTTTCCTTTTCAATCCGCTCCGTAAGAGGGCGGCAGTTTCCCTTTCTTTTTTTTTTTCCCCTCCCAGGCGTTTTTCCCACTTCCTGAAGGAGCCTGCAGAGTCATAAGTCCTGAGGTCGAACCTTGCAAGTCTTTCCCTTTTGAACCCCGTTTTTTCTTTTCTCTTCTCCTTCCTCCTTGTCGACAGCTTCCTGTAGAGCCCTTGTTCTTCTGAATTTCCCCCGGAATGGAAGGACACACGATAGTTGGACGCTCCAAGGCCTTAAAAGGTCTCCATTTTTTCCTGTAACGTTGGAGCCACCCCTCCCTCTCCTTTACGTTAGTTATATTAGGGTTTTCCTCCCCCTTCTCTGCGCCTGGTCTGAGCGCATCAAGGCCATGGTCGAGACGAGATGGTGTCGTCGCAAACTTTCTCTTTTTTGCAGGCTTTTAACTTTGAAACCGAGTTTCCCTCAATGCCCTTTTTCTGGATCGCCTCTGTCTTTCTTTAGACTCTCAAAGCTTGGTGGTTCGTACAAAATTTTTTCGTTTACGCGACCCTTCTCTCGGTGGCTTCCTCCCCTCCTCTAATTTGTTTTTTTTTTGGAGTTCTTTTTTTCTGTTTATTTTCAGTATGTGACTTTGTCAGCATGCGGTGTTCCTGGGATTGAGCAGCTGCATCTGGCTCCCCGCTTTTCCCCTGGTTTCCGAATACGACTCACCCCCTTTCCCTTTCCTGTCTGGTCGCGTGGAAAGATGATCTTTCCCTGCCTTTTCGGCGGTTTATAATTTTTTTTTTTCCTTACGATAATCCGTTACCCGATGTGCCCTCCCCCCTTTTCTTTTTCAACTGATGGATCTGGCCCCCTCTTTCTTGACCCTTGCCTTTCGCTTTTGACGTATTTGCTTTCTTCTTTCCCTTTCCGTTTTTGATCCCCACAGCAAAGCACGTTTTGCTTGTGACGCCTGTGTTTCTTTCCATAGCGTTCCTCTCTCCCAGTGGCATGTCTTTTACCCCTCCCAGCCCTGCCGGTTACGAAAATATTCGCTTCCTGATGGCGTTTTGGCTTTGGTGTGCGCTTTTTGCAGCCGTCCCCCCCCCCCGGTTTACTTTCCCCCTTCTGTTTTTTCCAAGGCCTTCCCCCCCTTCGGCGGGTGATCCTTTTTAAGACCGATCCCCCTGGCCCCCCCCTAGTGCCTCCTTCAGGCACTTGTTACATGTTGAGTGGCCCTTCTGTTCCCATTATAGGTCCATGTTCTCGGCGGTGATGGAGACCCCATTCCCCGCTTCCTTTCGAACGCCCCCCTGTCTCCTCGCCCCGGCTCCCTCTTTTTTTCCTCTCAGTGTTGGGAGAGAGAAAATAGCTGCTAATTTCTTTTCCCGTCCCTCTCTCCACTTTTCCCTTTGTGTATTTTCTCCCCTAACCCAGTATAATGTCCTAATAGATTTTGGTAATAAGGGTTTAACTATATCCCCTTTTTCGGCTCTTTTCGTCCCTCTTTTTTTTCTTTTCTATCAGATCGAGGCTTGTTGCCCGGAATTGAGAAAGAAGGGATCTCATTTGACTGGTGTCCCAGGACGATACCCCTTTTTTTTGGTCCACCTTAACCGTCTTTTCCCTTCCCACCCAGATTTTTCACTGCCGCTCTCTCCCTCCGGCCGAAGAATAGCGATTTTTGGGTGAGGCCTTGCATTCAAGGTCACGATGATCCCGCCATTTTTTTCCCCCTTCCTTCTTTGGCCACTTTTGGCGGATCAGGTGCTGTTATCTCCACACGACTTGACAGCCTATTGCGTTCTGCCTCGCAGGTTTTGCTCCTCTCCCCCGTTTCCTTTTTTTCACAGTTTTTCTGCCGGAGGGGGGGGGGGGGGTTTTCTTTATGAAGCGAGACGCCTCGCGTACCAACGACCCATGCCCGATTCCTCCATCCTTGCCTTTTTGCGTTCTCCCTGTCCTCCTCTTTCGGAAAACTTCCTCGGGGGTATTCGCGGGGGCCCATCCCCAGCCTTTTTCTTTCGTCCCAAGGAAGGTCAAACATAACCAGTCTCAACCACTACGACTTTATACAAAGGCGCAAGGCTGCTAAAAACAGCCCGCACGTCCTCTCACCTAACCCCTGCCAGTTTTCCCCTCCCCCCTTACGCGTAGATTTCCGTTACTTTCCCTAAGTACGAGAGACCTCCCTCGCTGATGTCCATTGTCTTCTTCTGGCTGTTTTTTTTGGTGTAACCTCTTCTCTTCCGTGCTGCGTCGCCCCCTCCTCTCCTGCGCTCCCAATGTTTGTTAGTGGCTTTTGAATTTCCCAATCCCCCTGACTCGTACCCCCCCCCCTACCTTTGTGAGCGTTCTTTCTTTTCCTCGGCGCTTCTCTTTGAGCCGATGCGAGCTCCCTTTTCCCTTCTGGGTAGCTGTGGGAGCGGAAACGTGATTACCAGGGCCGGGCCCACCCTTCCAACTTTCAGGAGCCTTCCCCCCCCTTTCTCGACCAGCCCCCCTTCTTCGTCTAGTGGAAAGATTGTCTCCCGCACTGCTTGAGGAACTTAGAATGGCCCGAGGCCCGCCCCTCTGGATAGCGCCGCCTTTTTTTCCTCTTCTCTTAGGCTGGCGGCTCTCGAGTCGGTTCGACTTTTTCCCTTGGCTCTACCCGAAGCCCTGATTTACAGCTACTTAAGGCTGGAGTACCGACGGACCCCACCTTCTCTGCTAGCCTTTCTGTTCTTATCGTTTACCCCCTTTTTTTTCCGTTTCCGGGGTGTTTTTTTGATGATCGTCCCCTTCCGGCGCAATGGCTGTCGGTATTCGATTGCGCGCGACCTGTTCATCCTTTTAAGTTTTCTGCTAGGTTTCCTTTTTTTCCAGTGTCTTCAGCCCTACCTGGGCCAGCTTCCCGGTATTTTCCCCTCTTTTGATTCTGGGAGTCCGATCTTTTTTTTTCACCAATCTCTTGAGCGTCTGGCTATCTCAGCCTGGTATCGACCCTTCCAGTTTGAGCGTTCCTTCTCTTCTTCTTTTCGGTGCACTCCCAGACCTTCGCTCCTTTTTTTGCTGTGACACTGCCAATAGAGAAGGGCCGGACAGCTCTCGAGCAAGGACGGCCCTATGAGGTAGTACCCCAGTTCCTTACCAGCATGAAACCCTTGCTTTTCTCTCCCATGATCCTCTCTTTTCCCTGTGTTGTTTCGATCCTCCCCCAACTTTTCCTGCAAGGTTCATTTTTCGCACTGGATCGGTCTTGGAAGTAACGTTTACGGGATCTGGCAGCGGCTCGAGGGCATTTTCAATTGCCCTGCGGCGGTTTCCCCCCTGAAAGCCTTTGATCGCCTTGATCACCACTTCTCCTCATCTTCTTGCCGTTGGTACCGTAGAAAGTTTGCTCCCCCCCTCCGGCTGGGGGTTTCTCTCCCGCGCCTTCTTGATATTTGGCCCCCGACGCACTCTTACTTTTCTCTTCACAACTCTTTGCCCAGGCCCCCGATTATGGGACCGTTTATTTTTCCTCCGGCGCCATGAGCGCTACATATGGCCCCTTTTTCGCGAATGCCTCTCGAAGCTTTCTTTTTCAGCTTCCCTTTTCCCCCCCCCGGTTTCGACCCGTCCAGCTGTCGATCTTTTCTCCTCTCCCACTGTTCCTCTTCCTAGCTTTAAACGGAACCTTCCAGCGGTGTTGTTCGAGGACGTAAGGACTGAAGTTCCAGCAGCGGTTTTTCCCCCCCGCCTTCGACTTTGCCCCTCTTCAGTGCCAGGATTCTCTTCAGCCAGGCGGCCCCCCCTTTATGAGCATTGATGGGAGTTTTTGGGGTCTTTTTGTTTTAGGGGGGGTGAATTTGACGGTCGGAACCTTTAATGCCGCGGCCACTCACTGGCCCCGCCTCTGGCTGTTTTGCGGTCTTTCTTCCCCCGATCCCTGGAAACTGTCCCGTTCAAAGGGAAGGGAGAAAGTCCCCTTTAGAGTTGGCACCCTCCCCCTTGCTGACTGTTCTTCCGGTATCCCCTCCCCTGTCCCAGTCCGGCTCTCCTCCTCCCCCCCCTCCCGAACTTGGTCTCCTTGGGCTTTTCGAAATGAGATTTGAAGGGTCTTAGCTCATTTCGTTTGCCCCATGGTTCTTTTTTGGTTTCGCCGCATCTTGAAGGCTTCCTCCTCATAGGCCTCCCTCTTTTTTTTTTAAGTCCTTTTTCTTTCTTCCTTCTTCTTGGATAACTTTTCCCTGTCGTACTGGTTCGTGCTCGGGTGCTCGCACTCCCCCCTTTGGCTTCTGACACTTTTTTTTGCCGGCGTTCGCTGGGTTCTGCTTTTGTTTCCACTTGCATAATCCCCAGGTGTAGACAGGGTTTCCTTCCTAAAGGGATCTTGTTCTGATGTTTTTTTTATCGAACTCTTATCCGCCTCCGAATTTGAGTTTTTTTCCCCTGCCCGTGTATCTCCCTTTGTACTCTCGTGGATACGGCTGCTCGTCCCTTCCTCCCTTTTCCTTCCCGCTGATCAAGCACTGTTCGCATTCCAAAACTGCTGGTCGGATCAACACCGATGCAAGCTCCGTGGAAGCGGGAGTCCTATGTTTGGGTCCTCTTCCCCGGTTCAAGCCCGGATACGCAACTTTTGGTTTCCGGGGTCGGCTTACTTCCCCCATAGAGGTGATAATTCTCAGGGGAGATTCCCCCCCCCGGCTTTTTTCCCCTTTAAGATTGAGGGGCTTTTTTTTCGGCCCTTTCCTCCTTTTTTCCGCCCCGGAAGGCATTGCTGCTCCACCTTTATTTTCGGCTTCCACTTGCCCCTTATGCTCGAAAGGACGGGCCTACCACGTAAGAGAAACAATAGTTCGGTTCAACAGGATTTCCCAGGTCGTCTTTTTCTTTTTTGACCCATTTCGGACATTTTTTCAAGCTTCTCCCCCCACTTTTTTCGGTTCTGCTAGCCCCCGGCATTCTTATTACGAAGAAGGATAATTTCAGGAGAATTAACCGCCCCTACTACCCGAGCTATCCTTCCCGGATAGTTCTCTTGGAGTGATCCGTCTTCCTACCCCCCCTTCCTTTGAGCTGTTTGTGGCAATAAAAGAAGTTATCCGGAATAGCTTCCAAACCTTTACCTACCTTTCGCCGCTCTTCGCGGTCGTCCCCCTGCCGAATGATTGCATCCTTTGGGTCTGTTTTGAATGCAGTCCCAGTGTGGTTAATGGCATTTGCTTGAACTAAGTTAATCACAAGGTGGCGTGAAATGCCTCCCCAACCTCCTCCTTGCCCGTCTTTTCAGCCAGGCCTCCTTTCCCGAGCTGGATCCAACCCTGCTTTTTTGTAATACACGTCCAATTGAAGGTTTCACCCGTGTGGTCCTAGCTTCCGGTCCAACCGTTGTCTTGTTACGTGTTTCCCCTTTTATCCCAACTCCTTTCTCCTCATCCTTCGTTGTCCAGCGGCCTTCTGGCAGGTTAATGAAACAGTTGGACCAGCCACTTTTTTTTAATTAAGACGCTTACCGCTTTTGCCTCAGCAGTACCCCCCCCTCTCCCAGTTACCTTTAGCTGAGTCATTTGGAAGAAGCTTTTCACCCTCATTCCGAATGCGTAGGACGTACCCCTTAGATTTAGGTACCCGAAACCCTCCTTGTTTGAGAAGAGGTCCTCCCCTGTGATGGCCGAACCCATGGCGACCAATCTTTTCTCCGTGTCAGTTACCCCCCTGCTCCCCCCCGAAATGCCCCCAACTTCCCCCGGAGGTGGCCCCAGGAGTTCCCTTTTTTTCTTTACACTTCTTGACCTTGGCATCACCCCTCCAACCAGTACACCTCTCTAGTGGTAGATGTTTTTTATAGCTCCTCCGCCCTTGCTTCTTTTCCCCGTTGGTTAGGCCGTTCTGTTTTTTCCCTGCCAGATTGATGATATTTCCTGTCTCGAACCGGAGTTATTGGGCCGAGGGATTTTACCTCTACCGGGCACCTTCCTTTTTAGTTCCCCGCCCCCCCGCCACATGTCGAGTGGAGGGGGCGGCTCAGCCTGGCTATGTCTTTTCTTTCATTCGGCGGGAAGTCTTTTACCCCTCCCTGAGGGAGAGGGCAATCAAGAAGTAAGGCTTTTACTTTTAAATCCCTCCCCGCTTTCCTTTTCTTCTCCGTCTCCCCCTCCCCCTCGCCGTGGTTTTCCCGTGTGTTTTCACTCCCTGATTCCTTTTTTTGGTGGACCGAAGTCATTTGAAGGAACCTTTTTGAGCGATTGGTCCCCTTTTTTTTTCCGATTAGCCCGGTCTGCCGGCACTCTTTTTTTGGCTCTTTTGTGCCCCTTTGGCTAGACGATTCCCTCCTGCGAGAACGTTTGTGATGAGGACACGAGTTTTGTTGACCGGTTGACGTGCTTTTTCTCCCTTTTTTTGCCCCTTCGGCGGCTATATCGGACCGCGCTCTTACCCTTCTTTCTCCGGTGTGACATACTGTTAATTGAATCAAGAAAGTTCCTGTAAGGTCTTCAGGAGAGTGTCCCCCTGTTAAATTTCTTGTCCAGCCTTCTTTTCGCGGATTTCATTTTTTTCCAAGTCTTCGCTCATGTACCTTTTCCGGCGAGGCCCTTTTTCTCCTCGCCACATAAGAAACTCTTCTGGAAGACCCTTTCCCCTTTCGAGCGAGATCTGGCCGGCTGCCTCTCAATCTTTTGACTTGTTTCTCTTCAGTCTCTCGTTTAGGGCAATCCCCCCCGCGCTAAACTTTGCGTGCCCCACTTGTTCTGCTTTCTTTTTCTCTTGACGCCAGACCGAACGGATGCCCCTTTCCATGGCTCGCACTGAACCGGCTCCAGCCTCCAATATCTTTCCTACTCTTTGACTTCTTACAATTGTAGGTCCTGTGGTTTGTATGGCCTCTTCATTTTCGCCGTTTTCCTGGCCGACTACTTTCCTTTCCCGGCTCGTTTGTTTTGACGACCTCCCGGTCTTTTTTCTCTTCTTGGAGTGCCCCAGAACGGACTACTTCATCCCCACCGTCACAGTCGATCCCTTCGCGCCCCATCAAGGCTCCTCAGTTTTCCAGATCCCCTCTGTTTCTGTTTTTTTCGGCTTGACCGCCTTCCTTCTAGACACTATCGCCGAAACATTTTCTACCTTGTAGGCATCGCTGCCTGCGCGAGCCTTTTTTTTCTTCCTTTGCACGCCGCCTGCATGCATTCTTCCTTCGCCGTGCCGTTCGTAACGACCTTGTTTCACCTAGCGCTTTCCCAAGGCGACACACTTTCCCTTCTTTTTTACAGCCCCCTGCTTGCTTGGGCTCGGACGTTTTTTTTCGGGTTTGAAGGAGCTGTCAGCATTTCTTTCTTCCAGTAGTCGAAAAGTCTCGGCAACCTACTATCACTGGCGCTTCCCAGCCTCTTTTTACTTCGGCCTGCTGCCCCCCGCGCTTTCGGTTTTTTGCCTTTCGCGGTCGACATGTTCCCCAGACCCGGCCCCGTTAACCCCCCCCCCAGGCCCAGCCCCTTCGATGCGGATCGCTCACGATTCCCTTAGTATTTCCAGGGTAGACAGTCCGGTCCTTCCGTGATCACATCTCCTCCCCCCTTTCCCTCTTGCTAAATAGCTCGTCTCTTTCTCACTTCCATTTGTCTGTCTCGCTCCCTGTTTTTAGTATTGATGCAGTCGTTTCTTTTTTCCATCCACGCCCCTCTTCCCTGGACTGGAGAGACAGAAGTGGCCGCGCATAAAGTGAACCTGGCATTTCTCCCAGACCTTTTCCCCCTCCCCGGCATCATCCCTTGTGGTCGCGTCCTTGGGACCCTTTTCGACTTTCGTCGTAACTTAGTGCTTCTTTTTTTTTTCGTCCCTCGACTCTTTTGGCCTTTTCGTGCCGCCCTCTACGTGGTGGCGGTTTCTTTGGTGCTTTTTATTTCCGTCCCCTTTTCACGATTCAGCATTCGTGGGGGTGATCGCCCGTTTGTGCTCACTCTCTTTTTTCTCCTCCTCATCTCCTTCCTTCTTCCTAAGTTTTTCTTGTGTTTGTCTCCCCCCCCTCTTAACCGGATCTCAGGTGGCTTCTGTATACCCCCTCTGATCCCTCATAACCTTCCTTATGATAAATTCCCCACATGCTCTCCTTAGGGATTCCTACCTGCGTTTCTGCTTTGCGGGCTATGATTTTCCCTTCTTTCATGTGTCGAAACCGGCCCGCCAGGGATACAGAGGTGTTACGGTCGGGAAGTTCTTGCTCCCTTCTCTAGTGTACTTCCCTTTTGTCCATTTTCAAACCCGTGCCGGGGTTTCCCTCAAGATGATGCGGCATTGATTCGACTCTTTTTTTTTTGTGTGGGCCTGAGCACCCTTTACTTTCCGGCCTTCCGCCTTCCTGTCTGGGCGATTTCCACCATTTCCGGAAAGCTTTCGATTCGCGGGTAAAACCCTAGCCGCCCCGATCACGTTTTTTTGACATAGCTATATATTCATACTTTTAGACGGCGTTTATTGATGGAGACCCCGCCACCCCCCCAGCGTCGGAAGTTCCGTAAAGAATTCCTCCCGAGCATCTCTTTGGTTTTCCTATCTCTGATTTCTTCAGTTTTTGTTTTGAAGCTCTCCTGCCCGGATAGATGCCGGTTAGTTGTGCCTTCGATCCCGCCCTGTGGTTTGTTCCTCATCACCGCCTTTAGTCTCAGCGATGGCTATCGGTTTTTTTCTCATGTCAAAGTGAAAAATTTGTCGTCCCTTCGGACTTCCCCGCTTCTTTTTTGCCTTTTTTGGGGTGTTTTTTTGGTCGACTTGGTGATAGCCCATGCGAGGTTTCTGGTGGCGGAGCCTTTATGTGTCTTTAAAGGGTACTGCCCGGCTCCCCCCCCCCACCCAAAGGAAGCCTGCTCCCAGACATTCCTGGATCCCCCATGTTTTAAGGTCATTTCCCACTTTTTTTCAAGATTCGCCGATGTACACAATCGATCCATGAACTGGATTCCGCTGTGATTCGGTAGCGCCCTGCATTAAGAAAGCCGTCCCAGTTTTTTTAATTCATTGTTTCTCCTTGTTTTCATCCCCCTGGACGGGTCGACCCCTGATTTTTTTCCTCTTCCTTGAAGGCATTGGGACATGGTTTGCTTTTCGTATCACTTCAGTCGTCTAAGAGGGCCCCATCCTCGGACTCCCGGTCCAATTCCTTCCTTCATCTGCTCGGCCCTCTTTTCTTTCTATCCGCCCTCGCTGATGCCAAGCTCGGTCGCCGGAGTTCATCCTGGACCCCAGCCTCTTGAACCCCTTCCCCCGACTCCCCCCTCAGCCCGTCACAGTAGCGAAGGGCTGCCGGCCGGCAAGCTGTCGATCGACGCTTTACGCCCCCTCAACGAGCCGTTGTTTCTTCCTGAAGGGACGGCTCCAGCCTTGGCTTTTGCAGCGGTACGGTCTTACCCCTTTCCCGCCCCACGATTGATGCCCTTATTTGCGATCGCCGTTTCGCCTCCCCCTAATGGGATGGTGGTCGACATGCATCAAGTCTTATCCCCCATTTTCCTTTCTAATTGAGCGAGCTGGCGGTTTCCTCTTTAGCAGCATTGTCCATGATTTTCGTCCCCTTCTGTTTGTTACGCCCCCTTTGATATTTTCTTTTTTTTCCAATCTCGTCCAGGTCCCGACTATTCCCCCCATTCTCTCCATGTTCCCTGCGTGATAGAACGCCTCAGCTATTCCTGCCTTCAGTTTTCTTTTCGTTAGTCCCGGCCTTCTGTCTGACACCCGTGCTGCCTATCGCTGTTCTCCGAAGGAGTTTTATTCCTGGAGGATTGGAACGATGTGACGTCGTGTCAGTTTGGCCGCCGCTTTTGTTGGACAGCTACTCAGGCTTGTATTCCCCCAAAGACGCTTATTGCTCCCCCTCCCCGGTCAGCGTGCAATGATTCGCTTGAGAGGCTCCACGGCGGACGCAGCCCGGGGGGTTCATGACGATGTGTTTTTACCCACCCTCGCCATTTCCTTGGATTTTGCTTGTCTCTAGTGAGCCGGTCGGTTTTCCGCTTCCCACTCATTTCCGTTCAGCCGGCTCGACTCGACTAACTTTTTTTTTGATTCTCTGTAGCAAACAGCCTATGAGGCTCTCTTCCTTCCGCGATCGGTGGCGACCTTCTCCAGGATTTGTTTCTTTACTGTTTCTCTTTCAATTCGCCTAACCTGATTGGGTTTTGGCCCCCTCCACTTCTTCCACCATCAGGGCTTTCTGCCCACGAAGGCTCGCATTTAACGTCGACTCCCTTTTCTGCCACAGAGTAACGATGTCAATTGTACCGGACGCCAGCAGCACCTTTCATATCTCTATCTGTCTTTTGGACTTCTCTCTACCATGTCCTTTTCACTTTTACGTTTGACCAAGGTCTTTTTTCATTATACCTTTTCTCCATTTCATTTTTTAGTGTCCAGGATCGAGTTCCAGAATATTGGTCCTTCGGCGGGGGTAGTGCCCCCGAACTTTCGACTCATTCCTTCCCCCCCCTTGAATACGTACGGCTTTTTTCTTGAGAGATCAGATTTCCCTACTCTTTTCCCCGGTGGAGACGGTCGAATTTTCCGTAGCGCACAATCTCGCCAAGTGCACAGGAATGAGCGTAGCTAATTGTCACGGGCATTGAGATCACGCTTTTAGAAATCATGATCGATCCCTTCCCTCCCCCTTCTCCCGGTCGGTGTGGAAACGATCCTTAGTCCCCCCAGTCCCCTAAGTAAAGACGGTATGCGCTCACTGTCACGCAAGTTGTCCTTTAGATCTTGTGCTAGATCCCTAAGCCTTAATCTATGTCCAGCATGGCGGCGGCATACTTTCAGTCTCCCCCTTGACCTTTCTCTTTCTTGACTAGAAGAGGCTTCTTTAAGGCCTCTGTAAAATCCCTTCTCACTGGTGTAGGCTCGGTTTTTTAATCCCCCTTTCCCGCCGTCTCCCTCTTTCCACTGCGTGCACCAGGTGCCACTTCCCACTGCAGCAGGGATGGTTTGCTCCGTCCCAGGCGATACCCGGGAACTCATTGGTTTTTTTAGGTAGTTTTCTTTACGCCCTCCAGCGAGTTCAAGGCTCGTCGGTACCCTTCCTTCCCCCTGAAGATAGATTGCTCCTCTCCAGCTGGGTGCGCCCCCCTTCCAGCTCTCGTCCTTGAGTACTGTGACTTCTTTTATGCGTGCTCGCCTTCCCCGTGGCGATGGTCCGTGGCGTGGCAGCACCCGTCGAACTCACTAGTTTGCAGGCAGACGCCAGTCCTGCTCCCACTTCGACCCCGTTTTTTTTTCCCGCGCCCTGGCCTCTTTTTTTTTTCTTCTGTCTATGACCGGTCGTCGTTCTGCGCGCACAGCTCCCCCTGCTTTTTGGCCGGGGTGCAGTTTGCGAGAGGGCGGCGTGCGTTGTTTTTTTGATGTTGCTCAGTTTTCTTTCCCTTTGATTCGTACCGGTTGCGGACTCTGCTCTACCCGCTTTCCCCCGGTTTCTCAGAACCTCTTGTCCGCGCCAAAGGAAGTGATGAGTGTCTGGCCCGCCCCGTACTGTCCCTTTTGATGAATAGCCCTCCTTCCTCTTTTCCCGGTGTTTGCCAATTTCACTGGTTCTGGGCCCCCCCCCTCTTTCGTTGATCCAACTTGTGCCCCCGGCTGCCTTGAGGGGTTGGCTGCTTCCGTAGTTATAAATGGCCTCCTTCCGACTTTCCCCGCCCCCGCCTGGGCCGGCTCTCGATGCTCTCCCTCGTTGGCCTGTTCTTGTTCACCCCTACAAATCTTGGGTCGCCCCCCCTTTTCCGTTCCCCTGGTTCATTCATTTTTTTTTTTTTGACATGAAGAGGTGTTTTCACGGGCTGCGGACCCACCTTCCCCTTCCTCGCCGGCTCCCCACAGCAGTCTTTACCCCTGCTCGCGGTTTAATCCGGCGTGTCCGACGCCGTTCTTCCCTCCGTGATCGTGGACGAGTCATTCGTCAAATGTGAAGGAGATGCTTTTTCTTCCCCTCCCACCCAGCGCTTTTCGATGCCCCGCACTCCCGGAGCATCTCTCAGTGAATATCTCGCTCCCTCCCCCTCTTTTTTTTGTTGAGGGAATCCCTTGTAGGAGGCAACTTTTCTTCTCCCTTTGGCGGGTGCCTCCTCATCCGAATGGCTATCGGCTGTTTCCCCTGGTACAAGGATCAACACTTTTTTTTTTCCTTGTGAGGTTAGTTTTAACAGGAAGATTGTCATTTTTTTTCGGAGTTTTTGTCCCTCCCCCTACGGGATTTGGGAGTCCCGGCGTAGTTCACGTCCTTTTGTTCCGCAATGCCTGCCCCCGTTCTCCCCAATATTGATGAATGCCTGATGTGCCTCCTCAGCAGATGACTTTTTCGGCCCGTGTTCCAGTGGCATTGCTACCTCTTTTTTCGTCGAGCACTTCTCCCTAATTGGCAAAACTGTTGTTCCGGGGCTTGCTCCCCCTCGGCTCCCGATAAGTGACCTCAGCGGCAGGCCGGGCCCCATCTGTTGACTCTAACGACCCCGCTTTTTTTCCCCCCCCTTGTCCGGATCAGCAGTTCCGTGCCCGTCGCTTGATCCTCTCCTCTCGCTCTCCCGCCCTCGGGCCAGCACGCGTCACCCCAGGTCCCCTCGCTTGTTCCCGGCGGCCTGATAGATTGCGGACCTCCCCCCTTTTCTTCTTCAGGAGACGGTGGACCACCGAATTTCCTCTCCCCTCACGGCATGGACAAAATCCTACCCTCCCTGGACACGCCGCCCCCCCACATCGTAAAGTCTGTTTCTCCAACGCTGTTACCTGATAAACGAACAGGCGATCGCACCATACGGAGAGATGTTTAGACCCTGTTCCTAAGTTCCGTCCCTATTAATTTTGTTTCTCCTTTTTCTTTTCGTTCTGGGAAGATGAATGATAGCGTCGTGCGGCCGTCCGCTTCAAATGGGCCGCTGGGCGTGTCCTCCCGAAGACCGTCAATTCCACCCTTTTCGTCCCCTTTCCCCACAACATGATATAGCTTCTTTTTGGCGACTGTTCAGGTTTTTTTTTTTGATGAATCCCCCTCAGGCCGGTTCCCTCCGTAGCCTTTTCTGCTGCAACCTCTGTCTAGTCCAGGGCCGTTCAACTGCCCGAATCTGGTTCCTCTTGCTACTTTTTGGAGAAGACCCTTTTTAAGCCCGGTCTGGCTTTTGGGATGCACGAATTGTTAAAGTTCTGACTTCCCCTTTACGAGGGTCGTCTTCTTGCTCACGTCCCCTTCTTTGGACCTTGAGTAAGGAAGTCGAGGTCTTTCCCTTTAGAGTCGGCCGGGTTCTTTTTCTAGAGGCCTACGCCCTGTCACAGCTACTTCATGGCTTATTCCCTCTTTGGGCCGTTTCTTTCCAAGTCAGATCCACCCTGTGTTTGGCTGAACTTCTCAGGTCCCTAGAGAACTTTTTGGGACTTCGCAGCGTTTGGTGCCTGCAAGGACTTTGACTACAAGTGCCAACTGCGCCTCCGGCTGGCATCGCGTGACTTTTCAGCTAGTCTCGCGTTTCTCTGGCGAGCGGCGTTGCCGTTTTGCCACTTCTGCCTTCCCTCTCTTGTCCGCCGGCGAGAGGGGGCTTTGCCGCAGTTCCTCGTAGAAATCGTCGGTTGTTTTTTCCGCCTGAGAGCGCCAGTTGGTCGCGCTTCTCCCCCGGCCCGGCGTCTTGCGCCCTGGTTGCTCTTTCCAATTCTCATCTCGGCTTTGGCCTTCCTCTCAGAATTGGTATCTTGATGCCTCTTTTTCGAGAAGGACGGCCAGGCCCCTTAACCCCCTGGCCCGGCCTTGTCTCCCCTTTTGTCCATCCCCTTCCCTTCCTCTCCCAGCCGAAAGGGAAGTCTTCTCCTTTGTTTGTGTTGAGAGATCCATTTGATGATTAAGTTTCGTGTGGAAGCCATTTCGGCTCTTTCTGGTGCCCGTCGGATTCCCGGCTTCCCTGAGGTGTGTATGGTGTTCATGACATGGTCCCTTCGGGTCTCTGTTGATTTGTGCCTGGAGTGTTTTCCCCCCTCCGGGAATTACTCGCCTTGTCCCTCAAAAGTCGGAGGCTTTGTCCGTGTTGTTCCGTTCTAGCGTCTAGCTCGATCCGATTCTTTCCCTGCTCTTTCTGCGGCAGATCGTGTACTCTCCCTCTCTTAATCCACAATTCGCCCCTAT
>Ga0179593_1612204_pt1 | contig 20559 bp, 28 predicted proteins | sample CZODoug2_1_08_16_FD_185931 | JGI IMG/M metagenome (GOLD analysis project Ga0179593, IMG submission 185931) | Vadose zone soil fungal communities from Angelo Coast Range Reserve, California, USA - CZODoug2_1_08_16fungal (PacBio error correction) | ecosystem: Environmental > Terrestrial > Soil >... | reverse complement strand
TTTCTTTTCTAAAACTTACAGTCCCTAAGTATTCCGCGATATGCGGTTCTCCCTCCGTGAAGATTGGGAGGAGAGCCGTGGCGGAGGCTTCGGCCATATTTCCCTTTCTTCGACTAATCCATATGGCCTCCATCCTCATAGGCCGTGAAGCTCCCGCCCCCCTCCTATCATCTATGATTTCCTTCCCCAGACCCGCAAGAGTCTGGAACATTTTTCCCTTTTTTTTTCTCCTACAAGACGATTTTTCCCTTTTCTTTTTCCTAAATTATGAAGCTCTTCTCCAAGTTCCATGTTTTTCCCTTCCTTTGCATAGCGACTGAGGATAACTTCCTTTCTTGTGTCTCTGAAGGATTCTTCTTTCCCCTTTTCCTTCCTATCCTTTCACTCGTGAAGAAATAGTCCTTTCATTTAAGTAATGTTGGTGTTCTTTTTCACGTGAGGATTGTAACATGCCTTTTTTCTCCTTCCCCCTGGTTGAACGGCTTATTACTCTACTCTTTCCATAACGGTTCTTTCTTCCCTTCCCCCCTTTCAACGCATATGCCCGTAACTCTCTTTTCCTTTCCCCCCCCTACGTTGTGATCCTGAAAGTCTTTCCCGGTACAGAAGTTTTCTTTCTCGTTTAGTGTTTGCTTACGTGCGCTTTTTTTTTCTCCTGCTAAGATTCTGGTGGTACCAAGAATCGTCTCCTCTTTCCTTAATTCAATCTCCTATTTACTTCCTCTCCCTTTTTTTTTCTTCTGTGAATGAGAAGCCTATTGACCACCAGCCTTCTTCTCCCTGCCGACAAACAATCGATGATTGGCCGTACCTCTCCCCGGATGAAGTCCGAAAGCTTCTCCTGATCCACCCCTTCGGTCAAGGGCCCGCGTTTTATAATGCTTCTAAAATGAATAGACTTGATACCCTTTTTTCCTTTCCTTTTTTGTTAGGAAGAGTTCGGGTCCGCGTGAAGCCACACTTCCCTCCTGCCTTTCCACTGAATCGGACCTCCCCCCCCATACGCGTCAAAAAAGATAACCTTTTTCTCCCCTCCTTCCGTGAGAGTAAGGGCAGGAAATTCTCCCCTTTCCGCATGCTCACTCTACTTATCGTTTTCTCCAGAAGGGAGCGAAGCCTCCCTGCCGACCTACTTATGTTAGAAAGCGCGTACTCTAATTCTAGGTAGACAGTCGTTTTACCATCTCCAAGGGTTTTTCAGGCCTTTTCTACGAAAATCCCCCCCCCCCCACTTACTTGGGGGTCGGCTCCTCTCGTCTTTGAGGTAATACATGAGTAACTTCCCCTTTCAACCTGAGTGGTATAAGCGGTTTACCCCTCCCCCTTTCCATTTTTCGTTCGCATTCCTCCACTTTTTCCCGCCTACAGATTGGAATAATCCCAACCCCGCTTCTTTCCGAGTATCAGCGGACTTCTTTCGCTTACAATCCCTTTCCGTTTCACGGCCTTTTTTCTCCTCTTCTCATCAAATATTTGACAGCGTGTCCCGCGTACTCCTTTCTAATCCGATAAAGCCACAAAATTCATCACATCCCCCCCTTTTTTTTTTTAGTTCAAATACGCTGCTTTTTTTTATCCCCCTCTTTCCCCCTTCACCTCTCAATTGATCAAAGGCCCCTGGACCTTCTTTCCCCACGACAATGGTATTTCTCCCCCCCAAATTACAAAGTAGAGATTCGTTTCTTCTCTCCTCTCCTTCCTGTCCAACCCTTCTTTTTGAATTTTCACGAAAAGAGAGTTTTTCTCCCCTCCTTTTTCAGCATTCAATATAATATAGAGAGACCTTATTTTCTTACCCATCCTATATGTAGGAGAAATAGTAACTCATCTTTCCCCCCCTTCACCTTGCCAAATTAGATTTCATCCCTCTCCCTTCTCCTTTTTTCTGCCGAGAAAATATACTATGCCCCTTTTTCCCCCCCTTGACACGGTAGAGCTGAAGGCTGATCAATCACCCCCTTCCTTTCAGCTTGATGGGCCACCTCTTCGTCTTTTAATCATACAAGGGCATAAATCAGATTGTCACCCGTCCCCTCCTCCCCACCGGAAGATATTGCCCCGTTCTCCTTTCCCTCCCTATTTTTCAGAGAACCTTTTGCCCCCCCTGCTCATCGGTAAGTAAGTACTCACCCTCTCCCCTCCTTAACGAGAGAATTTTCCAATTCCTCTTTTTTCTCCTGTTCAATTTCGTGATCGAGTATGGACCCCCCCTTGCTTTCCTCTGTAAATGGAAAATGATGTACGCCCTGCTCGTTTTCGTTCCTAAAATAAGTCCCCCCCCTCCCCTTTTTTTCTGGAGACCCCTCTCCTTTTCGCAGACAATCATTTTAAACTATGCTTTTTTTTCCCCGGATCCCCCAAGCGAATCTCTCCACGAATTTCTCTATTCCCCTTTCCCCCTGTAGATTATAGACCCTTTTTTCCCCCCTCTCTTTCAATTCAACAGAGTGTGCCGCCATCCCCCCTTTCTCTCCCCCCCCTCTCCTGATAATCTTTATGGATTTAGCGTCTTTAGTTCCCCAAATTAGCCTTCACCCACTCCTTTTCGTCAGCATCTTCCCTTTTTTTCCTTCCTCCCTTTGATTGCCGCAGACGGAGTTCTTGCGAATTTGTGGAGTCAACCCCTGATTTCTCCCTTAACTAGTACCTGCAGACCTTTCGGTAGAGAGGTTTTCTCCTCTCTTCTGGGTTGAATTACGGAATTCGTCCCTCTTTTTCTTTTCCTTCCGATGAGGCAGGTCTTTTCTATCCCTCTCTTTACGCCCGAGATTCGTCTTTTTTTGCTTTCCTCCCCCTCTTTTTTAAAGATATGATCGTTCCCCTTTTCCCCGTTTATAACGTTGCAGCGGATGTTGACCTTCTTTTTCTCCCTTTCTTGAGTACAGCAATGTTTCCCTTTTCCCTCACTCTTCACCTGCTGCGATGTTGGCAATCTCGCTCCTCCCCTTTCCTCAACCAGCCGTCTTGGTTGAGCGTGAAAAGACTTCCCCCCTGCGTGACGGAAGTGTCCATTTCTCCTCTCTTTTTGGAACGGTTCGCGAAAATTCCTTCTTCTCTTTCAGATCTTCTTGTTTCCTCTTTGAGCTTCGCGGGGAGCCCCCCTCTTTTCCTTAATGACACAAGACACACTCGTCCAGCAAGCTGAAAATCTTTTTTCCCCTTTCTTTCACCTAGCAAGTGTCTCCCACCCTTTTCGTCCCCCCCCTTTCCCGCATAGGAGATTTTTCGGCTTTCCCACCCCCCCCCTGGACTTCCCCGCCAGATTTGGGCTCTTGCCTCCCCTTTTTTCTCTTTTCTACGACATCTCTCCTCCCTCGATGCACTGGCCGCTAGAGGAATTATTCTTTTTTTTTGCCCTTCTCCCTCCGTGCCATCTCATGGTATTGACCCCCCCCCCCTCCCTTTCTCCAGAAGATCTCGTCGTATACCCTACCATTTTTGGAGGAAACATACCCCGCTTTCTCCCTGTTGCGCATCTTGTTTCGACACGGAAATGTCAATTGGTGCCTCCCCTTTGGGTGGGGGTGTTTTGTTTTTTTTTCCCTTGACTTTGCAACCGCCTTTTCAAAAATTCCTTCCTCCCTCTCCCTTTCCCTCCTTTCTCGAAGCCATGTGGTCTGTTTTGCTGTATATAGGACTTCTTTGTAACATATCTGATCGTCGTCCCTTCCTTTTTTCTTTCTCCACACCTTCCTCCACCCCCCTTCTTCCTAGTCTTTGAGCACGTCTATCCTCTCCCCCTTTGGCAAATAGTGGCCGCGGACTCTCAAAGGAGACGAATCCATATTTTTCTTCTCCCTCGTTTCTGCAGTGAAGTCTTCTTTACCGTCCCACTCCCCTAGTATTTTCCTTATCAAGAAAAAGCAATCCCGTCCCTTCCCCCATCTTCCAAGACCAGCACCCTGTGAGATGTCCCACCCCCCTTTCTTCTTCGAGTAAGCGGTAGACAATGTCCCCTTTTCTAACCGCTGGAATACGCCGGCGTCTTTCCTCCCTTTCTCCCCCCTTGATTTCGGTGGAGATGATTTCCTGTGTACTTGTTTCGTCAACTAACTAATTAAATACGGTGGAAGAATCGGTCTTTTTCCCCTTTTTTCCGTCATGGGGTGAGCAATCCTCTGTCTTCCCTTCCTTTCTTTCATTCCGGATTTCTTTCCGCTGCCTCTATACTCTTCCGCTATATCCATTTTTTTCCTTTATATCGATTGTATATGCGAACTAGCTGTTGTAATGACCATCCTTCTCTTCACGATTTTCGGCGACTTCAGCGATGGACTCTTCCCCCTTCCATCATAGATTTTGCTCTTACGGCCTTTTCTAATCTCTCTTATGGTGGTAAATATCCCCCCCTCCTCCCCCTTTCTTTTCTATCCTTTTCAACATCGTTTGTGTTTTTTTTCTGGCAGAATTCGAAGACCCCTTATCTTTTCTCTTAGAAAACCCTGTTTCGCCCGTCCCTCCCTATTGATTTGACTTATTCAGAAACCTTCCCTCTCTCCTTCAAAAAGTCAGAGGTCTGGATCAAACTTCTTTTCCTTCTCTGAATATGCGAGTCCACCCCCATCATCCCCCTCTTTTTTTTATCGCCGTCTCTTTTCCTTTTCCCTCTTGACTAAAGAAAATCCTTCACCCCTCATACCTAGAAGGCGCCCCCCTCCCCCTTTCAAAAGTTGGTAGACCATCCTCTTTCTCCGACATTACTGTATCTGCCATCAGACTCCCCTTTCTCGACAGTCTTTCGTCAATAATGGGCGCGAGCGCTTTTTCTGAGAAGGGCATTTCCCCTTTAATAGTCATACATGTATTTTCCCTTCTCCGTCACTCCCTCTAGGTCAGCCGTCGTGATTTTCCCTTTCTTAGAAAATACACACCACTGGTCCCCCTCTTCTTTTGCTCTCTTCTCGATGAATCGTCTTTCTGTTTTCCCCCTATTGAACATGAGGTTCTCCTCTTCCCATCCCTTAAAGACTATGGAGAACGTCAGCCGGCCTTGATTTTTCTCAGGATAGGTAGAGTCTACTTTTTTTTTCGATAGCTTGGACAACTCTTTCCGGTGAATTTTTTTCTCACTTTGCGCTGAGGAGGGACAGAGTCCAGCCTCTTTTCCTCTTATAAGCACAAACTTCCTCCTCCCTCTTCACGCACCTCGGGATTGTCTTAGTCCCCCCCTTCCCCCCTCGGTGCAAGGAATACGATTTTCCCCTTCCTTTTTCCCTTTGACATTTCAATGTCGACACCCTCCTCACAAGCCCTGCTCGTTTCAAAAACCCCATGTAGCGAGTCGGGTTCTCGTCCCTCCGTCCTTTCCCCTTGATGCGTCAGAAGTTGGTCCTCCCTTCCCTCCCTAATGTGCGTTATGCCGTACGCGTTCCCCCCTTCCCTTCGAGCGAGAAGCTACTTATTTCATGGGAGAAGAGTCCCGCAGCTTCCCAAGCAAGAAGACACACCCTTTCCTTTTCCCCCTTCCTTCAAGATAATCTCTTCATGTTTTAGACCGTTCCTCCATAAGTCGCCAGCTTCTCCCCCCCCTGTCTAAATAAAAGAGTACCTCCCTCTCTTCTTTTCTTGGCCAACTCTTTGCCTTTTTTTTCTGGTAAGAATGAAAGAATTCCCCCTCCCTGAATCCACCCTAGGCCCGCACACGTCCGACTTGAATCTATTGATTCAACGCTCAGTTTAGCGGACCCTTACCGTCAGTAAGTCCTGACACCAGATACCCTTCTCCTCTGCATTTCAAATTCCTCTTTTCCCCGATCCACCAGCCTTCCTTCTATCTGATTGAAACACCATCTCCCCCTGGAAACCTTGATGCTCCTCCCCCTTTTCCCCTTTTTGCTTTGGAATGAACTTTCCTTCCCCCAACGATGAAACAACCCTTTTTTACTATAGCGTTCACCTTCCTAGATGGATAATCTTCTTTTTGAAGAGAACCACACTCGAATCTCCTTTCTTCCTTGAGATAATCCTCGCTCCTTATTCTTTTGATCCACAGTTTCAAAGTCCTTTCCGTAAGTAATTCGCACCCATTTCCCCCCTCCTCCCCAATCGCGAATAAAAAACGCCTCCCCCCTTTCTCCTTTCCGCGTTAGATATCGGGGTATCCTTCTCCACGCAAGCCTGCTCAGCAATCTATCTTTTTCCTCGATGTGACGAAGGACAGTCGTTTTTTCCCTCTTTTCAGACTGTGTGGCCTGAATAAAATGATACTGCAAATCTTTTTTTCGGGCGCGAGGCGTTATTTCTCCTTCTCCCCCCTCTTGGGGAGAATTAGGAATACGTCCCCTTTTTTCTTCTCTCTCTCCAGATGAGGCAGGCAATCCTTCCTTTTTTCCCTCCCCTGCAGAAGTACGAGATCTTTCCTTTCCCCCCGTTTTGCAGATTCACCTCTCGTTCGGATGAACGCTTCGGTCTGCATCCTTTTTTTTTGAAGCTTGGGTCAAATGAGTTTCTCCCCCCCCCCCTTCTGCAACTGATTGACGTACAGCCCATTTTCCCTCTCTTCCTTTTCTGATTGGTGGTCATCTACTATCTTCATCTGGGTGCTCCGACGGAATTTGAAATGCTCCTTCCCTTTCTGGTGAAGAATAATTCCCCCCTTCCTCCCCTTTTCTTTTTGCAAAGGTTAGAGGAAACTCTTGCCCCATCGATGCCGGGGGCATCTCTCCTTTTTCCTCTTGGAGCTTAGCGGGGTAGCCCTTCCCATCCACAAACAAAGGTCTCCCCTCCCCTCAAGCTGAAACTTTCCCTTCCCTGGTGATTATCAGCTTTCGAAACTTTGAGACAGCAATGGCGACTCTCCTCGTTCCCCCCCTCAGATAGATTACTTGAAGGAGTTTTTTCGCCCTATTAAAGCGATTGTTGGCCTTTCCCCCCCCCTTCCTCCCCCCGCTGAGGGACTAGCGGATCCTCGTACGAGCTACGCTCGTAGAGTTCTTTTAGTTATGTTCCCCATTAACAGAAAATTCGCGTGATTAACCGGCTATGTCCCCACCTTTCCCCGAAATCCTATGTTTTTTTCCTTCGTCTTCGTTTGAAACCGAAGCGCACGGATTCCCCCTCCCGCGCTACAGGGAGTGCGCACCCCTTTTTTTTCCCTTTCCCCCCCTGGAGCAAGGATCCGCTTTCGCACTCGCCTTTTTTCCCCTCTTTTCAACAAAGCAGCCGGACTTTGAACTTTTTCGGTGAGAAAGAAATGGGTCGGTGCTTACTGTTCTTTCCGCCTCTTTTAATGTTGAAGATGTACCAATCTTCAGTGTCCCTCCCTTCCTTCCTAAAAAAATTACGTGAAAGCCTTTTCTCCCCTCTTCTCCCTGCGCGTAGGACTGACCTCTTCCCCTCCTGGACATAGTGGAAGGCTGAAGTGCCTCTTTTTCATTCCCCTCTAATCCATATGGCCTTCTTTCCGCTGCCCTCTTTTTTGAAGATACGGAGGACCGCAAGCGGCCCTTCTCCTCCCCCTTTCTGATTCCCGACAATTGTTTTTTTAGTTTTTCTCCAATAAGACGAGCTGACCCTTTTTCTCTCCTTCCCCCCGCGAATACATGTATTACGGTGTCTTTCTTCTTCCCTTCTTTGGCATTAACCTCGGGAACCGGCCTCCCTTTTTCTTCTCAACGATAGCGTCGCGTTTTCTTTTTTGGACAGCCCCTTGATCCGATAATTTAAGTACGGGGACGTCCCCCCTCTTTTTCCCCTATTGATGGGTGAACCGGAATTTTTCCCCCCCTCCGCTTTTCCCTTCTGTATCGAATTGGCCGGATTTTGCTTGAACGCATACTCTCGCTCCTCTTTTTTCCAGGCGATTAATGTGGACTCGCCATCTCTTTTTTTAATCTTTTCCCCTCCCTTTCCCTACGGAACGCTTTTCGTTCCTCCCCTTTTCTTATAAGGTCTGAATCAGCCACCCTTTTCGTAAGTGGACTTCCCCCCGAATCCCTCGGTGGTCACCCCCCCCTCCCCAAAGCCGTGGAAGTGAATCTCTCTCTTTTGTTTTTGAGCGAGATTCAATTACCACGGCTTTTCCCGAAATTACTCCCCTCTTCTTGTCACCCCTCCCAAGTTGACGTACGCCAACCCCCCTTCTCAGAAACCGATCGATTCCTCTTTCTTCCCCCCTTCCCCTGCGGTTAAGAGTTCTTGACTCTTCTGGACCACAGAGAGTGCGCCGATCTCCCCTTAATAGCTGGTGTACCCGTAAAACGGATGGAGTCTTTTTTTTTTTTTCGAGGAAAGAAAATCCGCCCTTCCTTAAAATGAATCGGATTTTTTTTTCTCCCCTTGTCACAAGACCCTTTTCCTCCATTCCAGTGTAAGATGGAGTCCGGGCCGCAGCACCCCCTCTCTCTTCCAAAGAAGCCGATCAGTCCCCTTTTTTCCTCTCCCTGCCGGAGGATTCCGAGGTTACTCTTATGAAGATCCTCGTCATACATGTAGTCGCGTTCTCCTGTGACCTATAAAGTTTCCTTTTCCCTTTTTCCCTGAGAAAAATACACCACGTCCACTTCCCTTCTTTTCTTCCTCGAGAATAGAGATGCTCGGCTTGCGTCCTCGGCTTTCCTTGAGTGGCCCATCAGCGGAAACGGTCCTCCTTCGACGTTACCGAAGATTCAGCGCACGTCCCTCCTTTCTTTCCCCCCCCCGCATCGTGCTGTGATAGGTCTAGTTCTTCTCCCTTTTTTCTCTACTCCGCGGGAAACACCCATTCCCTTTTAGAAAAGACGTGCCTTCCTTCTTAGGCAGCGTCCCAGCCTTGGCCCTCCCTTTTCCGCCCCCCCCTCTCTCCAACAATTTCACTCACCCAATTGTCTTCCGCGGATGTCTTCCAATAAGGTTGTGTTCTTTCAAAAGAAGCGGTCCAAACTTAACCGCCAGAGTTCCGGGAAAAATTGGTACCATCCCCCCCCCTCCTTCCGCACGACCTTGTTTCTTGTTATGTTTAGATCACACATGACACAGTTCTGCTTCCTTAGCCGGCGCGACCTCCTGAAATCTTTTCTCCCATGAAGTGTAGGTTCCCTCCCTTCACGAGCATTTTTTCTCCCTCGGCCAGAAACTTTCCCCCCCTTTCTGGGATGTAACCGAAATGTAATCCGTCTCTTTCCGAAGAGGCGACGGGTACCTTTTCTCTCCAATAGAGTAATGCCCAGTTCTTTTTCCCTCCCTCTGAGATTAAGGGTTAGTCCCTCGCCCCCCCCAGTAGTGAGTAGAAAAAGTTCGCCTCCCCCGAGTAATTGTACCAGACTGCCTTTTCTTTTTTCCCCCCCTGTCTTGGGATCTCTTGTTGTGTCGTTGCCATCCCTCCTTTTCCACTAGATTGGCTAACCCGACTGCCTTTCTTCTTGAGCAACGGAAGATATGCCCCTGGTCCTAAGTTCGAGAAAAACCGTGCCCCCCCCCCCCCCTTCCTTCGCATACGCGTCATACGTCCTGCCCCCCCCTCTTCCCTCCTCAAATTCGAATTCCTCTTACTAACAATCCTGATTTTCTTGTGAGGGATCAGAGATTGACCCCCTCCCTCTTCTTCCCTTGATTAACTGGAACAGTGCTGTATTCCTCCTTTTTTGTTTGAATGAAAACTTCCGTTCCACGGGTGCGCCCACGTTCTCCTCGATCTTTTCACTTATTTTCGATCCCAATCCAATGATAGTACTTTCTTCGATAATCCTCGCTTACCTGCCTTTTTTCCGAAAAGTTCAAAGGCCTTTCCCCCTTTAATTCGCACACCACGTTTCGAGACCACCCTGAACGAGAGACATCCTTTTCTTTTTTTTTTCTTCTTAAGGGGTTATTTTCCCCCCCCCCTTTTCGACAAGGAAATTTGACGCCCTTTCCTCTTTTACCTCCCCTTTTCTTTTATCTATATTTGTTTTTTTTTTTTCCTCTCCTCCGAACAAAGTGCTTGACCTATTTCCGAATACACCGGATATCCATTCCTTTTTTCCCCTGAGTCGCGCTTCTTCTCTCGTTGATTCTGGACGGCCACGCTGTCTCCCTCCCCCCCTTTTGAACTTGCGAGAATCTCCCTCTTCTTTTTTTTTAGTATAAAATTAGAGAGAGAAGTAAGAGATTCGCGTGGGACGTCTCCCTCCCCCTCTCCAAGATCTGAGAGATTCGTGTCCCTTCGCCCATACCCCTCGTGAAGTCGGGATGGGACCCATGACTTTTCCCTAGCAAATGATGCGTACAGGCAAGTTTTTTTCCTCCTTTCTCTGGTGATGGTGGTCAATCCTCGATCCGACACTTTTCTTTTTTTTGTCTGAGAGTAACGACGCGTGACTTTCCCCTGAGTTCGTATATCTGGTGCAGACCCCTCTTTTTGGCACGGTTAGCTCCCTTACTACATACGATGCCTTTCTTTGCGGGGGGACGATGGTTGATCCTTTCTCTGAGTTAATTCTTAATGCTTAACAAGACACCCCTCTTCCGCTTTGGACCAGACAAGTCTTACTTTTTCCCCCTGACGCGGTGATTTATCAGCTCCTCGAAACCTTTGGAACCGAAATGGCGATTCTTTGATAAACATAAGCTCGATACTTTCCTTTCCCTGTCCCCTTAAAGCGATTTGGCTCTTTCCCTTTTTTCCCCCCGCCCCTCTGAGGGGAAGTCTGGCTCCGTCACCCTTTTCCCCCCCATCAGATCGGATCGCTAGATTCTTCTTTTCGCGGCGAAAACCTGCCACCTCTTTTATAAAAACACAACCCCTCCTTCTTTTCCACCACATTAGACCAGTCCACCCTTGTTCGCTCCGCAGAACCGAAGCGCGAGGTTTTTTTTCTCGAAACAGGAACCCCTTTTTTCTGTGCGCATTATTTTTTTTCCCCCTCCTTTCTGGGATCCGATTTCGAAAGAGTCCAGTAGCTTTTACCAGTCAGCCGGATTGACCTCTACCCCCCTTCGAGAAGCAATGTGTTCTTTGGAGGTGATGCATTTTTCCTTTTTCTCCCTTTCGGAGGACGCGTCCATATCTGATAGAGCGCGACTTTCAAAGCATGAAGATTGTCCGCGCCTTTTTTTTCGTCCTTCGACCTATACCTACCTCTCCCCTTGCGTAGGAAAATCAGTGGCCGTTTTTTTCGATCCGATAGGTAACGGCGACGTCAATTTTTTCCTAATTTCCGCGCTGGGCTTTTTCTTTCGGACCGAAAGCGGTATTCTTTCTTCCACCGAGCCCTCCAGTGAAGGGTGTATTTTTTTTCTTCTCCCCTCGGGATGGTCAACGGACTTCCCCATGCTGGACGAGTACGCGGTAGACACGGCCATTGCGCCCCCCCTTCCTCTTCGGCTAGAGACCATGATGGAGAACGATCCCCTTCCTTCTTTTTTACGGTTTTACATGCCGGACCCTTTTGACGAATCAGGCCTTTTTTTTTTATAGGGGTGAACTTCCTTTCTCCTCAATAAGTGACAGCTTGAATGCTCATTATTCCCAGCTGGAACGTGAAAACCTTTTCTCAGGATGATAAAAATAACGGTTGATTTCCTCTAATGTGGGACTCGCATTCCTCTTCGGACATTCCTCCAACAGACCCCCAGAAGCGTACTTGGACTTCAGCCGAGGACTCCTTGTCCCGTCAAATAATCGAGGTTGAGTGTTACGTGCTCCTTTTTCCATCTTGGTGTTTAAAATGGAATTCGGCCAACCGTGTGAATTCCCCCGTGGTTGTGGTGAAGAGAGGATTTCCTTTTGTTTTCTTCCCGTGTGATTGACACCAGAATCTTCCCCTCCTTTTTCTCACGGAAGAAAACCACTCGGCTGATTTATCTTAAGAATATCCCGAGATCGTACGCTGGTCTTTTCCCTCACGCTTCCGGCGTCTGGATTCACAACCTTCCCTTCCCAAAAGATGAGGCGCCTTATTCGCCCAATTCATCGCCTGATACCGACCCCTCTTAGTTATAAGCGTTCCGGTCCTTCCCCCCCTTATTCAATCCCAGTTACAAGCATCGTTTTCTTCTCCCTCCAGGTCCAACAGATAAACGTTGTCGCCCTTGCTCTTCCCCTGTCGAGTTCGTCCCATTTCCCTATCGCAGCCAAAGCGACGCCGACCCCTTTCTTGCCCCGCCGTCAGGATTCCAGAGGTGTAATCCTTTTCTTCCTTTCCCTCGTGACTAGTCATACATGTCAGTCGTGCGTCCTCCCAGGACTGCTCGTTTAATAAAAATACAAACTTGAAATTGTCGGGAATCTGGCTTTTTTCTCCTTCCCCGTGATCGGCTTGCGGTCCTCGTAGCTTCCCCTTTCAGGAATTACAGGCCATATGGAATTCGTCTCCTTTTCTTTTTCGTCCGAAGGGAAAATGATTTGGACCCGGCCACCCTCCTTCCTTGTTATCCGGCTGCGCAGTCTTCCTCCCTCCCTTTTTTTCCCCTGGAAGTTTCGCTCCTTCGCGCTCCGAATGGACAGCGTCCAGCCGTCCCCCCCCTCAGCCAAACTTCATCAATCCCCCCCTCTCTCCTCCCCTTTTGCTTTTCGTAGTTCAAATCGGTGATGTTTTCACCCTTTTTTTAATAATTGTGAATACGGATCCCAGGCCCCTTCCCCTTGTTACCTACAAAAGAATCTCTGCTTAGGTATGTTTAGACTCCACCACATCCCCCCTTTCCCTTGTTTTCTAGAGAGAGATGCGCGTCTCTATGCCGGTCAGAAGTGTGGTTCACGACCACTCGTTTTTTTTCGGTTATGCGCCTGCTTCCAGCCCCCCCCCTCGAGACGTAGTCGGATTTTTTCCCCCCTCCCATTTCATAAGAGCTTTGATCCCCTCTTCGACGGTAAAAAGGGTTTCCCAGTAGAGTAATCCCCCCCTTTTAAAAGTAATCGATTCTCGTGCCAGCGAACTCCCCCCTTTTCCGCAACTGAGTCGCAAATCCTTTTTTTTCTCCTGATAAATCACCTCTCTCCCCCTTTCCGCTTGAGGGCAACGCTTGCTATCTGGTGTCTCCCTCCCCCCTACTAATCAACTCAGCTTGGCTACCCCTCCCCTCCCCAAGTACGACGGCCTTGCAACGGAACTTTCTGGTCTAACCCGCACGAAGACGTTACCAGCGAACCGGTGCCCACCCTTGCATCGGTCAGTCTTCGCACCAGACTTCCTGTCTTTCCCCCCCTCCCCCCTGTCCCGTTAAGCTCACCCATTCTCTTTCATCGTGACAACCATCAATCGGTAAACCTTGATTTTCCCCCCCCCCCCGCTGTTTGCTAGGTGTAGGTCTTTTAAATTTCCAAGAAAGATGCCCTTTTCGCGAAATGATTCTTCCTAGTTCCCGCCCTCTAGCAGATCTTCTTCTGATTTGGAAGAGCACACACTCCTTCACTCTCGTACCTCTTTTTTCCTTCTCCCCCCTTTAACTGCCTCATCGGGCGATTCTCTCCCCCCGTAACTGTAATTGCAACCAGCGTGGCCGCCCCTCCCCCCTTCCGCGCGAATCCTTTCGAAGGTACGCGTTCAGGTTCTTCCCCAACACATTCGCCCTTTTCTTTCCCCCCCCCCCTCCTGATGCTTCATGCCTCTCCTCTCCCCCTCTACTTTTGGGTGGAGGGAGAGATTTGTTGGGGGGGGTTTTTTCTTACCGCAGAAGAGAGGCGTGCACCCTCGAATGTGGGACGAATACCCCCCTGGCCCCCCCCGGATTTTTCCGTTTCTGTGCATCATTCCCCCCCTTTTTTGCCTTCCGAATTAGGGCCCGCCCCTTCCTTTCGTAGAGGTCGGGCTGGAAGCGAGGATTCTTTTGGATCTTCAAAATCCGCCAGCCCCCTCCCCTTCTTCCCCGGTGAACGCGATCCGTCTTTTTCTTTCTTTCCTTTTTCTTCGGACCCTGTAAGTTTCACTTTCCCCTCTCCCCCTTGCGCACATTTCCAGGGAAGAGCGGACGGCTCTTTTTCTTCAAAATGAACATCAGTCAGGAGGGTGAGTTTCTCCTCAAGGAGCGCGGAGGAGTTATTTTCCCTATGCGCAGGTATGTTTGGCCCTTTTCGTCTAACTTTTTTCCCCTTCGTCCGGGGTCCTCATTCGTGTGCGGCCGATTTTTCTCCCCAGCTGGAGTGAATTCTTTCCTTTTTCCCCCCACAGATATCCAAGCGTTGGCCCCCTGCTTTTCTCCCCTGGTAAAAGGACGCGGGTTATTCCCTTGTGAAATTCACAGCAATGGCGAGGTCTTCTAAAAACTTAAGCCGATTACGTCTCTTTCCTCTCTTCCCCCGCGATTGGCTCTTGCCTGTTTTCACCCCTTTTTTCCTATTCCCTCACATCGCCTGGATTCATTCGGTCATCTTCTAATAGGATTCTGGCCGCTGGCGCATAACCCCTTCTCTATGCGTAGGAACAACACTCCCCTCCTTCCTTTTTTTAAGGAGGGCAGAGCATCCTGCTTCCCCCCCCTAAGCGAGACTGGTATGTGTGGAGCTCCCCCATGGCATGCTGATTTTTGTCGACACGGTCCTTTTCCCCAGATTTCAGAAATCGTATTACTTTTTCTTTTTTCCCCCTCTTGATTTGAAAATACGACAACTCCCTTCCCTTCCCCCCCCTCCAGCAATGTGGGGTGTTTATTCACCATAGGCCGGAGACGGACTCCGGCGGACTTTCCCTAGAGAGAAGGCAAGTCCTTCCCCCTTTACCTTCAAAGCATGCGATTGTCCTCGACTTTTTTCTCCCTCTACATATCCCGGCAATCTGCTTTTTATGGCGCGGACGTGCGCTAATATTCCTCTTCCCCCCTTTTTACCTAAATTTCAGATCTCTCCTTTCCTTTTTCCTGCTCCTGAGGAAAGAAAGCCGATCATCGTTTACCTTTTTCCTCACACTCATCTTCCAGACCCTTTCCCATTTTTCCCGAACCGAGACTGACCCTGGCCTCCTCTTCCTCCCCTCTCCCTTCTCCTCTTACGAGGTCGACAAGGCCATTCTCCCTCTTCTTCCGCGGGCGGATCGCCTCCCATTTTTGATTTATCTTCTTTTCTGGCGCTATTCATGCCGGACCTCCTATTGGGAGAAATAGAATGGCTTTCACCTTCTCTATTTTTTCCCCAATTTGTGAGACACTACGCTTGTCAGTGGACCTTCTTTTTCCTTCCCTTATTTTTATTACGCGGCACCTGTAACTCCTTATCTCACCCGGTGTACGAGTTCTGCCTTTTGTCCCGCATCCTCGCTCGAACTCCGCTGTTTTCATACTTTTCTCCAGACGCGGACCGCTTTTCGTTCTCAGATGAGTGTCGCATCCAAATAATCGATCTATTCCCTTTTCCTTACAGATTGGGCGACTCTCCTTATACTAGTCGAATCGGCACCCCCATCCTTCCTCTATATTTCCTCTCCTCCGTGTTTCTTCTCTTAATTCAAAGGCATTCTCCCCCCTATTATTGTCCCCCCCTTCCTTCCACTGTTCGCACCCTCTGATGGAAGCGATTCAGAAAACCCCCCTTTCCCTTCCCGAAACATCTTTCCTCGTCTGCTCCCCTTTTTCTGGGACAGGACAACATCTTTTCTTTTACAGATCGCCTCTCCTCGTCCAAATTAATAGACTATCCCCCTTCCCCCACGGATTGGAGTCAGCTGATATTCCCCTTTTCTCTGAAGAAAACCGTATTTCCCCCCTTTGATGGCACAAATTTACGTTCACCCCCCTCTCCCCATTGAAGATTTCGTCCTCCCTCTTAGTAGTCCTGTCCCCATCATCGAGTAAAGTACAGCATCTTTCCCCAGCCGACTATTATACATCATTTTCCTTTATTCAGAGGTTAATGGCATGGCTTCCCCCCGCTCCTCCCCCTCCCTTAGTAGAGTTCTATTCCTCCCAGGGTGCTAGGTCTGACCAGAAGTACACCACTGACCCTTCCTTCTTCTTTCTTCTGAACATAGAGACTGTTCGCTGATCTTCTTTTTTTCCTCTTCCCTTCCGGCTCCATTGCGTGGAATTAGCTTCCCCTTTCCTTCCCCCATCTTTCCACGCATGACGCAACGTCCTCCCGTCCCCTCTCCGCCAACAGCATTCTCTTTCTTTTAAGCTGCGCCGCAGCCTCTTTTTTTACAAATATAAGCGTTTCCTGGTCTTTCTCGAGTTCACAGATATGGGACAGGTCCCCCCTTCCCCCGATTAAAGCCCCCCTTTTTCCCCCACATGGATTCGCTCACCGCGGGCTCTTCCTTTTATTTTCGTCTGATTGAACAAACTCCCCCGACTTCGAAAATCGGACCCCGTGCCCCCCTGGCGACAAAAAGAAGCGCACTTGGTATCTTTCCTTTTTTTCCCCTTCTACACACATACCCCATTCTTTTTCTCGCTACTCATGTAAACCAAGGTGTTTCCTCCCCTTTCTCAAGCGGATGTGGCGTTCTTTCTCCCGCGGAGACAGAAACTCCCCCCCTTCCCCTCCGTAAGAGTAGCTTCTGAGTTTACCCCCGTCCTTCATTGATAGACTAGGTAACGCAGCTTTCGACCCTTTTCCAGGACAAATAGCGTTTTCCTTCCCCTCCCCTTCAAGTACTTTCCTTTTTAGCCCGTCCGAAAACTACGGATGACCGTCGCCATTTCCTTTTCCTTTGCAGAGAGACTCACCGCGTCATTTTACCCCTTTCCCCGTCGGGCTCTCGTTGGGTATTGGATCCCCCTTCCCCCCTCTGGCTATCCGCGAAGCTTCCCCCCCTTTTTCCCCTTAAAGAGTATGCCCCGGCATCTATTTCCTTACGTTAGGAACCGTTGCCAACCCCCCAAGCTGAAAGGTCAGGAAGTCCTGTTCTTGCGAATTTTCAAATTTTCCTCGGTCTTCCCTCTTTCTCAATTGTGAGGGATCGAGATTATCCTCCTTAAGCCTTACCTGAAACTCTGATAGTTTGTATGTTTTGACCCCACCTTCCCGGTCCCATCCCTCGTCCTTTTCTCCGACGGATCGCGTTCCCCTCTCTAAGCCTTTAAATTGCGGCTGCCCCCCTCAGTAATTATAAGAATGTATTTTCTCTCCCGCCTAAGAGGGAGATTCTCGCCCATTCCCTCTTCCCCTTTCCCTTCGCACAAGAGGTCGCCAGAATCCTCCCCCCTTTCTAAGCTCGAAACCTTTATGCAGGTTCTATCCGGAGAGGTATTCGGCCCCCCCCTTTCCTGCCATATTCACGCACCCTGTCTGCTTCCCTCCTTCCACCTTCCTATGTTGTGGTTTTTTCTAGAGCTTCTTCCGTGATTTTCACTGTGTGGAACTCCTTCCCCTCGTACCTGCAGAAAGTATTTTTTTTTATGGCGCGATGATCTGGCGGTCCCCCCTCTGCCGGAATTCCGGCCCGGCTTGAACTGGGCGCTCCCCCTTTTTTTGAAGCGAGAGTTTCTCCTTCCCTTTCCCCCTTCTTGGGATCTTCAAATCCGTCCCATCTTTCCCTCCCTTGAACGCGATCCGTTCTTGCTCCGTTTTCGGGAGGGGACCCTGAAGTTTTTCACGACAAACGAGGCAACCTTCAAGGTTCCAGTGCCCCTCCTCTTTATATTGTTGGAAATCTCGATCCGCCACCCCTTGTTTACCGACCGAGGAATTTGCTTGTATTATCTGGGTGACTTTTGACCGATGAGCATCCCCTGTTAGCGAAACTTCTCTTTTCCTCAATGCTGCGGGCCTACTTCCCCTCCTGGTTGGCTTCTCTTTTTTTACTCTTCATGCGTACCACCTCCCCCCCTTCCCAAGCGTTGGCCCAGCAATCTGTCCCCCCCTTTCTTGATTTCATGACACGTGCGCACCTTCCTGCTAATGGCGAAGGCATCGGAGATTTTCTTTTTTTTCCTCCCCCTTAAGGAGTGGGCATTTCCCCTTTTTCCCGTTAGCCGATGCGTTACGATTTTCTCCCCCCTCCCATTCGGTAAATTTCAGCTACGGCTCGCTAGAGGAATTTAAGTCTTTTCTGCACAATTACGCGTGATCCCCTCCTTTGGGGGATCGTGAACCCCCCCTCCCTCTCTTGGTTTAGGCTTCGGAGACCTAAGGTCGACTGGTATGTTGGAGCCGCACCCCTGGAGTGCGCACTCTTTTTTTCCCCTTCCCAATTGGGCCTGGGATCGATCGCCCTCTTTCCTCTTTTCAACCATTTTTTCTGTCACGACAATCCCGCGGTTCCTTTTTTTTTTTTTATGAATTTTGGCTGGATATCGGTCTTTCTTCCCCCTTCCCATATCTGACGTCTCCTCTCTTTTTCCCCCCTTACAGGAACGCATTCTCTTCCTCGCAGACGCCCGACGACCTATCCCGACAATCTGCTTTTACTGCCCGGAGGACGTTGCGCTTCCCTTCCCTCTATTCCATATGCCTCATTTTCCCGCTTTCCTTTCCCTTAAGTCGAGGACAGCAAGACGATCATCGTCCTCCCGAAGATCGAATTGCCAGTGTGTATTTTTCTTCGCCTGAACCGTCCCTTTTCAGTCGAACGCGCTCCCTTTTTTCTTTCTGACAAGCCATGCGCCTACTTTTTTCCCTCAGGCATGTCCCATGATGGAGAACGTCTCTGCTGAAGGGATGTCTTTTTCCCCCCCTCTCATTTACTACGGGGACTCCCTTTTTGGCGACAAACTTCTTTTTTTTTTCTAATGGTGAGAACGATGCATGGAACTTTTTTCTTTCTTCAGCGGACCCCCGTTCCCCTTTGATTACCAATAGTCTTTTTCCAGGCGATTAATTTGGATTTTCCCCCTGAGTACAGCTGTGTCATGGACCCGTAATTTTTTTCGGAAACGATTTTTAGTCCCTTAGTTTTGATAAGTCCCCTTTCTCCTTTCCTTTTGGGAAGAAGAGAAGATTCTTTTCCCTCCTCTGTTCGATAGGCACAAGCCTTTTCCTTCATAATAATACGTGTTGTGTTGAGAGAGCTTCCCTTCCCTTGTTTCGATTCGACAGATTATCCTCTTATCTTCGACCCCTCCCTTACCAACACTGCTGCTTCCCCTTTCCCTGATCGATCCTGCGCTGCCCGAACCGCGTTCCGCGTCTGGATCACATTTCCCAAAAGCGACGTGCGACGCCTGCTCTTCACTTAGTCGCCTGAACCCTTCTCTTCCTGCGTGAGAGTATAAGCGTTCCGGGTTCCCTCCCCTGAAATACGCACGTTCCCCCTTTGAGACAACCATTTACGGTGAACCCCTCCCCTGCCGCTTTAGTCCCGTAGTTTTACCTTTTTACGTTCCTTGAATGGACAGCCATCTTCTTACCCTAGCAAGAGACCGCCCTCCCCTTGGGCAGCGAGCGCCGGCTTTATTTCCTTTTTTCCCTGGAATTGTTAGACCCGCGTCCTCTTCCCCGAGTTCAAGTCGGTGTGGTCCCCTTTTCTGGCCTGTTTTCGTGATGTGAGAAGCCTCTTTTGGTAGGAATTCCGGGGTCTTTCTTCTCTCGGCTTGCGTTCTTTCTACTCCCCCATGACCCTTTTTTTTTTTCTCTGGAAAATGGAAGGACATAGGACTTTCCCTTTTAAATATGAGCGCCTTCCCGAGGCCTCCGCCCCCCTACTTAGGTGCGAGTCTTCCTCTGCTGCGAAGATCTTTTTCTTTTCCGTAAGTTTTCGCCAATTGACTTTCTTTCTTCTTCATTTACAGCGTCCAGCAGGAAGCCGTTTCTCCCCTTTTAAGCCCAAAACTTCATACTCCCACCTGTCTCTGAGTGTCAAAAAGTCAGGCTGTTTTGTTCCCCTTCTTCCCCTCTTTCGAAAATCGGATCCCGGCCCACCCCCCGTCCCTGTGCCCACAACATAATGCGCACGCCTTTTTTCGTGTCTGTTTCGCTCCCCCCCTCTCTTCTTTTTCTACGCGCGAGCTGCTCCCTCCTCCCTTTCGTGTCATACCAGTTGTTCACGACCATCTCGTATCTTTATGCGCAGAGGCAAGAAAAAACTCCCCCGATCCTAGCTAGGATTCCCCCCCCCCCTTCTCTGTAGTAGCCATCGCTCCCGCCCCGCGTCGGTTCCCCCCAAATCCGTAACACAGCTCCTTAAATTCTTTCCGATGCCGTAGCCATTGTCTTTTTTTTTTTTTCAGATGAGAAATCACAGCTTCTTTGTTTTCCTTTCTTCTGGGCCAACGCTTTGGCTGTCTTTGTTTTTAGCATTCCCCCCCTCGAAGAATCAAACAGTTCGTGCGCCCCTTCCGTGCATCGTTGGATTCACACTTCCCCGATTTTTCCCCTCTAGAGCATCGGTCAGTAAGTCTGCGCCCTCTCCTTTTCATTCAATCCTCGGTCGTTACGCTCCACCCCTCCTTATCGAGATTGACCACCATCACCTTGCCCTTTCCCCCCTTTTCATGTACGCAATCAGTTGCTCGTTTAGGTTTCCTTTTTGCCTCCCGCTGCAACGCGTGATGCTCCCCTTCTCCCCCGAATCTAGATCTTAAACTCTGCGGATTTGAAGCCCGTTGCACTTAATCCCACGAATGAGATACTCCTCGCTTCCCTGCTTTTTTCCCCCCCAGGCAAAGGCCGGTCCTCCCTCCCCTCACCCGCGGCCGACAGAATCAATCCTCTCTCCTACATACTGTATGACCAGGTACGTCTTTTTTACCCACCATTTCGCACGGACCCCTACCTTTTTTTTTTTTTTTTTC
>Ga0179593_1696024_pt1 | contig 20566 bp, 25 predicted proteins | sample CZODoug2_1_08_16_FD_185931 | JGI IMG/M metagenome (GOLD analysis project Ga0179593, IMG submission 185931) | Vadose zone soil fungal communities from Angelo Coast Range Reserve, California, USA - CZODoug2_1_08_16fungal (PacBio error correction) | ecosystem: Environmental > Terrestrial > Soil >... | reverse complement strand
TAACCTCCTATCCCTTTTTTTCTTGTTTTTTTTCTAACGTTTAGTCCTGCGTGCCCGGACGGCGGCTGTTGTCTCCTGATTGCTCTATCTCATTAGACGGCTGATTTCTCCCCGATAGATTCAGCTAAAGCCTTTTTCCTTTTTCCTTGGCAGCGCGCCCCCCCCCCTTCCCTCATGAACCTTCGTCGGCTCACGTTGGCGCTCGGACAGGGCTTCGCTTTGACTCTGGGGGTTTCTCTTCCGTGCCCAAGCACCTTTCTTCTCGATCGATCCCTTCCCCCTCTCGTGATTATTTTGAATAGTGAGAGATCTACATGATGAATCATATACCGGCGACCCCCCGATCGCAGTGATATCCCTGCCTCGGCAACATTTCATTTTCCCCCCTCCCCTCACAACCCCAGTGACTTCCGGCCCCGCTGCAGATTTAGTCCTTCCTTACCGATTCGATTCCTTCTTTCTCCTCCAGGCGTCTTCCCGGCCGACATTTTGCCACCCCCCGATCAGAAATTTGTCACGGATTTCTCCGTCGCTGATCTTCCTTTCCGCAACACCCTTTTCCCCCGGAAGTCCTTCATTCTTCTTTGAAAGCGCACTTTTTTCCCGAAGAGGTTTCAAGTTCGTACCCTTTCGAAGGGTGGCCGACTGAGAAGTTGCTCGTTCCCGATGAGGCGTTAGCTACTTTCCGCAAGTCGTCGATCGAGGCACCCCCCTCTCTCCCTTGATGCCCTCCCTCTTCCCTTTGCAATGACGCCCCTTCGGAACGAGGCAACCCCATTCGTCCCCCCTCTGTCGGGCACCCCCTCTTCTTGACCCCAGCGGACATTCCCCCCTCCCCCATCTTCCGCTGGCGACGAGCAAATCGGCTTCAAAGCCTGAGTTAGCTATCGCGAAGAGTATTTCTTCTTGCGCCCCCGCCGACCTGCCCCTTTTGTTTTAAACCTTCCCCCCTTTCCTAGGGTTGCTTTTTTTTTCTTCCTTTGAAACTATGTTTCTTGCGCAATAACCCGGCGTCCGTTAACCTTTCCCCCCTGTGCGGCATGAACGGCATCGCGCCCCTTTTTTCGCCATTTACGTCCCCTGATTTACTTGCCCCGGAGGTACTCGATTCTCCATCTTTGCTTCTTTCGTATGAATGTTTCCCCCCCAACGATTCTTTGCCTGGGTGAAAGACCTTTTTCCCGAATCTTCCCCTCGTTTCCCTTCCCTGACCGTCGGCCTTCCACCTTTCTTGATACGCCCCGTCTTCCAACGACTGAAGGTCATGGCCTCGTTCCCCTCTGCCCCCCGCACAAGAAAGGCCCCACTTTCTTTTGCTCCAGCAGACTCTATGCTTCTCCCCTGACGCCTGCTAGCGATTTTTCTCCTAAGGGAAGAACCCTCTCATGGGTGGCTCCTTTCCCCTTCACTTATGCTTAGGCCAAAACGGACAGATCTATGGGTGAACCCCCTCTCCCCGCATAGTTATAAGGTCCCCCTCGAGGCGATCTCTTCCGCAGCGCGTAATCCGTTTCTGCAGAAGAATCTCCTCCCCCCCCCTTTTTTGGAACGACATCCCCTCTTTGGCGCATTTTTTCCCGTTTCAGGTCCTTTCCCACGCGTTTTTTCCTTTAGCTGAATTTAGATTGCGGCGGCCCGTTCCGCGCGAACTAACCAGCCCCCCCTCGAAGTCGGTGTCCAGTTTTGGACCTTATCCGGCGGAGCCCCCCCCTCCCATGAAACACCTTTTCTCCGATTAGTCTTTTTTTCCTGCCGATTGGTCGTCGCAAGCTTTTTCTTCTCGGAGTGCCCCTTCGTAATTTACGAGTACCATTTTCCTACCCAGCCAGCCCTGAACTTCGAATGGGTTTTTGCTATTTACCCCGACGGACGGTTCAAATCATCTTCAAAGTCCTTTTACCGCGCCCCCTATTTTTTTTTTTTTCTACCTTGCGGACTCGGAATAAAAGCCTAAGAGTTCCGCCCACAAATCCCCCCTTCCCTTCCACCCTGTTTAGACTCTCTTCCCTCCTCGGGCCTTGAGTTTTTGCTCTTTTCAGTCCCCCGCTTCCAGAAAGTGGCCCTTATTTCTTCCTTAAGTAAACGATTGTTTCTTCTAATGAATCTCCGTGACTGAGAGGACCTTCTTATTTTCTTTTGTTCTATTGAAGGAATTGTGACTTTCTCGACGACATTGAGCTTAAGCATCGAAGCTTTTGCAGCCTTTTTCCCTTCCCCTCCAAATTTGCGCGGTGAAGTCCTCTTCTGGTTGTGTTCTTCTTCTCTGTTTGCCGAGCCGCAACGGCGAGAGCCTCTCGTGAGCTATGCTTCCATCATGTCGCCGCCTTCCCGATTCCCCCAAAAATCCGATGGTCTATTCCCCCTCCCCTCTGGTTCCCCCTTCTCTCCCCCTCCATGTGCTGGAACGCAACGCTCCGGTTCCGGTCGCGAAGCCCCCTTTGCGGCCCTGTTTTGGTCTCGACGCCCTCCGAATTCAGGATGGTTTCTTTCCCCTTCTGCAGACCCCTTTCTCCCCCCTGACTTTTGATCGAGTTTTTTCGGCCGGTGAGATGGATAGAGAATCGCGTAAACACCCCTGGCACGTCCGCCTTTGCCCTCTGCCAGGAGAAACGATCGCGTCATTCGTGCCATACCCACTGGGATTCTTGGCTTTCGGAGAAAAGAATTCCTTCCCCCAAGCGTCCCCCCCGGACGAAATACCCGGTCTCCGGGATGGCAAGGAATTTGATTTATGTTCCCCCCCCCTCGTATTTCTGTCCTTCCTTCTGGAGTTGATACCCCACATGATATCCTAGATTGGAACTTTTAATGGCCTTGTCCCAAACCAGTAGTCACCTTGTTCGCTTAGATTGACCCTGGACGAAGAGCGTTCTGTCCCTGAAACTCAGGCTTTTTCCCCCAGCCCTTCTGATCTGTAGTCAGCCTACTCGGAATTTCGCAGCCTGTTTCCTCCTGCATTACAAACATGGCCCTCGTTTTTCTTCCGAAACTCACTTTCAAGAAATTTGCCCTCCTCGCATATTTTTTCTCATCCCTTTGCCAGGCCCAGTTCCCGTGCCGAGCCGTCGGCGTTTTTACATCGCAGGCAAGAATTGCCAACGCTCGTGTTACTTTTCCCAAGCGTTTTTTCGAGGATGGTTTCCTAGGAGCGCCTTTTCCCTTTGGAACCCTTTTTCCGCCGATCACGACTTTGAGCCTGCTATCTATCTAGTTCATCCTACTTGTGAGAAGAGATGAGCTGAGCGCTCTCTTCTCACAAGAGAAGACGGAGCGAAGTCAGAGAAGGCCCTCCTCTATGTAGACTTTTTTTCCCCCCCCCCCCATAGGTCCCAACCCCGGAAAGAAGAGTTGGCTAAGGATTGAGTTCCCTCTTTTTCGAGAATTTTCCCTGATGAGAGATTTTTGCTCTTGATCCCCTTTTCACGAGGGCTTTTCCCCCTCTCCCCTTCGAGGCTATGTATGGAATCGTTTCTTTGTTTCGGCGAAACTAATGCTTCCCATGTCTTTTGTCAGGGATGTTCCCCCCTTCTTTTCCCTATTCCGAAACCCCCCCAGCCCAAAAACTTTTTTCCTCCCTGGTTAGTCGTCAGGCGGTTGAACCTCCCCCAAAAACGCTGGCGTTCTGATTTTCACGCATCCCCCCCCACATAATACGGTCTCCCTTCCTTCGCGGACATTAACTGGAAATCTTTTTCTAAACTTTTCAACCCTCCCTCTCGCGTGCTAGCAATTTTCGCCCCCCCCCCCCGGTTCCAGCCCCTGCAAATTTCGGTCCATACCGGTCTTCTATGTTGATGGAGCCTCCGCGTAATTTCCCTTTCTCCGCTCCCCCGGGTATGTGCGCGAGGTTATTTGTCGGCCGGCCCTTTCCTTCCTTTCGGCGCTGTTGTACTCGATGCTATCTCCTTTGCTACTCCACTCCCGCTCGATCAGCTTTTAAGCCCTTGGCACAGTACTCTTTCTCCTGAATTTCAGGATCTCCGGTCGTTACGAGACCCCCCACATTTTTTGCCTCTTCGGCCAGGCTGTTCAGCGACGGGTCTAGGGATGGCGATTGCTCCCCTCCATGGAGGCTAGATTAGAGCACGGCCCCCCCTCTCTTGATTTTCCCTTTGCAACTCCGGCGACATGCTGGAGCATCTACGCAACGTCTTCGGCATCTCTAGCGTTCCATCTCGACTTTCCACCTCCCTCTCCCCCCCCAAGTGACCGGCGCCCGCTTCGTTTTTTAACGTTCTTTCAAACGTTCGCTTTCGGATGGTACGCAGGGCGTCGATGACGGCCCCCCTCCCCTGGCCGCCCACACCGCGACCCTAGCCTGTTTTTCACGGATTCCCCCGTCTACTGATTCAGGCCCGACCCCCGTTAAGGCAGCCTCCTCAGGCTTGCACTTCGGAACTGCGCCACGGAAAAGCGCTTCGCTTTGTCACCGCTGATTTTCAGCAATTCTTAGGGTGGCATTTTTTCTTCGTTCCCAGACTTCTTTTCCGAAAGTCTGTTCGATCGACGTAGAAGCTTCTATGATTGGAACCTTTCCAAGCTACGCATTCCTTTGTCCTAACTAGCACAACTTCCCTTTTCTCTTCTGTAGGGCCCCGGATTTTCCCTCCGAAGTTCACTCGCCAGACGAGCTGGAGAAGAGCCCCCTGGCTTCCAAAGCCCTTTTTTTCTTCCCTGGAAGAAGTAGTCGGCGTGCTCTCCCCTTTACCTTTCTTTCTTTTAGTTCGGGCCGAGGAACACTATGCCGCGCCTCTTGCATCTCCAATTAGGGCTCCCCCCACGTCCCCTTTTGAGGCCATCTCGCACCCAATGGCTGTTAGTTAAAGCCAGGTTCGTTCTTCTTCTTAACTGATAAGCGCGTGCGATCGATTCGTCCGTGCCATCTTTCTTCCGCTTTTTTTCACCCAGATTCGATGCCTGGGTGGAAGAAGGACCGATTTCAGGCGGGTTGGGATCCTTCTGACCGTCCCTTCTGCTGATCCCCCCCTCTTCCCCGGGATGCAACAGAAGCAGAGGAATTCCATGGCGCGTTTGGCTCTTGTTCCCCTTTAACCCTCGCTCAGAAGCCCCCCCGGTGGATCAGCAGGATACCTCCCCTTTCCCTGTGAGCGATCTGCGGGGTCCAGTATCAGAGTAATCCCGCGACAGGCTTTCACAGCTTGTCCGTCTTCACACAGGTCCACCCTCGAAATCGTGTTCAAACATGATGACATTACTTTTAATCAGTCTCTGCCCTGAAATCCCTCCACCATCATTGGACTGACTGAAGAAGCAGCTCGAACAGTATGGTTCCTTCCTCCGCCAGTGTTTTTGATGCCTTCGCACACTGAAGCTGAATTTCTACGATGGCATTTGTTTCCCCCGCCCTTTCCCCCCCACAAGCCTTTTTTATGTTTTCGGTCCGCCGACGTGACCAGGCCCCCCTTACCCTGCTCTTAGCCGTCCTAGGCTTGAAGCTTATTGTTCGCATGTCGTCCCAGCTAGTTTTTTTTTCCTTTCGTTGCTCCTTTTTCCAATACTTTCTCCCGGACAGCAAGCTCCTGTACCACCTTTGCTAGTCGAATGACTTCTTTTCTTTGACGCTTACGGTAACCCAGATGCTTTTCGCGTTAGATCCTACTTGAGGATTTCCCCTTATCGGGACTCCTGCTCCCTTCGGGTTTTTCCTACCTTGTGCTCGTAAGTTGACATATAGGGCCTTCGGAGCTTTCGCGCTTCCGACAGTCTTTTTCTCTTCCTGCCGTCCCTTTTTCCTTTTGTTACTTTCCTGTGACATCGCCTGGTAGAGTTGAACGGTGATTCGTCCTTTTGCCGTCATCGAGCCTGATCCTCCATCGTAGAATACGTCCCTTTTTTCCCCCTCCCGTCTTCGGAAAACGACCCCTTTTTTTTTGGGCAGGTTTTTTTTTTGTCGTCGTACTTTCGAGTCGGGGCCGACTCCTTTTCGAGAAGCCGTGCGAGATAAGTCCCCCCTTTTTCTTCGATAACCTTTTCCCCCCCCCCCCCAATGAGATTTTTTAAATCTTTTCTAATCGCGCACTCCATTTTCTTGGCCGCCATCAGCCATTCCCCGATTGCCAGTAGCTTCCCCCTGGCCGAGCGCCTGTGGTTTTCTCCTGACGCCCGGTTTGCGAATTCCCCCCTGCCATTCCTAATTTCTTGAGAATGCTCAGAGCGGGATGAGATCGTTCTCTTTGAGAAGTTTTTCTCTTCCAACCAGCGACATTCCCTAGCTTTCCCGACCTGTTTTCATACCACTGGTTTCTTTTATTGATTGACGCGGAGAACGCGCGTGAACAGCGTGTCCGGCCTCCCTCCTTCCCCCCCAATCCGGGATGGACTCTTTCTTCCCTTCTTCGATTTTTTTACGTTTTTTCTTTGATCCAAAGTTTTTCCGTCGAGGGACCTTTCCCCTAGTCCGATGTTGCAAACGTTTCACGATTATTTCTTGGTCGGCGCTTGTCCCCTTTTTCCCTTTTTTTTTTTCTTTTTTTTTTTTCAACGCCTGACGCTCCCAGTAGTCGGCTTTATGCCCTGTTTTTTGTTTTTTTTTTTCTTCCGGCAGCTCCCAGACCACTTGCATCTGACCGAAATCAAACGATTCCCCCAAGATCCGCGCATCCTCTCGTCGAACCTTTTTATTCCCTCCGTCGGATCAAGCTCTCTTTTCTCGCCAGGAGCCCTTCGTTTCGATCTTCGCAAAACTATGTCATGTAAATTGTAGCGGCCTTGGAGATCGCGCTGCGCAATTATATGACTTGCGGGTTTTCTGGACTTCTCTGTAGAATACCTCCTTTCATTTCTTTACTCCTCCCCCTCGGCTGAGCTGATTTGCTCGAAAGTAGGATCGGTCCCCCCAAGGACGAAGACGGTTTTCCGCGAGTCAAGAGACTGGATTGCCGCCCCCTTCCGTCCCCTCTCTGGGGTTTTTTTTGGGGGGGGGTGTGACTTGCAGAAAAAAGCGTTTTCCCCTTCGTGCCGATGGAGCGCCTTTTTTGGCGCTCGGCAGCGTCTTTTTCTAAGGTTTTTTTTCTTTTCTGCCGCAGCTTGCCCCGCTTTATTTGGACTCGGTGAGTTTCGGCGACTCCCCTGGAATTGCCCAAGGATGTGGTACAGGTTCTGCGGCACAAGTTTTTTCAGTCCCTTCTCGACGTTGTCCGGCTTGTTGACAACCAAAAAACAGCGGCGTCGATTCAAAGGCCGTTCACATTTATCGGTTTCCGACTTTTTCCAAGTTTCCGTTATCCGAAGTGTATCACAACTCGCGTGATAGAAATCCCTCGGTCCAGACCCCCCTCCCGGATGACCCCCCTTTTTCCCCTGCCGTCTCCCCCTCGCTTTCTCCGCCTTCCCCCCGAATATCCCCCGTGGTATGGCCGCGATTCCTTTTTCGTCTGTCGGTCGGGCGAATCTTTTTACCTCCCCCCTTCCCCGGCTACCGACTCCTTTCGCAGTTTGCGCGCGACTCCGGCCATCAATGAGTCGGTCGCAGTGGTCGAGACACCATTTTTTTTTCTGCAGTTTTCGCGGACGGTCTGGGATGCGTCCTTTTCCACCGGAGGCGTTTTTGCGAACACTTCCCCCCCTCTCATTTTGCCATCTTACGTCCGACATGATGGAATCCCCCCTCTCTACGAGGCGGCTTCTCGCCCGGGAATTTCCCCTCCTCCTCCCGTCCAAACTCCCCCCCCGACCCAACCATTTCTCGGCCCCGTTTTTTTCCGAAGGACGTATGCCCCAAATCTCGATGCTTACGGATGGAACCCGCAGTGGGTCGATGACTTGGCAACGACATTTCACGCAACTTCGGCACCACTCCGACTCTTTCCCTTCTCTGTCCTTTCTTGTCCTTTCGCTGACGCTCATCCATCAGAGGTTAAGGAGTCCTTTCATCGGCGGGACTGCGAGAATTCCCCCCCCAGCGCTAGGACCCGAGTGGTCAAGATGACGAATCCTTTTTCTCCTGTGAAGGCCGTGAGCGTTAGTCCCCTTTTAGAGATCGCTTCAAGATTTCCTGATATTCCTTCACGACTCCCCCTTCATCATTCGCCAATTTCCAGGAATTTAAGGACGCTGTTCCTTTGGCGATATTCCAATAGAGATGCCGCGGACTTCTGAAGTTCACTCCCGAAGTTAAGAAACTTTTTTTGGCAACTAGCCGTTCTTTCCCCTTACGCCGAAGACTATTGGATGCCCCCCGGCTGCGCCGCAAGACAGGACCCCCCTCCCCACCTTCAAAGAAGTAGAGGTTTGTGAGTTCGAGCGCGGCCCTTATGCCGAGCTCCCCCCCAGGCGTACCCCTGGAATCTCCCACTTGAGGTTCGTTCCATACTTTCCCCGTAGATCTTCTGATTGCCCCCCATGATTACTTCCCCGGACTCTTCGTACTCTTTTTTTTAGCTGCATGTAATCCCCTCCGGATCTTCCCTGGTGAAGAAGGACAGCTCTCCCCTCCGTATCTACCTCCTTCTCGCGCCCTGCTGATTACTGATGCCACCCTTCTTCGCGTCAGCATGTTGGCGTGGATTCACGGCACAACTCCCCCCCTCTTCTGGTGCTAAAGCTGTGCCAACCTTTTATTCCGCCGCTTTTCGTTCGACGATCTCTATCCTAGTCATGTTTTCTTCGCCGTCCCAGGTGGTCAGATGACCCCCCCTCTTTATTGCGTCCGCGTCCGTTTCGATTCGAACCTTTTTCACAACTAATGACATTTCCCCTCAGGCACGTTCCGCCCTCCCTCCAGTTGAAGAAGAATGCCAAGCTCGATTCCCGTATGTAACGAAGCCTTCATTTTTTGCGCGATTCGTTCTGTCCCATCGAGTGTTCCCTCCTTTTAGATTTCGCGCTTTGCATTAAGAGGATAGAACTAACACTACCCTCTACGTAGGTGAAGGTGGCGGTCGGCTCTGACCGAACATTTCCCAATCCTTTCTTCGCTCTCTTTTTCGATTTGGCGCCGCTCTTTTACAATTAGGTTCTGTAGCGTCCATCCGGTGAAGCCGACAGCTCGCGCCTGAAATTCCCTCGTCGAATGAGTATTTTCTTCTCCTTTAGACCCCTTCTTCTTTTCTTCAAATACGCTGTTTCCTTGATTTCTGATACGATGAGGAACTCAGGCTACCCGTTCAACGAAAAACTTTCAGTTTTCGGCCAAACTTTTCTACTCTCGGGTCTTTTTTCCTTGCGTCCGCCCCTGACCCCGATGAGGCCTGCCGTAACCCCTCTTCTTTTTGCGGATACCTGATTACGTCTACGTGACTCTTTTTGATTTCTGCGATTTTCCTTTTCTTTTCCCGTCATCGACCCCTGTTCTCTGGAAAGACGTAAGATACGAATCTTCTAATTCTTCTGCCAAATAAGCGGCGGGGCCTGTCGAGCGTCTTTTTTTTTCTTATCTTTAGATTAGGTGGCCCTTTTCTTCCCCCCTTCTTCTTTCAGACTCTTTCCCCTTCCATCATGTCGGCTTCTCCATTTAAAAAAATGAGATGGTCGAAATCCTCCTTTTCCGCGCTCGAAGCGCCCGCTGGCCGCAATCTCCTCCTCTCCGTCGACGAAGCCTTTTTTTTCGTTGGTGGTCTCCTCTATCAGTTTATGGCCTTCTTCTGCCGAAAATCTTAGCTGATACGAAGAGTTTTCTCGTAGGCCTTTTTTCGAGCATCTAGACCCACCAGGCCGAGTTGCAAGACTGAAAAAAGACTCGCGGCAGACAACCGGGATTTTTCTTTCATCTGTAGGAAAAGAGCGTGAAAGAGTTCGCCGCCGGCAGCCATCCCCTTTATGGAACCTTTTTCTGACCCCGCGTTTCTTGATTCGAGTGTCTCCCCAACTTTTCTCGATCCCCGAGGGGCACGGCTTAGGCACCTTGAACCATCTCCCCCTCTTTTCTTGGGAGGTCGCCTCAGCTTTTTCGCATTTTTTTACGATACAAGTCTCCGCTAGTCGTTTTGATTTTGAAGCTTGACCTCCGCATCTTTTCTTCCGCCAAACCCCCACCTATCCATAAATCTTGCAATATAGCCCACCTATGATGGATTCCCCTCTCGATGCCTCGAGTGAGGCGTCAAATCTCCGGGCCACGAATATTCCTAGTAATCCCGCCCACCCCCTTGTTCGAGTCCCCGCGCATACTTTCTCCAGGCTCGCCTTGTCTCATACCAAGTCGATATAGATCATATTCTCTCTTTTACCTCTGTGAGGAGAGCTTTCCTCTCTCCCTGAAGTTAGTGATCCCCTTCCCGTACGTCCGAGAGAAGGATTGTCTTCGAGAGAAGAGAAACGCGGGTTCTCCTGAAGCGTTTTTTTTAATTTTTTTGAGCGCCTGGCCTTCGGAGCGAGCGGGATCCGGGCCGGTTTTTGCCGCGAGATTTCGGATTTCTCTTATTGAATCGTTTTTACCTAATGCGTTTTTGTCCACCTCCCTTCCTTCCGTACCGCCCGCCTCACGAGCCCTGACTGTGAATGGCGCGTCCGGCGTTTTTCCTAAACCCAATTCTTGCGGTTCCCAGAATTTTTGGCAAGTGCACTTGCCATCAGGGTTCCCCCCTCTACGAACTTGTCCCCTCGTAGGATCCCTTCCTCGGTCCAGAAACCTTCGGAACTCCTGGATTGCAGATTTGGATGGATCGTCCCCCGCTGTTCACGCGCATTTTTTTTTTCATAAATACCTTTCCCGCCGACGTTTCGTCCTGTAGGAGTCACCCGGATCCGCTGTTTGTACCGTGCTTCCCCCCGTCTAAGATTACTGGATCAGTTTTCCGGTCGGCGGAACGCCCTCCCGGAATTCGGCTGATACGCTTCTTTCTAGGAACACCTTCCTCTCGGCCAGTTTTCTTCTGTTGATTGCGATTTCCCTTTCCCCCATGGAGGTTTCCTCGAACCCTCCCTTTCTTCTTTCCTCATTTTGCCCCTAGAGTTCGGAGACATGCTTTCTCCTTCTCGAAAGAGGCATCGATCGCCGTTCTTTCGGGAACCCCCTCGACAACTCCCGTCGCGACTCTCTCCCCCCCTCTTCTGATGATTACGGATGGTACGCATGGGCGTACGATGACCCCCCCCTGACCTGGCCGCCCTCCGCGACTCCCTCCTGACGATTTGCCCGTATCTTATCTTTTCCGGCCAGTCACTTTCTTCGGCCTTAGACTCTGAAAACTCTCGGCACAGAATAGGCAATCCAGAAGACCCTCTCCGAGCGGCCTTAGGGTCCCCTTCGCATCGATTGAGAGATGAAGATGCTTCCCTTCTCCTTCGACCTACTCAAGCAAGCATTCGACGATGCCCCTTAATTTCAGTGGAGATTTTGGAAGCAGTCCCTCCGACTGACGCGTTTTGGCCTGTCAAATAGGCTTCCCCTCCCTCTTTCCGCTTATCGCGATGTGATTGGGTCTGTCGGAGGCCCTCCGCCAGACTCCCACCTAACCCTTTTTCCCGGGGTGTTCTCCGGAAACTATGTTGCGGTCATCTAAAATTACGGACGTCCCTTTTCCACCCCTTGCTATTGGAATCCTGAAAGTTATCTCCCCAATTTTTTCCTTAAGGTTTCTTCTGTCTCCGGCGGATTTTCGCTATCTCCTGATGAAGATGCCTTTTCTTTCTCATTTTTTTTTCACCCGCTGCCTGGGCTCCCCGGAACCGAGTCCTGCGTCATCCTTCCTGCTCCTTCCCCCCATGACGCTCCGTACTGCGATGAAACCTACTCCGAGGCCGTGGCGATCTCCCCCCCATCAGTCCCCGCTAAGCTCCCCCGCTTCTCGTTCATGAGAGATATGTTTTCACAGCGTCTGTTGGTTCGCTCTCGTGCGCGTCCGTGTGCGTATTCACCCAGGGCCCCTCTCTCTTGGGTTGAACACAGATTACCTTCAGCTTATACACGCAGACGAACCCTCTAGAGCCCCCTCCGGAAGACTCGCACCGTTATTTCTCTTTTGCCTCATGCCAGTTCAGTAGCCGAACTTCGGTGTTAACGACTCCCTATTTATGAGGCTCCCATAGTTTAAGTCCCGAAACTTTCCCAATAACAATCTCTTTTGAAGGTTTTCTCTTTAGGGGTTTTTTTGGGGTGGGTTCCGACGCCCAAAGGCCCCAATCCTTTTCTCCTTAGATTTTTGCAGACTGGCCGCCAGATATTTTTTTGAACGGACTGTAAGGGGTTTTCCCATCCGGAGCTCGGCAACCTCTCAGCTAATTTCACTTACTGGGAATGCTTCTCCCCCCCTCCGCGACGTGCCCCCTATCAATGCGAGTGCAGAATCTCTCGGACTTGCGAACTCGGCTACAGAATACTTTCAACAGAACTCGTCCCAATGATTCTTTGCCGAGGCGTCCCCTATTGCGCTTAAGAAGTCCCCCTGCCCCCGGTTCACCAGAGGATGGTCTACGGCTATATATTCTTCTGGATATCTCTTCCTTTTCATCGACGACCATATGCCCCCAGTAATCATTCAGAGTTTGCACATTACCTATTCGGAAACTGTCCCCCCGTCACGAGGGCGATTTTTCACGTGGTTATGAGAGTTCGCTGACTGATCGATGCAGACGATGCTTCTCTCTTTTCCATTCCCCTATGTAGACGGATGGCCCACCATTTCGATGGCTTTCTCGGTAGTCTTCGTGCATATCCCCGCAATCGCACCCACATTCCCCCCGTAGGAGACTTTCCTCGCGGCCTTCTAGACGAAGTCTCTCCTCCTCCCCGATTTTAGTCTCAGGAACTTTATGGAGATCGTTGTCTCTGGAGATTAGTATTGATCAGATCCGCAGACCTGACAGTTGGACCGCCTCCCTCCCAGAAACAGATTCCGATCCCACTCAAACTTTCTCAGCCCCTCTCAAGTTGTAGCGTTCGAACATCTTAACTCCTGCCCTAATTTCCCGCGTCCAATATCTATTGGATCAAAGTTGACATCGAGACGAGGGTTTCCTTTATGGGACCTTTTGAATCTCAACTCTTACAAGTGAGTTTAGGGGCTCTTGAATCGAAGCCGCGTTTGGTGTGAACCAGGCGATAAATTCCAGTAGTCGTCTTCTTTAGGCTCGCCTTCCATTTGAAGCATCCCTTTAACAAATCATGCATTGTTTCCGACCTCCCCTTTCCCTTGCACATAATGCACTCGGCCTCTCCAGATTTCCCCTAGCCGCCTCCGAGGCCAAGAATCTTTTCTCGTCCCCTCGGCTGTCAGATTTCTTTTAGAGTCAGAGCCAAATCCCTTCTTCCTTTCTCGGAAGGGCCTCGCTGTCTCCTCCGAATTTCATACTACCGATGTTGTTTTGCGTTAGATAGCTCGACCTTCGTTGATCGTCGACCAGGAGACTGCCCTTTCTCCGAACGTAAGAGAAGGATTGCTCGCCCCCTCTAACACTCTGGGACTGGAGGAAGCTGGATCTCCTTTCCCTCTTATGGATAGCGTAGGGAATGCATGATTTTTCTAGATTTGAGTGCTTTATGTTCTTCGGTCTCAACCAGGGATTCTCCCCCGGTGATGCGTCACAATGCTTCCCGATCTACCTAGGCTATGTAGTCCCCCTGGCTGTTGTTCTCGGAAAAATACAAACCCTCCCGCAGGCCTGCCCCCTCCACCCCTCATCCCCGTCACATTTCCTTCCAAGCGGACCCTTCAGCCACTCTCTCCCCTTGGCCCCTACGCTGCGGTACAGCCTCCCTCAAAATTCGTTTTCTCCGATGGAACGTTTTTTTTCTGTCCGCATTTTAGTCGAGCTCCCCCTAAGAAATACACTTGTTTCCGCGATCGTCTTCCCCTGTAGGCCTTCCCAGATTTCAGTCGTCGACCTTATAACTCATACCCCCCGGCTCGCCTTCCAGCTCAAAGATTCCGGTCTGAGAGCTTCCCTTTATCCTCTGAATTCTCCTTTTCCTTTTGAGTACCCTTTGGAAATTTCTCTACGGGAATATTCGGAAAAGCAAATTTCTCTTATTTCCTTCTGAGCTACCATAGAGGGATTTTCTACCCTCTATTTTTTAATCTATCTCGGTGAAATGATGGTCACTTCTCTCCCCCTGGCACCTTTTGAATATATCTTCCCATAAGACACTTCCTCCCGGCCCCGCGCCTCTCTGTTTTCTTTAAGAAGTATGACGTGAGATGCTTACTCTTCCCTTCCCTATTTGCGTAGATGCCCAACCTGGCAGCATCTCTCCATAATTCCTCGTCCTCTTTTTTCAGGACATAACCTCGGTTAACTGCATTCATCATAGGATGGCAATCTTTGAAGGAGCACTCCCCTTCGCTAGGCCTTCTCCCTCTTTTCAAATTCCAAGTTCCCACTCCGGATTTTTTTTCCTTTTAGAAGAGCGCATCGATAGAGTTCATTCAGATTACCGTCGACTTCCCCAAGAACAGAATTTTTCGAACAGTGGGGAAACTGAATTTCTTTCTCTTCTTTCGTGAGCCCCTCCTTCTTTTCCCTTTTTTTCACGAGTAACATCCTTCCCAAAATCTCTTCCTCTATCGCGGCCGATTCTTTTTCCTGTTCGGCTGTCCCTACACTGAACTAGTCCCCCCCTCTTCGAGAGGTCGTTCAGAGCCTCCACTCTGAACCCCTCTGGAGGAATCCGATCCTCTCTCCACCAAATGGTTGCTCCATACTTTTCCTTCTGCTTCTTTTCCCGCTTCTTTCTGCTATTAACGTTGTAATCATATTTTTCACCCCCCCCGATCGGCTTCCCTCCGCATAAAGCTTTTCTCAATCTGGACCGCTTCCGATTCCACACCCCTTCCCTCCAAGAAGAGCTTCCTTTCCCTCTTTGGCGAACCCCCCTCAAGGCCACTTTTTTGCTACCGTGTTTTCTCTTTTCCCGGCTGCTTCTATCTTCTCCCTTACCGTCCTTTTCCTGTTGGTTTCCGGTCCATAGGATTCCGTCCCCCTTTTCCATAGTGGGTAAACCATAGACTCCCCCTTCTCCCTTCATCAGCTCAGCGATACCTTCAGAAGAGATAGTACCCCCTTTCTTTTCCCTTTTTCAGGCCCGCTTCCTTTAAGGATGCCTGGTTCACGGACGAACTTTCCTTCTGAGACCGCTTCTTTTCCGAATATACTTTCCCCCCCCTCGGGGGGGGGCCTTTGAAGTTCGGCGAACTCCATGACTTATATTTTTGGTGAAGCCCCTCTTGCGAGTAGACACAGCTTCATCTGACGTCCCCCTTTTCACTTGCGGTACTTCCTTCTTTCTTGACCTCATGACTTCTGAGAGATGTAATCTCCTTCCCTTTCGCCGCGACCGAGTTTCTAAAAGACCCTTTTCCCAAATCCTCCCTTTAGAATTGCTCTTGTGCTTTTATTTACTGGCTGATCTTCTCTCCGTGACGCTGAAGACCGTCCCCCCCCTTCCCTCTAGGAAGGGACTTTCCCCTTTTCTTCTTTTTCGGCTTCTTCCTTTGACATCTTTTTTCCCTTTTGGAGATACGATTGAGGCAATGGTAGTTTCCTTCATCGGAACTCCCTTTTCCCCTTTCCGCATTCGTTTTCATTAGGAACCTCCTCCCCTCCTTCCTTTAGATCTTCCATTCTTCTCTTTTATCCGAGTCCCCCTTTCTTGCAAGGCTCCCTCTTCCCCCTAATATTGAGGCCTTTCCTGTATTATTTGTAGCTAACGAATTCCCCAGGAGATTAACTCCCCCTCTGTCGGTCCTGCTAGACTCCGAAACTCCCTCAACTTTTTCCGCTTCTGTGTCTCGAAGAACGGGCGCCTTCTTCTTCAGTCTGGCGGGACTTACCCTGACGACCTTGCTTTTTTCTCGTTTCTTAGCATCGTTTTTTACCACCAAGAGACGCGGCACGAAGACCACCCTTTAGTGGGTTTTCTTCTTCTCAGGCCGAAAGCTTACCATCGTGTCCCTCTCCGGAGCCCAGTTTTCCTAAGGTTTTCCCTCGTTTTTTGGTGATACAAAGTTCCTCTGTCGATTTTTCCTTTGTCACGAATGCCGTGACCCTTTTCCCAATCTCTCTTGAATCCCCTTTTCGTTAGCTTAAAAGTCAGTCTTCGTCAGTCTTCTAGAAGGACTTGTTTCCTCCCCTCCCTTACCACAATCATTCCTTTTCGTTAGACGCCCTCCCCATAAAGATCCTTGCCCCCAGGCCTCGTGAAGAGCGCTCAGTGTACATCGAGGAAAGAATCTTCGTCCCCTTCCCGGTCATGTAAACTTCGCCTGCTGTCCCTTCTTTTTCGAGCACTTTAGAGCCTCCCTCAATTTAGTTCTTTTAAAAGCCTTCGAGCTATTTCCCAATATTTAATCTTCCCCTTTTTCGTTGAGCCTCTTCTCCGATGTTTTCCCGGCGAAGGGTTCCTGCGTCAGCTCTAATGGATTGAGAGAAGCCTGATCCCCTAGGGGACATTCCTTCCTCGTTGGAGACCCGCGCTTTTCTCTCTGCAGGACTGATTTTGTTTGGGTTTTTTTCCCCGCGAGAGGGTCGGAAGACGTGCATGATTTATGTTAGCCGCTTCCTGGATTCTTCTCGGCGAAAAGTCCCCCCCTAATTTTTTTTTCTTGTCACAAGGACGGTCGACAGGATTTATCTCGTCCCGTTGTCAACATCAAAACCCCCATTCTTCGAGGTCCCTCGAACCCTCATTCCCCCTCTTGGACAATTTCAAATCCTTTACAGGCCAATCGACAGCCAACTTTGTATCAACTTATTCCGGATTCCTCTCATTCCGCATTTTCCCCCTCCCAAAAGTCTCGGGGACCTTGCGTTACCGCGCTTTCTTCCCATTTTCCCCCAGTGGTATGTTTTTCTTTCGTACTTTTTGGCAACCCTCTCTGCGATCCGAACTTACGATTCTATCCCCTCCCCGAACCTTCATTCGGAATTTTTTCCCCCCTCCTGAATTCTCCTCTCCCGCTGGAGTATTCTCCCTGGCCGCTCTTTTTTTTCTGTCTTGCTGCCAAAGTCTGCGGCGCAGCTTCGCGCGTGGAATCGCCCTTATTTGGAGACTCCCTCCCATCTCGAACGGGTCCTTTCTCTACTCTTCTGAACTCACCCTACTCTTTACAAACCAATTTTCCTGCCCCACCGCCTCGTTTTCTCCCTTTCTACCGCTCTTCTGGCATATTTCTGCTGACTCTCCCAATCGTTCACCGATCCAGCCAAGTGGTCCACGTTTTCGCTGTCAACATCATCTTCCTCCCCCGTCCCTTGACGCGCACGGAAAAGCTTTCCGAGTCCCCCGCCCCAAGAACTTTCCGATTTTTCGTCTTTCTCGAGTTCCGTCCCATCGATTCACGAATTCCTTCCCTTCGTCCTTTCCTGCAACCCTCACTCCCAAGAACGAGTTTCTTCCTGGCGAGCTTAAATTGACTCGGAAATTTCCCCCTCTATGTACAGAGCTGGCCCCATCGGATTCAGAGCCCACTTTCGGACGTTTCGAACTAGTTCCCACCTTTCAGATTTTTTTGATGGTGAAGTTAGGATTCTTGCCTCTCCCCCCAATTCGTTCTGAAACTATCCTCTGACTTCTGCGAACCCCGTCTGCTTTCCACTCGGACGCTTCTTCTTAAATATTTCTCAGGCGCCAGACGTTCTGACGCTTCTCCTCTTCTCCCCCCTTCTTATTTTTTTAATTTTTCCGATATATGACCTCCCCCCCGATCTTCTTTACTCCCTGGTTTCCCTTCCCCTCAGTCTCTTCCTCCATGGGACAAAGGGTCTTTTTTTGCTACTGCCCACAACCCTTTTTTGTTTTGTTTTGCTCCTCATTTTTCATTTTAGCCGTTCAGATACCTTTGCCGTGATCTGCTCATGTTGGGAAGATTCCCCAGTGTCATCAAATCTTTTTTGGCGTCTCCTTTTCTTTCGAATCGTGGGGTCCTCTGATTTTTCCTTCCAACATGGATTTTTTTTTCCCCTGATCCTCTCGTCTTCTTTAGAATTTAGATCGAAAAGTCTTCTCCTTTTCCGAGATTGAAGCACATACGGATTTTTTTCGAGCTCCGTTTTCTTTCCTAACCCAGCTTGAAGGTGGTGACTCGTTTTAAGGTAGGACTCCTCCCCTTCCAGAATTTTTCTTCTAGGGCTGGGAGTTTCTATAGTAAGTAGTGAGTGTCAATCGGGACGTAGTAGGCTTTAAAGCTTCCCCCCATCCCGCTGATTTGCTTTTTATTATGTTTTATCGTTCCGCGTCCCTTCTAATTCTTCCCTGCTTAAGATTTATCTAATTTCTTTCCTCTTTCCTCGAAAAAAATTATCCGGAGCAAAGTGCTTCTTCCCCATAGGGACATCTTTCTTGACGTCCTTTAGATCCTCCCCATTTGTGAGATCCTGTATCCTGACCCTCTTAGTGCACCAGAAGTTCTTCATTTGCCGATTTTTCCTTTCATGGACTCTCCTCGTTATGCCATCCTTCGACTCCTCTTTGAATGTTTAGTGTCCAGCTTCTCTTTCTTTTTCTCTTCTTTTTTAGTATTTTCTCTGCAGATTTTTCCTCTTTTTGAGAGGCCCCTCTTTTCGATCCCTCTTTCCCAACAAATTTCCTCAAAATCAAGCGTTCCCCCCTCTGAGAATCATTTTTCCCTCCCACGAAATCCTATTCCCTGGATTAGCGTTGGGGTTTATCCAGGTTACTACAATTCAGGTTGACAGGGTTTTTGAGTTTTCCTTTTCGATGATATGTTTAAGCTCTAGAGAATCTTTCCCCCGAGCAGTTTTCCTTTCTTTTCCCTCCGGCCATCCCCTGCTTTCTCTTCTTGCTTCGCCTTTTTTAAAAGTTTTCCAAATGGCAAATCCTTTTTTTCTCCCAGAATTGTTTTCCCGCCCCCCTTTCTTTTAGACCTTCTTTCTAGTGTCTCTGATCTTTGCCGGTTTTTCCTTTTTGACCCTGCCCCTTATTTTTTTTTCCCGATTTTCCTTGCTTCCTTCGATTTTTCCAGACAATTTCGGAAGTCAAATAGTTTCCTGAGTATTCGCCTCTTGGACTCAAATTTACCCTTCTTCTTTTCACTGACCCCCCCCCGACCTCCATCTTAGACACCCATAGGTTCAGATGGAAGATCTCTCCTTTTTACCCATCCTCCTGCCTCCCCCGCAAACTGCTTCGTCCTTTTCTGCTATTCTTCTGCTTCTCCATCCTCTCCTCCTACTTTTTCCTTATTTTTCCAGGCTTAGACTTCTTTCCTTTCTTCCTTCTTTTTAAATATCTCCCGTCTTGCTAGCCCTCTTCCCCCCCTCGAACCCTTTCCTTCCCTTTCCATCAGAGAAGTCATAGTTTTCCTAGACAGACCCTTTACCTGATTGAAGCGTTGGATCTCCCGCGAGGGATTGGCGGAGACTTTCCTTCTTAAGGTCTTTTATGATGATTATGTCCCTGAGCTCCTGTTTTTGGCAATCTTTTTTCTTCCGAAAACGAATGCTTGTGCTACATTTCAGGGGCCTTCTCCTCAGACGACCCCTAGGCTACGTCTGCGTTTGACGATCCCAACAAGGTACCTCCCCATCCCCGGTTGACAGGAATTTTTCCCCTTTTCAGGACATCGGTTCAATCGATTTTAAACCCCACTTTTTTTGAGCTCGGTTCCCTCCGCCAAAATTCTTCCCCCCATTCGTGGGTGCTGGCTCCTTCCACGCTGTTCCCGCTTTTTTTCGAGGAAAGGAAGAAGCATCCCGGTCCCTCCCCCCTTGGTAGTACTTGAGAGGCGTTTGTTACTCGCTTCTCAAGTTTGAGTCCGCTCGATTTCCTTCAAAGAAATTCGTCTTCCCCGAGCGATGACCCTTCATACGACCCTCTGAAAACGGCCAGGTTCCGGAATCTTTCTAGGAACCCATCCTAGGCGCGCTTCTTGCTCCCAGAGAGGGGTCTTTTTAACTTTTGCCCTCCCATGCTTTTTCTTTGAGCATCTCTCGCCGGGGCATCTCGCTCCTCTTTTCCAAACTCATATACCTATACCCTTTTCCCACAACAACGTGAAGAGAGACGGAACCCCCTAGTTCGTGACGTTTTTTATGGGAATAGAACTTTTTTTTCCGGGGGCAATCGGCTTTTTTCTTACAGCCCTTTCGGTCAGGATCAGCTCTTCCCGTCTTCAATGTTCCTCTCGTGTTTTCCCCCTTTGACTTCTCCTTTCCCCCCTGCTAGCCCGAAGAGCTCTGACGAAGCCCCAAGGGTGGCCGAGGAGCCTTTTTCAACCTCAGTCTCTCCTGTGCTTCTTTCGATTCGATTCGTTTCCAGCAGCCTTTTCCTCCACAGTCGAGCGAAAGCTACTCCCCAACGAATGCCTCTCAGCTTTTCCTTTCCCCCCCCCTTGAGTTCCATAATTGTTTTCTTGAAGCGGACCCAGTTACACTTCTTGACGAGAGGAGTGTTCTCTCAAATAGGCTTAAAACTCTTCGCGAAGTACTTCGTTGCCTTTTCTCCTTAATGAACGCTCCACCGTCCTTTCTCTTCGGTGAGTTAGGAGGTTCGGAAAATCCCCAGCGAGAAATTATACCTCGTTTAACACTCTGACTCCCCCCCCAGGACTTACACTTTCGTTCTGTGGAAAGTACTTTAGAGGCGGAGGAGTGGAGGAAGCTTTGCTCGCTGTTAAGATGCATGGCACGGTGGGAAAACAAAGATTCCTTT
>Ga0179593_1321064_pt1 | contig 20566 bp, 20 predicted proteins | sample CZODoug2_1_08_16_FD_185931 | JGI IMG/M metagenome (GOLD analysis project Ga0179593, IMG submission 185931) | Vadose zone soil fungal communities from Angelo Coast Range Reserve, California, USA - CZODoug2_1_08_16fungal (PacBio error correction) | ecosystem: Environmental > Terrestrial > Soil >... | reverse complement strand
GTTCCTCATGACGTCACAAACCCCTCTTTTTTTTCGCCGTCCCCCGCAGCGTTTTCGTTGAGATTTTTGCTACGTAAGTCTTTCTTACTTTTGGTACATGCTTTCCCCCGCAGTTCTCTTCTTTGGTTTTGGGTTAGCGACAGTCCGCGAATTTTCTTTGATTCGCCATTCGTGCTCTGACCCCTAATTATCCCGTATTTTTTCGGCGTCGATATATGGACCCCAGTGCTTTTCTGAGGTGGTTATTTCGTTTCTTGCTTCACGCCCCCGAGCGCTGTTATGTCCTTAAAGGACCTTTTTGTGATCCTGTGGCTGAAAATCCTGGCGCTTCGCACCCTCGAAATATCGGCGCACCCCAAAGTTTGCGGACTTCCTTTGGCTTCAAGGTTTCTAGGCGGATATCGGGGTACATTTCTTTTCGCGAGCGAGTCACCCCATTGTTGCGGTTTTTTTCAAAAGCAGGGTTAGACCAGCTCGTAACGGTTTTTGCTGGTGCGTAACTTCGCATTTCGCTTTGCGACACTTTTCTTTTTTTACCTTTAAGTTTGTTCTCCATTCAACAAAATTTGCCGCAAACGTTTTAATTGACTGCCTTTTCAGTTTCTAAATTTGGCCCACCTATCTTTTTCGAGCCCCCTTTCGCCCTCCTGATTTTCGAAGTTCTTTTCGTTCTTCCGTTGGGACCCTTTTTTCTCCAATATTTCTGAAAAGAGGCTTTAGATCGTTTTGAAGTCTCCTACTCTCCCAGTGAATTTCGCAAATAGTACCAAGTCTCCTTATTCTCTGAGTCTCCCGGGCTTTGTGTTTTAGTTTTAGAACTTCCTTCTCTTTTGCACTCTGTCGGATCGGTTGTCTCCGTTCCCTAACCGCACTCTTGATCGCTGCCAGATCTTTTCAAGACGCCCCCATTCTAATACCTCTTTGCGCCTTTGCCTCTCTTCTAGCGCGGCAGTACTTTGGTTCCAAAGGTTTTTCCCTTCCGATGTCCATGGTCCCCCATGTTTTTTCGTTCAATTGATGTTCCATTAGACGAAACCTTTTTCGTCGCTCCTCCCTGAGGCCCTCTGCCGCTCGACGCGATAACTTGGTGGCCATTTGCGACCCCCTATGGGAAGGATTTGGCCGGCCGCGCGTTCAAAGTTCCATTTTTCTTTTTTACCCACTGTCTTCGTGGTTCCCATTCGAAGTGATCCTGCTTCCCAATCCTCCGCCTGGGCCTTTCAATGAAATTTTTTTTAACTTTCTGTGTCTGCCGACGAAGCTGCGCGCCTGTTCCCCCAATTTTCAGTTGTCCTGCCTTTGTTAGATGGGTCAGTCTTGAACCCGGTTTCTCTCCGTGCCCCCTCCGCATTGCGAACTGTGCACCAAACCCTTTTTTTGAATTTTCCTTCCCTCCGTTGTGACTTTTCGTTATTCGAACAGACACTGTCTTTGTCTTCGTTCTCGGTGGTAGAATGTTGGGTTTTTCCTCCCCCAATGTCAGAACGTTTTTTTCATCGCTGCCCGTTTTCCTGGTCCGGTTACCCTTGTTCACCTGCTTCGTCGCCGATGCTGCGCCAGTTTTCGCTTGCTTTCCCATCGAACTGGACTAGGATGCTCTCAAAATTTTAGAATTGTCAAAGCAATTCCCCCAGTCCGATCCCTGTTCCGATCCACCCCACCTTGCCGCATTTCTCGGCCATCCACGTGGAGTCTTTCCCCCACTCGTCCAAACCCCTGTTTTCTTCTCGACCCGACATCCTGAATCTCTCCACCTCCCCATCCCGGCCCTCCCCCCCCTTTTTTGTGGTTCGGATTGTCGCCTGTAACGTCCTTTTTATGTGACCGCTGTTTACTTCTAAATTTCAAACCATGTTTTCCTTTTTTGTTCTTTCTTCAGTGTGGGGTCAATCTGCGCCACAAACACGACACGGGGCCCCTCTCAAGACTTTCCCAGTTTTGGAGAAACTTTCCCCCCCTGGATGCAAAGGCAAATCTCTAATTTCCATTGGTTCTTGCTTGTGTAGATGATCCCACGGGTCTTTCCGCGCCTACCATGTTTACCCCCAGCGACCCGGTGTTCTCTTGTTTACTCACCAAACGTCCATTCGTTTACTTCCCCCCCCTTACAGAGTTTCCAACCGACCTGTAGCCGAAAACTTACCCCTGCATCCTTTAAACCACGTCATTTGAGACACTTTTTTTTCCTCGCCCGTTCCACCGTCAAATCCATTTTGCGGTTCCCCCGTTGTGTTGTGATGAGTACTAATTTTCTTTCCGGTTTCTGCCCGACTTTCTCGACCTTTTCAGCACTCCCGCTGGTGTAAGTTTTTTACTTCCTTTCCTTTCGGTGGACCAACTCCTTCCCCGCCCTGGATCTTGTCGGTTGACCCTGCCACCGTTTGCTTTTCCCCATTTTTACCCCCATCCCTAAGGCGTCGGCGACCCCACTTGCCGTACCACTTTGATAAAAATTTTTTCTATCGCGCGTGTGTTTCATTCTTTTCACATCATCACACCTTTCTTCCGGCCCCCCCTGGCTCTTTTTAGAATCTGAATTTTGTTCCCCTCAAAACATTTCGTGCAGCCCGCCTTGCCAACATGGTATGAATACTTTACGAGACTCTTCGTTCTACTTCTTTACCTTCCTTGCCCTTCTTCCAACCGACGGATGTCCTTGGATGTTTTGTTCTAGGGATTTCGGGTTTCGCGTTACTCACCGTATATTCTCACAATGCGTTTTTCGCCATCTCCGTTGTGGGGATAGGCCCCCCCCCCAAACCTTTGAATACGACTCCTTTAAGTGCTTTGACCTAATTCTAAGTCTTTTTCTTTTTTTCTCCTATCCGTTCGGCATGGCTCCTCATTGTCGGCAGCCGTTCTTGACAGAATTTCCCCCATTCGTAATGAAGACTGCCAAACTTCCCTCTCGTCCCATTTTTTTCCCCCTTCCCATGTTGATGCCATCCACCCACATAGCCCCCCCTCTTCCTTTACCCCCGTCTTCATTTTCTTTCAGAAGTTGCCCTTCTTTCAGCCGTCACGGAAGTCCCTCTGAAATTTTTTTTCACAATTCTTCATTTTCCCTTTGCGCCGTTGATAAACTGTTTTCACCCTCCGGCGTTTCTTCCGCTGTCTCCTCTTTCCAGCAAACTCCCAAAATTAGTTGCCCGGTATGTCTTCCCGTTTTTTAATCTCCAGCCGTCAAAACGTTTTCATTTTGAGCCTTTCGCGACTTGTCTTTCGTATCAATGGAAGCAATTGCTTCTAATCAACCCCATGCCTATCCCCCCGTTTGCGGCCAGATTATCCCAGTTGAAATTTTTTCCCTTTTTGCCCGAACTATTCTTCGTCTCTTCACCTCCGCCTCTTTCGTCTCGATGCTTCAACTTATTTTCGCTCCTCCCCCCCGAGATCCCCAATGCACAAAGGTTCTCTATCGGAGTAAAACCTTTTGCCTCAATTTTCTTTTCGAAATCTATGCAACCCGGTTTGCTGGATTCGCGCCGCGAGATCCACTGGGGGGCTCGTTCTCTTTTTTTCACTGATCACAAGTCTTGTGGGTTAGTCGTTATAACTCAAACCACTTCGCGAATTTTTCCTTCTTTTTTTTTCGTCCCCTTTATTCGAAAAAGAACCCCCCCTTTTCGCGATCAACCCGTCCAGAGGAGCTTGCCATTTGTCCTCCACCTTTTTCTGAGACTTCTACACGAGTATAGATTCCAGCGTTGCGAAAAGCTTTTCTGTTCCCCTTTTCGGCACCTTCCAACCGTCGTCTTCTGCCGACCAATTCATTGGCGCCAGTAGTTACAGAGGGCTCCTCCCCCGAGTCTCGCCGGTTCTTACCTGTCTGTCTTTTGGCGCCTATCTTTTTTTTTTCTTGGTTTTCGCCAAACTTTGCCTTTTCTCCCACCAAAGTCATTCGAAACCAAAGTTCTGCCCCCTGTACGCCAGCTCCAAAGCACACGTAATAATCGCGCTTTTTCCCTTTTTTAGACGAAGGCCCCTCAGTTCGTGCTTTGTACTCTAAACGCTGTCTCCTCCCCTATGACCCTCCTTCTTTACTCCGACTTTTTTGCCGCCGATATTCGTTGCGTTCACCCCTGCAATCCGATTGTTGCCCTACCAACCTTTTCCGCCACCATGTACTTTAATTTGAAACCGCGCTTTTCTTCGACGTGAGATCCCCCTTTTTTCCTCTGACCCAACCACCCTCCCACCCTGTTCGGTTCAAGAGATCCCGACAGATATACCTCCCCCTCCAATTTTGTGAATTCTCCTTCTCCCCCTGGTCCTCAGCCCCCTCTGAAAACGTCGCGGGCGCCGGCGTCTCCCCCCTTGAAATCACCCCGCCTGCCGGTACCCAAGATTCCCCCAAACTTATCCTCCCCTCTTTCTTTCTCAAACGAACCGCTTTCAATTCGGCTAAATTGGTTGGGACTTTCCATCTTCTCTTTTCCCTCTAGTTGAGAATTTCGATTTCAAAACCCATGAGTGAGACTCCTCTTCCCCCCCTTTGCGGATTCTCGCAGCAGATAGTAACTTTTCTTTCCCCGTGGTGATTTCCTTTGTTTTTTTTACGGCCCTCTTCTCTAGACTGTTCTCGACCTTACTTCAGTTCAATTGGTTCCAGTTGGTAGTCGGCCCTCTTCTTCTGCCAACAAGCCCTTTTGCCTTGTTTTATGAGTTTGGTTTTTTCTATTTTCGTAGTTTATCTACCGTATCCTCAACCTTTTTTTTCTCAAAGATTTTTGTCTCTCGCCCCGGGGGATAATGGGCTCCAGCGGATTAGTCCCGCCGAAAAACTTCCCTCACTTTTTGCGTTTTTTTCCCTTCTTTAGGTTGTCTTCAGTCTTCTCCTTCCAGCGATTTTCCTTTGGGAGCCCTGGGGCGGATTGGAGCTGTGTTTACTTTTCTGACGCGTACGCGATATTAACCTTGTGTTTTATGTGCGCGATGGCGTCACCCTTCATTCGCAGTGCAGCCTTGGGTTTTTTCCTCAACAAACTTTTCAAAAATCTTTCCACTGCTTTTCCGACAGGCCTTTTCCTCTCGATACCCTCACTCTCCCAAACGCGTCAACGACTTCGCCAACCCCTTTAGTCCTACACTACTTTTCATGCCGCCGGTTTACCCTCCTTCTTTTTCGGGCCCCAGCGGCTTACGGAACCCTTTTTCTTCCTTCTGAGGTTCAAGATGTGAGAAAATAGTCATTTCGATGGTATGATCCTGACGCGAACCTGGGCTTCCACGTTCGCCTTAAGGCCAGTTACACTTCTTTTTCAGCACTTGATTGATCGGGCCACGAGGACGAAAAGCTCTTTGATCAATCCCTTTTTTCGCACCCCCGGCTATTAGAGGAGACGCCCTCGATTTTATAGCGAGGCCGCCCCCCCCCCCCTGCAATTTTGTACTTCTTCTTTCCACAGGACTGTGCATTGCCCTTGTCTTTTTCAGCGGACCAATTCTTTTCTATGTCGAGGTGGACCCCCCTACTGCGCTAGACTTACAATCAGCCTTTTTCAATAAAAATTTGCGCCCCAACCCCTTCATCCCTTGGCCGGCCTTTTGCCAAAATTTTATCTCTGGCCGTTTTCTTCCATTTGATGATTCTTTAAAAGCTACGACATTTTCTGCATTCCCGTTTTTGCCCCTTGAAGGGTCCGTATGTTTCGTTTTCTCCCTCCTGACCCTGCTGCGCGCGAAAAGTTGACAAGTCCCATCTGGGCTTGAAATATTTGCGTTGGCACTCCCACCCTCCTTTATTTTAACCACGTTGAGCTCCTTTTCTTTCTCCCATTGATACATTTTCCCCCAACCACTTTCCTCTTCGCCTTTCTTTGCGCGTACCTTTCCTTTTTCCATCGTTCCTTCTGAACAGACCAAAATGTAGCGGTCTCGTTATTAGGTTTTCATGTTGGGTGATGGGCCTCCCCCCCCTGGTCACCTTTAACCCCCCCTTTTTCGCGTTCCAGTTTTTTTTTTGGACGGTGAAAGTTCAACTTTATTGATCGCGAACACTGCTTTAGTCCATTTTGCCAATTGTGCGTCCCCCCTCCGCACGGAATAGGAGCATGACCGCCCCCAGAATTAATAGGGTTTCTTTTCAGTTTTACCATTCGTTTTTCACACACAAGGACTGCCCGATTAGCCCTCTATTTTCTCCCACCCGCCCAAGTTGTCCCCCCTCCACCGTGAGCCGCTAACGAATCCTCAGACCCTCTTCCCCAACATCCGTGCATTACACCCCTTGCCCCCCCTCTGGTCCCCCCGTAAAGTACTTAGAAAGTGTCTTTTTGTCCCTCCGACTTACACTTAAATTAAAATTTTTTTCGTTTTCCTTCTACTCATTTTTTCCCAAAAAATGATGAGCGCCCTTCCCCCTCTGCCACTTTGTTCCCCCCACTCTTGATTTCAAGTTTAGTAGTCCCCCCGAGCGGTCTGAACAAGCGCCCTCCCTCCCGCCCGATTTTTAGTCCCCCCTCCTGGCTCTCCCATCGGTACCTCGGACGCGCATTCGTGCGTACCAAATGAACAGCCCTTTTTTTTTTCTTTTCCTAGTTGTCGCCAAGTAAGGTTCCCTCCCTCCTACAGACTTTTCCAATCTTACTCCGCCCCCAGTCCTATACTTTCACTTTTTGGTTTTGCTTTCACCACTTCGCGATATTCACCATGTCGGGCAGCAACTCAACGTATCCTAGCTTTAAGCCCCCCCCTCCGTTTTTTGTTTAGTGATCCCTTCGCGAGTTCCGTTTTCTGTCTCTATTCTCGCCCAGTGTTCATCACGTGGTTTCCCTTTCGTACGGAGGGGGAAACCCGGTTTTCGGGCCAAACGGCCTTCTGCGCTGTGCCCCAGCCCCTCTCCCCCTTTTTTCTTCAGTGTATACAAATTCACTTGCTTTCGTTTTAACCGTTTAGAGACCCCCCTTCAATTTGGTCTCCCCCCCGTTCGCGCCGCGTAGCTTGCTCTTTCCGGTTCGTCCCTCCCGAAACTTACGCATCAACCCGTCTTGAGCTTCAAAGTTTTCTGATTTTTTCGCGCATTTTTTGGCCCTTTTACTTCTTCAGACGCTCAGGGACAAATTGTTTATGAGATTCCCCTTCCTCCTGATTGAAATAACTTTTTCTCTTCCTTGCACGTACCATCTTTCACCTCCCTCCCTCACATGTTCCTGCCTTGGATTTTTTCTGATTTCTTTGGTTCCGCGGTACTAATTGGGGACTCTTCTTCTTCCCCTTTTCGTTTTTTTCCTCTTCGTGACTCGCTTTTTTGTGTTGGATTTTTCCATTTCCTGCATAACCTGAAATTTCGTGCTGAACCGCATCTCCTTTTTTTTTTTCTTTCATCTCCGTTCGGTCCATTCCGACCAAAATTGTCGCCCTTTCTCATTAGCCGTTTTCTCCCACAAGTGTCCCACTGTCTCCTTGCGATGAAACCACTTCCTCGCTGTTTTGACCAAAGCTCCCCGCCCGTTTTATTGCCCCCCCATAACCCATTCCCTACGCCTGATTCCCCGCGACAGTGCATTGTCTGTTTTCAAGGCACGTCCATTTTCGCTCTTCGGCATTCCTTCTGCCAATTTTGGGGGTTGCCCCCCATCCCGAAAATTTGCTCTCCCCCCTTTTTTAAGCTTTTGCCCGGCGTTTTTTAGCGTTTCCAGCTCCCACCTTCCCCCAATGCTTTTCCCTTTTTTCTGGCGCTTTTCACGTCTGCCTCAGAAAACAGTTCCAGTTTTCCAAAAGGGATTGAACTTTTCTTTCGATTGTATCCGTCTCAATTCGCCTGGTCTTAGAATCGTCCACTCCAAAAATGCCCCTCTTCCTGATTCTTTCCGGCCCCCCAGAGTAATCACCTCATCTTTTTTTGTCGCACTGTTATTGCCAACGCCCCCCTCTCTAGTTTCCAGTCTATTTCCCCCTCCTCCGCCATGCTTTAAATGTCTGTAATGCAACAATAGACTTCCTTTCCCTCATCTCTACTCGAGAAGGAAAACCCAAACTGCGACCTTTTGTTTTTCCCTTTCGAAAAGAGGCACAACCCGGTGCTTGCGCGAGCATTCCGCATGGTGGTTTCGCTGATCCTGATTTTTCCCTGGATTCAAAGTGTTTCTTAGTTTTCTCGTACTACACCCTCTTACCTCCCCCCCCCTTTCATGTGCTCTCTTTTACCGTGTCCCTCCCACGTTGCTTCTATCAATCAGAGACGCTTTGTCTTTACCTTTTTGCTATCCCTTGTAGACGTTACGTAGGAGAGACTTTCAAGTTTTTTTAGAACAGATTGCGTTGCATTTCCTCCCTTGTATTTAAACTTTGTTCCCTTTGCCGCAATTCTCGTTGCGTCACGTGTGATTTCGTTTTTAGCCCGAGTAATTTTCCACCTTTCGCTTCGCGCTGCATTTCCTTGGTCTTTTTTATTTCAGACAATTTTTGAAGTTATACCCCCCCCCTTTCGACACGTGTCTCCAGCCGCCTTCCCAGCGCAAAAGCACCAAGTCCTAACTTTCTCCTTCCGTTCTCCCTCACCCTGACTCCGCCATCGCCCCCTCCCCCTTTTGTAGTTTCGTCTCATGTCAGCTGACCCGAGAATTTCCGCTCCCCTCCCTCTTGAATACACTTTCAGAACAATTTAGCCCTTTGGAACGCCAATCCGTCTCTGTGGCCTAAAGCTTTGTCCCTTTTTTGATCTCCTACTCCCACAGAGCGCTTTCTCCTTTTTCTTTTTTGATCCCCTTTCGCTGTCCATTTACCTTTCAAACTATGAACAAGGCAACCTGCCATTGTTCCCGTTTTCCAAGAGATCTCTTCCTACTCTGGAAGGTCCCCACCTTTCACCTTAAAAAAACGAGTCGCATCCCTCTCTCTCTTTCCCAAGTCGTTCTCCGTTCGCGCCTCCCCCTTCACTCACCTTCCCTTGCCGGTGAGTCCCTGTCAATATACCCCTTTTCTTCTCCTCTCGATCTTCGCACCGCGCTTTATAAAGAGGAGGCTCCCTTATGGTTTGTGATCATCGCCCCCCCTTCCTCCTCCTAATCCGTTGTTGTTGTTTTAGCTCTCAGCTTTTTCTCCCCCACACCAATGGTGAGCCGGCCGTTTTTTTACAAAAGAGCGGTTTCCCTTTTTCTCTTTCAGAATTTTCCATTATTTTTCTTGTCACGAGGTTCTTTCCAGTTGGTGGGGGTTTCACCCCCCCCTCCCCTTCTCCTCGTACCTTTTTTTTTTCCAGATATCTCATTTTGATGTGCCATCCCGAATAAGTTCAACACTTCCAGTATTTTGATGTATCTTTTTCCTCTTCTCTTTGTTACCGCCCCCATGGCGGTTCTTTTATGGGTTCTCGATGCGTTGATCTCACTTGTTTGAACAATAGCGCGCCTTTTCTTAAAGCTTAAACGGTGGCAGAAACCCCAGTGTTTCTTCCCGAACTTCTTTTTTCGTTCCCGTCACCCGCGCCCATTCGGTCGCAACTTTGTTTTTTTTTACCTTGCTAGGTTGTCGGCGATTTGGTCCCGCCTGACAGTCGCCGACTTCTCTCCCATTTTTTTGCGATGCGTTCAACCTCCCGTTTTATCTGCCAGCGATTTTACCGGTGTTTTTTTTTTTTTCGTTTGTCACCCCTGCTTTGGCCGACTTTGGCTTTTTGGTGGATCCCTTCAACACCATTGTCCCTTAAAATCGGGCGCCACTTCTCCGTGCGACCGAGATAAATTTTCTTACCCAACTCAGTAAACCCCGACCCTTTCGCCCTTTTTAATTTTCGGAATTTTCCGCTTATCCGAAATGGCGAATCCAATGACTTTCCCCATCTTTTCGTCCCCTCCTGCCTCGCTACTTTGTAGACTTCTCCCTCTCTCCCAGGAACGGTCTTCCTCCTTCCCCAGCTCGCTCTTTCTCCTTATCGCGTCAACCGGGGTTTTCTTTTCCTATTCCTTGTCTTTTTCCCCTTCGGTCGTACACATTCCTTCTCTATTGTTGAGTTACCCGGTCCGCTTTCCCTCCCCCAGCCGCACTATTTGTCTCGCAGCATCAGCTTACTGAGCCTTTGAGTGGATATCTAGCGTCTCTCTCCCATCCCTTGTGCTCGTTTTAGCGAGTCCAGTAACCTCGCTTTTCTTTTAGTAGTACGTGAATTCTGGTGCATTTCCTTGCATATTCTCTTCTTCTCGCAAATCTTTTCTCTTTCAGCTACTCCCATCTTCTTGGAAATATCTCTCTCTCCTCTCATTTTTGGTGCCCCCTTAACATTTGCGTCCAAACTTGATGCTGGCCCGCCGAGCCAACACCCTTTCTCGGCATTGTTCTTATGTCTCTTTCAGGCCGCCATTGATAAGTCTTCTCCTCCGAATGGCCTCAATTTCTTCACTCCTTTTCGCGGTGTAACTGTTCTCCTTTACGTTTTAAGCTGCGCTGGCCACCTGACCGTACCTTCTTTTTCCTCTCCGCGAAGAAAACCTGACTTTCTCCCCCGTTTTCTTTTCCGCCCCCTGTTTTTTTCCACTCCTTTTCTTTTTTGTGCCCCCCTTCGGATTTCCCTCGGATATTCTTCTCTCTAACAGACACATGCGGTTTTTTTTCTCCTGTTTTCTCTGAGATTAGTTTGATTCATCACCTCCTGGCATTCACCGGTTTTTCACCCCATTCGTGCCCATGTTTCATTGTTCCTTGTTAAAATGCTTCGTTCTTCTCACAACTGCTGCGCCATTTATTCCCCCCCTTCCCTTCCATCTCCGGGAACGCTTTACGAAAAAGACCCTTCGGGTCCCTTCCCCTCAGTCTCTGAAATTTATCCGGTTTGCAGATCAACCCTCAACTCTTCTCCCGCACTACGCAAGCAGTCATTTCTCTTTAAACAACCTGTTTTCGTTCCCCCGCGACCCTACTTCCTGACACCCACACCCCTGTCCCCCTTTTTTTCTTTACTACCGTCCCCCTGGTTCGCTCTGTATCTTAGGAAAGGGCTTTCCTCAGCGGATGTCGTAATCCCCAGTCCCCCCTTGTCTGCGTCTGGCCGCTCCTCCTGTTGCGTTCAAACAAAAATGGCTTTTGGAACCAAACTTCCCCCTGTTGCCGCCTCCCTCCTTTTGTCGTTTAGTTTTCGAGGTCACCAGAACCAGTCCCTGCCCCTGTCCGCGCTCTACCCTGATGTTTATTCACATTTATTTTCCATCGGTCTTCGACGCTCCATTCTTTGTTCACCACTTCAATGGGTAGGTTTGGATTTCATTCGCCCCCTCGGTTCCCTCACCGCCTATCCAGAAGTTTAACCCCGTCCTCCCCTAAAAGTACCATTACCTTCCAGTCGTGATTGCTGACTTCTTCCTCCTTTTTCGGCATAAACGTCACCTATTCCTTTCTCTCTCTTTCCCCTCTTCCAGAGGATACAGAGCCCTTTTCTTTTGTTTCATGCCCGACTTGCGATCTCTTCGCCGAAAGTGTTGTGCGCCTCACCCCTCCTTTTTAAGTATGGTCATTCCTGCGCCGTCTGGAAACGTTTTTGTAGAGGCTTTTCTTTCAACGCGGGACGTTTGCGACACCCTTTCTACAACCGCAGAACATGTTTCGGCAGTGTGATCAACAACCTATTTCTCGTACCCTACACGATTTTCTTCATCCAGAACTTGGCCTCAATCCCAACCTCTTTTTTTTGCGAGTATAGGGTTTGCGTTCCTAGGCTTCGGTCCCTTTCAACTTGACACAGCCCCACTATTTTTTTTCATCTACCCTTTGCGATTTGCTGCTTTTTTGTTCGGCCTCACCCGTATTTCTCGGCCAGGCCCAGGCTTGGGGAGAAGGCCTGACGCGCTTGTCATCCTGTCCCCACTTTCTTCCCGACCATCGCCGACCGTGCCGATGTTGAAGAATGGATTTTGTTTCTCGATCTTCAGGATGTTTTTAGCTCTTTTTTGTTTCGCTGGATATGCTTCTTGCGAAGCGCTTGGCCATCAGCCGTTTTTTTCTTCCCAAAAAGGATCAGATAAAGACTGATTTTTGACCCGGACGAATTATAAGTTTCGTTCTTCTTCCCACCTCTATTCCGTCCCCGCCTGTGCGCCAGGCGAAATGGTCTAGTTCTACGAGCATTCCTGTTAACTGTTCCGTCCTCCGCAACCAAATTTGAACACTCTCCACTTTGTTTGTTTGACCAAACCGTTCATGTTTCTTCCTCCCCCCCCCATGTACGCTCGAGACCGCGCCATACCCCGGCATTTGTTTGTAGTACCCCTCGAGACGCGGCCCGTTTTTTACTTTTAATTTTTTTTTCCCCCATTTATGCTCCTTTGCGCCGAGCTAAATTCATTTTTCTTTCGTTTTGAAGCGCGCTTTCCAGCCAACCACCTCTTTCGGTTCCTTTTGCGCCGTGTCCTTCGCTCTCACGTTTCTCTTTCGGAAACCTTCAAGCCCCCCGTTCAAATTGTTCCCCCCCTTAAATATCGAGACCTTCGGAGCTTGTTCCGGACCTTTCGCAAAGCCATTCCCCTGATACTCCCCCGCCCCAATGACGAATTTTCCCTTCTGGGCTGGCAACCTTCTTAACATCCTTTCCTTTTCAATTTTATGCAAACGCAATCCGTAGCGAGCCGCAGTACCCTCCCTCTGCTTTCTTGACCTCTCTAAAATTCCTGACCAAGCAGAACCAGTTTCCCTTCCTTTTTTCATCTACTCGGAGAAGGAACCCACCTCCTTTTCCTCGAAGAAAGATTCACAAGGTGCTGTTTTGCGAGATATTCCGCGGGGTTTCGACGCTTTTCGCTTTAATGCGAGCTATCCCCGAGTTCCCTGTTTCGTACTTTCAGACCCCCCCCTTACGCATGTTCTCCTGTAGTGGACTTTCTTTTCCGGTAATTCGCAGAAAACATTCACGGTCGTTTCGACTTCCATCCGAAGCGCGGAGCTTGGCCCTTTTTGCCCCGCTGGCTCTCGATTGAGATTTCACCTTTTCCGGGCGTGGACCAAATCTTGCGGTCTTGCATTCCTTCTCCGTCGTATTCTTCCCGAAAGTCACGGCGGTGGCGCCAGCCCGTTGTTTCGAAAAAGAGTAATTTGCCAACGTTTCTTCCGGCGGCCTGATCGCTGCGTAATGAGTTTTGTGACCCCCACGTTTGTGATTGTCTCCCACAAAGGGTTCTTGACCCCAACCACCTCTCAGTCATGGCTACAGCGGCCCACAGCAACCACCATCCTATTGGTAAGCGCTACACTGCATTTTTGCCACGCCCTTTCCAACAAGCCTTCCCCTTTGCGCTCCGCGGCGACGTCGCTGACCCCTATAAAGAGATTAACCTAGATAAATTGAATCCAGGAAGTCTGATCCTTTCCTTCGTTGTTTCGCGGAACCTCCCCTTCCTTTTTTTCCGCTTCCCATTTCTTTTCTCCACGGTTCTCGCACCCTACCTGCTCGCTATTTCGTCGAAGAGTTAGCTTCACCGTAAGGCAATTAATCTGACCCCCCAACTCCCTCCCCCAACCGCCATCCGGTCCAGAGCCCTGTCCTTCCGGCCCCCTCAACATACTGGTTTGAAGGTCCAATGAATTCTCAGGAACGCACGATGGTCTCAATCCCCTCTCCCAAAGAGGAGCCGTCTCACCCCAACCAAAATTTACCGATTTTCCCTTCCTTCCACTGTCCTTTCTTGATAGTTTTGAGATAACGAACCGGCTTTGGATCTTAGGTGGCACTCATTGGGGTTTTCGGCATTCCTTCTCCCTACGTTGTAGTTTTTTGGTCGCGAGGATTTCGAGACGTCAAACCCCCCCCATCTAGCAGCCTTCTTTCTCCAAGCAGCGGTTCGTTGGATTTCCTCCAATTTTTTTTTTGGTCCATGATTTTCCGGCAGGGAGGGGTGATTCCTTTGGTTTGGGGTTCTCGACTCCTGTCTCCGCATAGCTTCATTTTCTCTTGCAATTAGTTTGCGTTTCTCGAATAAGTTTTGGACCTTTTTATTTGTAGCGGAGTCGCTTTTCCCTCTTCTGGTCTGGTTTGTTGGTCAGATTAATTTCGCTTTCCCTTCTCTCCCTCTTGAAGAAAATACTAGCTTTTTTCTTTCCTTGGTGGTTTTTTTTCCCCGGTTTGGAGAAACTTTGGTCTCGGGATTTTAGTTACGCGAAACCTCCCGACCCTTCCCCGGCGCAAACTTTGCGGACTTCTGTTTTCCCCAGGTCCTTTCTCTGTGCTCGTCTTCTTTTTCTTTTCTCCAGCGCGAGAAAGCTGGGCGGCTTGGCTATGGCGTCCCTTGCCTTTCTTTCCTGAGCGCATTACCCTTTTTTGGGGCATGTTTTGCGCTTTGTCACTGAAGGCGCGGCTTCCCACTGTGTTTCGATCCCTTTTGGGCCCCTTTTTTCCGATAATGTGGCCCTCCGGTGACTGCAGCGATCAGGTTTGCCCATTCTAAATGTGGCAAATTACTCCTCTTCCAACGCTTTCCCTGTTCCAAGCTGAATTTTTCTGACGACGGTCCTTCCTTCATCAAGACCATCTGTGCCCTGGCAAACGCGGCTTTTTCCCTCGCCTCGTTGTATGACTGGCACCGCGAGCAGTGAGGCTAGCAAATCTCCACCCCCGCTCCGCGATTTTTGTCTCTCCCGGTTGAAGGGTTTCTTGTGTTCGTCCCCTTTAAGGGCACTTTTTCTAACCTTTGCGGAGAAGTGTTTGAGTTTTTGTAGCGGATGAAACCAGGCCGCCTTGATCTTCTACGCATTATCCTCGAGAACAAAGTGGCCTATCGCGGCGCTATCCAGCATTTTTCAGCGCGGCCCTTACCCCTGGTGAAACTTTTTGTCCTTCGTTCTCCCCTCCCCAGATGTTTGCCTTTCCCTTTTTTCTCTCTAGCGAAAATTATTTTTTAGCCGTTCGAGACGAAAGCACGGAGGTTCATTCCCTCTCTCTCCCCTTTCCGTTTTGGCAAATAACCCGCTTCCCCTTTTTTATGGAAGTAAATCTTCTTTGCCAGCTTTTTTTTTTTCGCCCAAATTTTGATCTTTCTTTCTTACGTAAGGCCCTTTCTTCCTTTCGCTTGCTTGATAAAGCACTTCCTCCTCCTCCACTTTGCCCGTTTTTACGGTTTTCGAGGACGGATTTTGAAGCTGCTCGCCTCCTTACCTTCCCTCCCATTTTGGAAGGTTGGCTTTTCCAGTCTGAAGACCCTCGGGCAGCTTTACACGTTTCTTCCTTGCACATTTTCTCGCATTTTGGTCCAAACATTTCTGAATTCCTCCTTTTTCCGCGTCTTAGGATATTTTTCTCCTCCCCACAGGGGAACGCTTTTCTCGATCCTGGTTCTTGCACACTTTTTATTTTTTGGGTCAAACCAATTTTTTTTGCGTTTTTCATCGGCGGTCAGGACTCAATGTTTAATGCTTCGTCTCCGACCTTTCAAGTTCGCCACGCGCTCCCTTCCGCTATTGATGTAACGATTTTTTCTTAAGTGGCCAAGCACTTCCCTTTTTTCAATTTGGACGGGTTTTTGGTGTCTCCACCACCACGAATTGTCGACTCGCTCTCACTTTGCAGGATAAGAGTTTCCACCACAAAAGTGTAGGTCCTCCCCTACATGAAGATCGCTCCCCCCACACTCCAGGGCCTACCCCCAATTCCCTTCTGTTTCGTTTTTCGTTTACCGCCTTTCTTCCAGGGATGTTGCAGCGGTATGCTGTAAATTCTCCCTCAACTGTTCTGGTAAGGAAATAATTGTTACTTACTGGCCAACCCCCTTAATGCGAAACCCCCAATCTCCCCTGTGCCGCTATCCTTATTTCGTTTTCGTTTTTCCTCCACGAAGACTTGAGAACAAGAGCCCCCCCTATACGACTCGCGAATCCTTGCCCCAGTCTGAGTAAGACGCGTTCGTGCGCATCGTGCTTTCTCCCCTTCCCCGGACTAGTTCTGTTTTTCGTTCAGTCCACTTTTGTTACCTGAGTTTGACTTCAGCCCCCCTCCTTCCCCCCAAGTACCGACGCCGTCCCCACTTTCTTTCCACCAGGTGATTGCTGCACCCCTCGCGCTATAGCTCGCCCCAGCTGAATAAACTTACCTCATGCTCGGTATCCTTTTTTTTTTCTTTTTCTCGATCGAGCATGCGTTTGTCTTCTGTTTTCTTCTCAGCTATTCGCGACCCTGTTCCTCCATCACTCTTTTTTGCTTCTGTTCCCTTTTGGTTCGACGTACGTCTTTTTAAGTTCTTTCCCTGTTCGAGGGCGTTTACGTCCCCTCATGTCCTTTTGGACGCCGACCCCTTTAACCTCGCAGCAATTCGGCAGTTTCCCCCAACGGCCACGAACTGCGCGACCATTGATAACCTTCCTTTTGTACTAAAACTTTTTCTTTTTTACTTAGAGAGTGGTTCTCTGGTTCTCAGATCGGTTTCTTCTTTTTCCAAGCATCACAGTCTTTTTTTTTCTTTTTTTTCCCTTGGGATCTTTTTCTCCTCTCCCTCTTTTTTATCACACTGGCAGGACGCGACCCACCATTTGGGCTTTCTAAGAGATTCCCTTTTCGACCCTCTCTTTCACACGGTTTCCCCTTCCTTCGACCCATCTCGAACCGACGGCAGATTTTCCCTGGTGGACTTGGGTCTTTTTTTTTTTGATCTTTTAGGATGCTTTTTTTTTTTTCGCTTACATACCTTGTTCTTTGGAACTCCTGATCTCTCCCTTTCCTTTTAGTAGATGACGGCATTTTTTCTTCGTTTTTTCTCGGCCCCCCACAACGACTAAAGGTCACCCAGACTGAAGTTGTTCTCCTATTACTTCTTTTGTCGTGCTCTTCCCCCCCGTTAGGAATCCCCCTCCCATTGGCGCTGGCCATTGTTCAACAAGCAATCAGTTTTTTTAACTTCCTTTCTTTTCCCCCTGGCAGCGCGTGTGTGTTTTCCCGGTTGCAACAGTTTTGATGCCACCACTGACTAACTCTCGACCGCCCCCCTTTACCTTTCTTGGCCCCCGAATCTTGAGTTTCTTTTCCCTGACCCTTAGAAATTGGTTGTCCCCTTTCACTGGATCTCCAGTTCCTCTAGAAAAGGTTACCTTATTCCATTGAGTTTATTACGAGAAATCTTTTCGCCCCCCCACCTCAAATCCGGTCACCCTCGCGAGCAGCTTTCCTTCCGTCATGTACCTCTTCCTCGTGCAAAACAGGCATTTCCCTCAGTCAGCGCTTCTTCCTTCCAATTCGAATGGAAGCTCTTCCTCATCCTCCCCTGACCACCAAACCTCGATCCCGCATTTTGCTTTTTTTAACTTACTTTTCCCCGTAATAATTTTCGCATTATGAAACAGCAAGCCGTATTCTCTCCCTATTTCACATCTCTTCTTTTTCTCCCCTCCACGATTCGTTAATTTACCCCCTCTCACTTCCAGGCTCCTTCTTTATCTTCTTCTGAGAATTTTACCCTCCGTTTGACTGTGAGATAGACCAGTTTTACCTTTGAGCGCCGCGTCTCTCGAGGGGGCTTTACCCGTTATGTCTTTTTTCTCTTTAAGTTCTTGTGTTGCCGCTCGTCTAACCTTTTCACGTACGAATGTGATCGCCCCTTTTTTCCTCCCTGAAAGGGGTCTCAGAAACCATCCCCTTCTTTCCTCCTAACTTCGATCACCCCTTTTTCCCTTACTTATCCCAGTTCTCTGGCCCCCCTCTTTTCTACACTATATCGGTAAGGCGTTTTTTCGATGTGTTCGTGTCCTTCACCTCTTTTGTCCGTCCCCCCTTAACCCTTAGTCTTCTGCCGAAATTGGTCGTGGCGCCCAGTAGTTGTCCATCGTTGGATTTCGAACAAGTTTTGTCTGTGCCAAAGTTTATTCGCGGGTTCTGACTCCCAGTTCTTCCTCCCCCGTTTGACCAACCTTTTTTTCGGTTTCCCCCCCACAGTTCTTCCACCCCTTTCGAGCCCTCAGGTGACCAGCGCCCAACCGCCCCCACCCCTGTCCTCGTTCGTCTAACCTCATGCTTTCCCGCCTTCCAGCCAACCTTTGACTAGAGTTCCGGTGATTTTTTTTTTTTGAATCCGAAACCTATACTTGAATCAGGAAGTCCGCCCATTTTGCGCCCGATATTTCCTCTTTTTTTTTTCTTTCCTTTATTTTTTTCCAGCTTTTCCCCCCCCCCATCCTTGAAGAAATCCAGTTTCCTTTTTCTTTCTTCCTTTTTATCGGTCAGCGACCTATCCAACCAAATCCCCGGTGTTTAACGCCCATTTTTCCCGGTCCCCTCGCCCCTTCCCAAAATACTGGGAATTGTAACTTATTCGAATGGGTCATAAAGAATTCGAGTTTCACACTCCTACCCCCAACCCCACTTTCACCCGTCTGCTGTTCCCTTCCTCCCACCCTTCTATCTTTTTACTCGGACTAATCTCACTGAAACGTGAGGCGGAATTCCCTCAATTGGGTGTGACGCATCCCCCCTCCCCAGTTGTGGTTTGTGAGAGAATGCGTATGACGTCAACAACACTGTTAGTGAGCGTTTGAGATCCCCCCCAACCGCCTCCCGGTTTTTTGATCCATAGGTATCCCTTCTTCTTTTAAGGCAGTTCTGGGTGTTTGGTTCTTATCGACCGGCGCCGTTCCTTTTTTCGTGCTCGCCATCGTTGCGTCTCTCCTTCAATTGTGCCTTACCCATTTAGGGTATGGCTCGATCCTTTACCCCTTGTTTCTGTTTTTTTTTTCAGACTTTCGTCCGAAGCCCAAATAGCGGCGTTCTTCTTTTCTGAGATCGGTGGAGAAAATAGCCACTTACGGATTGCGTTCCTAACCCTTTATCGGCGCAATTTGGTCGTCAATTCTTTTCTTTTCTCTTCTGACTTTCCCTTCCCTCCGACGGAGAGAGCAAAGGTTTGCTTTTTTTTTTAAAGCCGTGCTTTTTTTTGGAGACGCGTAGCATTATTACGTTTGGTCTTTGTCCTTCAGGCGCTTTGCCACTTTCGAAACCCCTTTTTTGTTCTTAACCCCCCAAAAAGTTGGTTCCCCCCCCATCTTTCCCATAGTAAAGAAGCAGGCCCTACCTCTAACCTTGGCAAATACTTCCTTTTCCCACACGAGGTCCCGTGCTGGGCTCTCCCCTGCCTTTCGCGAAGTTTTTTGTAATTTTCTTCACGTCCCCTCCAGACCGCAATCGGATTCACACGCGGCTGTTTTATGTCGCTCACTCGTTCAGGAAGGGGCCCATACAAATTCGCGTTTTGTTTCCGTGATCCTCATTTTTCTGGTGTTTTAGTTCGACCTCCTCCACTTCTTGTTCCCTGAGGCTGATTGTCCTTTTGAGACGAGGCCGCCCAGCTCCTCTTTGATCGCTTCCTGATCTTCGTATTCACCCAAGTTACTCCTTCCATTCACCTTGTGCCTCTTTTTCTGGTCGCCTGGCACATTTTTTTTCCAAGGTTTTCTGGAGTAGATACTGACCCCTCTGTGCCGTGCCCCTGGAAGTTCTTTTTTGTCTTAGCTCCTTAGAGGCGAGACTGCTCAGCGTGGACCCATCGGCCTCGTATAGTTGCGGTGGACAAGCGTACCCCCCTACTGCTTTTCAATTCCCTCCTTTTTTCACAATATTTATTCATTGCAGGCCGTTTTTCCATTCGACATTTTCTTCGGGAACACGCTATCTCTCGAATTGATTTCCCCCCTCTTGACGGCTGGAAGCTTTTTTCCTCTCTTTCGACTTTGTCCGATGCGCGCTTCTGTTTGACGGAACAACTTTGGTGCATTTATTGCTGGACTTTTTTCTCGCGGTCCAGAAAACGCCGGCAGCTTTAATTTTCCAAAGGGTATACGGCTCCCTTTGCACCCACAAAATTTCGTAATGTTCTTTCGGCTCTTCCCCGCACACTATTCCCTCGACCCATTGGACACCTTTTGTGTCAAACTGTCGGGTATGATTCTTCATGTTGTTGCATCCCCCTTGAAGACCGGTCTTGCCCTCCATTTGCCTTGCGCTGCCAGTTTCTTTTTCGGGACGTTCACCCTTTTGAAATGCTTCCTTCCCTCAAAGCCGTTCTCCCCCCCGTGTCTGCCCTCTTCATATTCTCCTTTCCGACCCCAATCCAATCGGGAAGAAACGTCTCCATCTATTGCACTTTTTGTCGGGTTTTTCTATCAAAACACCCATGATGTCCCTTTTTCTCTCTCGTCACACTTTTTCGAGATACCAGCGCCCGCCCCCTTGTATCACGCGGACCGAAATCTTGACCTTCACCACCCCGCTTCCTTTCCTTTCCCCAATTTTCTTCTTCGGATGTCTCACTTTTGAAAGGGCTGTTCGCGTTTGCTTGTACCTTCTTCCCCCTTTGTTTGTCTGTTCCCCTCTCCCTCTTTTGAGTCCCACTTCCTCCGATTATTTCCCACAACTAGAAATTGGTGGACTTGTGCGTGTTTCCCTCGCGGCTCAGAGGCTTCCCTCTCCCCTTACGCGTCGAGAATTTGTTCAATTTATCTGATCAATTCGTAGTCCTTTTATCCTTGTAAAAATGCAAAATTTGAGAGCGTTTCCCCTCCCGGTTTGCCGACCTTTCTCTACTCTCCTTAGATTACCTCTACTTCCCCCAAGCGGGCTTTTGCTTTCAATTCCCTCGCCTCCTGTAGTTCCCCCTCACCCCCTACTCATTTT
>Ga0179593_1264820_pt1 | contig 20567 bp, 27 predicted proteins | sample CZODoug2_1_08_16_FD_185931 | JGI IMG/M metagenome (GOLD analysis project Ga0179593, IMG submission 185931) | Vadose zone soil fungal communities from Angelo Coast Range Reserve, California, USA - CZODoug2_1_08_16fungal (PacBio error correction) | ecosystem: Environmental > Terrestrial > Soil >... | reverse complement strand
CTAGGACAGATCCTATCCTTGTGTCCCTGTTCTTTTTTCTCGGCCCCCTCAGACTGGGGATTTGGTTAGGAGTTATTTGTGAACCACTCTTATCCCCCCTGTCGACCCTATTCCTTTCCTTTCGTTCCCCCTCCCTGGCCGGCGTTTTTCTTTTTTGACCCCCTTTCTTGGGACAATCCACTGTATCAAGGTGACTCTGCTCGGTCTTTTGTTTTTTGCGCCAACTCACGCGCCTTCCTTCTTTTCGTGTAGTCTTTTCTGGTTGTCCCCCTTTCCCGCTGCCGGCACCCTCCTTTTTACTGGTCGCCATCCGTATTTTTCTCCTCACACAAGTGCTTTATTTCCAGTTCCTCGTTACAGTCTCCTGGGGCGGTCTCACTGGTTCTTTTTGTTTTTCCCTTTTTTTTTGCCCCACATATTGCTGTCGAAAGTTTTCCCCGGAGTCTAGGTTTTTTTAACTGTAACCGATGGTTGTTCGTTTCTCTTACAGGCTTTCCTCCCCGGATTTCGCCCGTCGTTCCTTCTTCTCGACGACCTGTCTTTTAAAAGGAGTTATTTTTCACCTTCCCCCGCTCAGTGTTACGACTCGAGCGAGTCTAACTCGAGCCCGGGAAATTGACAACTTTTTTTTCCCCAGCACACACATTATGCTGTCTTGGCCCCCTCTCGCTCTAATTCCCCCGTGCCTGCCCTTTCCCGGTAACGCATTTAAAACAGTGATTTGTCCCTTTCCGGACAGGGTTTTCTTATCAACTCCTGATCTCTCCTTCCCCCCCGCGTTTTTTTCCCCACTGTCCCCTGTCAGCTGTTTCGTTGGGTGTATTCGTGACCAACTTTTCCTCCCCCAGTTTTCTGGGACTCGTCAACCTCAATCTGATTTTTTTTTTTTTTTCCTTCCAACTGGTTGTCCTTCTGTGTCTTTGTTGCCATATGAAAACGTTCTGCCTTCCCCTGACACCCCCCAGCTTTTTGAAAGCTGTTGACCCGTGGTCCGTTGTGAGATATTTTCTTCTTCTGCTCTGGGCCCCCCCTCCCAATACTGGATTTTTTTACTTGGCCCCGCACGATTGTTTTGACGATCTCCGCTATACTGCCCCTAAGGGCATCGGGGCCCTTCGGTTTTGTGTGTGAAGATCGTTTCGCAACGTTTCTCCAACCATGTTCTTTCGATTTCCCCCTTTTGCTTCCGTTTCAAGTACGGCGCTTTAGTCCCCAGGGGTCCACCGCGCTGTTTCTTTCGGACATCGTCTTTACCAGGTTGGCCTCTTTGACCCGCCAGCCCCCCTTTTCATGTGTCTTTGTTCCTTTTAGTTCTTTCTTGGGTTTTCCTTTCCAAATTCCAACCTTACCAATTTCTTTTTTAGACTCTTTCTTTCTCACAGCGGGACGCTTTCCCCCTTTCACGCGTGAGTGCCGGCGGCGTTTTTTCCCCCCCCTCCCGTGCCTGTTTTTTCTTTGGTGGAGGGTCGACACTGGAAGGACCCCCTTTCTCAGCCCCTGATGCCTGCACTTGCTCTGACCTTCTCTTTTTCCTAGCGTTTTTTTTCCCCTGTCTTTCCGCTCCTTTTGGCAGTACCCCCTAGCGGCGTCCGTTTCTCCCTTGACCAACCCCGTTTCGTTTCCCCAATCATCCCTGTTGGGGTCATTTTTCCCTCTTTTTTTGATCTCCGGCCTTCTTATTTTCCCTCGGTTGCCTACAGTTTTTTTTTTGCATTTCCTCACCTGGTGTGCCCGGCGTCGTTACCCCTCACGCTTTTTTTGTCCCAGACTGAGTGTTCGGTTTCCTTCTGCTTCCTTTCCCCTTGCCCCCCCCTTCCGACTTTTTTTTACACCATGGTGCCTTGGTGCCGCGTTTTGGGTTGACCCTCAACTTTTTTCACTTTCTTCTCCTCAAATGCTCTAAGTTTATAAAGTCCCTGAGTTTTTTCAGCTGCTTCTCACTCCTTTGCCCGGCAGTTTTTTCTCCAAGTTTTTGTTTAAGGTCTTTGGTCTTTTTGATAAGCTAGATAATTTGGCCTGGTCCAAACTTTCACGTACACTTCAGCATGAGTATAGAACTTTCTCCGATCCCCCCATTCCTTCTTCCCGTACTTTTTTTTGCCTCCCAATTTCCCGGATTCTTTTTCTTGAACAGTATGCTAATGTCACGTAGGATTGAAGGTTTTCGAGATGTTTGTTTGGCGTCCTTACCTTGATGGCGTAACTTTCTCTTTCTCCCCACCAGGGTGTCTTTGTTTTTTTGGCTCCCTCGTTCCTCTAACCCTCTTTTTATTTCCAAATTTGCTTTTCTGTTCTGGTTTGGACCCTACCTTCCCCCTCCATTAACCCCCGTCTTCTTTCCCCACCCCCACTCCGGATTTGCTTAGATTGAAACCCTCCCTGGGACAGAGTTTTATTCAACACCTTTCTCACATTTTCGGCAGCTACGCATTATGTGTCTGTTTCCCCCCCCCATTCACGACCCACCGAGCCTGCCTTGAATCTTCTTTTTCCTTTCTTTCCTACATTTCTTGTGTGTTTTCTCCTCTCAACTCCAGCGTGGCGTTTTTGCCTTTTTCCAACCACTCCCTCTTGTCTTTCCTATATGCGAAGTTACGTCCATTTTTGATTTTCGCGCCTCTCCTGCTGTTTTTTTTCTTTCCCAAGCTAGTGATTAGTTTGCAAGTCTCATTTTTTTGGTTTGAGTTCTGGTTCCTTGTGATTATGGAGATAAAATCTTTGTTTGAAATCCTCTTTTTTGGATTTGGTTTTTTAGTTCCATTTCGAGGTCCACCACCTTGTTGTTTTTTCCTCATAGTCTTTCTCAGGTCGGTCCCTTCTCGGCCAGATGGCTTTCCGAAGCCATTCGTCATTCGGCGATTTTCTTCTCGCGCAACCCTTCTTCTTTGTCGCCTTTGCTCTCTAGGAGTTGATCGTCAGACCGTTTTTTTCCCGAGCCTCTTTGTCCTTTCTCCCTTCTTTCTCCTTTTTTTCCCCCCCGGCCCGTTTTTCCCCTTCCTCACAGTCTTTTCCTTTCGCTCACCTTGGTGCCGTCAACAATGACGAACAATCCCTTTTTCTTTTTGTTGAACGGGATTTCGAATCTTTCGCTTAGATGTTTTTTTTTCCCCCCTCTTTTTCTCCCCTGCCTCCTGCTAGAAAAAAAAATGGGACCCCCCCCACCCCGTCAGCCCTTTTGGCCCCTCACCATTTGGCCCAGCGGCTCCCCCTTTGGCCGTTGCACGACACGGGAGAATGGGGTCCGCGCCCCCAGACTAATTCGTTTAGAACTGGTGGCTCGGTTTCCCCGACGCGCTCTTTTCTTTCATTTTTTAACTCCCTTGAGTATTTTCATATAGACCGTCGGGATCTGAAATCAACCAAAAACCCCTCGGTGCACCCTTTTTCCCATTTTGTCCTTCTTTTTAGTTTTTAGTTTTTGTCCCTGGATTTTCCGTGGTCAGCGTATTCTTCCCCCCTGGTTCAGAAGCTTATCGAAGATTCCCTTGAACCAGACGTTTTTTCTTTCCTGCAACTTTTGACTGTTTCATTGGGAAGGCCTTAGAGTGCTGGCCTTTCTCCTTTTTTTCCTTTCCTGATACCCTCCTTTTTTCCCCCCCCCCCCCCCGTTCTTCTTGCCAAGCGGCCCTCTCACGCCCCCACCAACTATTGTCTGTCATTGATGTTTCCTTTCCTTTTTCTCCATAGCAGGTTTTTTATTTTTTGCGAAAACCAAACTTTTTCGGGCAACACTATTTTGGTGAACGCCGGTATCCCCCACCGCAAGGTTTTCTGGGACCCCCCCCTTTAATTTGACCCCTCTGGTTCCTTCTGTCCCATCGGATCGTTCCCCCTTTCATGCGCCCCCTCTGTGGCTGGTTTACCCCTTGTCACTGCCTTTTCGGAAACTTTCCCCCCCCCCCTGTTATTTCTTAGAACAGCTGTATTAAATCTGTGTGTGCGTCTAGTCCCTTCTCTGGGGACTTCCACCTCTTTTACTCAAACCTCCGTCCCCTTCCCCCCCTTTTTTTTCTTGTCTGCGTCTTTTTGTGTAAGCTTGCGTACCAGTCCTCCCGTAGGCGACCCCCTATATGTTACCTCCAGTTTTACCTTTGCGTTTTGTTTTTTTTCCCCATTCGTTCGCCTTCTCCCCTCCTTCCTTTCCCGCGATTCTTTCCGTGATTTTGTTAGGGGCCTGGGCAGAAATTCATTTTTTTTTCTTAGGACCCATCTGCCCCCTTTTGACCAGAGGTGTCGTCCAACCATCCCCTTCCCTTTTTTCCCGTTATTTCTTTTTTTTTCGGGATTCTCAGTCCGTCGGAGAGAAGCTCTCTTTTTTCCCTCTCCCCCTGCCTCAATTTTAGGGGTGCTTTTTTCTTCCCCCCCAATTCAGGAGGAACACGGCGTTTTCCCCCGCTTGATGACGTTGCTTTTCCTTTATCAACCCCTTCCCCCACTTTTCCTTGTCGTGTCCAGTTGGGATCGGTTTACGTTTTCTTCTTTATTTGCATGGGTTTCCACCAGGTATTCCGGCGATATCCCCCTCTGCATCCCTTCAGAACTCGTTTTTTTCTACCGCGTCAGAGATATTATCGTTCTCCCCCTACCGCACTACCGTTTCCTCCCATCTCTCGTCTTAACGTGATACATTCCCTGTTGCTTCCTCTTCTCGATTTTCCCCCCTTGCCCCCGAGCATCGTAACATAATCTTCCCCGAAGGTCCTTGACCGTTTAATGAGCAGAGCTGGCACCATTGACTTCTCCCCCCAAGTGGCCTTTTTTTTTTTTTTTTTTTTGCCCCCATTGTCCCGTCCTCTCCCCCAACGACCTCAGTGGTTCGACCCCGGCCCTTCATTTTTACCTCTTTTGACCTCCGTGCAGCCCTGTCTTTTTTCTCCCCCTACATCCGAAGCTTTTGCCAATACGTCTCTTGCCTGCAGACTGTCCGCAGTTTCTTTTGCGACCAACTTTTTCTCTTCAGCTCAGGCTGCTGTGTTCTTTTTTTTCCCTCCCCGATTCCTACTTATCAAGGATTCCCCTCTGAGGTTTCCGGCCCTTTCAGTGGGCGGAAGGTTAGTTTGATCGGCCCCCCTTTTTTCCGTTCCTCTTGCAATCTTTGTTCTCAACTCCCCTCCTTCCGCTATCCAGTCTTTTCGGGCTTCTTCTCCACCCGAAAGTTCTTTTTGAGTTTCATTTCCCTTTTCTTGACCCCACCCAGGTTTGTTCAAAGAGTTCAGTTCTTCACCCTTCCGTGATAGCTCTTCTTGCCCCCCGAGTGTCAATATTTTGTACACATTCCGGTTTTCACTTTGTACCCACCTTTTTTTTTCCCGTGCCAGGTACCCAATCTTGTCATTTTCCCCCCACTCGTTCCCGACCACACCCCTCCTTCCCCACCGCTGTTTTTTTTCCGGACGCCCCCTCCGGATTTGAAATGGGGCGGTCCCTTTTTTTTACCAGTTACCCTCCCTTGCCTTTTTGAGAGGGCATTTTGGTTGTCGGCGGTTGAAAGTTTTTCTTGAAAATCTGCCGTCGAGAATTTGTAACCGCCTTTCCCCCACTCCCATTTTACCGGTTCACATGTCCTAAGTTATGCGGTCTAGACCCTTTTTCTTCCTCCCCGGCTCGTGCGTTCATTTATTTTTGTTAAGTCCCCGTCCCGACTTTTCTCTTTTTTAATCTGAAGGGAGAAGTATATTGGAGGCCCCTTTACTACTCTTTTTCCCCCTTTTCCTTCTGCCAACCCCTCAGTAACCTTTTTCCCCACCAACCTTTATTTTTACGACAGCCGTGTTTTTTGGGTTTGTCTGTCTACCTCGTTGACCACCTCCTCAAGTTATTGAGGTACTGGTGTATCCTGTTGAAGACGGTCTTCCCGAGTCAGCCGTTTTTGTGACATCTTGTTCCTCCCGGTTTACGTGTTCCCCTCCGGCCCCTGCTGGCGAAATCGTCCATTCTTTTGCGTCCTGCCCCCATTTTCCCGTTGGCCATTTCCCTTTTTTAGTAGGACAAACCTTTTTAATTTTTTTTCCTTCCCCCGCTTGCCCGATTCGTAGCTTCCCGTAGTGGTTTCTTCCACGTGCATTTATTTTTCTGGTACAAGAAAAACGTGTTTTTGTCCCCCAATAGTTATTCACCACCTTTCTTCTTTGTCGTTTTTCTTCTCCTTGTGAAAGAGGGGACTGCCACCCCCCTGTTGCCTCGTTTTGGAAAATACGAGCCACTCTGGTATGTATTTTTTTCTTTCTCCTCTTTCAGACTGCTGTTAGTTCCCGCTCCCCGCCACGGAACAGCAGGAAACTACACTCCAGCCGTACTTTTTCTCCTGACAAACGTCCGTCCGCCCGTGTGTGCCCAGCTATATTCCCCCTCTCCTCCTTTTCTTTTTTGTGTGAGTTATACTATTGCCTTCTGTTTGGCGTTTCGCTTACGTCTAATGATCTCTTCCGGATGTCCATGTTTACCGTCGTCTTTTTTTTGTTTTTCCCCAGCAGTCTTTTTTTTCTAATCTTCCTTTCCCCCATAACCCCTCGCGCCGGCCCCCTTCCTCACCCCGTCTTTCCCCGTTTTTTCTGACGGGCCTTTTTTGGTCCCGGTTCACCGGTGGAGGAAACCCTTTTGACGGCCCCCGCTTTTTTCCTTCAACTCTTTTGGTGGGAACTGACCCCCTTTTTTTGTACGACCCTTTTTTTCTTAAGGTCCCCTCACCAAGCTAGCGTGTCGCTCGCTCGGCAAGAGATCGGTGTTTTTCCTTTATGGACACCTTTTTTTAGACTACCATTTACCTGGATGTCCCACCCTCTCGCCTTCTCCTTTCGCAACCGTTTCCTTTTTTTTCCCCTGCCTCCCGTTCCCCTCTTTTGCGAAACATGCGAAACTTGCCCCTTTAGGTGCATCCCGGTCAACTGCGGTAGATTCCCCCCTTTTGTTCCCTTTTTGCTTATTCCGGTGCTCTACGCACATAACGGTCCTTCTTTCAACCCTGCTTAGCTCCTTCTTCCCCTTTTGGTCTTGACCTTCTTTGGCCCGGCGATTTATCTTCGGCTGGGTGCCGTTTTTCTCAATCCCTCGACTGCTATTCCAGCGGCTTTTTTCTTTTTAAACCCCACCCCTTACGGATTTTCGATTTTTCTAGGCGAGGGGTCTCCTAGGAAGGCATGGAGTCCGGCATTTTTTCTTTTTTTATGGAGATTAAAATCTCGGGCCGGCACTTTTTTCATATTTTTCAGTGACTCCCTCCACCCGGAACCGCCGGCTTCAAAACCTTTACCGACGAGTACCACACTTTTTTTTCTCCTGGCATGTGGCGTCCCTTTGAACTTTCCTGTCTTTCTTTGGGGCGGCGGGCATAGTGGTTGCCCCTGGTCCCCTATGGGGGACGTCCGGATTTTTCTTGCTTGTACCCTGCAATATTTGTCCCCCGCCCATCGAATACCCTTCCCCCCTTGTCCTCCGGCTTTGCGTTTTTTTCTTTGCCAAACATGTTTTGGATTGCAAGCTCTCTTCACCATGCAGATCCATGTCCTTCTTTTATTTCCGCCGACACATCCTTTTTGCGTTTATGCGCCTTCGAGATTCCCCCCACCTGGCCTTCTTAATGCTTTTTCGTTCCCCACCCTCCCCCCACCGAGCCGCCTCCTTTCCTTTTTTTTTCTTCCTATTTTTGTTTTTGAGCGGGGCGGGATTCCACTGGATTAAGGTGTGGCCTCCTTTCTGTAATTCACTTCTTACAAACCTGCCACGCCTCTTTCTCTCGGATCATTTTTCTTTTCTGGCGGCCTTTTCCGGTTGGGAGTGGTCCACCGGAAGTAGTCGCCTCCAGCTCTCTTAGGTAGTACGACCCTCCTTTTTTTCCACTTCGTTTTTGTTTTTTTTTGACTTTGGCGTAGATTCTGTTGGCCGTCTTCCCGGCAAAGTTGCTTTTTTTTTTTTCCCGGTGCGGATCGGATCCTACGTCCCCAAGAGTGTTATCTGCCTATGGACGATGTTCACTTTCTTTTTCGTTGTCCGCTTTTCTTTCTCTCACGGTTCCGCATTTTTCTCCTTAAGCGTGAGGTTCCTTTTTCTGGTCATTTTTTTGATGGCCCAGTCCACGTATGGGTTCCGTCGAATTCCTCTTTCTTTCTGGACGGTTTGTTTTCGTCCCACGAGTTGGTACTCCCCCACCCCCTTCTTCTGATGGCTCGGACGGTTTCCCATTTTCATTCCACCCCCCTCCATGGTAACGCCTCCCACTTTTTTCATGCAAAAACCCCCCTTTTTTGACCTTCTTTTATTTTTCCGCCCGCCGGAGCTCCGCCTTTTGCTCCCGCCCCGTTTTTTCCCCCCCCTCGAGTTCCTGTTTGAGTTCGCAAGCTGCTTTCCTTCTCCACGCTCGAATATCACCCCCATATGACTTGTTTCCTTTCTTTGATTACACCGACCTTTCCTTTCTGTCTTTGTAGTTATTCCCCTCCCCTCTGTGCACCGTCTTACAACCACAGCACGTCCCTTCCAACGGCTCTGGACCGGTCCGTTTGGTGTTTAGATATTTTCTTTCGGCGACTCTTTTTTTTTACACCTTCCAATACCGGGCGTTATGAAGATTCCGCCCCTTTTCCTTTGGTCGTCGATTAGCTCTTCTTCCCATGTTTGTTTCTTGTTGAGTGTTTTTTTGGCTTTGGGCTGGGAAGATATTTTCCTTTGCCCCGACGTCACTTTTCTTCCGTTCGTCAAGATTACCGTTGCCCAAGTCCTCTTCACTTCTTTGTCGGTATCCCCTTTTCCCCTCCGCTTGTCTCCTCCTTCTTCATCCTGAGGTGATCCTGGCGATTCACCCGTCAGCAATTCTTTTTTCTTTGGCAATCCTTTTTCGGCATTTTGGGGTGGGTTGCGTTTTTATTCGGGTTCTTTCCCTCAACTTTTCCCTCACATTTTCTTCCCCCCTTGCTATTTCTCAAATTGGGACTCATCAAATGAAAGGTTTCTTTTCTTGTGTGCGTTGTTCTTTTTCTTCTTCCGGCTTTTGCCCAAGTGAGTAAGACTTGCGTGAAAACTTTCGACTTTTCCCTCTTTTCCGACCTGCCCCCTCTACCCTCGGCTCTCCTTTGCGGGGGGTGGGGCTACCGCGCGGTCCGTTCAAGTTTCCCGTCCTTCTCCCCTCGGGCCGTTTTTCTCCCCTGCCTTCCTTAGCAGCCAACCGTTCGCAAATTCCATTTTTCCGGTCGGGGGCCCTGCTTGTCTGATTTTTCTCCGTCTGTCTTTGAGTGCTGAAAACTCTATCCTCTTCATCCGTTTTTCCCTTTCCCTCACCGAGTGTTTTTTTCCCCCCCCGACCCCCCCTTTTTTTCGTGCTGATTTCGGGCGGCTCTCTTTTTGTGGAAACAACGTTTTCGTTCCGTTTGCTGCAGCCATTGTGAACTACCGGCGGAGATTCCCCCCTCCCTTTCCGAATTGACCAGAAAGAGATTGGTTCTTTCCCCCCATTCTAGAAGGATTTTGTCCCTCCGGCCGGGCGGGTGTACCCCCTTTGCACTGGGCCCCGTCCTTGCCGCTGGACCCCTTCTCTCCGGTTTGCCCTTTGTCCCCGTTGATTGGACGAATTTCGACACTTTTTCCCATTTTTTTTTCCTTTCAGACGTTTGTCCCCCTCTTGCGGATTCATGGTGCATTCTCCGAGATGGGGCTTCCGCTTCCCCAAGTCCTTCATCCCTCTTCTGGTGCTGGTGAGGTTGGGGCGTTTATTTTATGGTCCGAACTTTTCCCGGGATTCCCTGTCCACTCAGTTGTGTGGCCCCCTCTGTGCTGACACTCTTATCCCCCCTCTTTTCTTACTGAGGCCCTCCCCTCCTTCCCCAGGGCCCACTCCCTTGACCTGGCAAACCATTCCCCAGGGAAAGGCTCGGACCCCGTCAAAGCGCAGTTTTTTCGTCTTACCATTGTCGGAACGTGTCCTCACTCGAATTTTTTTTCCCCTTCCAAACGTCTCTCCCCTCCTGGAATTTCTTCTCTTTTTTCCCCACTCTTTGTTGTTGTCTTTTTATTTTGAGAATCTTCGGTCGTCGGCGTTTTTCCCAGGGGGAACAACCACTTCCTCTTTTGGTCGAGCGAGTTTTGCTCAGACCCTTTCATGTTGTAGTATTTTTTGCACGGGGGTTCATTTTGCGCGCCTTTTTTTCTGTCTTCCTTGTCCTTGATAGGGTGGGCCCCGTCGCCGGGGACTTGGGCGTAGTGATGGCGGTCCCTTTGCCTTTCCCCCTTTGGACTCAAAGTTGTCCGCGACCGTAATTGGGGTTCCCTAACTCCCCCCCTTTTTCGTAAGAGTCAGGCCATCAGGGTTTCGCCGTTATAGCGAGTTTCTTTCCCCGCGAATTTTTTTAGCTGTGTCGCTAAGTACTTCGCTTCTTCTCGAACCAGCCTTCCGGTCGACTTGCGATTATTAGAGCGAATTTTCTTTTTGTTCGCGACGTTCTCTCTTTCTGTTTTGTTGAATTTTAGCCTTTTTTTTTTGTTTGGAGGGTCACGGCCCTCGAGGTTCCCCTTGTTCGCGCCTCCCTGTTCTTTCACCTCTACACTGCCCGCCCGTTTTTGTATTGAGAACTTTTTCCTGCCTCGATTTGTGCTGGACGTTTTTAGCTCCGATTTTCAAGTTCGGGACCCCCCCAATTCCGCTGCCCCCCTCCCCCTCACGCGCAACTTGTCCTACCTGACTTCCTGTAAATTTTTTTCCTTTTCCCCGGTCGTCAACGAAGCTCTGTCCCGGAAGAACCCCCTCTTTCCCAAGCGTCCGGGAGTGTCTTTCCTGAACCTCTTTTGTTGAGAACCCGTATCCGGGCGGATCGAGTTCCCCATCTCTTTTTACTCTCCCCCCCCCTTTGACGGGAATGCCGTTTTAGGTTTTGAAAGCGTTTGTGCTGCCCCTCCTTTTAGGCTTTTTTTCTTTTTTTCCGGCAGCCGCGCTCGAACGATTCTTCCAGAGCTGACTCCCCCCCCCCCCGCGCCGTCTTGTTGTGTGGAGCCGTTTGAAACGAGGCGCCCAGGCTTTTGCCCGTAAAATTTTCCCTTTTCCCTTCTCCCTTTTGGTCCCCCCCCCCCTCTCCATTTTCCAGCAGTTGCAGTCCCGTCCTCATGCTTTGTCACTGGGACGTCCTCATTGGAGTGGTACCCCTTGAAGGATCCCTCCCTTTCGGGTGGCCACCGTGATGGGCCCGATTCACGCATTCCTTTTTGCCGAAAATTACTTTTTCCTTTTTCCCCCTCGCCCTTCGTACCGGTTCCCATGCCCGCCCCCAGGGGGGCTTCTTTTCTACCGCCGTCCCTGACTGCCAAAGCTTGCTAATCGGAATACCCTTTTTGTGTTTCCTGATTTGGGTCGGTAGTTCCAGCCCGTTCACTCCAATTCCCCTTTTTGCCTTCTGGCATTTTTCCTTTTTGTTTCCGTGCTCCTCTTTAGTTTTGGCGATCTCTCATTTCCGGTCGGCGTCCCTCCTTTCCCCCTGGTTTTTTTTTTCTTTTTTTTTTCTTTTTGTTCCCCCCCCCTGCCGGAAGGAACCTATTTTCTTCCACCACCGGTCCAGACGGGGGCGTTCCTTGCTTGTTGTCCGGGTTTCTGCCACTCTCCCCCGACTGTTGCTTTTTTTCATTTTCTCGGACGGAACCCCCCTCTGGAAGTCGGGTGGGCCGATAAACCCACCCTCCCTTCCCGTCTGATGTTTTTAGTTTGCAATTGTGGCGACAGTCTTTCACCGTTCCAAGCAGACCTTCCCTTTGCCCACGTTTCTTTCACGCGGGTTCCTTTTTTCCGAGGCTTTGTTCTTTTCGGTGGCTCCCCCCTTTCCACTTGTTGTCGGCTTTTGAGCGTTAAGTGCACCGTGTTTGCATTTTTTGACCCGTTTGTCCCCGGCCTGATCGCCGCCCCCCCAGTCCTTCCTTTGTGGCGGTACGTTCCCCCTTTTTTTTCCGTTTGCGCTCTGTCTCGACTAGACCCCACTTATCGAAGCCATTGACCCGTGTTTCCAAATGCTTGCTTCCGAGACCATGCGTCGATCCCTGAGTCCTTTTTGGGGCCACTTTGTCCCTCTTTTTTTGTACGCCCCAGCTATACCCGTCCAGCTCTTTTGAGTAAATGATACGAAATTGACCGTTCTTTAGAATATTTTGGGCCTCCGCTACGGAACTCACGGTTATGACCCCCCCGCTTCTCCGTCGATTTTCCCGAAGTTCACTGGTTTTTCCCCCCCCCTTGAATCATAAGCTGTGCCGCCATCTTTCTTTCTTGCAGTGTACCAACTTAGTCGTATAGGATCACATTCGATCCCCGAGTAGCGTATGGTTGCTATTCCCCTTTTGATTACTGATAAGTGATTCCAGTCAGATCCCCCTTAGTTTTCCTCTTAGTGCGACGGTCTGCAGTTACTACCAAGAACACTTGTGGTTTTTTTCCTCTTCTCAATCGTTGTGACCCTCCTCCGAAGGGGTATTCCTCCCCGTTATGATCTGGCCCCCCAGCAACCAGCCTGTCTTCCTCCCTCGAACTTGTTAACCCTTCTTTTCCTTCCCCAAAGAAGCCTACGCTCTTTTAAGGGTTACGGATTAGCTCCGGCTTGTCACTAAATCTGTCCCCCCTTGCCGGTGCATCTAGGGAACCACTCCCCTTTTTGGTTACCCCTTTTTTCCCGGTACACGATGCCCCAGGTTGGGCCCGACGTCCAGTCAGTCCGAAACCATTCGGTTTTTCCCCATTGTATTCGCGTCTTGTCACCTTCCCCCCCCCCCTCCGTGTCGGCTCTCTGTTTTTGGTCGTCGTGTTGCCCGTGGTCCTCTTGTGAAAATCCCCCCTGATTTCGTCGAGATTGTACTTTTCTACCGTTCCCTTTCCTTTTTCCCCCCTGCGTCCATTTTTTAGTGGGAGGACCCCTTCCCCCCAAAAAATGGACCCCATCCCCCTCTTTGACCGTGCCACGTTGTTTTGTCGGAACAGCAACCTTCCCGGTTCTTTTGAACCCCTTCTCCTGCTGGATTGCATTTCTATAAATTAGGGCTCCCCCCGAAGGTTAATTCCCCGACCCCTTTTCCATTTACGCATTTGCGCTTTGGGCGCTGAGTCTCCCCCACCCTTCCTTCGTTATTGGTCCTGAGCGAGAATCTTTCCGGTCAGGGAATACGTTTCTTTTTTTTTTGCAAGTTGTAGGATTCCCTTCCCAGGTGCAGGTCTTATTTTTGTTTTCCTCGTTTCACGTTCCTTTTTTTCAAAACTCACTCCATTTATTTGGCGACCCTCCCAAACAGGTCATTTGGGCCATCCCTATTTTACGTCCGACACAAAAAAAATTTTTTCTCCGATCAACCTTTTTTCTGATCTGCTCAGGCCCGCTTCCTGGTACATCGGTTTCACTTTTTCAAAATTTTTCTTTCCCCCCTTCACTTTATGCAGGTGAGGGTCACCCCACAAAAAGTTCTTCTTTCCCGCCTTTTTTTTTTCCTTCAAAGTTTCCACCCTTGCCCTTAGTGGAACGCACTTTGGACTGGTGATAAGGTGGCTCGCGAATGTCCCCCCCCTTCCCTTCACGCTTCTTTTCTTTTCCCGCCGCACTCGTACCGGACAGCAGTTCCCCTATTGAGACAGGACCCGTTCCCGTTATTTTTTTTAGTTAAACCACCGCCGGCCTCGAGAGCTTTACCTTCTCTTTTCCTCCTCCTCCCTTTTTTTTTCTCGCGATCGTCCCTTCTTCGTATGGGAAAAACGGCGGCTGTTATTAATGCTGTACGGTATTTTGTTTTTTTTTTTCAAAGCAATCTTATCGGTTCTTAACAAAACAATTCGCGAACGGCCCCTAATTTCTTTCTCCCTTTGGCGTTCCCCTTCGCGGGGGTTTTTTTCCTCACTTTTTGGAGACTACAACACAATTCCTTTTTTACAACGTTCAGCACCCTTAACTATTGGTCCCTAACTTTAGTACCGCAACCCAAAACTGTTTTAGTTTTCACCAGTTGTAACTTCCCTTTTTTTTTGCCCTGTCAGAATCGGGCACTGGGAATCTTATGCACGTTGTTCCCGAAGAAAGGTCTGGCCCGGACATGTTTGTCACTCTTTTTCCTGTTTCGCTTGTCCCGGCCGTCCCCTTTTGTTTTTTTCCACCTTGGTTTTTCTCATTCGAACCCCCCTTGCGCAGTCAAACTGCGGTACTTCCTTGAGTGTCCTCAAAGGGCATCTTCCTTTTTTCCCAATTTGTTTTTTTTTCAGGCCCGGGTAACCGACGTCAGCGGTTCCGATTTTTTCCAAGTCCCCCCTTTTCCCTTTGCTGAGAGGTTTGGCAGCCCGATCCCGATCTGGAAAGATCCTCCTTTTCGTTTGATTGAGCATTTGAGTTCTGGCTTTTTCCTCAACCCCTTCTGTCCCCGTTCCCCTTCTTCAGGGTGGTCTGGCGTTTCTCTTCAATTCGGTAAGGTTCTCAAGGGGCGGCATGTTGTGGGGCGTCGGTGATTCTCCCTTCGCTTCCCCCTTTCTATTTGAAGGCCCCCCACGACGACACCATCCCCTTCCTTAACGCAAGAATTCTTCTTTTAACATTTCCCGAGAATTTCCGCCGGGCCCTTGGGGGGTTTTTCAACCCCTTTTTTTTTTTCCTTCTTTACGGCTTGTTTCCCCGTTTGATCGTGGTCTTGGGCCTTACGTTTACTATTTGAACGTTCCCTGTTCTTTTTTTTGTTTTATATTATATATAGAGTCTATCCTCCACATCCTACCTGGTTTTTTTTCACTTTTGATGGTGAACCCGACCTTTTCATAGGAGCCCCCCAGGAATTTCGGGGATTTCCCGTCCGCGCTCATGCGGGTGCGGCGCCTTCGGGCGATTTTCCTTTCTTCACATCGTACGTGCTGGTAGGTCACCCTTCAACATAGGGCGCTTTCCTTGTTCTGACGGGTGAGCTGGTCTTTTTTTGTTTTTTCAAGCCCCCGGATTCCCCCTTTTGCGCTGGAGTGAAGGAAAACGCTCGATCTCCCCCTGTTTAAGTCCGCGCCTGTTACGTGGGGAAGCTTTCATCATTTTCTTTTTTTCTTCCAGCTTTCCCGACGTCGGCTGCACCCCCGGTCAGGTTTACGGTCTCCTTTTTTGGTCGACTGATGTGTGGCCGAGGGCTTCTGAAAGATAATTTTTTTTGTCCCTCCCGTCAGGCTTCCTTATTACTTTCAAAGCTTGTTATGTATGTAGATTATGTCCTCTTGTTGTTAACGCAATCTTTCCGTGGCCGCGTGAGCCTCTTTTATCCACGCATTTTCTCTCCCAAGCGAGGCTCCTTTTTGAGATTTGCCCACGGTCTTGGCCTTTTTTTGCGTCTTAATTTTTTTGCACGCACTCGTCGTACGCCCACCCTTGTGGCGGATCTCCGGACTACTCCCCCACAAAGCGCGTGCCAAACGAACTCCCCACTTCGACCGCATGACCCCCTTTGTGGTTGCCCCCCCCCTTTTTTTTCCTTCATTTTGCTCGACCCCGTGCTCACAGAAATGGTTCCCACCCCCGGCTGTCGGTTTTTTCTTTTGTGATACGAGGGACTTGCTCGTGAACGTTTCTTTTGACCTATTCCCCTCCCCAAAAGTGTTTTAGGGGCTGGAACTTTGTTGCAAACCGTCCATTGTTGCACCTGTTGTTTCCCGTTCCCTTACTTCCAACGCTTTACATTTGCCCTACCCCCCATCCAGTCCCCCTCTCCCGCTCTTTTCCCGGGACGTGGTTGGGTGATGATTTTTTATCAGGCCCGACGACTGGGACCAAAAACACTATACTTGAGTACCCGAAGATTGCGCCTGCTTTTTCTTTTCCTTGATAGATCTTTATTTTTTTTCTCCCCCCAAGTGGACTTTTCGCGTTGGTTGTGTTGGGAGTTTTTTCTGTTGAAGCGTTTTTTTTTCCATCGGACGGATTGCCAAACCCTTCTGGTATCCACGATGATCCAGTTTTGCTTTCCCCCCTTCTTTCCGGTGCTTTTTCCTAAGTTCACGCGCTGGTATGACAATTGTATCATTCGAGTGGACGGCGACTCCAGGTCCCTTCTTTTGGTCTGGCATCTCACTTCGTTTCTTTTTTGAATTTCCTCCCGTGTGCCCCCCAGCCCTATTTTCAAATGAGGACCCCCTGAAGTCCTCTTTGATTTTTGGCTTTTTCGTTTGCTGGGCCTGGTCGTTGTACGGGAGTAGAAGGCTTTTTTTGAACTCAACGGTTAGCTTCTCCCCTTTTCCCCCGGAGACTCTCTGCTTTTTTTTCGCGCGGTCCGGGAACATACCTCGAGGGGGTCCCGCGGTTGCTTTCGTTTTCACGCTCGGCGACACCAAGCGCCCCCCCCACCGGGTTTCGTTTGCCCCGGGTCGGTCCTTTCCCCCCCCCCTTTTCGAATCGCCGGACCGTTCCTTTGAGGAACGGGAGTCTCCCCTACTTAGTTGAATTCCTATAGTTCGTCTGAACTTCCTTTTTTGGTCTTGCTTTTTGGGGGCGCTCCCGGACAAGGCAATTACCTGATTGCCCACATTGGTTTTCCGGGCGACTTCGTTTGGGTTTCCCGAAACTTTCTAACATGTTTACGATTTTCCGGTCTTGAGCCCCTTTTTTGAACGCTCTTTTCCGCAATTTTTTTTCGGGCAAGGGCGTTTGTCTTACAAAAGTTGTTGCCCTGTCCTTTCTGGGAGATGCTCTATCCCGGGTGTCCCTTTTTCAAAAAACTCGACGCCCATTCACCCCCCTTGGTCCCTTTCTTCTCTCCCTGGCGCATCCATCCGCCTTCTAGCATCCGCAAATCGCCGTCTTTTTGGTGAGCCGAGGAGCCCTCCCCTTGTCCTGTCCCTTCGTCTGGCTTTTGCGGCTGTTGCCCTCCCCTTTTTGGTTCCCCTTTTTTCCAAACCCCCTTTTTTTTGTTCTCGCCTCTGCGACCTGCTGATTCCAAAAAGCTGGCTTGCCTGGCACTTCGACGCCCTCTTTTTGGCCCAAGTCGGATGTCCAACCCTATCACTGGACCTTCGGTCCCATTGCGTTTTTTTCCTCCTCCATCCACTGTCGCCAAATCCTTCCCATTGGAGTTCCACACTTCCCCCGAGCGCCATTGGTTTTCTCTTTCCTCTTTTGTTTTTTTGATTCTTTGTATTCAGGCCCTTCCCGTCTCGTTTGTACTTTTTAACAAACGGACGTGGATCGACACCTTCTCAAATGTTGAGCTCCAGTTCTCCCCCTGTGTCGGTGTTCCATAAAGCTTGTAAGTGCATTTCTGATGATAGGTTTTTGCCCTCGTCGGACTTTTTGCTTCGTCGAGGGCAGTTCCCCCCCGTTTCTTGAATCTTTTTTGTCGAGAACCCTTCTGCGTCCCTTCCGTTTTCAGGGTCCCGCCCCCACTCCTTTTTCTGCCCCAACCCCTCTGTTCCAGTACTTTCTGCATAGGCGACTTATTTTTCCCCCAGCTCGGCTCATGATCTTTCTCTTAGACGGTCCTTGTATCGGCCGTCGATCAGTGACTTGTGACATTTCTTTTTCTCCTTTTTTTTCCCCACATGTCTCTGCTGCGTTTCATTCTGGCCAACATTTTCCCAATTTTTGTTACGACACCCTTTTTTGGAGTTACCCCCCCCGTGCCTTTCCTCGATCTCTGTCTCCAGTTGGCCTTCTCTCATCTCGATTTTTCCCACTTTTCTGAACACCCCCCGCGTGCTAACATGTGGAAGGGCGGCCCTCCAATTTGCATCTGCTGCATACTCCAGTTTTTTTTCCCTCATGATTCCTTTTTGGGAGTTGGTCGTTCACCCTCACCCTCAGGATCGGTGAGTGGTTTCTTCGAAACAGTTATTCCCCCCTTTTTTCCGGTTTTGACCTTGTCTCTGAAAAACTGAGTTTTTTAATTCTCTCCGGGATCCGTTTGCTTTTTTTCGTTCAGCCTTTTGTGACGGACCAGAGCCTGTTTTTCCTAGTAGTCTTACCTCCCCAGGCCCCCAAAAATCTTGCAGTCTTCGGCCAGGTGGTCTTGTTCCCTGTGGGCTATGTTTATTGTTTTTTTTCCTCTTTTACTAATTGTTTTTTTTTTTCAACCCCGAAACGAGTCCGGGTTCCCTTTTCCCCTCGGGACGAAAGAATGACTTAGCGTTCCTTACTACCTTTCCCTTGTGAAGACCTCGGTGGTTTTTTGGTTTTGGTTTGGGGGGTTGTTTTTTTGGTTTGGGGGTTTTTTTTTTTTTTTTTTTTTTTTTGTTTGGGGGTGCCGCAAATTTTTCGTTCCCGGTGATTTGTTTCTCCCCACGCCTGGGTTCTCTTCAGCACATGGCACAGTTTCTGCGGGTAGCATTACATTCGATTCGTTCCGTTCAGCCCCATCTTTTCGTTGGCCCTTTTTCCTGCCTTCCCCCGGCTGAACCCGGATCCTTTCGCAGAGTTTAATTAACCCTCTTTTTGCCTGGGATGTGCGTCCGTTTTATCACGCCCCGAAATGCCCTTCCCTTGGACCCTTCTTTTTTTTTTCCCCCTCATTCGATAGCTAGGATACTAGTCTCCGTAGTCCTCCCCTTTTCTTTTTCTTTCCCCCCGGTTTCGTTTCCCTTTGTCACCCGTTTTTTAAGTCTGTGTCAGAAATATTCTCCCTCCGGTCCGGCGGAGATTCCTTTGGCCTTTCTCGTTTCGGACGTTCTCGTTTGGGACAACTGACCCACCCCCGATGACCCGTAGGTTCAAGTCAAAAAGATCACCCCTTACTTTCTTTTATGTTTTTTTTAGTTAGTCGCTTTTCTTTGGCTCAGTCAGGTATTTCACCTTTCTACACCTCCGTAGAATATGCCATTGTTTTTTCGACCCCAGTTTGTCGTCCAATCGTTCCTGACCGACTCGGTGCGGGTGAGGAGGTATCACGCAAGTTTTGAGGCCCCTTTCCCAGTGCCACTTTCGTTATGTTTCGTCCTAGTTCTTGATCCCGTGGCCCGACATTTTTCTTTGTTGTGCTTACTCCGCTAGTTGCTCCTTTGTCCCTGCCTGGTGAATCCCCTCCGTTGTTCTCCAACCCTCCTCTTTCTCCCCCAATGGCCGATTTCCTGATTCCTTCCCGCGGCAATGACCGAGCCACATCGTACCCCGCTTTCCCCCTTTTTTTTCGTACATGATCATTTCACTCCTTGACTTCGACCTGTCATCTTTTCCTTTTTTCTCCCCTTTTCCGTCCAACGCCTTTCTCCGCGGAACCCCTCTTCCCTCGACCGCACAGTTTCGCCCCGCCTTGTGTCTTACCGAGCGGCTCCACTACTCCTTTTTCCTTCCCGTTCCTTCGTTTATGCTGCTACAAGTGTCCAGATTAGCGCTTGCTGTTTTTCTTCACCCTCCCGATATCTTACATTGCTTCCATTGATTCCACGCTTGCTCATTTGTTTCCTTGCTGCGTCCTGTTTCTCGTTGCTGTTGTACTTTACCTCCCGTTCGGATGTTGCCCCCCCCCCCTTGTCGTGTACTTTCAGGCGCAGTTTGTGTTGTGTCCACCTTCCTTCCTGCTCTCCCGCTCGAACACTTTTTCGTCTTTTTCAACCCAGGACCACCCGCGTGACAGTCCTGTATGTGCTCCTTCGCGTTTTTCCTCACCCCTTGTACCACTTCACAGGAACCCTTGCCGGCCTCCCATCGTTGCCCCGTACCGATTTCCCGCCCCCCCTCCGTCACCTTTTTTCTTCTTCCCAGGCTGTTCCTGTTCGCGTCGTTTCCGTTCACCCTTCAGTTATGTAGTGGAATTCATTTTTGTCGTTGTTATGGGTGTGTACTCGGTTTGACAGTTCGTTCTCTTTTTGTATCTCTTTCCCCCTCCCATGCCGTGTGTTCCTTTTGGCCGTCCTTCCTTTATTTGGCCCCCCCCTCCCCCTGCCTCCAAGGGCCTTTTTCCCCCCTTTGACCCCGTTGGCTTTTATTTTCTTTGTGTCCTTGGCTTGTCCTTCGCAGCGACCTTACTCTCGGGTCCCTCCGTTTTTTAATTACATCTGCCCTTGCAACCGCCTGTTCCCATTGGTAAGTCCCAACGTTGGCCCTTGGCCGCCCCCGTGCTATTCAGTGTTTTACCCCCGTGCACCGTCCCCTTCTTTTTTTTTCTCCTTCTTGATTTCGCCGAGGCATTCCTTTCCTTTCCCCTCAGTTGACATGGCATGCCTTCAGTGTTCCCCAGTCTTTCCTGCCCCTGTTGGGCAGCGGTGTTACTTTTTTTTGCGAAATTCGTCCAGCCCTTTTTTGCTGTCGAACAGGGTTTGTGGGGGGTGTCCAATTCCCAAGTATTCCCGACCACCGCTTACCCCCCAGTTGCTTCGTCATTTCGATTTCGGCCCCTCCCCCGCTTTTATTTTACTGTTCACAACAAATTGGCGGCCCCCTGCACGTTTGTCTCTTGAAAAGTCCTCTTTTCCCGTCATGGGTACCAACCTTTCTAGGACGCCCCCACCCTTTAGCGTTCAGGACCCACTTGGCCTTTGACCCCTTCTGGTCAAACGTCCGTTTTTTTTCTTTACCCCCGGTTTTTGATTCGGACTTTTACGGTTCCCGGTCTCTTACCTGTGCAAAATATATCTGTGCTTTCGTGATCGTTACTTTTCTGGCTTCCAACTGCAGTGTCTC
>Ga0179593_1354706_pt1 | contig 20568 bp, 18 predicted proteins | sample CZODoug2_1_08_16_FD_185931 | JGI IMG/M metagenome (GOLD analysis project Ga0179593, IMG submission 185931) | Vadose zone soil fungal communities from Angelo Coast Range Reserve, California, USA - CZODoug2_1_08_16fungal (PacBio error correction) | ecosystem: Environmental > Terrestrial > Soil >... | reverse complement strand
ACTCGCCTTGACGTGATGTCCCCTTTCTTCTATGTTTCCGGCATCATATCGGACAGAATGCATCCGCACGCTTTCCTTTGGTTTTCTGTTGTGCGTTCTCTTTCCTCTGCGGTCACGCCTCTTCCTCGTTGCGAACTGGGCCTCTGATCTCGAGATCATGCGCCCGGCCCGGTGCACGACTCGCAATTTTTTCATTTACTCGATCTTTCCAGAACGCCCCCTCACCCAAACGCCCACTACTATGCTCGAGCTCCCCCTTCTACGAACCCCATTACCACCGGCATCGTATTTTACTGTGGGTGGTTTACTCTGCCGACGGCTCCCGGCCCCTCTCCTTTTCATCTCTCTCATGGCGACGCAGCCGTATTGCCTACTTTCAAGGCCGCGCAGCATCATCGCCTCCCATGCGACAAGGTTCTTTTGATTTTTCCCGCGCGTCATTGTTTTCTGACTTTTTTGTTTCCCCGTCTGAGACTCTTTGCACGCAAGATCGATGCTCTCCTGCCTTCCCCACGCCACTACATTTTCTGATAAGCGCACATCGGTTCCGACTCGACGCCGATGACGCGTCTTCTATCAGGTCGCAATCCCCGTTTTTCTCAGGGTTTTTTTGTTATTTTTTTCTCTTCTAGTTTCTCATTGCCCCTGTATTTTTTTTAGGACCCCACTGCGCTCTTCAGACGTCCCATGGGTGCCCCGTCACTCTTCCTTGACAATTTTGCCCCGGCAGTACCCGGAGAGATGTACCGATGAAGGTAGCTTCCACTTATCTTTGCCGCCTGCTCGGTTCCTCGAGCCACTGTCAGCGCTAGAGAAGGTGCCCCAGGGTCTTCCGATCCTACCTTGGCCTGCAATTGAATTTTCAGGTGCTTGTCTATACTTTCCTTCCTTTTTTTGTGACTCCCTAGATAACAAGCCGAGACTATTTCATTCCCTGCGCTTCGCCCGTTCTTCCATAATCTTCCAATCAACCTGTCTCTTCCTCTCTTACAGTGGCGACTTGGTGTGACCTCGCAGTGGCCAATTCTATGGACAGCAGGGGAGATATTTCTCATCGTTTGCCGCGTCTGTTCACGCTTTGTCCCCCTTTTCCTGACGGACGGCAACCATCGTGTTCCGTAGTCTCAAGCCGTGGTCGCGCAAGACTTCCCCAGACATCATGTTCTCCAAACGCGCTCCGCCACCATCCATCCAGGCCCCATCCGGAGACGGGTGATTTGCGCTGATGCTCTGCCATGCTTGATCACGCGTTCGTCAAGTCGACCCGACCCTTTCTTAGGTTTATCTTTTCCAGAGGTTTTGGTTTTGTTAGTTGTTTGGGGCTTAGTGAGGGCGTGCCATACTCTCCCTAGAGTTTCTTGCCCTATCTTGCAGACTTTCCTTTTTACACCATTCCTCAGGTTAGCATAATATCTCTGTCCCACTCCTTCCCTGTCGAGAATAGGGCCCTCCCGTTCTGCGCGGTTTCTTTTTTTAGCCCTACGTTCTCGCCCCTCCTCCTCATTTCGCGATTCCGCGGGTGCTGCGTTCGTCATGATTTGGTCGGCCCCAAACAGCCAGGACCCCGATCTGTTGTTCCTTGTTTAGACTTGCATTCTTGGCCGATCACCACCGCATGCCCTTGCGAGTGCATCGTTCCCGTCTCTTGTGCTCAAGGAAGCTAGAACTGAATACTGCCGATGATGATCCCTCTCTCTCAACTTGCGTTGGCGTTGAATTCCAGAGGCTGAACATCCGTCTCCGCCCTGGACAGCGTGGCGGCTTGCTTCTTTCCCCCCGATTTTCCATAATCCTACCCCATCAACGCAGGCGGACCCCCCGACGCGTCATCTCCCATTTGCGGGCCTCTTCGAGCTGAGACGCCTTCCATGCATGGATTGAAATTGTGTCAAGCCGTTTTTACTTGTGAGCCAATTCTTCCACAAAGGGCTTTGTTTGGTCTTTTTTTTCGGTTTGGGCTCGAGTGATCCGACGCGGATCTTACTTGTTGCGATCCGCGCTCTCGCTTGCCCCCGGCGGAGGACCTTCTTTCCCCCTTTGATTAGAATTAAAACGGTGAGGTCAACGATCCGCACCCCTCCACAACTCCCCCCCTGTGCATCACTTTCGAAGATACCGTTCCCCGTCCGCGGACTGGAAGAATATCCCCCCGCTGCCCGGGACGGATTGTCCCGCACAGCCGCAGAGGACACCCTAGGACAAATCGCCGCGATCCCGCTGCAGGGTTTTTTTCCGTTTGAGAGATCTGGCGAGTTCTCCTCTCCTTTCCCTCCAATCTCCCTTCAGGACGACTCCGCCGCGTTTGACGGACGTAAGCAGCCGATTCTCCTTCCTAGAATGGAGCGTCCCGCCGGGACCGGAGATTTTTTTTTTTTTTTTTTTTTCAGTTTATTTTTTTTTGTTTCAGAGGCAAGTTGCGTCACTTGATCTTTTTGTTGATGAAGCAGGTCATCTGTTCCTCCCCCTTAAAAATCCGCCCCTCCCCTATCTGGAATATTCCGACCACAAGGCTTCCGTAGGGCGCTTCTCCCGACTTTGACTCATCCTTCCTTGCTGCTCTTGATCGAATGTTGTCACAATGATTAAGATGTAGGTCCCCCAGGGCCCAAGCTTTGGGATCGGTTCTTTTTTTTCAGTCCCCGCTCCCCCCCTATCGTCATCTCTAACTTCCTGTTTTTTGCGGACGATCCTCTTCTCCCTATTTTTTTGTTGCTCATTCCGGCGGCGTCTCCAGCTGTTTAATTTGCCCGTTTGCAGGATGGGGGTTGACGGAGCCCGTCCTTCCCCGACTTTTCTTCCCCCTTTCTCGTCTTCTGCCTCGATCAGACACAGCGCCACGTTCTGATGCAAGGTTTCCTCTTGCGTAAGCGGCGCAAGCATTTTTTCGCGACTTAGCCAGATCGGCGCGATTTTCGTGCTTTTAGTGTGAGCTGTCTCTGCAGACGAGACTGGCATTGATACCTTTTCCGACTCCAGAAATTCCTTCTAACTCTGCGCTGCCATTCAGGCTACTTTCTCCCTCTTGCTGCCGGATTCTTCCGAGGTCATCTTTCGGGCCGGAGACTGCTCCGGTTATCTTCCCTTCTTCAGCAGGTTCGGATCGCGCGGAAGTTTACTCCTTTCCGTTTCTCCGTCTCGTCCCCATAAGGCCTTTTTCAGTGCCCAGGTCGCGTACGCGTCGGTATCCTCCATTCCGCAGGTGTGTTGCCCTGTTTGATGTCTTTGTACGGATCGGTTCCCCCCTTCAACCGGTGCAAGTCGCATACGGCAAATTTTTTTAGGAGTCTTTCGCGCTGTCCAGGCCTGAGAGAGATCTCGCTCGTACATTTAGGCTCTCATCACCAAGCGCCTCCTTCGTATCTTTATCCCCACCCCGAATACATCTTGCTTGACACTGTAACATTCTTTTTCCCCCCGTCAGCTCGGAGCGCGCGATGATTCCTGATCGCCGCTTTTGGTACTCCGCTTGCCTTTGGATTTTCACACCATGATTTCCATTTGAGGCACCAGGCCCCCTCCATCCGAATACGCCCCCGTTGCCGACGGCGCGGCTGTTGTGGTCTTGCGTCCTTTTTTTTTTCTCTTTGATTCGCGAGGTGGGCGAATCCTCTTTTATATTTCAGTTAGAGCTTTGGTCCCGTGGAACGATGCAAGCAGTTTTTGGTGGTGATCGTCTTTGCTAAGCATCTCGGACGACCCCTTGCCCCTGAGATCTGTTAGGTAAGGGGGTTGCGTCACTATGCAAGTGTTAATCCTCCCTTAAGCGCCTCTGATCTTCGCTCCCTTGAGCAAGCAGGAAGCTCCGTCCCAAAGGCCGCGCACTGAACGTTTTCCCTCCACATGTCTCCATGTCGCGGTATTTCAGCGCCTTTCTTTTTTCCCCATGAGTGTCTCCCCGGTCCCCTCGCGAGCCGATGTTCCCGAGACGGGTCTTCCCCCCCCCTTGCCAATCTAAAAGTCCTGAGTCCAGAGGCGTCGTCTATCGCCCAACGAGTGGACGGACTTCCCTCTTCATTAGGTCTGCAAACGTGCGGTCAGGGTGGCTCTTTTTTTGGGGCAGTTTTGCATGCGCGGCGACTTTGTCCCCCTTCCGCCACTAGTCTGTCGGATTGTTCGCGACCCCTACTGAACAAACGATTTGTTTGCTCCCTCTGACGTCCATCGTGCGGACTTTAACTCGCGACAACATGAACTATCCCCCTTCTTTTTTATGCATTTGCAGCCTGTCCGGTCACTACCCCGGAGCAGCGTCTTTTTTTGAATTGCCCCCTCAGACCCTGGTTTTCCGAGTATGCGGTGGGATTAAGGTCCAGGCGTTGTCTATCTCTCCTCCTAGTTGTTTGTTTCGCTAGATGACACTCTCTCCCTCCTTCGGACGCAGTCGAGAATATTCCCTTTTCTGATCATTTCTTCTCTATCTCGGATTTTCATGTGTATCATCCCAGGCCCAGCATTATATAGATCTACTTTTTCTTGTCCGTTCTGACCGCTTTTGCCGATTTTTTCACCTGGCCTTGACGGCAACCCTTAGTTGGTTTTCTTCCGATTTTTAGCAGCTGTTTCGCGCAAGTTCAAGACCGGAAGATTCTTCTTTTGAACTAGGCGCCAGCATCAGGCCCCAAACTTGCGCGCGGATTTCTTGGCTCGGCCTATCAGGATCCCATCAGTTTGGACCCGACGCTTTTCGTTATTTTTTTAGTCTGGTCAGGGGCATTTCGCCGCCTCGTTGCGGTCTCCTACGATGGACCGCAGTTCCCTCAGGTTCAACCAATTCCGTTTTCAACACTTGTCGAGCATTTGAGGTCATTCCGTCGCATTTGTGGGCTTAGACTACTCGCACTGAGTTTAGTCAGGGCGCTTGGGCCAGGTGCTTTTCCCGTCTTTAGAGGTTCCTCTAAACAATCCAACACCCGATCGTTCGTTTCCGGTTCTCGCGACGCATGATGATGAAGAACCACACCGAAAAGACTGCGGTTTTGCACAGCCTTCTTGCCAGGAGCCGCACTGCTATTCGTACGATGCTTCGCACCCCCATCGAGAGGATCAAAGCTCCCGTTTCCCGCATTCTCTGCTGCAGAACAACATCCGCTCCGACTGGAAAGATTTTTGCGTGCTTTCCCGATATGATGCCTCACCACCCTAGGCCACATCAACGCCCTGCCCTCGCCTCCGCAGAATTTTGCGGTTCCTCTCTTTTTCCGCTGAGTTCAGAATGTCAATCATGATTGACATTGTGCAAGTCCAACTTCACAGAGATTTTCTTCCCAAAGGGCCGGTGCTTTGCGGCGGGATTCGACTCGACATTGTACGAGAGGTCTCAATTCCCGTATGCTATTTTGACCGCCTTTCTCGGCCGAGCGGTGAAAAGGTAGAGATCTGATTTCACCGGGAAGGTGGAGACACCGATCCGCCCACCCTTCGTCAATTGCCCTGGTGTACTTTCGATTTCCCCGAAGCCAGTCCGCGCGACGGAAACTATCTTCTCCCCTTCATAGTTGCTCCCCTCTCTTCTACACGACTACCAATGCGAACGCCATCCGAAGCGGCCGGCCTATCATAAGGAGAGATAGGCTCGTTCTGTCAGTACCTTCCTCAAGATGGATCAGGACGCGCCTACTCCTTCCGCTCCATTCTGCTCCGGTAATTTCCCATGCCCCTCCCGCTTTGACGCCTCGTGCGGTTAGGTCCTCTTCACATGCGGATCTTGGCTATCTCCGCTTCCTCCCCGATCGGGGCACCCCGAAAAAACGCCGCTCTTTTGTTTCCACTTTTCCCACAATTCGGCTTCTGCTTACTCAAGGGCTTTACATGTCATTCCGCTCTGGCTTGGTCTTCAGACTCCCAAGACCGTTTCCGACACGCTCCCCCATTTGAGCAGTTGCGTCCGTCGAACTCCAATGGGTTTGCCATACCTCATGTGGATGACTTCGGATTCTCTCTCTTTCACCCCGGTTGGGAGAGTCTCTTCGTCGTCGTCTCCAGAATTAGGTCATTGTTTGTCTTTCTTTGGTCTCGGTCTCCTCTCCCTTCCAAGAAGATTGAGTGTAATCCATCGTCGTCGTCCCTTAGAACCATCTCTCTTTTTTTGAATTTTATTTGGGACTATTGTGAGTAAGTCCTCAACGCTCCTTTTGGCGCACTTCTCGCCTGCGATTTCGGTTTTTCCCCCCTCTTGTGTGCCTTCTGACAGAGACCGTCCTTTTCCGAATCCTATCTCCCCCGCATCTCCTTTGTCGCTGCGCTGCTTGATGACGTGCGCTAGGCTGCTGACTAGCTTGGTGTCATTCGGTCTCTTCTTGAGTACCGTCCTCGATCCATTGATATATACTATGCCCGGCTTGCGCTTAGGAAGCGGCGCGTCATTTTTTTTTCCTCGTGTCTAAGTTCGTGGCGTGGCAAATCCCTGCTTTCCCGCCATTCTACCAGGTCCCGCTGTAAGGGTCTATCCTCCAATTGAAAGTGATGCCTTTTCGGTTGAACATTCGTTTCGGACGGTTCCACTTGTTTTACCGTTTAATCTTTGAACGTTCATGCCCCCTTAGCTGTTTGCCGAGTTCGTTCCAGCGGGACGAAGATCAATGATGATCGACTCCTTTCTTTGTTTCCCGCCGTCCCCCCAAGCTCCGAATCTTTTTGCCCCCTGCTAAGATTTGATCCCGAAAGTCTACCGCTGACAATGTAAGTCATTTGCTTGACCAATTCGTAGTTTCCCCTGTCCCCCGCTGCTATTCCTCGGAGCTGGACTCTCTGCTAGTTTCACATTCCAGTTAGGTGCCTATCGGCCCAACTGAGTGTTTTCCCGGCGGCTTGGTGGTTCTTCTGCACTTCCTGCTACGCCCACTCGTCTAGAGAGTGCTTTGACGACTATTCGAGCTCATGGCGCGGTTTACGGTGTCACATCGCTGCCCTGCGGTGGGATTCTTCTAGTGCTCCGCATGCTTACGAGGTTACCGGTCCCTCCAGATAGTCTTGCGTGTGGTTCTGTACCTCATGGCCTTGCGCAGCACCTCCGCCCTCTTCTTCGCTCATTTTTGGAGAAGCCGTAGGTCCTACCCCCCCTTCCGCTCATGCTGCGCCTCCCTGCTTTCCCCCTTTGTCCTCAGCTTTGCGTATTGAGGCTACCTTTGTGGTAATCGGTCTCGAGGACTTGCGCTGACCCGAGTCGCTTGCTAGTCTCTCCCCTACACCGCTGTCTTCTTCAGGAGCAGGTCGGGTTTAGACTTTGAAGCTTTGATCCGCGAGTCCCCTTCTTTCCCCCTGGGTCGACTAGCGGCCAGGGTTCCTGTGGGTTGTCGCGCGCGAGTTTCTACCGCCACTTTCGGACTCCTTCTGGAGAAGTACGACACCGCTGTGGTTGCCGTCACAGTTTTTTACTCTTCCCCCTCGTTCGCGGTCAGACCACGGAGCGTCGGCAAACTATGTTCGCCATGCTTCCCTGACGCCATTGTCCGCCCTGCTGTCCCTCCCAGGCAGCAAGGATGCTCGAGATGATTCCGCGCTTTTTTGTTTTTTCGCCCTTCTCTCCTGCCGGTTTTTATCAGTCATTGCGGATTCTCTTCCTTTCTTTGTTTTTTGTTGTTGAATCGTCTCTACAATCTGACCTTCCTTAACATTTCTTTAGAGAATAATCGGAAACCAACCTGGTCTGGCTTTCTCTATCTCTATTTTCCTTTTAGTGACATTAGCCTTGCGCCTGCGATCCTTGCCCCGCGATATTCTCCCTTCATCGTTAGCGTTCCTTCTTCCCTCTGTATGACGTGACCTTCCACATAGTTTCTTTTTTTGTTCAGGTCGCGCCAGCGTCACGACTAGCGGTTTCACGTCAGCAAAAGCGCGGCCCTCCCTCCACTTTCCCCCCCAACAACCTGAGAGATTCTTGAGATCTGATACGCATCCTTCTGCGTTCGATTCCTACCCGACGCTCTGGTGAGTGTTTTCAGGCGCTTGGTTTGATGTGCAGGGGCAGGCCCGTGTTTTTCGCCCTATTCCGAGCAGTACGAGTTTCCAGCCAGGTCTTACTACGCTCCTCCTCGAGAACCTTCGATTTTAGCCTGAATGCCCGTTCTGCGCTTACTTTGGGTTCTTTTCCTGTAGCCCTGAGCGAAGATCATGAGACATTTTTTTCACCTGAGGTGACGCCCCACTTCCAGTACCATCTGTTCTTTTCCCGGTACCGTCCGAGCAATTTTGATCCGTTTTTTTTCCACCTGTCCACGGCTTGCTCTTTTATCCCTCTTGCACCTGTGGCGTACATTCGCTCGAACGGACTATCTCCTGATTGCACTCGCGAGGACCCGAGATTGGTGACCTAGGAAAGCAAAATGAAACACACCATCGCCTCCGCATTGACAGTGTGTTATCTGCTGATTGGGCGATATACACCCCCTGAGAACATATGTTGTGACACTCAACTTCAAGGCGGCGGGGTTTTTTTTTTTCCCGCCGCGTCGGACGCCGCGTTTGCAGGCGTTTTGTGATGAGACGAATCCACCCGCACTGACTTAACATGTGTGGTCAAGCGATTGTACTTTTTTTTATCCGCTCTGCACGGTTCGGAGCTGTGGCTGGCTCGTCTCTCCATTTTAGCGAATCTCGCCCGTCGCTTAGTCGGCTACGCTCCCTTTTGGCTCGTGGATGACTGTCCTTACCAGGATTTGACCACCGGTTGATTCAACACCGACCTACCCTCAATGTCCCTTGCCTTTTATCACTTTCGACTTTTCTTTATCGACGCCGTCTTTTTTCCGTATGCCCAATCTCGACTGGTTTCCGGATTGGGCCCTTCCACGAGTTTTTTCCCCCCTTTGACCGAGTACCCTGCGTCTCGACTACGAATACGTCCCTGCATCGGGCTCAGTTCCGCGATTGTACTTTACCCTTCCCCACTGATGCCCCAGCTCCTAGCCGCCTCCTCTCGGCGTCAGCCTTCTTGCCACGCTCATGTCCCTGCACGCGCTTCCGAGATGCCGTGTTGGCTGCGGCCTTTTGTCATCTCTGGCTTCGCATGCCTCCTGCGCCCTCTCTTGCGGAAGCCACGAAACTTCTCTCCGAAGCTTGCGGCTTTCCAAGGAGTTGCTTTGCGCAGATCTTACTCACCCCTGAATGCATTCCCGTTTAGCTGATCGACTGTCCCGCCTTGATTCGACACGGCGCCTGGGTAGCTGTGTGGCTCCTTCTCCCAAGGGAAGCCCATTACAGCATGCTGGCTCTCACGACCTTCCTTTTCTTCCTACTTCTCGTTTTTGTTTGGCTCGATCGTCCGCAGGCGTCTTCATGCGTCAATGCCGCGGATGCCCCTGACTGCGGTCGACTAGAGCCGCGCCCCTCCTCGGCTTTTACACGTCTTTTGCAATTCGACACAGAGGCTGCCTTATCTTCCTTTTCAGATATAGTAAGCGGCTCAAGCGAATTGTGGGTGTCTTTTTCTGGAGATTTTCAGGTTTTACACCAGTCTCGTGCGCATTGCTGCGCCCCAAGATCATTGCTGCCCTCCCACGCGAGCGTTTCAACGCATCCCGGAGTCACGGCGGCGCTTGCATCCTTGACGTGCAGCTTTTCTGGCAGTGACGCGAGCGCGCCTTGGCTCGCCGGTCATTTTTTTGAATTGGGAGAAACTTTCCTGCAGCTCTATCTTCGGCATCTCGCGGATCGTCCCCCTTCGCGCAGGGTACTTCCGTTGCTCAGGCTCCTCCCCCCCTTCTCTCTATAGTGTCCTACAGTCCGTGGACGGCGCGGTACTCCCGAACTTTCAGTTTTTCCTTTTGACATCGGAGGGTGTAGAGGCTTCCCTAACTTCAAGTCTAATCCGGGTCGTTCAGTCTTCCGTCCTCCCTTTTCAGGCCGCATCGAGTCCGTCCCAGCCGGAAGAGAAGTAGTCTCTTTCCCCTCTCGTCCCTGTCCCGTCTACTCCCCTCCTCCCAAAGAGAATCCTTTTTTCTCCGATCCCACTCCCGTAACGAGTCCCTGCCAACATGAAGTCCTTCTGTACTAGTCATCGGCCGGCCCTGCTGCCGCGCGCAGGCGATGGACGCTCTTTCTTTGTTACCCTTCTAATGGTGCTTGATCTATGGCCCCCAGTCCCGTCCTCCACTGCTTTCCAGGATTTCTTCTTTTCTGTTTTCCACTCGATTTCCTCGGAGGTGGTGCCACATTGGTCTAGATTTATTTTTCGATAGATGGCTGCGCCCTTGCTACCCGTTTTGCGATTCATTCGCAAGGGCTTGGTTCTCTGATCCATTTATGATACCGGAAAACCAATCTGGCTGGTGGTCTCCGTACCTCATGCCTTTTTTGCTGCCGAACCTGCCGCTCTCTTGCTCTATGGGACGAAGCCGTAGCTGCCCACAATTTTCTCCGAAGTTCTGGCCTCCCCATGATCGACACGCCTGATGAGTGGAATTCTAGTTCTTGTCGTGCTACCGATGCTGTAATAGGCCTCGGATCGTCCACGAGTCCGCCCGAGTCCGAGGTCTTCCCTGCCCCTTACCCTACCCGCTGTTGAAGATCCGCAGAGTAGGGTCGCCTAGACCTGTTTGTCGTACTTTTCACGTAGCATCTTTTTCCGCAACACGCCCCCGGCGGCTCAGTTTTTTGATTTTGTCGATGTTTTAGTCGAGCGTTTGTCATAAATTCTCATGTCGGTCTTTTCCGCCCACCTGCGCTCCGGATGAGCCGTTCCCATCTTCACTTCCGTACCTTTACCCTGCGGCGGTCAGCTTCGAGTCCAAAGATCCTCTCATATCAACTGATGGCCCCTATTCGCATTTTTTGCGGTCACGCCCCCCCGTCTCCATGTGATTCTGCTCTTTGCCTCCCAGAGTTGTTTTCTTTCCGTTATTCTGACCCCTGTGTAAGGCAGGAGCGATGTTGTCTCTCTTTTTTCCCCTCTCTTTTCTGTGATTGAGAAACGTCCTTCTTACTTCCCGGCCGTTTCAGGTCGCATACTCGGAAATCCCTGAAACCTTTATGAGGCACTATCTCGGACATTGCCTGGTTTTTCTAGGCAGGCGGTCCTTGACATGGCCAGCGGATATTTGCTCTTCCTCACTGATGCTTTGTCTGACGCAGTCTGTTTCCGTCCGCCGTGACGGCACCAATTTCGGACTTAGCATCTGGTTCTTTCCAGCGACTCCCTTGCGAAATGTTCTTTCCCTCTGCCCTCTCAATAAGGACCTTTCGCCGCCGAGTAATTTTGACCCTGATTTTCCTGCTCTATTACGGAACTCGTTCGTCGTCGACCCGCTGCTGGCTCTCCCTGCCCTGGTGTGTTTCTGTGAGGGGGAAACGATTCTCTCGTGCGGGCCCCCTCTTCTCTTCCCGAGTTCCCATCTAACCATACGTTTTTCCAACTCCTGCTGTCCCCCGAGACTTTCTCTCCTGTTTTATCATTTCCGTTTTCGAGGATTTGGGATTAGCCTACTTTTTTTTTCTTCCTATGATATGCCTAGGGCCCGTGCTTGTCGGGGCATGGTGACGATACCAGCCTGGACATACGGTTCTTTCGGTATAGCGTTCGCCCATGTCCGAGCTACCGCACTGGCCCTTGCCGATGCATCGATTTGCACATTAGCCGGGCGCCAGGCGTCGTCCCTGAATACTCCGTTCCTATGCACCCGCTCTGCCGATATTTCGTGACCGCAGGAGTGGAGCAGTTCCCCCCCCACTAGCTACAGTTTGCGATTCTGTGTCCTTGGGCCTTCTACTCCCCACGAGAAAATCATGTTACCATTTTTTCTCAAGGCCTGTCTTAGCCAGAGCGGCAGTTTCTGCTTCTGGTTTCGAATGTCCCTCCTTAACCTTTATGTCAGCGCGCTTTTTCTTAGTGTTTTTTATCAAGAAAGTTCTTGTGCTCTTTTTTCGGCGGGATACGACGACCGTTTCTTTTCTCGGATCTTCCCAATCCCTGTCTTTTTTTTGAATTCTCGTTTCGGCTAGCGGTCCCGGAGGCCAGCCACGTTCGGATTCGCCCGGTTTCTCCTGGTTTCAACCCCTCTCCGCTAAACCCCCAACGTCCTTTTGAACTTCTCTGGTTTAATTTCCGTCCGTCCCTTGAAAATAATCGCTGTTGGATTATTTGGTCTCCCTCCTTCCGGTCTAAACGATGACCGTACCTTCTCTCGCCGATCCGAAGCTCTTGACTCGTTTTTCTGCGCGAGTTAAGTCTTTCCGATGCGTCACTTCCCTCCGGAAGCAGAGTTCTTCAGCCGCCACTTTTCGGAATCCTGAATTTTCCTCCTTGTTGACGCGGAGATGGGCGTTGTTCGCTCGGCAAGTTCTCGCACTGGAAGCCGGATCTGGCTGTCGCAGGCGCCGATCTCTGGGACGTCCAACCGTCACCAATCGCAGACGACATGGCGAGATGCAAACAATTCTTCCTTTTCTCATCACGGAGGCCCTGACCTTCATATCCGCAATCTCTCCGTGACCGCTGCAACAGACGATGTTGACCCTTCCGCTCTGGGGCGCAGTCGCTGGTTGGTCCTGCTCCCCGAATCGTGGCATCCTTTCATCCCAGAATGCTGGGAGACCCTGGTGACGATCTCTCATACTCCTCGTGTTTACTTTCTTTTCTCTCTGCGGTCCTCCTCTTTTTTGGCCGACGGCGTACATTAGAACCAGACTGCGGCGTTTTCGTTTTCTTTCCCAGTCTTGAGCAGGCGGACTGCTTCCTTCCATGGGAGTAAGTCACCTCGCCTTGTGGGTCTTTTATCTTTTTATTTTTATTCTCCCCCTGATCGTGAGCATGACTGGCAGCCCAGACTTTTTCCTGAATTTGCCGAGTCTTCCCCTCCTTTTTGTCCGAGGAAGCGAATTTCCGCTGCCTTTTCCTCCTCTGTCTTCGGTCCAGAGAGCTCGGCGGCGTTTTGATGTCCTGTTACTTGAGAAAGTATCCTCTTGGGATTCTATCCCTCTGTGCCTTCCCGCCGCTTTTCGTCTTCTGGTTAATCGTCCGTTTCTCCTTGCTATGGGAGTTCACCCTCCTTCCTTCTTTTCCGCAGATAGCTTTCCGGCGACGCGGACCTTTGTTCCTTTTGGCACCCCTTTTTAGGCGTTCAATGTAGCGTTTGTTTCCATCCTAAGCTACCTGGGGCACGTTTTCCTGCCCTGTCAGCAGCTTGCAGTATGCGTCCCTAATCTCATTGATGCAGATCTCTCGTTACATGTCGGCTCTTATCCGTCGCCCTTTTTCCATTGCGTCAAGCTCTTACTTAACGTTATTTTTTTCCCCCAACAATTTTTTTGACCTGTCTTTAAGTCGACGCCTGTCCGACTTGTCTGATTTTGTTACTCGCTTTTGATTACATGATGTTCTTGGTGGCATTCTTCTCTGAAGATCCTCCCTTTTCCAGGGCGTGATGTGTTCTTCTGAAGCTCTGCGCAAGCGCTTTGCTCCTCCTGATTTGGTTTTCCGGGAGTCTCATTCAGTTCTCAGACGGCTACGGTTCAAGAGAGGACTAGAAAGGGTGCGGTGGTGATTCGTCTCTTCTCGTCTGCTGGAAAGGAAACGACCCCGATCTACTGGTCTTGCTTGTTTCTTTCGTCTGAACTTTTTCAGAACCTGGACCGTCCTTACTTATTAGATGTGTCTCTCTAGGAATCCGCCCACAACCGGCAGCGCAGACTTATTTTACACTGATCACAATTTCCTCGGATTACTTTATTGTGTTGATAAATTTTTGGATTCAAATCGGGCGATTGCCGTTGGCGCCGTCACCGGCTCTTTCCTGACCCCTGCCCTCCTTCCAACGCCTCGACCGCGCCAGCAGTTTTGTCGTTTCCGATCTTCCGTAGCTTTCGCAATCCTGGCTTCAGGTTTTGGGATTGTCTTGTTTGGCACATTTTTTCGCAGTCCCCGGCGTCGGCGCCCAAACTGCTGTCGGACGAAGCCCTCCCCCTTTGTGGTTGACGTCACGGATGTTCCCGTCGGCGGTAAGAACGGCTCTAGGGCCTTGAAGAGCCTCTATCTTTTCCTGCTCATTCCGCTTGCTGTAACCCTTTTTCAATGCCCTATCGGATCCCTTTAGACATGTTTCTGTATACTCTACTGGGCGGAAAGGTCCTTTTCTTGCTATATATCTCATTTCCCTCCCCGTTGGTTGAGAGTCATCCCCTCGCGTGAATTCTCATTCCTTAGATTCAATAATCGGATTTAACACCCCATGTTTCTGCCCATATCCATAGTCTGGTTCCTACAGGGGTCTTCCGTCAGGCCCTTCCCCCACTATGGTCCAGCCGGGGAACTTCATGCTCTAATCCTTTTCCTACGGTTGACGCCGCACTAGTGGTTACATCTGAGTTGGCCTTGCACCCACCTCGGTTTTCTGAGTGATGGTTCCGCCTTCCGTTAGTCTTTCCTCAATGTTTGACCTCGCCGCGCCCATAGCTCATGCCAACCTTTTCGCCCCGCCGTCGGCTGTGTCCTGATTGCTACTGCCTCTTGATCACGTATTCGAACCGACAGCGCTGTTTCTTGGTCGTTTTTCAGGTTAGAGCCTCTTTCGTTGCGGCAGCCCAATTGCGCATTGGACCCTAGTTCCAGCACAACCTCCCCGAGTCACTTGTATTTGCTTTTAGGTTCGTTTTCTGTCTTTTGGGCGTAGTCTACGGTTCCGTCGCCATGATCCTCAGATCTGGGAATTCTTTCCGGTTGCACTGACACGCCGTACTTCTCTGTTCTTTTCCTTGCCGTATCACCTTTTGATACGATCCGATCACCCCATCAGGCCCTTGCATTTTTTCAATCGTCTTGCGCCCGACGGAGTCATGAGCTCCCGAACTGTAATAATCCTGATGCGACCACCGACGAGTCCCCCTTGGCGTTCTCAGGCTCGGTTCCGTCCCCCCAAGCCTCGTGGAAATTTGGGGATTTTGCCGATTCTCTGCCCCCTTGAGTTCACATTCATTTGCCCAAAGTTGTTCCCTCCTCGTCAGAAAGAGCAGTCTTTTTTTTTTCTGAGCTTTTCCAATGTCAAGCATGACTTGGTGTCAGCCGCCTTCTTTTTCTTTGTCGCACAAAGTGCTCGGGACTTTTCGGCGGCCGCATTTTCCCTCTCTTCTAGTCAATGTCCTCGCTCGTCGGGCTTGGCTTCCGAGCCTCGCGCTCGCATGAACGTCACGGATTAGATTCCCCGGTGAAGAAAACTCCTCCGCCCATTTAGGGTCCCCGTTTTGCTCACTTTCTGTATTTGAGCCAAGCGTCACTCTTTCTCAATGGAGCATATCGCTGATTTTCGCCTTTTGGCCCCTCCCCCCCCCGAGACGGATAAAGTCTGGTACCCTTGCTCGTGATTCGAGCGGCTTTGCCGGATGCACTTTAGAGCTGCCGCTGACTTCCGTTTTCCCCTTCCCTCAAGATGACCGTACCCAAGGACGCCGCGTGCCCTCTCTTCTTCAGCACGTCTGCACGTGACTTCCCCCTAATGGATGCCGCCTTTCCTTGTGCCGGAGTGGCGTTGCTTTTAGTTGTCCATTTTCGGATCTATGCCCTGTCGCATGCATAGGCGACTCTTGCGTCCCCCGAAAAAATCGCCGCTGGTCCTCGCACCACCTGATTTCTGCTTTACCCTTTCTCTTCCTCTGCCTCTGCTATTCCAGACATATGCGTCGACTCTTTCCCCAAGGTACGACATGGTCGACACGGCCTTTCAAGCTTCTTTTTTGGTTTCGTCCACTTCGAAACCCGCCCGGGAGCGCGGCCCCTTTCCCTCAGCATTTCGGGACTATCCTTTCCCGTGTTTGATTGAAGATCGTCCCGGAGTCTCCCTCCTTCCGAGCTGTGAACGTGCGGTCGACGGGCAGCCACTTGCTGCTGCGCCCCTCTGAGGCCTTTCGAAATCGTCGTCTTTGCAGGATACTCACCCTCAGTCTTCGAATGATGTCCTTCCTCTCGTTTTAGTATTTTCTTGCCCCTTGTTTTTGTCGTGATTCAGTGTTTTTCGTTTTTCTTCCCTCTCTCTTGCGACCTGCGGGCAGTAGAGATCCGGGACCTTGCCTACCTTTCGCAGTCCACTCATCTCCAGTTCACGTCGCTGCTCATGGGAGTGCAGCATCTGTTGCTGAGCCGAGCGCGCTGGCCCTTTTCCATTTCTTCTTCGACGTTTTTCTGCGCAGGATCTCCCTTGATTCAGTTTTTTACCTTTAGCGCCCGGTATCTTTCGCCTCTGTGTTTGCACACCTTTCCCGTTTCAGCGACTTGCTCAGGTCGAGCGGGAAGGTACTCCTCCTTCCGAAAGTGCTGCAAAGGGTGGTTTCCATGGAGGGTGTAGCTGATCCGTTTTCCCCTAAAAAGTTTCCCTTTACTCGTGCCCGTTCCTGTCGCTTCATAGATTTCGTCCCTTGCTCGAATCGCACTGGATTGAAGACTTCTCTCGGACCCTGTTTTCTCCCTTCGCCCAAAGATCCCCGAGCAACTTGCCTCAGCTCTTGATCCCTAAAGTCCAGTATATTGTCCAACCCCTTTTCCCATACTGACCTCTTCTCTCTCTACTTGCTGTTCCTTCCGTCCGGCTTCTCCGTCAGTGAGTGGAGCCCTCTGTTTCCTTTGGCTAATCGGCCCCCAATCAGTCAGTACTTCGCGTTGTTTTTTTTCTCGCCGCTCCTCGCATCCACTCGCTTTATCCTGACCTATTGTTATCGGGCTCTCTCATTCGCGCTCACTGTCTCTCGTCTACGGTGAAGCGACCTCGCCTTGGTTTGCGCTGATAAGCATTTTTATCTGACCCTCTTCCCCTCAACTGATCGGATGTCTGCTGGTGGTAGCTTTACCCTCCGCCGACTGACTGCCTCACGTCCAGCTCTTTCGCTCTCCTGCGACAGCTGTAGGTACGCCCTTCCGGCAGAAATCATCGCCTCCAGCTTGCCTGCTGAGTGGGGTCCCTTCATTGAGTTTTGATGTTGTGACCGTCCCCTCGTCGATTGAAAGAGGCGCCCGACCTATTATGCGAGTTCTTCCTGACCTCAACCCCGCTGTGCTACCTCTCTATCGCCTTCCTTTTCTACGGAGTCTTCTTAATGGTCGCATCTCGTAAGGCCCCTGTTTTTGATGCGATTTGCGCTTTTGCTACATTTTTGACAATGTCCCTTTTCCCGGACTTGCGCGATTCCGTTCCCCCCTCCTCGACACGATGTGTTTCCGTCACGTACTGACTTGACACTTCTTTTGTCAGAACCTCGAGGCAAGATGAACCCTTCTCCATGCTGGCCATGCTTCTCTGGCCTATCTCTGTTCACTCCAAAAATTGTAAATCTCTCTTTCCTCAAACTGGTTCTAGATTATTCCTTATTCGCGCTTTACTTTCTCGTCTTCCCCTTCCCCTTTTTCCTCTTCCGTTGTTTTGTTGTTCTAATAGACCCAGAAGAGGACTTTCCTCCTTCCCAGGCCCAGTCCTCTGACCCCCCTGGTCTGCATTTTCTTCTTATCCTGGCTCCTGTTTTTTTATGAGTCAGGCGGCCACCTGCTCTCGGAGTTCTATTATTCTTCCTTTTTTTTCCATCGTTGCAGCCCGTTTTGACCGTCACTCTGCTCACGTTTGCCAACAATAGTTTTGTCGGCCTTCTCGTTTGCGCCAAGTCCCGCCCGACTATTGCCTCACGTAGAAAACCCTCTCCAGACAACCCTGAGAAGCCGAGTTCATTCTAATCCTCGGTCTTCCCCGTTCATTTTCCCTCCCTGACTGATGTTACGCCCCTTTGGTAGAGCCGTGAGTGTTGTAGTGACTGCAGGGGCAAGGATCCAGACTGCTGTTTTTTTTCCTCTGCGTTGACGAGCCCAGCCCCTTTGGTCGAATTCAAGATCCCCTCGCCAATCAGAGACTGTCGATCATGTGGGAGGTCTGACGTTCTGTCTCCTGTGCGGCGTTCCGCCGGATTGTCGCCATGCTCTCAAGCTTCCCCATAGTTTTGCGTTGGCATTTGCGTCACGGGTCCTTTGATGCTACCACCGCATTTAACAGTTTCCTAGCGTTTGTCCCTGATCAAATTTGAGCGACCCCGCACGTGCCTTTCCGCTGCACCCCTTCTCTCCAGTTTCTTACTAATAATCGCACGATCATGCGCACCACCTCTCTTTCCCCAAGCGTTGCCGCAGGACGTCAACCACCACACCCTTGGCCTCCGTTAGCGTGGCGTTTATTCTTCTATTGGACGATAGTGATGACCCCTCTAACCCTTCATCCCTCCCACAGTGTCCCTGCGCAGCGTCACTGAGCATTTCAGGCGGTCGATGTCCGTCCTGCCAAGCTTTCGACATGGTTTCGCCTTCTTCTTTTCTTTTGCCAAGAGCTTTACGTCACAACCTTGATTTGCTTTGGAGCGGGCTTTCTTTCCACTTGATCCCACGTTCTTTCGTAGGTTGACGGATAGTGGCCGGGCAGGTAGTTCCCTGAACAGTCCCGGATTCCGACTTTACCCTCGGGTGTACAACCGATACTCTCCCCTCCTGTTTTAACCTTCCCTTCACCATTTACGGAATGTTCTTCTCAAGAATTCCGTCCCGCGTCGAACTGGCGCATCTCTTTCCGGATTTCCCCCCCCTCTGAGAGGCGCTTAGTGCGCGCCGCGAGCCCTCCTCGGATGGTATTGGGTCTCTGCACGTTTGACGTTATCCCTTCCTCCCTGAGTCACGCGCCCCCTCCCCCCTCCCCCGACCCGCGGCGTAGCCGCCATATTTCAGTTCTCCTTTTTGGTCCCTGCAGGACGCCTTATTCTATGTTTCCTTTCAGTTTCGGCAATGTAGGATCTTGGTTTCTCATGCCTCAGGCGCCGTCTGGGAAGCCCACCCCGCCCCCCTGCCAGCTTGCCTGAAGATCGGTCCCCACTTCTTCGTGACATATTACTAACATAGATGGAATATTCCGCCGCCTTTTTTGATATGACGGAAACCGACGAGTTCCCCGGACTTCTGGGCTTGCGGGCGTCCTCCTACCCTCTTTCCCTCCGACGCCTTTATTCCGCCGCCGGTTGACAGATCTCTCTTGTTAATCTCCTCCTGTGTTTTTTTATCATAGTCGTCTTGAATGCTTTTATTGCCGCCCCTGGCGGGGCGAGACTCCCCGTCCGCCCCAGAATCTGCGGCTCACATCGGTCGGCTTTTTGCCCCCCTCGCTTTTTCAGAACCAGAGCGATTCTTCGCTGGTCAGGCTCTTGTGAGTTCGTTTCACGCGCCTTGTGTGTCGCGTTTCTTTCTCATTCTTGATTTTTTCCTTTTTTGGCAGTTCAGACGTGAGCCTGCTGCGCTCCTGCATCGCTTATTGCCGATAATTGCCGAGCCTGACCAAGCCCTCTGGATTTCCTGGCTTTTCCCCCATTCTTTTCGTTCCGCACTCTGGCTTTGACTCCGGATTTAGGCGTCTTGCTGTCCTCTTTTATGAATGGTCGAACGTCATAGCTCCTGATTTTACTTCCGGCCCTTAGTTTCGGGCTTCATTTTACTCGGTCTCTTTTCGGGAAAAAATACCGGTTCTCCAGATCTATTGCTCAGGTCTACTAATCGTCGGCTCCTCACATTCTTGAAAATGAGCACCGGGCCGGAACGATTTATCTGCCCCCCTTTTTCCTCCCGACAGTCGCATCTTTCCTTTCAGGTCCCCTCGGCCGTTCTCAGCGAGTCAGCCGTCGTCATATCCCTGCGACCTTTTCCCTTTCGTTCCGATACCGCCAAACTTCTACCGAAGGTTGTTGCCCGAACGCTCTTGATCCAACGTTAAAGCTGCGTTTTCCAAAATGTTCTGTTGTCCCTTTTCCTTCAGCTAGACTCGACTGTCCGCTGTTTCATTGATCCTCCTTTTTTCTGTTCTATGCTGGCTGAATCTATCTGGCAGCATCCGAACGCTGATCAGTTCGTCCTGTAATGATTTTTCCCTTTTTCCCCCTGGTCACTTCCCCTCTTTGATCCTGTGATTTTGGTTTCTGTTTCGAGATTTTCTTCGATTCCTGGCTCTTTACGTTTGCATTGCAAGGGCTTCCCGGGTTGCTCTTCTCTCCCTTTGATAGGAAGCTAGGCGGTCCACCTCAACAGACGTAGGTAATGGTTTTGTTCTGTACGACGTGAAGCCACACTGCCCGCTCTTGATCTTCCTGGCGTTGCCTTTATGCTACTCCCCCAGTCGGCCGCCTTCTTTCCCCCTGATAGGGTTGAGGAGTGGTTCTTTTATCTTCTCCCGTGAATCCTTTTTTTTGCTGAGTTTTCCTGCAACGAGCTGCTTTCAGTCCTCCCCATACGGCCTGCCCCGCTCCCGAAGCTTTGGTTTCCGATATGAACGCGTGATCCTTCTTCGTGGCTTCGGCATTCGCTTTTTGCGGCTCTTTTTTTTCTGATGGCGATGGCCGTTTTTGGCTACAGCATAGTCGGTGACTTGCCTCGACCAATCTCTGGCCCCTCCTCTGACGATGTGGTTGCTCCCGTCCGTCCTTACATCGTGCGGCGTTAGAACGGATCCGACCCCCGTCTGAAGCATATCCCTGTTTCCATTTTTTATCGAGGCAGCCTTTCGTTTGAACAAGGCTCTTTGAGAGTGATGACGTATTGTTCTTTCCGATTCTCCCCTGCTTGGTGAGATGTCTGCGCGGCTG
>Ga0179593_1462771_pt1 | contig 20572 bp, 24 predicted proteins | sample CZODoug2_1_08_16_FD_185931 | JGI IMG/M metagenome (GOLD analysis project Ga0179593, IMG submission 185931) | Vadose zone soil fungal communities from Angelo Coast Range Reserve, California, USA - CZODoug2_1_08_16fungal (PacBio error correction) | ecosystem: Environmental > Terrestrial > Soil >... | reverse complement strand
TGCTCGTTTTGTCTCCACCCTAGGGGAATCTTTTCGCCCTTTCCCCTTCTTAAGCATTAATGCCCATCCCCCCCCCCCCCCCCCCCCTTTTATTTTTTGCTTGCCCTTTGGTACTATCTCTGACTTATCGCCTACAGTGTCGCTTGAGGATTTCCGGCCAACGTCACAAAAAGGCCCTTCTCCTCAGCAGATTCAGGTAAACCGTCTACGGGGTGTTCTCGACACTAGACTTTAGTTTATAGCTCGGTTTCATCTTTTTTCCCTGTTTCTTGAGTTTACTTTCCCGGGTCCCTAAACGTTTCTTTTCATCCTGAGTCAGACAAATATGATCCAGAAATGAAGTCACAAACTCTGCTGAATTTCCATCAAGATCTTTTCTGATGGTAGTTTTGTGGTCGCATATTTAGTCCCCCAGACGAGGTGGTCTTTTTTGCACGTTTTTTGGTTTCTTTTTATGGATCTTCTAGCAGACCAATTTACTTCCTCACATTCAAAGAAGAGCTGCTTCTGTCCCCCGACCCCCCATGCCGATTTGTGGTCCTCCCCCATCCTTGCCAGTTTACTTCTGATGTAACCCAAAAGTCACGCTTTTTTGTTTCCCCGAGAATACTTCCTAAATGGATCCCTCGCCTGATTCCCTCTTCCCCCTATGAAACACATATCAGTGACCCCCCCAGAATGTGAGGTCTCGAGAGAGCGGTAGTTCCTCTCTCTGACTTATCGAGTCGGGTCTATCGGTCTCTCTTTTTCCATGTTACATGAACCTTTCACTGTTTCTTGATTTCTGCTTTGTACCGTTTATATTATGCCACTTCGTCGGGTCCACTGTTGGTAAACAGATTAAGTGTCTCAGCCTTTGCACTAAACACACGTCGCCCAACAGAACCGTGATTCCCATCTCCTCCCTAAGGTTTTCCTCCACGTTTTCTACGTAACTGAGGCTTTCCTTTCTGTGAATATCGTTTTGTTATAGAGAAGGTTGAAGTCCTCGAAACAAGAATTCTGCCCGCCGCACTCCTTTCACCCTTCCCGTGACCTTTTACCCCCCTCGACATCTTTCTTTCGTCACCCAAGTATCCGCATCTTTCGTGGTGCATGAACTAGACGGGTTTGCCCTCTTTTTTTTACCCTTTCCCCGAACTGGGATTAAGGTAGCGTTTTTCCTCCCTATGTTCATCCCCTAGGTGACAGGCCCCTGCTCTCTCCCCCGCTTGTGCCGGTGGCACCTCTCCTTCATTCTAACCCAGCTCAGAGTAGAGCTGGCCTTTAGGAGGAGTTGCCCCCCTTCCGTTCTTCCCCCTCGATCCATTGCAAGCAATTGGTCCTCATACCATTATTCCCTGCCGTTGGGGGGTTGTGGACGTTGCTTTTAACCCCTCACTTCTCTTCTGCCTTGTTTACTCTCGTATGTCCCACATCCAGCCCGTGTGACCGAAAACACCGACGACCGCGATTCTTTTTCCTTTGCAATCGAGGCAGTTCCTTCCCCCAAAGTGCTGTTCATTCATCCTCCTCCCCAACCTTCCATTTCCCTCTCCCGCTGTCCGCCGAGAAGTTGTTTTTTTCCCCAGAATGCTTCGAGTTCTTGTAGGAGGACGCCCGTCCCATAACCGTTAGCAGCGCACCTAGAGCTCCCCACCCGCATCGCCACCTTTAAACGGTTGACCCGCCCAGGCGTGGGTACGTCCCGTCGCCTTCCCGCCGACAAAACCCCTTGGAGCTTTGAACCTGTTCCCGAGTGTATTGTTCTCCTCCCTTTTTGGCAGTTGCTCCTCGGTGTTTCCCCAAATTCACTTTTTCTCGTAACCCCCCCCTACCTTCCCCCGAAACCGCAAACGGCCCCATTTTGACCCCCCGCTTGGCGTTTTGTGCGCGATATTCCCTTACATCACAACATTTGAGTTAGAAAGAGGTGGACCCTCCCTGGTCCCAGATCAGGGTCAAGTCTCGTGATCATTCTGTCTCCCCCTTTCCCCCCCCCCCCTGCCAAACTACACGAGAAAAATCACCCAACCTCCCTTCAAACCCCAATGGTCTGACCCACCCCAAGATCCGTTTCCTGCCACCCTCATCAGATTAACCCCTCTTTTCTCCCCCTGGCAAGCAATTTATCGTTCGTGCCAGTTAGCGTTTCTCGTTCTGTTGCCTTGACCCCTTCTACAGTATCCCTTTTTCCTGTGTTTCCTCCCGAACCTACTGCCACCAGACTTTCGATTAAGCGTATTGACTTCGGCTTGTACCCTGATGAGATAAGCACCCCCCTTGGTTTTTCCAGCGAGACGACCTTGCCCGGATATCTATTTAAATTCTTGCACCTTCGTTTTGCTTCCCAGACGATGGATTCCCCCCCGTTTCGGCTCTCTCTTTGGCTTAGGGAATGTACCTATTTCTTTTGCACCCAGCTACATCGAATGCCACTTTGCATATCTACTGCCTCCTCCTTTTTGTTGAGATCTCTCCCTTCAGTCGTCACTTTTTTCCCCCTATCTAGGACATTCCATTCCCCCAGTGCGCGACCTCTTGTTGAATCACTCCCCGAGGAGTTTTCTCGAGTTTCTTATTTCACCCTCCATGCCAACGCTCTCTCCCCCCATCTTCCGCTATGACCCCGCATTTCTTGCGGCGGCGTAAATCCATTTTACACATCCGAAGTCCTGCATTTATTCACCTGTTTGCCATGTTTTGATCGTTGTGCAATTTTTTCCTTTCACCTTTTTCTGGATTGACCCTCTCCCAGTTAAAGCGAATCGGGACCCATCTTCTTTTTGAATTCACTCCAACTCTCTTTTTGCCATCTTTTTTCTCTTTAACACTGTCTTTCTATATGGTTGTCTCCCTTTTTCGTCTTGTTCGATGGCTCTTCTGGTGGCATTTAGGTGTCATTTTGTTACCCATGAGTCCCTCGCTGTTTCCCTGTTGCTGATGTTTAATCATATTTCCCTCTTTAGGGGTTGATTTCTTCTTTTCTCTCCCCTTTTTGCCCCCCGCAACAGCCCCCTCTCATTTTCCGTTCTTCTTTCCTTTTTTTTTCTTTTCTTTCCTTGTTTCACTCGAGGCCCATGCCCCAACCGCTCCAATACATCTTGGATTTTTTCCCCTCGCCCCCATTTTTTCTTGCTTGGATTTCGTTTTTCCCCCATGTACCCGCCTTCTTCCCCTTTTTTACTTTGTCGATCTTGTTTTTCCTTTTCTGGTTCCTCCTTATCACGTTTCTTGGGCGGCTTTCGCCTACCCCCCTCCCTCCTTAGGTGGTCGGACAGCACTTCGGCAGGTTTTGTGCTTCTTTTTCTTGATTGAGGTTTTCATCTTTCCCACCCCCTTTCCACCCCTTGGTATGTCCTTCTCCCTCAAATCGCCGTTTCTTGGCGCGGCCGCTTCTTTCCCCTTTTTTTTTTGTTTTCCGCGTCGCCTCGTTTACCCGCCGCCAAAAGTGTTTGATGGACCGTATCCCCCCTTCCCAGCCTTCTTCCCCCTTTCTTGCATGCGCTAACCCGTGGCTCATTTCCCCATGATTTTCTTCGAATGGGTTTGGCTTCGAGTGAACCGACCTTTCCCCCCCCTCGGGGAAGGGAACCTCGTCCACACCCCAGTTTTCCCTTTTTCCTAAAGATCGACGCTGCTTTTTCTCTCGTGAGTTTAACTGGGAAACTTCTGGTACCGTTGCCCTTGTATGAATGGACAGAATTTCCGTTTTTAAGGAAGTAATCACGTAGCGATCCCCTAACGGCTATTCATTCCTTGCCTTTAAGATCGGCGGAGCTTTCTTCAGTGAGGGAGCCGGATCAGTTAGTGGTTTCATGTTTTCTTTTACTTCCTAACGACTATTCCCTTCCTTTTGGCAGGCTGTTATCCGTGCGCAAGTTGCGTTCTTGCTTTTTACCCCGCTCCCCCCCCCCGACTTCCGCTTCCTTGCGCTGGACCTCTAATGTTTACGAATCGGGGTTGCCGTTCCCCCAGTCATGCTCAGTGCTAGCCGTAGTCTTTTCCTTATTTGTAGTGAATTGCTCTGAGGAGGCTGATAACCTCTTCTTTTTTTCAAGACAGCGCCTTTTTTAATTGGAACACTGCGACGCATCTTGTTTCAGATCCTCTATCCCGCCACGGGCGCGTGACCAAGTTTTCAGTACAATCCCTCCCACCCCCACCTTCCCCCCCTCCGCTCTTATCTGCTTCTCTCCGTGTTACCCTCTTTTGACGGATGGTGAACGAGTGTCAAGAACCAGTAAGTGAAATAAAATTCCTTTCTCTTAATTCAAGTGAGATTTCCCTGAAAATCGTGCGCAGGATTCTTTTCTGCCCTTTCATCCTTTTCCTATTGGGCAAACTGATCCTTTCTCTGTCTTTCGCCGCCGACTATAGCGCCTCTTATCCTACTCCTGCTTTTGCCTTCCCCCCCAATTGACGGTCCCCCTCCCACGATGGTCCACTTTTAAATCGTATCGAGTTCCTACCCCGTCACGATTTTTTACATCTCTTTACGCACTCCTCGTTGTGTTTTCGCGCGCTTCAGAAAAACTCCCTTTTCCGGTTATTTTTTGCTCTCCCCTCTTTTCCGATCGGTACAATGTTTTTTTTATGCCTTCCCCCCCGTTTTCCTCCTCGACCTGTCGCTTTTTTGACCTTCTCCTCTTTCCCTGCCCCCAGGCCACTCCACCGTCTATGCCGCCCTTCGTTTTCCTTTCCCCATATAGCCCCCCCTTTCTCCGTGTTATCACAGATTTTCCTTGGATCTCAATGGCCATTATCCTTTCAGTTGCAAGATAACGTTACTTCCGAGCAGTCTGACATCATCCCCCCTTCTTCCCCAAAACCTTACGTGTTTCTCATCTCCCTCGAAGATTCTTTGCTGTTGGGAGGTTGGGTGTTGAGTTTTCCTTTTGATCCTTCCCCCGATTGTGCCGGTGTATTGTGTCATTTCTTCTTGATTCAGTTCCCTCTTTTTTCCCCTTTTCCTCAGGGTTCCCCACAGCTTTTCATGAGTTACACCATGACGCTTTTTTCTGCTGCTCATCCTCGGCTTCTTTCCCCCTACACATCTTTATCACAGACGACAGTGATAAGAACTCTCTTCAATTGACAACTTGCCCCCCCCCCTTCTGTATCCAGTTACATCGTAGTTTCGATCCCCCCTTTTTTTTTCAGTTTTGCCTTAAGCCAGAACTTGAAGCCTTTTTTTTCCGGAGACACAGACCCCGGAATTTAAGATTTACCGTTTATACCCCATTTCCAAAAAAATGCCCTTGCCCCCCTCATTCCCTCCCCTAAGCTCCCAGACCTTAGATCTCATTCCTCTCTCTCTTTCAGTTTTCTACTCAGCTAGGCTTGTTCCCCTGCCGCCGAACCCCTCTTTTTTAGTCAAAAGGGCCCACGTGCGCCAAACTCCGTTTCCCATTCGACATCTTCACTCTGTCCTCTTTTGCTGAACGTGCCTTTTTTCGTCCTTGGACCTTTACAATATTGTAGTCCGTCGTTCACGTTTTCCCCCCCAGTCACGACATTGGTCCTTATGTCTCCCCCCCCATTGTAGTTTCAGCATTTACCCCCGTTTCCCTTTTCTGTTTTTTTCTCCCTCTGAGAATCATACCACATTTTTTGACTTCCCCCACTAGAGGGCTACTCGAGTGCCTGCGTTCCCGAGACCACCCCGATACCGCCCTGATAATAGTTTTTTCCCTCTGTCTTCCCCATAACCAATTTTTTTTCTCCTTTCCTTCCCCTCAAATAAAGATCGCTCCCCTGCCCGAAAGTGGCTGTCCGTCACCCCCCCTTCGAATAGATTCGTTTATGAGAACGGTCCCGCCCCAACCCACCCACTTCCCTTGAAGACCTCTCTCCTCAACAACAAGGGATCTACCCACCCCCCATCCCCTATTGGTCCCTTTTTCCCGATAAATTCTTCCCCCCCCCCTGAGTTTAGAGGTTTGGGAACCCCTCCCCTCCCTGTTGTCTCTTTTTCGCCTTTGACTTCCGCTTGACCTTGAAAAGGCCCTAGAGCCACACCTTTTCACCTTCAACACCCTCCCCTTTCCCTTTCCGCCTTTTTTTTGTTTGGGGGTTTTAGCTCAAACTCTCCCCATCCAATAAACCACAGTTTCCTCCATTCTCCAGCAGGTATTCCACCTTTCGGTCACCCTTTTTCCCCCCTTCCTCTTGAAGCTGATCACCATTCCCCCATTCCCCCCCCAAATAGCGCCATCCTAACCTTCCTCAACAAAATGTCTTCAACCAGCTACTTCCTTCATTTTAAATTCTCATGCCTCCCCTATCTGAGAGATCCCCCCCTCCCATTTATAGAGTTGTGAACTCTTCTCTTTTTCTCTTTGATGGTGCAGGCCCCATAAGCGTGCCATTAGCCAAGTTTGCCCCCGTCCCCCTCTCTTGCCGACCCTCTCCTTCTGAATGAAGCGCGACTGGATACTTGTCCAAGTCTTCCTCTCCTCACTCCATGCGGTCATAACTTCTACGAATTTTCTATCGTTTTCGATTTCCCCTAACCTCCTGATTCACTTTTGAGTTCTCCCAATATTTAGATAGTGGGGAATTTTCCCCCGAGATAGGTGAACCGCGCCTTCGATTTTTTTCCTTGGTCTTTTCTATAGTTTCTTTTTCCCCTTACTCCGTTTTTTTTTCTCCTTTCTTCTTGCAGCCCCCCCGAAGGCTCTTTTCCCATCATCCATTTCCCATTACAGGAACAAGAGAGTTGTTCTCTTTTGACTTCCTCCCAGAGGAGTTGCTCTGAGAGGTCCCCTGAATCCAGAGATATCCGTAACCATTCCTGCTTCCTGTTCCCTCCTTGAGTTCGGAGTCGAGTCACTTGTCCCATCGAAGTCGTCGCTTTTTCTCTTAGGCTTTTTTTTTTTTTTTGCCATGTTTCTCGTCTATTTAATTTGCAATTGATCTGCACTGCGTATGGCCTTTCCCCTTAGACCGCGACCCTCCTTCAATCGGTGCACACTTACAATTGCTGGTCTTCGCTACCTCCTTGACATCTTTTCTCGGGCCACCAATGCTTTCTTTTTTTTTCAATTGTTTAGTCCTTTCTTCTTGTTTCGACTTAGTTGGTGTGCCCCCTTTTTTTGTTTGGACTTTTCAAGTTCCCTTTCTTTGCTTCTTCCTTTTTCGTCTCTCTGCCCTTACAATCGGACCTGGTTTATTGGCCTTTAGACTTTTTTTGCGCAACCCAAACGCCAACTCCGTCTCACCAATTTCCGTTTTTAGTCTGTTGCCTCTCTTTTTCTCCCTTTTCATTTCCTCCCTGGCCCCCTTCCCCCCCCCCTTCTCCCCTACACTCGCCACTTTCGCCACCATTTTGTTTTCCCAGTCTAGTAAAAAATGTACCATGTTTTTTTCCGTTATGTTTGACCTTTATGTGTTTTCGTTTTTTTTCTCGGATAAAGTTTTTTTTTCCGGACCTTCCCCCCCCCCCCCCTCCTTGAGAAGTCTTTTCTTCCAGCCACTTTACTTTTTCTTCTTCTTTCTTTGTGGAAGCACTTTGAAGCAAACAATTTTTATTCCCCTGTTCCCATTCCCTTACGGGTAGTCGGTGGGAGAGTAAGCGAGGCCCTCCTTTTCGGTTCCTCTGATTTTGTCCTCGCAACAAGTTTTTTTTGATTCATTGCCCCCCCCCCCAAGTCCCCAGGAGAATCCCTTTCCCCCCCTTGCTCATGCCGCTGATACCCTTGGGTCGCTCAGCTTCCCCCCACTTATGAGAATTTGTTCTCTCCCGTTACGATTGAACATATTTTTCACGGGACAACCTCGACCCCCCCCCCAAGTGTCACGTCCCCCTCAGCGCGGATTGGGGTCGTTCTTTCCTTGGATATGGGAACGTGTTTTCAAGCCTTTTTTTTCTTCCGTCAGGGTTTCCTTTCTTTTTCCCCTCGTCGTCCCGCTCCCCACCCGAATTATGATCTCTCCCTCTCAATTTCGCGGATCTTTCTTCCGTAGTTGAGTGTCTCAAGGTTCTGTGGTCTTTTTCTACGGCCGAAAGGAATTCCGTTCCTTGACTGTGTCTGTCATTAAATAAAGCAGTCACTGTTTGATTTATACCCCCCTATTTTTCTCCAGCTCCCTCTTCTCTTATTGCCTCTTTTTGACAGTTGCAATTTACGTTCCCCATGCCTTAGTCCGTCGTCGTTTCGAAAGCTTTTCTTTGCTGCCTAGGATGAGGTAGTCCCAATTTTTTTCCCTCCCCCTTTTCAGTCTTGGGACCCCACCTTTTTACGTCGAAGCTTTTCTTTTTCGAAGATCCTACCTCCCCTAACCCTGGCGCCGTAAATAGTTTCCGATCCCGGCGACCACCCCCCCCCCCCCCCTCACCCCCGCAACTCTATTTTTCCTCGCGGAACTGGGTGTTTTCCGCTGCTCGGGTGTCTGAACGCGCTCAGAACCGGTATCTTGACCCTTCAAAACACCCTAGGGGGTCAGTCACACGTGAGCTCCCCCCGGAACATATTTTGAGAAAGGAGGAGAGGAGCAGAGAAACACACACCCCCCACCACACCGTACCGCTCTTCCCCCTGTCCTTTTTTCCTCCCCTGTTGTAGGTGAACGAACCTAGCCTCGTATCTGACGCCGGCTCTTATCCCCACTTGCCGTTCCTAAGACCAAAGATGATCATAGTCTTTCCATAGTATATAGCCCTCCCACCCGTAAAAGGAGGTTTGATCCATTCCTCTCGTAGACTCCTCGTGTGTTGTTTGATCCTAGAGATGGTTTCCATCAACCACTCGTTGACGGTTGTTCTCTATATCAACAACATCTCCTTATGACCCATCTTTTTCTATAAAGGAACAGTAGTTACTTCCTGAGCCGGCCTCTGAATCGAGCTGATTTGGAGTGCCCCTGCCCCACGCTACATGATAATTTGACCCTCTAGACGTGGTCTATCCCGCCCCCTAACCTCCAGTTCAATCTTTTCTTTGGGGAGACCTAATTAAACGGGTCTTTTATTCTTCCCACGCCCTCAGGTCTTCCTGGTATCTGTTTCCCCTTCCCTCTCCCAGCGTTCCACCAAAATTCGCTGAAGACCTAAGCCTTTGCGTTTCCCCCCCCTGTTTGGGGGTTTTTCTTCGACTTCACAAGATTTCTTTCTGGTGGAGGGTCTAGGTATCTCCCCCTCCCTCCAGCTTCTACTTCATCAGTGTCTACCAGCCCTTGCGCTGAATTCCCTTTCTGATTGGAGATAGTCCCTGAGGACTCCTTCCCCTCCACAAGCTTTCGCAACCGACGATCTTTTCGAACCCTTCTGGACCCATTCCAAATGAAACAACTTGCCTCCATACCTCGAGGATCGACCCTGGTTGTGCAGATCGGTTGAGACTCATCAACTCCCCCTTGACGCTTATGAGGGCCGTCCTTAGCCCCCACAGCGAACCTGATCCGTGATTTTTTCCCATGGCCCTCCCCTCCCCCCAAGAAAATGATCCCTTGCTCCCACCCCAGACCATATGCTCCCTTCGATTTTATCAGGTCCCTTCTATAGTTCGTGTCTCGAGACTTTGTGATGAACGAGCAACTCCGGCTTCATTCCATAAAGGCCATTTACCTCTGTCCACCAATTAGACATAGCTCAAACACCCCTTGAGATCTATTTCTTTTTGTTTTTATTCCCTTTTCCAACTTGGGTTGTCCGCTTTTGAATTTAACATATTTTCTTTTCGAGTAGTTAACGTAGATCCCCCCCCCCTACCACATTGGCCGCTCTTATTAGCTACCAGGTAGAGCGCCTGAAATAAATTCCTTTATTAGTTTCCCTTTTTCTAAACTTTCCATCCCCACCTTTTTCTTCCCTTTACCCCCACGAGAGGGATATGATTGCTCCGTATTCCCTTACACGCCCCCCCGACCACCCCCTCCCTGTTATAGATTGCAATCCCCGGTAAGGTCCATCCCCCCATTTTTTCTCAAGTGTGTCCTTTCCCCCCCCCCTCCACGCCCCATGTTACCGCCAGTGGGGGGGGTTGTTCCCTGTCCGACCACCCTTCCTTTCTCTCGTTTCGTGGCGAAAAGGCCCCCCCTCCCACCCCCCCCCCCCTTTTAAGCGCTCCCCCCGCTTCTCCCTCAAAACCCCTTGCCCCTGACCCACTATACAAACCCTACACTCCGGGTGGTCAATCTCTCCGTTCCAAGGCCCGACAACCATGTTTACCTGCTTGACCCCACGTTCCGATTGGGATCCCTTCCTTGTTTTTTTTTCCCTCTTGTAGCAAAAAATGCCCTCTGAGACACCAAGACGGCACATCCTCCAACCTGAAAAATTGATCCGCTCTGTTGGGTGGAGCGAGTTAAAGTCTTCCTCAATAACCCAGAGTTTCCCTCTTTCCCTGAGGTCGGAAACAGCCGTTTTTATAGGAGCCCCCTTTGATCGTGGAAGATGTATTAAACTGACCCCCCCCCCCACCCGGCCACCCACTCATCTCCTACCCCTCACCACTACTAAACAATCTTCTCCCCACAGATATTCCAGAATTTTCCGCTCACGACCAAGAGATGTGAGAAGTAAACCCTCCCCCCCTCTCTAGTGTGCCCGATTCGCGTTCTTGAGTTCCTTTTTAAGTCCCCTAGAGTTTTGAGTTCCCCGGACCCCCCCTTAATCCCTCCTCTTTGACCCGACGTAATCGATGACTCCTGAGACTTAGTTATTTTCCCAGTTATTGACCCCCTGACCTCAATGCGGCTTCATATGCATCTTCTTTTTGGACATTTGTACTTTCTTAGTTGGAAATTTCTGACTCACTCTTCCTGTTATTTGACCACACCCCTTTCTTGTCTCGCTCTTCCTTTGAAGGTAACTCTATTCTTTTTGACCTTCTTCGACCCCCCCCCCTTTCATCTCTATCTTGCCCACCGTTGTTGTTTTTTTTTTTCTCTCTATGGCTTCCTTCCTCCTAGGTGCAAAAACTGAATTATCATTAAATCAACTAGCGTGACACTAATTTTTGAATCCCCAGAGGAGGTGACTCGAGCTTCCCCGAAATTTTCACACCCGGATATCCCAAGTTTTCAGAAGTTCTGTCCACGCATGGTTTTTTCGCGTCAGAACTGATACAACTCCTTTTCTCTAGCGATTCCCCGTCGTGCACTGTCTGGATCGGCCACTGTTCCTGTTATCACTGTCACGTCACTGCTGACCCCCCCAGTCCGCCGTGTCCCCTTCCTCTGTGAACCCTCTATAAATTTTTTGCCCTCTTCCCCCTCTCCCTGTTTAAATTAGGATCTTTCACATGACTCTTGCTTTTTATCCATTTTCGTTTTTGGACTCCTTCTTTAGGTGGTGTCTGGTGGTTTTTTTCCCCCCCCCCCCAATTTTATAAGTCCTAGGACCCACTTCTGTGGTTCTCTTCCATTTCTTTTTTAGTGATTTCGAACTTTCTCGCCCTCCCAACCCCGCCCATCTTCCAATTCGTTTTTTTGCCTTTCCTCTTCCAGGGGCCATGCGTTTTTGGACACTCGTCGCCCTGCCCCAAGAGATAAACTCCATCTCGTTCCACTTGTAGCACCCATTTGTGTCGGGCCTTTCTCCTAGTAAACCTCCCTTTGGCCGTGTTCGTTTATGTTCTTTTTTGTTCGTCCCCCCCCTCTTTTACCCGTTTAGGGGCTCCCCTTTCCTCCCCCCCTAACGAGCAGTCTGTGTGGCTTGGACAAGAACTTTATTTAATTTTTTGGAGCGATCTTGATTTGAGGGAAGCACTTTAAATCAACAATTGTATTGACTTCCCCCTTTTTTGTTTCCCACGTCTATCGCGGTAGTTTTTTTGCCGGTTCCCTCTTTCCGCAGAGGCCCTTTTTCGTTTTTTCTCCCCGCAACAAGGTTGTTGAACGCCACACCTTCCCTATAATAAGGCAAGGTTCTTTGCCTCGCTTCTCCCTTTCCTTTCAGCGGCCCCCTTGTGAGAATTGTGTTTTCGTGAACGAGGTTTGCCTAACTCTTGACAAGGGCCCAATCCCCCACCAGTTTTACCCCCAGCTCCGAGTATGGCTTCCCGTTCTTTAATTTTCCACCTTCGGGGCAAGTTTTCCTTTGACTTATGATTCTTTTTCGGCCCGCTTCGCGAGAAAAGGAACGTTCGATCTCCATTAGCCTACAGTTCGGCGGCTATTCTGATTCTTGACCGGACTTTGTGGACTTTGAGCACGGCTCAATCGTACTTCGTTGGAATGTTGTGGCGACGCTCCTCAATAGCTTCCAATTGATTGCCGCTCATACCCGCTTTGCACCCTCCTCCCTCATCCCTTTTGAGGGACGACAGGTGTTCCACTGTGCAATTCCAGCCCGGGCTTCTCCCGTCGCGGTCCGAAAATCTTTTCTTTTCTCCTCGTCCGACTTTTTTTCTGTTCCCCCATGCGTCATTGGGTTGTCCCTCTTTTCTTTTAAAATCCGAAGTCGAAGCTCTGATAGATAATCCCGCACTTGGTCTTTTACTCTGGCCGGCTAAAGCGACCCAACCGACACCGCACCTGGTTTTCTCATGGAGTACTTGACATGGTGTACGCCCTCCCGTCTGTTCGACGCGTCGCCAGCACACGTTTTTTTCCTCCCCCTTTTCCCCCTTGTTCATAAGGCCCTTTTTCTCTCCCCGGAAATCGCTTGTCTCAAACGGAGTCAGCTTGTCCTCTTCTTCCTGGCCACGCTGCTTGCACCTACTGGTCCCTTTCGTTTTGCGACTCCATCATCGCGATCTGCGTTAGAGGAAGTAACCTTTGCCATGGTAATCAGCCCCCCTCTTGGTCCTCAGCTGAAATGTTATAGCCGTTTATACATTGGCTCCCCCCCTCTTTCATCCATCACTCTTGTTTTTCTAGGAGATGTTACCAACCAGAGTTGAACCCCTTGATTCGTTTGCCCCCCCTCTGTCATGCCCCATCGTTTTTTCTTGAAAGTGTAATCCGGTCCGGCGTCTAATACTGAGATCGCCCCCGTCGATCTCTTCTTCCCCGACAAAGTATTCCCTGATCAGTGAAAGCAGCGACTGTCCTCCGTCCCGCCCGTTCTTCACGCTTTTCCGGGGTTCAATTCTTCTTTAGCAACTTTTCTTATTTTCCAGATCCTTCCGGATGACGATGTTCGCCCCCCCATATCAAAATTTCCCAAACCAAATTCCGCTCCCTCATCTAAGATCCTCCTTTTGTCCCTTTTGGGGTTTTCTTATCAGGAACCCGCTTGCGCGCATTTTCTTGGATTAGAGGGTGTATCAGCGACCCAAGCTTCGAAATGGCGTGTTCCCCCCTCTTTGAGTTGATCAACCAAGTTCGATTGGGATTCGTACTCGTTTCGTTCTCCCCCAAGAAACCCCGAGTTTTAGACCATTTTTTCTCACGTTTCTACACAAGCACTGAGCGGCACCTGCCCCCACACCCAACCTCTCGTTTCCGTCCACGTCATCTCGGTGATTTTGAGTCGGTTTTCCCGTTGGTATTGTCTAGCGTCCCCTTGAATTATGGCGGGCGCCCTTGTCTCCCAGTCATACCTTCACTTTATTATGTAAGTGCTCCCCAGTCCAAATCCAAGATAAGCTCACGTCCTCATCGCCGCCTCCCCCCAACTGAAAATTTCGATATTTAGTTGTTTCTTCCCTGAAGGCCTCCTCCCAGAAAATTACTTCTGCAGTTCATATCAATTTCCCGTGTCCCCTCCTTTTACACACTTCGTCAGCCCATCCGTCTCTGATCAAGTTGACAAACTGGTTGTAGATTTTTCCATTTCCAATTGCTTTTTTTTACTTCCACATTGAAGAACTTGTTAAAGATTGGCTCCCCATGGTAGCGCGAATGTTCCCTCCCTTTTTTCCTCTTCTCCTTGTCCACTTGTGCGACTTACCCCCCCCAATTGTGCTGCTTCAAACTCTCTTTGAATCCTCCTTGATGCCTTTTATCTCGCCACCCCGCTCAAGAGAGTTTCTCGTTTTTTACTCGGTTTAGGGCCCATTCGCAAATATTTCTTTATGTCATCGTCCCCCTCCACAGAGTCCTCCCCCCTTTTCGCAGGGGAGGGCGACCACCCTATTGCTCGTTGACTTGGAGAAAGGCCTCCCACCACGTCATCATTTCTATTCGAGCCCCCCCCTCCTCTACAATTACCCTCCCAGCCGGGTTCCTTTGTTTTCCTCGCCCTCCTCCCGGTTTTCTCCCTTTCCCGCCTTGAGATGTATGTTTCTTTGTGCTCTTTTTTCGCCCGCCCCTGCGTCCCCCCTTTTTTTTTCGCCCTTTGCTTTCCCCTTCCCCCCCCCCCCCGGCCCTTTGCCTGTGGTTGGTTTTTTGTTTTTTTGGACCCCCTTGTCCTCTTTTCCCGTGCTTTTGCTGGTAGGTCCCCGCAGGCATCTCAGTCCAATATTGCGCTGTCCCCGCCCCCACCCAAAGCACACCCCACTACCCTAAGACAAACTCCCCCAACCTCCCAACATTGCTCAGGAATACTGTTCCCAGATACTCTTCAACTCTCTGTTTTTTTTCTAAGTCACGCCATTTCTATTTTTGCCAGTTCGCGTCGAGTGTTCTTTTTTAATACATCCGCGTGACCCTTTACCTCCCCTTCCAATTAATCGACCCTCCTGGAAAGACTTCCCTCCTTAGCGCGACGCGTTTGATTGTCCCAAAGTGAGAGTATCCGCCCCCAAATGGCGGTCATACTTCTTTCTCCTCCAACTTGTTACTTATATCCTTGGGCCCTCTCTTTTCGAAGAACTCTATCCCCTCCCTAGGGTACGTGATCCCCCCACCGTGAGGTTTATGAATTCTTTGGCCTGGGAATACCCTATGACTCTTTCTTTTGACCAGCCGCTCTTTCGCACTGGCTCTCTCTCTTTCCCCTAAGGTGTTGTTGCTTGAGCCCGTCTTTTATTCCCATTCGAAGGGCGCTGTTTCCCACAGATAGTCAACTTCGACCAAATAGTGCCCCCCTTGGTGGACTAACTCCCATTTTTTTCCTAGTTAGTCAATAAATGAACTTAGATACTTCCCCCCCTTTATGCTTATGACGAATTGAGTTGCCCTGTAGCGCGTTGCTTCCCCACCTCCTTCCCTATTAAATACTTCTTGCCATTGCTGACCTGAACTTTTGACAATTCCCCCCACCTGGTTCCACGCTTATGGCCTGCCCCCACATTTTCGCGACCCTTCCTACTCGGCCCTCTCAATTTTCTGGTGAATTCCTTCACGCGTTGACCCTTTGAGTCGGGGTGACAATTCTCGAAGATACTTTTTGTCTCACTTTTTTTTAGTCTCTTTTTGATTATGGCGATTAGTTTGTGGCCCTTGGAGGTGGCAATTTCTAGACTCACGCGGCCATGATCTGCTTTTGCGTTAAGCATTCTAGATCCTCGTACGGGTTTATTTCCCTACTTCTGAGCGCATCCCCCCACGTTAGTCTCCCCCTTTTTTCTTTTTATTTGTTTTCCTCTTTTCTCTATGGAATTTGCGCTTTAGGACAAAGTCAAACACTCTTTCCCACTTCCCGGTTTTCCCGCTCACCCATTTTTGTTCTTTCCCTAAAACTACCACCCTGCTTTCTGGTTACGTCTTTTCTTCTCTGGGAGCAGATATCAAGTTTATTTCTCTTTTCCCTTTCTGAATTAAAACGATCGTAATCCGTCTGGTGGCTTCACAGCATTTTCTTTCCCTCTCTTTTTTTCTTTATTTTGGTCCACTGCCCTCAAACCATTCACTCAAAGAAGATTGTCACGATACCTGGTTTCTTTTGTCCTCAGGTACGCCTGTACTTTCCGCTCCCTCTCCCCCGACGAAACACTTTTTATTTCATTCGGACCACAATTTCAATAAATCATACCCCCGGCCCCCCGTTATTCATGCGCTGTGTGGATTTCGTCCAACCTGGCTCCGTCTTGTCGAGACGTGCCGACTTTCCCCTCAAAGCTTGGAAAGTTACAAATCGACCCACATTGGCCCCTGTCATCACCTTTCCTTTATTTGGGGTCGTATGTCCCGGGCACTTGTTGAAAGGTTTCCCTTTCGACGTCTTGCAGGTTAGCGGCTTCACTTCATCGGTCCTCTTAAAACCCCCATGAAAGAGATTCCCGTCCTCTCGTTCGGAGTTTCTTCGGACGGTAGGGAGCAGCTTCCCAGTTCTTGTGCATGTTTGAGCACGGAAGCCCAATTTCCCCGCTCCGTCCTTTGGCGCGGCGCCGAATGAAGCGTTCCCGGAGGGAGGCCTCCTATCCCAGATGAACACTCCCCCCTATCCTCTGCTTTGAGACAGGCGTTTGGGAAGTTCATTCCGTTCTGGCTTGCAAGTTTCTGTTTCCCGCTTGTTTTAGTTTTCGCCTTCGCAGCTTATTCTTATCTCCCATTCTTCCTCTTTTGATCCCCTCGCCTGATTGGGGTCCGCCTTCAGTCGGAAGTTTTTCTCCATTAGAAAGTATTCCTCACGCCACCCCTTGGCGTCTCCCAAATCGGGTTCCGATTTAAAATCTTTTCCCCAAACCGACCCCAGTTTGCAAATTCATCCTTTTCCTTCCGCTTACTGTTGGTGGTACCTTGATCTTGATTCGAAACGAGGCGTCCGTAATTTTCAAATAAACTCCCCGGGTTCAAGTCCGGATCTTTTTTTCCCTTAAACGCGGTTCCTCCCCCCTTATTCCGATTTCTGACGCTTCCCTTAAGCTGTTTAACTGAGCAGGTAATAGTGTTCCCTTTTTTACGCCGAACTAGTATTAGATTCGACTCAGGCGCGGCAGAACCCACCCTTTTCGATTCATCAGACCCCCTCCTTTTATACTGTAAATCGGTTACTTCTTATCACAAGTCACCACGCGTTCTGTTTCCTCCCTCCCTCTCCCGAGGGTTTGTTGCGCTGATTTCCTTTCAAAATATGGACGTTGTCTTCATATAAACGATTAAGATTAACAACTCGTTTTCTGATTACCCTTAGTGTCTCTAAGCCTTAGTTGGCATCCGTTCTCTTCTTCGGAACAAAGACAACTTGTTTTCGCTCATTTTAAGCAGAGTACGTCTTATCCCAGATACATCACCTTTATTTCGGGCTCTTCCCCTTTCATTATACCGTTTTTTATTTCCATATAAAACCCCTTTGAGAAGAGTTTCCTTTGACATTCCCCCCCTTTCTTTTACCCAACCATTCCGACTCTAAGTTTACCTAAAGCTCTGGGTTCGTGTTTGTGTTGTGGTCTCTTTATCAGACCGCCTTTAGAGAAATGTTGGCGTGATTATCGTCTCAGCGTCCATCTCTCCCTTAGGTCCACGCCGGAGCTGATTCTCACCACTTTCGTTTAGATGCTCTCCCGGTGCCCCTACTTTCCCAAAAAGATTGCGAACCGAATCCCCCCTAGCATTCCCCCAACTTTCCCCTTCCACAAAAGCTGCGTCCAGTTGTCCTCTGAGGATGGGTTGTGCCCAGACTTACTGCTTCCCCTCACTTTTCCTCTTAGTGTGTTTTTCTCCAAAGTCGAACGCTTTCCTATTATCATTGCTCCCCCAGTCCAAAAGTACTGATGGATCAACTACTTTCCTCCTCGTTCCTACCCCCTTAGTACTATTCTAAGGGAATCTTTTGAAAGGATTTGATCTCAGGCCTGACTGCTTTTTTCACCCTTCAGTCTTGCCGTACCCCCCCCCCGGGAACCAAATCCATCCTTTTCCCTCTCTCCCCAAATACCGAGTCCTTGTTTTGAACGTGCACGGTTTTCCGATTTGTAATGTACCTCGTGTTGTACCTTTCCCAAGTCGTTCACGTTCGTCCCCACCCTCTTTTGCCGTTTTTTCCCTCGAGAAGGCCTTAACTTTGACTGTTCGCTTTGCAACCTTGGTCGATCCTCAAAACTGGGGGTCAGTCTGTCAAACTCGCTTCTTCGCGCGTACGTTCGCCCTTCTACTCCAGCGGTCTCGATTTTTTTCAGGCATTGGTCAAATCCCCCATGTTCATCGTGTCCACCTCCAAGTCGCATGAACCCGACCGTTCTTTTGCTTGCTACAAACCCTTACTGCGCTTTAGTTTTAGGAGCACGTCCGCCCCAATCAAGTGTTCTTCTTCCCTGCGTTTCCCCCCCCCCTCTGAAAAAATAACCGACGCTTCTTTTCCATTTTACGAGCCGAAAGCCCGACCCCCTCGTGTGTGTCCCAGTTTTCTCTCTTGTATTTCTGCAGTTGCACGATGGAGTCCACACTGCCCCTGAGAGAACCCCCCCACCGACGGAAAAAGAACAGGTCCCCCACAACGGAAAATTGGCTCGCTTCTTTTTTTTAGCGAGCAAGTCTCCCCTCACCACCGTCCGAAGCAGATTCTCCCATCCGGTGAGATCCTATTGCTGAGACGTGATTTGAAGCTCCCGACCCCCCCCAAATGCCACCAACTCACAATTCTCCATAATCACCAACCTAAACCCCAATGCCCCCTCTCCCGCTCCTTGGTAAGATTCCGATTCACTGGAGGAGCGAACAGCAATTGAAGCGGGTTTTGCTTCTTTGTTTTCGCGGGCGCGTTGCATTTCGTGGCCATTTAGCCCCCATATCTCTCCCCCCTGCCTTTGGCATCCGATTTTGATGCGTTTTTCTGGGAAATTATTCGCACTCCGCACTCCTGTGTCGTTCATAAGCGAGACCCCCTTAATGTCCTTTTTGTGCAATTCTTTCTCCTAGATCCTTAATCTTGAGCGTATTCACCAAGTATTCTCTTCTCTTTTGGTGTGGAATGTACCTAGATTATTCTCCTTTCGATCACTGCCTCTTTTTCCTGATATATCTTCCCCGTGTGCGTCTCCCCCCCCTTCCAAAACGAATCTAGTAACCCCTCTCGAGACCCTACTTGGGCCCCCACTCTTAGGTCTCGAGTTAGTCCCAGAAACCCATATTTCCTTCACCCCCCTTCTTTTTCTTGGGGACCGCTGGAGTGCGGAGTGCCGTTTTCATTGCTAACTCTTAAGTAGAGACCTCATCGACTTTTACTTTGCCAGGCGTGATCGTTCTCTTTGAATTGCTCATTCCTCCCCTAGTCGTGCTAATCGGGCACCACACCTCCCGTTCGGTGACTCTCTCTCTCGTTTTTCGAGTGATCGGGCCCCTCTTCTTGTGGTTCTCCCCTTTGTTTCCCTTTCTTATTTGCGACTTTCTTTTGGTGGCCCGGTGGTTCCCTTATAGTATTCAAGCTATGTTCACACCTGAGCTTCCGGATTCTCCCCCTGATCACTCGGACCTGGTCTCTTATTCGACTTCTCGAGAAACCAAACGCCCGCATAAAAGTTTAATTTTTACTTTCTTCTGTGCCGTTTTCCGGGAACCTTTTGCGGCTCAACTCGGTTTGACTGCACCAAAGCGATACACCCACCCCCTCCCTTCTCCCCCATTTTGTAGTTCACGGTAGTTAACCCCCCGACCCGCGGCGTTTTCTTTTATTTTTCTTTCGTTTTTCTTATCGAGGGCTTTGCTCAATTTTATGGGGCGGCTTTCTCCTCTAAACAGAATCGATCCCCCTGCTTGTTTTTTCCGTTCCCCCCCTTTTCTTTCCTTGGAGCTTTGTCTGGTCTTTCAGCACTGCTTCAAGAACACCTTTTTTAGTACCTGCGATGCAACGATCATTCGCTTTTTATCTTTTTGGTCGCCCGGTACGTGTCCTTTCCTCTCTTTGATCCTTCTCGTTTTTGACGCCTACGTGTTTCTGGACCTCGAAAAAATTTTACCCCGCGAATCCCTCCAACATGGAGTCTTTGCATTTCCGTTTCTCTTTCATTCCCCACGCTGGAGAATGTCTCTGATGAAGTTTTTCCTCCGGGGTACCCACGATTAAAAGGGCCCACTCCCCCCCCCTCTTCCCTCCTCACCCTATCAGCGTCTATCTCGGTCGAATGTGAACCTCTTTTCGTGGGACCTTCATCGTCCTTCCGGTCTCGGCAGTCCCCCGAGACCCCACTCCCCTATTCTTTCCGTAGAATTCGCTTCGATTCTGACTTCGTAGCGGATCCTGTTTGACGGTGCAGCATTCGACCTTAATTCCCTCTTTGAGAAGGCGAAAGCCATCTTAAAGTTGCTTGAGTTTCCGAGATAACTCATGCCACACCGCCCTGATCCTCGCTGCTACTGACGCCCACATAGCGTTTCACTCTCCCCCCCAGGTTTTCTCCAAGTCGTAGAGTTTTACTCTTTCAACCTTTGTATTTGTCTTCTCAGCTATGATGACGGAGCTCCACGCTTTTTTATAAATAAGATCCCTTCTTGGGTAACCCTCCACCTTTAAGCTTGTCCCTATGAGATCCGATACCCGCTGGCAGCGACCCTCTCTCATCAAGAGACCAAACCAACCGACCCCCGAAAAAGATCTTATTCATCGGAATTTGTTTTTCTTTTAGGTCTGAAGAAAGGCGTCCCTCCGTGATCCGTGAACCTTCCACCTCTTTTTCTAATTCCATGGGAGATCCCGCAATCGGATAACCGTATTCGATGGTCATGTTTACCGTACGAACTGCTTGCAAACCTTCATGTAATCAGTTGTTCTTTTTGCCTCCTTCCTCAGAGCGAGTATCGACGGCGCGTCCCCCAGGCACTTTGCCGTAATCCTCCAACGATGGTCCACGCTATAGAGCGAATTCACCCTTCCCCCTGAGTTTGG
>Ga0179593_1814899_pt1 | contig 20573 bp, 23 predicted proteins | sample CZODoug2_1_08_16_FD_185931 | JGI IMG/M metagenome (GOLD analysis project Ga0179593, IMG submission 185931) | Vadose zone soil fungal communities from Angelo Coast Range Reserve, California, USA - CZODoug2_1_08_16fungal (PacBio error correction) | ecosystem: Environmental > Terrestrial > Soil >... | reverse complement strand
CGACGCGCCTCCTTTTTCCTGCAGCGCAAGAGCGGCCCCTCTTTTTCTTATGTTCTTCTTCCCTCTGTTGTTTTTCTTTTCTTTTCCCTCGAGACGCGGATGATGCCCCTCTTCGAGTTTCCCGCGCGTTTTTTACCCGTTTCAACAGCAGTGGCTCGATTTTCTCCAACCCGACCGTCTGTTTCTGGATTCCCAGGATCTCTCCCTCAACTCGCATTCCCTTGATCTCCCCCACCCTTTATTTACGCAAATCGATTTTTCCACGCTTGCTGCTCAATTTTTTCTTTACAATTTTCAGAATTTTGTATTTAATACACCATTGTGACAAAACCCTTCCCCCTTTCTTTGGCGTCTTCCCGCCTTGCTAGGGTTCAGTAGTTTCTTTTTTCCACTTTTTCGACCGTTTGCGCTTTTTTTTTGCCTGCTACCCTCTCCTGTTCTTTTAGGAACTCCCCCTGTCCCCTTTTGCCTCTTCTGAGTTTTTTCCGGCCGTTTCTCGAGCCCATGGATATCGATCGGCTCGTTTTGCCTCCCGGCAATTTCTGCATGTCTCATCTTTCTTTTTTCCCCTCATTCCCCCCTCCTAACTTCACCTTTCGTCATCCGCTTTAGCTCTGTGGCTGGCTCTAACAATCTAACCTTGAGGGGCGATCGCATCTGTTATTTCTCGGCTTGGCGGCGATCCTACGCTTCTCTTCCGATTTTTTTGCATCTCTGCGCGCTTCCCTCCTGTCTTTTTTGATGCTACTCTCCGATGATGAAAGGCTCTTTGAAGTGCAATTACTAGTGTTTACGTCTTCTTCTTCAATTTTTTTTTCAATGAAAACTTTTCAGAAGACGGCGACCTTTACGGCTTTCTCGTCTTGCTCCTTTCTTCGAGTCCTACCGGGATGATTTACGTATAATCGATTTGTTTTTACCGCTATTCATGAATATGTTTTGCTGCTCTCCTCCGGCTCTCCTTTGATCCCTCCTAGTTATCCCCCTTTCCCCCGTCGTGCTTTACTAGTTTTCCCCAAGAGGAGTCCTGAAGCGCGTCCAGCTAATGGCTAGTAGCGAAACGCATCCTCTGTAACTGTTTTTATAGAACATTCTTTTCAACCAACATCAATTCCGTTTCTTTCCATGGCGGCTCCCGTTCGGTTTTTCCGCCAGAGTGGTCTTTGCTGTATCAGTCGTTGAGCTGTTCCCACATATCCTCTTCTTTCTCCAGTGTTCTTTAGAGTTAGGAGTCTCTTATTTCTTCTTGCGGGATCCTCTTGCCGCCGTGTTTTTCCGTTTCGGCCCACAGTTATGATTTACGAGTCTCCCCCCGCCGTTTATCACTCTCCAGAACCCTCCCCCCGAAAAACAGAGTATGCCTCCCCTGTTGACTTCAGCCTTCGCGCCTTTCTGCCGCCTTTCCTCCCAACCCCCCTTTAACAAGAAACCCCCTCCCCGAATATCTCCGAGTCCGCTCAGTTATCCCCTTATGTTGTCCCTGGGAAGAGAGCGCTCTTTTTTTTCCTCGTAGTGAGGGAGTCCTTTTTTATCGTCTTCATTTCTGCCTCAAGTTTCCTTTTCTCGCCTCCTTCGAGACTTCACTCCAATTCATGTATTGATCTGTTTTCCTTCTTAGTTTCCCTACCTTTTAATACCTTTGTTTTTTCCTTGAGAGAGATAACTCCTCCTCACCTATCAATCAAGCCGTCTATCCCGCGCTGCTTTCCTCTGCCCCAATGGGAACCTTCCGGCATGTCCCCTTTTTTCTTACTCTGTGACCTCCTCTCCTACGCCGCTGTTCCGTTTATTTTCACCCCTTGTAAGAACTTTCTTCCACCTCCAGGCCCGGTGGAATCTTCTCCTTTGTTTTGTACGCTTTTTGTTTTCTTTTCCAAACCTTTGAGGATGAAAGTGGGCTCTGTGCCGGTGCTACATTCTTTGTACGGGCTTCGGTTTTCTTTTGTTTTTTTTTTCTTTTGGATCTGTTTCAAAGAGGCGTAAGTCTAGCCATAACCTCGGCTATGGTCTCGTGGTCCTGCACCGTTCCTAACCACACTTGAAAAGGCTTCTCCCCTGCCCCCCCTCTGCGAACCCGCTCAAACACGTTTTTTGTGAGGTTCGCTGATTTTAACACCTTCCACTCACACCTCTTGATAAGCTGACTCCCGAACGGGCGGCTGCCCCAAGGTCTTCAGCTCTTCTGACGTTTGGAAGTTTTTTTCTTTACCTGCGAATTTTAATTACAGTTCTCCCCCTTTTAGATTACCTTCGACTACGCCCACTCGCTATTCGCTCCACTTTTCCTCCCCTTTTTACCCGCCCCCTCTCCTTCAAGAGACCGCACGGCTTTACTTTTGCTTTCTGATCACTCGACGATTCCCGTGCGCTGCAGATTTTTGCATCCCGTCTCCAGACCTCCTTTTCTCCTTTTGCGTTTAAACGGTCTCCGATATGCGCTCTTTTCCTCCAACTTCTGATCGGTTGTTTGACCGCCCCAGCTGACGCAATCACTTCCCAGCCCCCCCTTCGTTCCAACGGTCTCCGGGCGGTCAGTTCCCCGTCGAGCCGCACTACCCGTTTTGAGCCCCCTTTTACCCCCCCCCCAAACCCCTTAGTCGGGTTTGGCTCCTTGGGTCGGTTTTCCCCCCAGCAACAAATACACGCCAGTTTTAGCTGGACCCTTCTCTCCTCACCCCCCCCAAAAGCCCTTGGGATTCTCTCCCTCACCCTCCTTGACTCAGAAGCTTTGCCAGCCAAATTTTATCGTGCGGCCGCCCCGTCGCTTTTCTCTGGTGCTCAGATGCTGAAGCCCTGCGTATCCGACAGTCTTTCTTCCTATATTTTTCCCCCCCAGACCCTGGCTTTGGCCGAGTCCCGCAGGAAGATTTTCGCGATTTTTTTTTCTTCCTTCCCCTTTTGAGCGAGAAGTGAGCGAGTTGGACCAACTCGATCAGCTGCAGCCATTCCAATTTTCTCGGACTTTCCTTTTTCGTCCGCTCTGGTTTCGATGGCTTTTCTTTGTTCGGAGCCTGAGCGCAAACTCCCCGTATCGTCGCAAAAGACTCCCTCGAGGCCCCCGGCGTGGAAACAAAAAACAAAAAAAAAACAAAAAAAAACCCAAGCCTCCCAGCGGACCCCGACCTCGGCGTGGGGGGTGGTCCTTTGGTTGCCAGTCCCCTGTCGAGCGATTGGGTCCAGTTCGCACGCGTCCTTTTCCCTTATTTTCCTCCCCCCACACCGGGTGGAGGTGGATTCCGATCGCTCACTCACGTCCATCATTGTTGTCCATCTCCCCAATCCCCCTCCTGGGCCAAGATCCTCCTTGTACTTCCTTTCTATCGAGGCCATTCTTTTCAAACCTCAGCTTTTTTGCAGATGCCGCCTATCTTAATACCTCCCAGTCGCTCCCTTCCTGGCCTTCCGTCCCCTTTCACGAGACTTGTCTACATCATCGTCCGCCATGCCTTCCTTTTTCAGTGGCTTTTTTTCCTTTTTGCCAACTTCTTTCCTGATTCCCCTGATGCTGTAACCCGGCCCCTATGGGCCCTTCTGGAGGTCCGCGTCTTCCATTCTCTCCGCTCTTCCTTCGGCAAAGTCTCCGCCTACCTTTCCTTCAACAAATCCGGATGTCCTTTCTTCCCACCTTTTTTTTTTGTGTCATAGAAATGAGATCTTTCATGTCCCCCTCCCTTGATGTCCCTCTCAAACCCTGGTTCGCCCCCAAACGTCAGGTTTTTAGGTCAATTTTCTCCCCCCTCGAAGTCTCCTTTTTTTAAGACCTTTAGGTGTGCCCCGAAACGATGCAGCTCGTTCCCGTATTCCTTCCGACCCTTCGTCTGATCCTTAGTTTCACGTTAAACCCCCTTCTGTTTTTTTGACCTTATGCCGGAAGATCCCGCCCATACCCTCCCCGGGCTTTTTGCTCCGTTCGGCCCTCCAAATGTCCCCCAGAAGAGACATTTCCAGAACTGAAGTCCTGCGCTATCTCCTCTCTTCCCTGTCCCTTTCCTTAAAGGTTTTTCGAAGAAGATTTGTCTCAACTTCCCCCCTAAGATCTTGAGATGTTCCCCCACATCTAAATATACCCCGCCCTCTCGGTTTCGCTTTTTTCTCTTTCATGTTCGTCGAAGGCCGGCCTGGACTTTCTCTTCTTCCCCCCTACACTCTATTGCAGTAATTGGCCACCTTCCCCTGTCTCCTTGAAACTAGAACAGCACGTTGAACCATTCTCATCGGACTCCCCCTTTCTCTCCAGCTTCATCGTGCCTTCCTTTCAGGCTAGAAGGCTTTTTTCAGAGTTTGCTCGCACCCCCTCCTCAATCCCCCCAGGATTTAACAGTGCTCGTCGACCATCAGCTTGGAGTCTTTCCCCTCTATCGCTCACTGAAAGGGCGGTTCGCCGATGTCTCTTTCGTGGATGCTTTTTCCCAGTCTGGTTCGCTGGCTCTTTCTTTCGCGGCGCTCATACTCCCGCCCGATCGATGTTTGCCCACGACAGCGGCGTTTCGACCTTTTCCTGTCCGGTTTTGCCGCGACGTATTATCCTTCAGCTTCTGGGAAGTTTTCTCTTTTCCGCACCTCCCTCTCTTGCCGGTCTTTCTACTCGCAGCACACCAACTAAAGACCCGCTGGATGCGGGTCCTAAAGAGTCCTTCGTCTCTTCCTTGAAATTCCGCAGGCGTCGTATCACTTTGTTTGACGCCCTGGATCGTACTTTTTTTCTCCTCTTTTCCCTTTCCTCCGTAACCCTGGGATGTCCTTAGCAGTCATGGAGCGGATATGACTGCCATAGCCTTCCGCTCGTTCTATAGGGGCAGTACACCGTCGCCTTCTTTCCTTTCGACTTCCCCCCGGCCTTTCCCCAAGTTTTCTTCTCTCCACCCAACCCCAGCCCGGCGCCATTGCATCTCTCTTCCCTTTTGTTCTCTTCCTGCAATGTGGGGCTGGGTTTTTGACTGCCCCTTTCGCCGACGGTTTTTCCCATTTTTTCCCCTTTCTCGCAGCGTACGGCTACGTTTTCGGCCCCTATCCCTAGGAGGCCCTTGGATCTTTTCCTTTCTATTGCTCCGGACCCGGACTTTACCTTTGTCCCCAACGTTCGGTGATTTCATTCCCCTTCAGACCAGGGACCGGGACACCTGGGATACGACTGCCTGCTATCCGTGTCCGTGATGCGACTTTTTTTCTTTCTTTTATGAAGCTTCCCGCATACGCTCTTCCCTCTTTTCTTTTGTGCTCAGTTAGATCCCCTTCGGTTGACTTTTCCCGTCAGCTTCCTTCAAGCCGAGGCGCTTACCCATTTCCCAGGCATATCCCCCCCCCTCCAAACTTTCCATGAAATGTAGCCGCTTTTCGTCTGCTGCCCGTCTCGGTTCTTTCTTTCTGTTCTCCTTTGTGCTTCCTCTCCTCCCACGTTTTTGCATCTCCCCCCTCCCCATCCGAGACATGGTCCCCTGCCTTTGTCGTGAGCGCGCCTCTTCCTGTTCCCCTCCCGTCGTCTGAGCACGTGTGGCCTGGAGTCACGCGCGTGGCTCCCACTTCCCTTTTGCCCCCCTTTCCGGAGCTCTCCCCCCGGATGCACCCTGCTGCTTTTTTTTCTTTTTCTTACCCCAGTCTTCGCACGCGTTTGATAGGTGGTGGTGTCGGGCGGGCCGGCCCCCCTCGAGCCTTTTTTTCAGGTTCCCTCATCTTTGCTTTTCTTTTCCGGTCCCTTCGGACGTTCGTTTTTTGACCCAAACTCGCTCAGGTATTGATTTCTTCCCAAGCATCTTTTTTTCTTTTTCGTTATGACCATGTGAATATTCGACTCCCTTTTCTATTTCCTGCCACACTTCTGATTCCTTTGATTGAATAAAGCCGTTTCTTCTGCCGGTCGCTTGCGTCCTCTTTACTTCTCTCCCCCCCTCCGTTCTTGGAGGTGCGATGAGGTTTCCCCTTCCCCGCCCAGCAAAATCACGCCCCGTTCCCCTTTTCTTTTTTTCCCCCCTCCCTTTAGATTGCCCCTGGTTAGACTCCTCGTTCAGCAAAGCGGCGCCTCTCTTTCCCCCCCCTACCCTTTTCTTCTTTTTATGAGTGCAAGTACCCTCTTTTCTATATGTTTTGGCTTACTCATTGGATCGGCAGCAATTTTTTCCTCTCTTTTTGCCCCTTTCTTTACCCCATCCGACAAACTGAAACGGTTCTATGTTCGCCTCACTATTCCTTCTTTTTTTTCGCGAGCTTTCATTTCAGTCTCACCTGACGCAACTCCTTCCTTACGATGTTTTTTTTTTTCCATTTTTCCTCCAGCACGATCGTCATTTTTTCCGACTTTCTCCGTTTGTAAAAAAAAATCGGGCGGCTTTGCCTGTTTTCCCCCTGCCCATCTTTTTTGATGGCTTAACCGAGATGTCTCCGAGGATGGCCCATCGAAGCTTGAGCTTCCCAAGCGCCTTCGCCCTCCTTTGCTCGTTCACGCGTTTTCGAGTGTCTTTCCAGTTGAGGCCTTTCGCGATTTTATGGCCCTAAATGCATCGTGAGACCCGACCTCCTCCCTCACCCAAAGGGTTATCTTTTAGGACGCAAAACTCGACCTGCTCCGGATGTTCCCCAGTTTCCCCTCAGGGTTGGTAGGTCTTACCCATTTGAACACCTCTCGGGAGGCTTTTTTTTCCTCCTGATTGCTCCCCGGAGCGACGTCGTTTGCTTTCTCCTATTTTTGTCATGAATTTTTTTCTTCACCGTGCTTTCGTTCCCTCACCCTCTACTCGTTCGGGGTCCTCTCGCGACCCTTTTGTTTTCTTCAGAGCTAGCGTACGGTTAACAAATGAGCTCGGCCTTCTGTTTCCTCTCCCTCCCCTTTATACTTTGTTCTCGCGCCGTCCCTTTGGTTCGAGCCGATCGCGATCCTATTTGTTCCTCCCTCTCATTAACTGGGCTGGCATGCATTTTTTGGGTTCGACACATTCACTTTTTTTGTTTTCCTCCGCAGTTTAGTTCCGGCTTGGCGTGTCTCGCTCCTCGGGCTTGCCCCTTTTATCGTCCTCTCGCGTACCGCTTCTTTGGTATTTCTGTTGCTTTTCGCTTTCCTTCTTCCCTCCCTGATGTACCTCTGGTCTCCCGACGGTTTTCGTTGACCTCCTTCAGCCCGCGCAGACCGTTTTGCTGGTTCGTGCTTAGCCTTGCCGTCCTTCCTGGATCCTTCCGGGATCGTCGTTTTCGCACCGTCCTTCTGGAGCCGCTGCTCGCGACCCTCTAGCCCCTTTCTCTCTTTTCTCATTTTCCCCCCCTCCCCTCTTCCTCTCTCGTTAGCTGCTCTGCTCGTGGCGCCTGTCCACTTCTTCACATTTCAGAAGGCGCGCCTGTTTTTGTATTACCTAGCGTCCTCCCCCTCTCCCGGCCCTTTATCATCGACCCCTTCCTCCCCATCCGAGCTGCTTCTTGGTTTCCCTCTTTTCAGTCTTCCTCGTGGTCTGCTGGATAGTACGTGAGCAACTTTTTTCCCTTTTTTTTCCATCTTAACCCTGTATTGAGAGGTATCTTCTCGAACGCTTCGTCATGGTTCTATACCTCCCCCTTTGTTTTGCTTGCCGACCCATTGCTGCCCGTTCTTTCGTTCCCACTTTCAAGTCCGACCCGCCGTTGAGCACCTATCGCATCCACTTTTTTCTCCCAGCCCGCCAAGGCCGCTGCGCCTTTCTCGCCTCTGCCACCCACTCCCCCCAGATTCTTTCCCCTGCCTCTCTCCTCTTTTTTACCACCGCCTGGAGCGCGTACTGGTCCTTCTTCTCTTGGTTTTACGATCCTTTCTGGCGTAGCTGCTATTTTTTGGCCTTTTTTGATTTCCACTCCTTGCTCGCCGGCCCCCTGATGCGGCTCGTCTTATTTTCTGATATCTCAAGGCACCATAATCTTACTCTCTGTTGTTTTTTCGATAGAATTATTTTACTGTATCCTCCCCTCATTCAAGGCAGCTGTGCTAAAGACGAGATGTTTCCTGCGGAGCCAGTTAACGCCTCTCTTTCCCGTCGCCATGGCTAATAGAGACTCCTCATCCTCTCCCAAGATCTGTAAGGTTATTAACGTGAATTTCCCCCCCCCGCCTGTTTTCGAATCCCCTTTTACTTTTTCATGTCCAGGAGATCTTCTCGGCGGCTTTTTTCCTTCTATGGTTTCTTTTTTTCACCCTGCTTTTCGAAGGATTCTTTGATCAGTAGCATGGGCGACCCCTCTTTTCTTTTCCCCGGTTTGGAGGTGATGTGGCGTATCGGTTGCACCGGTCTGACCCCTTTTCCCATTTAAAGAAGAGACTCTGGGCAACTGGGCCCCCTGCCCTTCTCAAGCAAGGAGGTTTTCTCTCCACCTCTCTCCTCAGAGTTTAAGACTCCAGTCCCAACATTATTTAGCTACCAGCTCCTTCTCAGCCCTTGAGTAGGGAACTGACGCAGTTCTCCTTTTCGTCGATACCTTACGAATGCACGGGCCCCCAGTTTTGCTCACACAGTTTTAAAGAATTCCCCTTTTTCTCTCTCTTGTTGTGAGGCGAATGGCGCTTCACCCAGTCTTTCCTCTGATTGTCTATATTAGATACTCCCGTATATATTATTGATCTCCCCCCTTTCATCTTTCCCATTTCCCCGAGAACCATAATGACCAGCCCTCCTGGAGAGCTAGCGTGAGTGTCTCCCAACCCCTTCGTTTCCAATGCTGCCTGAGATGGCGCGTCTGCCCTTTTTCCGCCCCTCCTTCTTTGCCTTTCTTTTTTTCGACGGAACTGCGATACGCGCGTCGCCTGAACCGAGTTTTCTTTCCCGTTGACATCGGTTCACCGTTATCCCCCAAGTCCCCTCCCCCGCCTTCGGCTGACAGTTTTAAGGTCATTAGCCGTCCCCCCCCCCCCCCTCCGATCGACCAACGAGTACCCCCTGCGGCGCGGGCCTTTGACAGTCCCCTCCCTTCTCCTCACCACTTGAGCGTACCTCCGCGGAGATTGCCCACATCGCAATCCCTTCTTCTCGCCCGATCCCTCTTCCATCCAGAGTCTCCAACCCTCTCCCCTATTGGCGTGCGCCACCCGCCAGGGTGAGATCGATGGCCCGGTGGCTTTCAAGCCGTGAGAATCGTTTTGTTCTTCTCTTTTTCCACTCTCCCAATTCATTCCTCGTTCCTCCCTTCATTTTAAAAGACCACGCCGAGGCCCGCCCTTTTCGCTCGGGTTTTTATCCTCGGCCTTTCCCTCTCTCCCCTCTCCAATCAGACTTGTGCTAGGCCGAGGACGCCGCGCGCTTTCTCTGCGTCGAGCTGTTGCCGCCCTTCTTTTCTTCCCTTTCCCCCCCTTTTTTCCCCACTCTCCCAGCCCCCGACGTCGCTCGCAAGGCGGGACCGGTCCTCGCCGCCTTCTTTTGGGGGGGTTGTCAAACCAATGTTTTGTTCCCGCCCCGGCTGGTTGCGCTGGTGTTCCCCCTTTTTCCAGCCTTCTGAATGTTGTGTCGTCCTAAATAACCCGGGTCTGGATTTTCCCTTTTTTCGCTCAATTCAATGCGACTGCTTCCCTTTCTTTGCCCCTCTGGGCATTCGCCGTTTCCTAGTTTCCGAGCCACGCTGGTGTGCTGTGTACACGACTGTCTCCCCCGATTTGTCCATACCGCGCTTCCTCTTTGGACATCTCGCGTGCATCTTTCCGAGACTTAGTCCCCCCCCCTTCCTCCCCCCCTTTGCCGCTTCTCAGGTGCGGAGGACTAACCTTTGCCTGGCCTCCCTTATCCCCCCTTCCCCCCGCGGAAACACGTCCACTGGAGCTTTGTACTTTTTCCCCGTAGCATGCCTCTTTGACTGACTGGCCTCTCGCATACTGCGCGATTCACGCTCTCTCCCACCCCTTTCCTAGCAAAACCTTTCTTTTTTCCTCTTTCTACATGAGTTTTGGCAAGCGGCCTGTCCGCCTTTTTGCCTCTGAGTCCTCCCCGTCCCTCCCCGGCAGATTTTTTTAGCCGGCACACTGCTCCCGTTTTCGCCCGAGGGGCGGGACTCAATTGAAGATTTTGTCCCCTAGTGTTGGGAACGTATGCCTTCTGCCCCCCCCGAAAACCTCGAAAGACCGTTCTTCTTTTCTTACCCCCAATAAACGGTCACTTCGTGATTTCTTGGTGAATTTTCCTACAGCTCCCCCCCTTTCCCCTCCTTCTTTTTCCCGCCCAGCAAGTCCTTGCACCTGCAGACGCTCCTTTTCCCAGAACTTCTGTATGCGATTCGCGCCGAGGCAGGAACCTTTCTCCTTCCTTTTTGTAAGAAGATTTTCCCTAGCAACCCGCCGAGGAGTTTCTCTTCCCCCCCACCCTCTCCAGATTTAGCGTTTTTGTTTTTTCGGGGTTGGCCGAGATTTTCATTCTCCTGGTCAGACGATCGATTCGACTTCCCCCTCGCGGTTGCTCCCTTTCCTTGGTTTTAGGGCCCCCGACACCCCAAACCTGAACAGCCGCGGAACCCTAACTTTCCCGTTTTCTTCTCTCTAGCGTGCCTTCCCCCTTTGGGGACCCTTTTCTTTTCCCTCTCTCTTTGAGCTTTCGTTGCCCTCAGGCGAATTACCTTTTTTTTTTCCACCTCGATAGAGACTGGAAGCCTTCTCTTCCCTCGAAGCGATGCCTTTTTTAGTCTCCTTTATCTCGATTTTGTTTAGAGCGCGCGGTGGCCCGGATTTGCCCATCCCCCTCCCCCACTAACTGAGACGATGAGATGCTAGTTTTTCCCCGGCCTTCTCCCCTTTTGTTTTGAGATTCTTCGCCTGATATGAGCGTTAAGCTCGTTTTTCCTCCCTGAACCCCTTCCCGCGGCACGGTCATCCCCCTCTGACAAAACAAAAAGAAGGTCCCTCTTCCAGGCACGGACCGCGGACCGCGTCAGGCCACTCCCCGCTCTTCCCCCTTGAATGTTGACTTGAGGCCGGATCGTCCTAGTTCTTCCCTTCCCTCCGACTCCCCTTTCCCCCCCCTGACCCCTGCCCAAGTTAGCCCGTCCTGGAAGCGACCTTATCGGCGCGGGCTTTGCCGTATCCGTATTTATAGGGGCCGTAACCGTATATTCTAAGCTGTGCTGGTTGTCTTTCCTCAAGCCTTCTTACCCAACCCCAAGCCCCGGCGCCATTGCTCTCCGTTTTTGTGGAATTCTCCTCCATTTCCCTCGGGGCTGGTTGGGGACAGGCATCTCCCCTTCTTCTGGTGGCGAGTCGCCGTCTTTCAGTTCCACTTTCTCTTTACTATCCCTTGACTGCGACTTCCCCCCCTGTCTATGCCCTCTACCCGGCTACGTTGCCGTGCCGTTTATTTTTGCCTTTTCCCCAGTCTACCTTTTTACGTTTAACTTCCCTTACTGAATGCTTTCCTGTCCGTGACGCGGTTGCGCCTTTCTGAAGATTCCTCCTCTCTTTTTTCTTTCTTGCTGGGCCGGATCGCGCTCCGGTGCGAAAGTCCCCTCTCTTTAAACATTTTTTCTAAAACGCCCGGGAAACCATGCCATGTTCGTCCTTCGCATTTTTCTCTTCTTTAGGATGCCGGTGCGCCGTTCCCTCCCCGCGTCGCTTCCCTTTCTCTCCCGATCTTTTTTTCCGACCGCCTGCCTTTCGCGTGAGCCGAGTTTCCTGGCTCCTCCCTCTTTTCAGCGACTAGAACGTGAGCCTGTTGTTTTGCCTGGTCATTTCCCCCCGCTATTTGAAAAAGACTGTCATTCCGAAAGGAAGTCGCTTCCTAAGCTACCTTCCTTCAGTCTTGCAGGGTTCAACGCGTTTTGTCGGGGTGGTGTCTTCTTTGCTTTTCTGGGGACTTTCCTGCGGGGTTCTTGTGTCTATCGAGCTTGCCGGGCAGTTCTTTTTTTTTTTCCCCCAGGTTTTTCAACAAGACCAAACTGCTATGATTTATTTTTTCTGCCCCTAGGTTCCCCTTATGCATGTGCATCGACCCGAACCGAAGTAGACCTTTTCCCCCCCCCCCTCCTGACTCCCACCCCCCCCCGCTTCCCCCCTCCCCCCCCTCCTCCATCGTTCCCCCCTCCCTCTTAGTTTTTCTTGCATCCGTTAGGCGCTGGTTCTCATTTTTCCCAGACATCCTGAGGCGGGAGACACCCCACGTTTTTTGTTCGGGCTCCTTTTTCGTTTTCTTTTGACAACACTGACCGTGGATTTTCAAACCGGTCCCCGTTTGTTCTTTCCCCTCTCTTCTAGGTCGGGTTCGACGGCCTCCCCCTCTTCCTCGGTCCTTCATTCCGGTCTTTTTTTCCTTGCCTTTTTCCTCGCGTGGCTTCTCTCGTCTGACTCTCTTTCTTTAAGTTCCTAGGGGATCGCAGAAGGGTTTTCCCGATTTCTCCTTTTTTTTAGTCCACCGCCCGAAGGCCCCCTTTTGTCCTATTTTTGGTGCGCGTCCTTTACGTTTTCCTTTTTTTCTTGCAGACCTCGTTACAGCCCGATCGAGCACGTGCCGTTTTTTTTTTCGTTTTCTGGTTCTCCGCAGCGCATTCCTCGACAATGAGCGGCTTTCTTTCTGAGTCTTTTACATTATCGTTTCCTTTTTTTTTTCCTGAGGACCCCCAGCCGCGGCTGCTCCGGTATTCGCGAAAGCGATACGCTTCTTTTCGTTTCTTCCCAGGTCTCCTCTTTTCCCAGTTCTCCGCACGGCGGAGGCCTGCCTAGAGAGTGTCTCTGTCCCTCCTCCATGCCTTCGCGACGATCCTCAACATCATTCCTCACTCCCTGACGCAGCTGCTCCTTTAAAGGTTCCCATTTACCTAGGCCTGTCGGCCTACCCTTTCTCCCCCCACCCAGCGGTGCCGTATGGAGCCCCCTCGGTTCCCGCCTTGCTAGCTCGCGTTTGTTTTTCTTTCCCCCCCAAAACCAAAAAAAACAATTTTTGTTAATCCAGTTGGGAAGTCCTCCCGCTCCCCCCTCATTTTTTGAGAGGAGCGCACTTTTGCTGGCTGCAGCGACGATTTTTTCCCTTTCCTGTCAGGCCCCCCCTGATATCCTTTTTGACTAGTTTGTTCTTTGGCCTTCTTGCGTCTCTTTCCCCTTCTGCCCCCCCCTCCTTTAAGTATAGTCTTCCCTCCCAAATCACCTGGCTAAATGGGATGGCAGCAGCTGTCCCTTCTCGAAACTCTCAATTCTGGGCGCACGCCTCCCCGCTCCCTAGTCGATTTCCTCTGTATTGATCTTAGATCCTTTTTAGAGGTGCATCTTCGCCGCGGCCCTGCCGTCCATGTGCTGGTTTTCCTTTCTCGATGAGATTCCATTGGCTTAAGCTGAATGTCTCCCCCAGTCTTTTTTCCTTTTTGTTGTTGCCAGCTCACCTTGAACTGGCAGCGTTGCGATTTTGGAGTCCCTTTCTTTCTTTAATCGTCGCCCTGCTCCACGTTCTTTTGTTTCTGCCGTGCGATAGGACCGTCGTCTTCATTAAGTCCATATGGAGAAGAGTGTCAATCCCCCCCCTTCCCACTCTCCTTTTCGGTTTTCCCTCGTTTTTCTCCCCCCTCCCGCTCTTCGCGCGTTTTTTCATGACTTGGTCGATTTTTTTCCGTTTTTTTTCATTCCCTTCTCCAATGGGCGATAGCGATAGCAGGCGTTCTACTCTTTCCTTTCCCCCTTACCAAGTCATCCGCTTGTTCTTGGTCAAAGCCTTTCTTAGGGAAGAAGCGTGAAGATGCTGGTCAGTCTGACACCTCTTTCAGCTTTCACCCGTTATTGAGAGTCTATCTTGCTCGTCAGTCTTCCTTGTTTTCGTTTCTTTCCTTTTGGCTGAGTGCTCCCCGTCGCCCAGGCCGTTTGTACTCCCTATGCCCCTCTCCCCCTCCTTTTCTCCCTCCATCCGCCACACGCCCGCCCTAGGTTTCCAGCAATCTTTTTCCTGGGCGAAGACCCGCGCCGACCCCCCCACCTCCCCTCCCCCGCCCGAGAATAATTCAGATTCATGTGTTTCTTTCCGTGCTTTCCCCCCCCCTTGCTTTTTTCGAGCACCGATCTTCGGCTAGGCTCTCTTTTCCTCTCTCTCTTTTCTCCCCCCGGTTCTGACATGCCTTGCATTCCGTTCTTCTCGCTGATCGCGCGGATCGGCCTTCTGTTCTTTAGTGATCTCCGACCCATTAACTCTTCTTTCTTTGGCTTTTCGATCAGAGAGGATCGGGCCTTTAGACCCCCAAGGAAGACAGTGCAGATTTCCCCCCGAGATCATTTCTCACTTGACTAAAGGTTTCAATCTTCTTCCCCCCCTTTCTCCTGATACTCGGACTCCTAGGCACTAACGCCGCCAAGAGTTCGTTCTTTTTTTTTCCCCCCTACTTTTTCGCCGCAGGAACCCCCGCGTTTCCTATAGTTCCTCCTTTTCGTTCTTTTTCTTTTTGGTGGACCCCGGAGGCAGTCAGGGAGCGGGTTCTTTTCATTTTCCCTTTCTCCCTTTTCTGGGATGATACTTCTTTGGTGACGTCTTGGCCCGTGTTTGGATCCTGTCCCCCCCGGGTTTCTTTCTATTAGAAAGTTAGTTCCAGCAAGAACCTCTCTTACTTTTTCTCCCCCCTGGGTTCTTGGCCACCGGAACGGTCCCAACTCCTTTTATACCCCCACCAGAAATATCGGTTTTTTACGGAGCAGAGACGAGTGATCAACCCCGTTCCCGAAACGTCCCATGGGGAAGCGACTTTTTTCAGGGCGACTGATAAAGAATATCACCCCCTCTTTGATGACAAAGGGAGGATGAATTCCCATTCTCGTAAGCCGTTTCACAGCCTCCCTCCCTCCGTTAGGGATTGCGAGCCTTCGTTCTAAGAACCGTTAGAAGAATCTTGCCCCCCCGTTCTTAAATTAGATACTTCTCTTTTTATCCCTCGATGGTGGAAGCAAAAGAGAAACGCCCCCCTCCTCCTGAGAGATTGCCCAAGAGGCGCCCCATAGTAGAACAATCCTCTCTCAGGAGGTCTGAGAGAACCTCCATCCTCCTTACTACTTCTTCCGCGAGCAGTGCAGATTCCCATAAGGCGAGGATATTTTTGAACCCCTCCGAGGATAAGGCAGCGAAGATGAAAGTCCCACCCTCCACTTACTCCTTAAACGAAGAGAGGACTTTTTCAAGTTCATCTATCGGCAAGCCCTCCCCCCCCTTTAGCGAGTACCAGGTTGATATTTGTTTGCGGCCTTCTCCCTCCAGAGAGAGATTCCCCATTAACCCCACTCCCCTCCTCCTGGACTCGGCCCTTTCGCGACCCGATTACCCACATCGCAAGCGGTGTGCCTCTTTCCGCCCTCTCCCACGAAGCCAAACGAGACGACCGGGCGCTCCCCCCCTCGTTTTCCTTTTGTTTTTCCTTCGGTTCCTGCTGACCTCCAAGCTTATCCTTCCCCCTCCCTCTGCTTTCTTGGATAGCGATCGGCACTTTCGCACCGGCCGAAACCAGGAAGATTTTGCCCTTTTTTGACCTTCGCGTGGCTACCATTTTGCGCCGATTTCGCGATTCCTTCCCCCCGCTCTTTGCAGACATGGCAACCCCCGTTTTTTTCCCTCTTCCTTTTCTCGTGAGAGCGTTGCGGGTCGTCGCCCCTTCGAAGCAACCTTTTTTTCCCCACAATTTTTTCCTCAACGACCCCGTCGATCCGAGCAAGGCCTGACCTAGTCTACGCGTCCGGCCCTCCTTTTCTTTTTTTTTTTTTTTTTTTTCACAATGGGGTATGCCGACAGGCCATGGCCTTCTTTTGGGTCCCCCTTTCATAAATCTGCGCATATGAATCGATTTGCGCAAAACCCACCTGGTTTTTCTTTTAGTCTTCTTTTAGAGAATGCCCAATGCCGAAGCTCTTTTTCCATCTTTCCCCCTCTGGGCACTCTCTGCGTTCGGAGTCCCCCCTGTTTCCTCCTGATTCTTCCCCCATGTTCGAGCGCGCAATCGCTTCGAATTTCTCTTTTCTTCGATTCGGTCAGCATCTCGTTCCGAGACTGCCCTTTTCCCCCTCCTCGCCTTGCGCCGGTTCTTCGTTTTTTTTTTTTAATGGAAAACACGTGCGGCTTCTTTCCAGACCCGCTGACGCCCGCACATGTTTTTTCTCCCCTTTCTGTCTCCCTCTTCCCCGATTTCCCCCTTCGCTGGACCGACTTCGGCACTTTTAGCCTCCCTCCTCGCGGAGACTGCTCTCCCCCTCTGGATTTTTTCTTCCCCGAAAACCTTGCCCGTTGCTTAGGCGGCTGTATCATTAATGTTGGCAAGGCTTTCTCTTTTTTTTCCTGACCTCCATTCAGCACCCATGAGTCAGCGGAGGTAGGGGATTGAGAACCACCGTAACGAAAGAGGGGAGGTATCAGAAGACCGTTATAGCTGATGCACTAACTCCGGCCACTTACCTATGATTCCCCCACTAGCACATTCCCCCCAGCTCCCTTTTTGACCGTTTGACACCACTGCAAGGCCCTTTTACTTTGTTTTCTTTTTACTTTCCTGTACTTCCACTCCGGACTTTTTGCCGAGCAGCCTTCTCTTTCGTGAAAAATTCAGACGCTCGCGCAGCACGTGCCCCTTTCTCCTCCCTTTGTTTTCTCTTTTTTACTGTGAATGACGATCCTTTTCGGGTCAAAATAGTTCTAAGTCAATCTCCCCCTTACGATTCTGCTTGACAGCACCCAGTTCTTATTCCTTTTGCGTTTTCAACCTCTCCCCCTGTTCCTTTCCCTCCTCCCTTTCCACGACCAGGAAAGCTCGAGGACCCCCCCTCCCCCCATTCTTCCCTCATGCACTTGGCTTCCAGACCGCCGACCCCAAACTAAGACAGCACTGACCACCTGCATCCCTCGGATCCCCCCTTTTCTCATTTAATCAAGAGTTCTTCGCCCCCCCGCCTACGTGAATTTTTTTAAGCAAGCTTGGAAAGGACCCCCTTCAGTCTCTCCTTTCTCCAACAGTGATCGAAGCGACCCTAACATGGCCTCTGGCCCCCCCGATTTCTTTCTGGGGCGCCGCGTAGGTCCTTTTCTTCGTTCTCGCTTAAAGTTCGAGCGTCTCTCCCCCGAGCCATTGTCTTCTAGCCCCCTTCTACTTGCGGCTGGTCAAGTTCTTCGGTTTTTTTCACGGTGCTTTTGGTTGAAGCTCGATAGGGAAGCGACCCTTCCCTTTTTTTTCCTTTTAGTACCCCCCCTCGAAGCCGCGGCACGACGGTCATCGACCTCACCAAACTTTCCCGCCGGCTTCTTTCCTTCTTCAGCAAAGTCGCTTGCGTCCCCTCCAATTTGGACACGGATGTCTGCAGGTCCCTTTGTTCTTCCTTTTTAGGCGATCGTAAGAGCGGTTAGTAGCGCGTGACCCTTTTTCCGTTACCCCCCCTTTACCTTCACGTAGAAGGGTCCTTTTGCAGAACTTGTGTGGACCTTTCTCCCCGTCTGGTCTACCGTATCCGTAGGATTAGGGGCCGGTAGTCCTTTCTCCGCCTCTCCTTCTCGAGCTTAAGGATTAGCGGCGTTCTCTCGTCCCAACCTCCCCGGAGCCCCTCTCTTTTTTTTCCTCCTTTTTTTTTTTGAGAGAGAGGACATGGCGCCGGGTTGGGTGGGAGGTTTTTTTCCTTCTTCCTTGTTTTCCGAATCTCTTATCTGCATATCCTTACTTGGACTATTTCCTCCTACTTTTACTTTTTTTGGACCCGGTCTATGGCTCCCGTACCGGCTACGTTGCAGGGTACTCTTTTTTTCACAGCCTTTTGTACAGATCTTTCCTCGGCAATTTCTTGGCTCCCCCTCGGCCCGTTTTCCGTTTACCTTTCCTCGCTCCCTCTCTCTTGCTGTTACATCCCATTTTCACAAATCCGGCGTCTTCCAGTTTTTGTGCTGCCGGACCCCCCCCGTTGATTCGGTTCTTTTTTATTGCGGAGCTTCCATAAGACGGGCCCAATAGCTGACGACTAGTACCCTCCCCCCCGCAGGTGCCGCCGATGTGTGACAAATCGCGCTCTTTTTGATGGTCCTTTCTCGAACCCCGTAGGGCTTCGCCCCCTCCCTCGCTCCGCGCTGATAGTTGACCTTCACTTTCCCGCCTTTTTCAGGAGCCCGAATAGCCTTTCTGCGTGAGCTAGATCGTAGAGCGAAATGGCGTCTGTGCTTCCTCTCCGTTTTCTCCTTTTCTTCTGCGCTCCGCCAGTGGACCCCTCACGCCTTTCCTCTACTTCCAAGGAACGCCCCCGCGCACTTTCTCCGCCTTCCCCCTTTTTTCCGATTGAGCAGGTTAACGCGGCTGGTGTTTTTCTGACTTCGGCCACTGCTTCTCCCTCCCCTCGGTTCTCTTTTGTCACCTGGCGTAGGCCTGCCTTCGACTTCCTTTTTCCCCCTTTTCGGCCACCCCGCCAACCCCCCTATTCGCGCGTGTTGTTTTCCCCCTCCGCGAGGTCAGTTATGACTACATGCCTTCTTCTGCCCCCCAACTTTCCTTCTTCGTCCTCCCCAAAGTTCATCTCGGTATCCGCTTTATTCCCTGTCGCCGTCTTGCTTTCTCTCCTCCTTTGCGGCGCCAAAGCCGGACGTTTGGTTGTTTCGCGGGAGATCTATCTTTCGCTCATGCGAGAGAATTCCCCCACACCCCTCCCCCCCCAGGACTTTTGATTTTTCAACGTCAGAACGGCTTCTTACCTTCCTTCTTTTTTTTTCGGCTCCTTGCGACCTATGTTCACTTCCTACCCGAAAATAGGGTACGGCGCGTGGCTGTGTTCCCTCCCCTTTTTCCTGCCTTCTTGGGTACCCTAGTTAATCAATGTGATACCGCAAGGAGGGTTCCCCATTTCCCCTTTGCCCCCTTTCCATCTTTTCTCTGCCCATAACGCACGGCGCGTTTTCGACTACGGCTATGATTGTTTTTCGAGCGTTTTCTCAGTCCCTTACGAATCCGCGCGTCGATCGATGCTTTCGCACACCTGCTTCCTTCGAAAATTCTTCCTTTCCCGTTTTCCGTTTTGTCGTTTTCCGGCGAGCCGACGCCACGTGTTTCCTCGCACCTGACCTCTGCCCATTTCCGGAGGATGGATACTTCTCTTCCCCTCTCTTTTTTGTCTGTCCCATAAGCTCTTCTCTGCGTATGGATCCCCTTTCCCTATCTTCTTTGCCCCCCCTGTTTCCAGAAGTGGCTAGAGGGGAATCCGACTCCAGAGTCTCTTGAGTGGAGATGGCACCCTCATAGTTCCTCGACTTGGCGTGATCCTCCCCTATAACAAAGGGTTATTTAGTGACCTCAACCCCATTTAATATGTCCTGGTTTCCCCTTACCCCGCTGCCACCAATGGCATGTCTTCCAGTGTGTGACCAACTCCCCCCCGCCCGGAGGCGTCTGGCGTAGCTCGTCTTCCTCCATTTTTTGATGTTCCCTTCAGTTGTTGACCTTCCCCCGTTTGAGAAAAGGCGGGAGCCTACCCTCTTCGCTGAACTTCTGCTCACTTTCCTCTACCCTCCTCTTCCTTGCACTTGGCGCGAGTACGGCCGCGCTCACGTCGCGACCCCCTTTTCTCTCGCTCCCTTTTGTTCTTCCGGAAAAATCTTGTCCCTTCAGGCCCCGAGGTCAGATCGCGCTTTCCCCTCCTTCTGCGCTTTTTTCAATTGCGTTGATGCAACCGCTCGAACCCCTTTGATTCCCCTTGTAGTTTCGCGTTTATCTGCTTGCCGTATAGGTTTTTTAATCATCCCGTTCCTTCCCTCTTTTCTTTTTTTTTTTTTTTATGGGGGCCTGCGTTCTTTCTTTTTGGTTTCTTTGTGTTCCTTTGATGTGTGACGCCCGCTCCTTGCTGCTCCGACTCGCCTGATCACCTGTTTCTCCTCGGTGTTGGTTCTGCTGGCCTCGCCGGACCTAAATGTTTCTTTTTCCCTCCTTTTTGCGGTCAGCGTCGCGGTCCCCCCTCGGGTTGTTGGTTCGTTCTCTTCTAGAGCTTCTTCACGTTTTTTTATTCCTAATCTGAGTGATTCGTGGACCATCGCAAGCGCACTTGGCTTCGTTCTCGCCTTTCCTTGGGTGCGCGGGAATGATCCTTTATTTTCGTTCCCCATACTCTGTCCTTTCTCCCCTTTCGAATAGTTCCTTTTCTATAGCGTTGAGCAAGCCGGCTAACTGTATTATATTAGCCCCTTACTCACCTTCCTCGTTCGCAGGACCGCCTTCGGAGCAGTTTCCCCCCAGTTCTCCGGATCATTCGTTGAGCCACAGGCCAAAAGACGGTTTCTCTTCGAGTTTCCCCTTTTACCTGTCTCCTCGCGCTCCGAGGTCATGGGGGTTGACTCTTTTTTTTTTGCCTGATGTGTCTTCCACGTCGCCCAGGCCTTTTTTGTGCTTGGCTCTCGCGAGCCCTCCTTGTTCCGCGATCGCCACCGTCCCGCCACCTGAGGTCTCCTTCTTTACTCTTGCAGCCGCGCCGCGCCCGCTCCTTCTCTAGTGCCGCAAATCTCCACTCCCCCGGGCCTCCTGATCTTTTTTTGACCGCCTGCGGAGGGATGCCTGGCTGGGTCGCGGAGGCCGTTACGTTTTTTCCTTCGATTTTTCTTCCTCGTAGTGGCGATATTGCATCATTGGATCCTTCTGGCTTCCTTCCTCCGAGGAGGATAGGAAATTTTTTTTTTTTCCTTTTCTATTCCTTT